>Ga0315280_10006078_pt1 | contig 16826 bp, 13 predicted proteins | sample YL17G06_40_MG_FD_203697 | JGI IMG/M metagenome (GOLD analysis project Ga0315280, IMG submission 203697) | Sediment microbial communities from Yellowstone Lake, YNP, Wyoming, USA - YL17G06_40 | ecosystem: Environmental > Aquatic > Freshwater > Lake > Sediment | place: USA: Wyoming | collected...
CTCCTCTCCCTGATCCCGGAGAGGCCTGGTATCCACTTCAGGTTGACGACGTGCTTCGGCCTCATGGAGCCGTCCTTCATCTTGACTATGAGGTCGGTGCCCCCCGCGAGGACCTTGGCCTCGGACCCGTAATTATCGAGGAGCTTAACCGCCTCGGTGACGCTAGCCGGCGCGTGGTACTCGAAGCCGAGCAGGATGTGTGTGTTGTGCCTGTTCACGTACATGGTCATCCCTCCCTCCCCCTGAGCGCCTCAAGTATCCTCTCCTTTGTCAGAGGGAGCTCGTAGAACCTAATGCCCAGGGCGTTTTGGATGGCATTGGCCACGGCGCCCGCGACGGGGTTAAGCGCCCCTTCGCCGATCCCCTTCGCGCCGAACGGGCCAGTGGGCTCGTAGGTGTCGACGAAGAAGACCTGGAAGTCCTCCAGGTCAGGCATGTCCATGGCGTACGGCACCTTGTAGTCCGTGATGAAGCCCCTGTTGGCGAGGTCACCCGTCTTCTCGTCGTACGGCAGGTCCTCGACCGTCGCCATGCTCCATCCCATCGCGAGGCCTCCGTGGATCTGGCCGGCGGCGAGCTTCGGGTTGATTACGGTTCCTATGTCCGCGCCGGCGATGACGCGGAGGGGCTTCACCCTGCCGGTCCAGGTGTCAACTTCGACCTCTACGAAGTAGCCCGTGAAGTGGGGTGGGCATGCTGGCTGACGGTAGCTGTCGACGGCGGCGGCGGTGCCCCAGTTCTTGTGGCGGGCCGTGTAGGCGATCTCCTTGAAGGTCGCCTCCCTGCTGGCGACGCCCTCGGCGTAGACGACGCCCTGCCCCTTGGCGGGATCGCATCTGAACTTCAACGCGTGAGGGTAGGCGTCCAGCATCCGTGAGGCGTAGTCGCGGATCTTCTCCTTCACCTGCTTCGCGACCTTCAGCGCTGCTCCTCCGCCCGAGTAAATGCCCCTCGAGGCGTGGGTGCAGACGTCGTAGACTGTCGTGCTCGTGTCCGCGTTGATGATGTTCACATTCTCAAGGGGGACGCAGAGCTCCTCGGCGATTATCTTGGCGTGGGCCTCGACGGTGCCGCCGCCGTGGTCCATGAGGGCGGTGACGTAGTCGAGGGTCCCGTCCTCGTTCAGCTTCAGGAAGGCTCCGCCGAAGTCGATGACCGTCCCGGGGACCGGTGCGCCGGCGCTGCTCGTGTGGTAGCCCCTCCCCATGCCTATGCCCCGGCGGTACCTCCCCTTCTGGCTCCCCGCCTTGGGCCGGTTGTACCAGTCGATCATCTCCGCGCCGCGCTTCAGTATCTCCTCGACGCCGCAGCTCTGGATGATGCTCTTAACCGTAGGCCCCTGCCCCCAGAAGAGGTCGCCCTGGCCGATGTAGTTCTTGAGCCTGAAGTCGAGGGGGTCGATGCCGAGCTCGCCGGCTAGTTCGTCCATCATGGACTCGACCATCCAGGTGACCTGGGGGTTGCCGTAGCCGCGGAAGGCGCAGCTCGGCGTCTTGTTCGTGTAGACGGCTCTGCTCACGTAGCTCTTCGCCTTGAGCTTGTAGAGGCTGACCCACCAGCCGGCCATGCAGCCTAGGAGGGGGTAGGCCTGGATCTGGTGTGCGCCGAGGTCGAGCCACGCCTCCATGCGGCCTGCGACGAGGGTGCCATCCCTCTTCGCCCCGAGCTTGAGCTTGAAGATCATGGAGTAGCTGCAGTGGTCGTGCATGTCCTCCTCCCTGGTGAACTGGAGCTTCACGGGTCTCTTGGCCTTCAGCGCCATGGCGACGGCTATCGGCGTCACGGTGTTCACCTGGATGCTGGAGCCGAAGCTGCCTCCTAGGGGAACCTTCATCACCCTGATCTTGCCCATGGGTAGGCCGAAGATCTCGTGGAGGAGTATCCTGGTGTTGTGGAGGGTCTGCGTGGTGCTCCAGATGGTTACCCCACCGTCGTACTCGGGGCGGACGAGGACCGCCTTCGTCTCGAGCTGGGTGTGGTACCTCCTGTTCGTCCTGTAGGTCCGCTCCAGCACAACGTCGGACTCCTTGAAGCCGGCTTCGACGTCGCCCTCCGTGATGTCGAGGGTGCAGGCGATGTTCCCCTCCACCTTGAGCGGCTGGTCCTTGAGCAGGATGTCGTCGTGGAGCTGGGCGGAGTCGGGCTTGTGGGCCTCGAAGACGTCGTAGTAGGCTGGGAGGGGCTCGTATTCAACCTTGATCGACTCCAGTGCGACCTGCGCTTCCTCCTCGGTCTCGGCTGCGACAGCCGCGATAGCCTCCCCGACGTATAGGGGCTTCCTGGTGAGCACCCTCCAGTCCTTGTAGGTCGCCTCTGGGGTGCTGACTAGGCGCGGGCAGAACCTGACGTCGGGGACATCGTCGGGGATGAGGACCTGGGCGCCGAGGCTGAGGGCCTCGGAGGCGTCGATGTTCTTCACCCTGGCGTGGGGCTGCGTCGACTTGAGTACTCTGACGTGGAGCATGTTAGGGAGACTGAGGTCCGAGGCGAACCTCTCAAGGCCCGTGACCTTGCCGAAGCCGTCCTTCCGGACGGTGTCCTTTCCCAGGACTGCGAAGTGGCCTTGGTTGGACATCAAGAGGGATTCCGCGTCGGTGGTTAAAAGCCTTGACTAGCCTTGGACATACGCGAGCCCCACCAAATTTAATAAATTTTTCACCAAGTTTATTAATTATTAATAAAACATAGCCTTTCCTTAGAATTAGCTTAATAAATATGCGCCTGCTAGGTTCGACGAGTCCAGGTGCCAGGTCTATGAGCGACGACGAGGGGTTGCGCAACCATGGCGGCGACCACGAGGAGCCCAGCTGGGCACCGCTAGCCGCCTCAGGCGTCCTCATCGCCGCCGGCCTCGTCGTCAGGTACGCGACGGGGATGGCCTTGGTCGCGGACGCTATGCTCCTGGCGGCGATGCTGGTCTCGGGCTACAGGGTAGCCTCGGCCGGTCTCAGGTCGCTGCTCAGTGGGGGCATAACCATCGACCTCCTCATCACAGTGACCGCCGTCGGAGCCACCGCGATAGGCCACCTCGAGGAGGGCGCCTCAGTCGTCTTCCTCTTCAGCCTCGCCGAGAGGCTCGAGGACTACGCCTCGGACAGGGCCAGGCACGGCATCGAGGCGCTGATGGACCTCCGCCCGGAGGTCGCGGTCGTCAGGAGGAGCGGCGAGGAGGTCTCGGTGCCGGTCGAGGACGTCCTGCCGGGCGAGGTCTTCGTCCTGAGGCCCGGCGGCAGGGTGCCGCTGGACGGCGTCATCGTCGAGGGCTCCTCCAGCCTCGACCAGGCGGCGATAACCGGCGAGTCGGTGCCCGTACCGAGGGGTCCAGGCGAGGAGGTCTACGCAGGCACCATGAACGTCGACGGTTTCCTCGCGGTAGAGGTTAACAGGATGGCGGGCGAGACGATGCTCGCGAGGATTCAGCGGCTCGTCGAGGAGGCGGAGGAGAGCAGGTCGCCGACTGAGGCGTTCGTCGACAGGTTCTCCCGGTGGTACACGCCCTCGGTGATCATGGTGGCGGTCCTCGTAGCCACGGTGCCGCCGCTGGTCCTGGGCGAGCCCCTAAACCTGTGGGTCTACAGGGCGCTTGTGATGCTCGTCGTCGCCTGCCCCTGCGCCCTGGCGATATCGACGCCCGTCGCCATGGTCTCAGCAATCTCAAGCGCGAGCAGGAACGGCGTCCTCGTCAAGGGGGGCGCCCACATCGAGGGGATGAGCAGGGCCGCCACCTTCGCCTTCGACAAGACCGGCACACTGACAGAGGGGAGGCTCGAGGTGGTTGGCGTCCAGGGCGATGAGCCGGGGGAGGTCCTGCGCTGCGCCGCGTCCCTCGAATCCAAGTCTGAGCACCCGATAGCCCAGGCGATCCTGGAGAGGGCCAGGAGCGAGGGCGTCGACGTCCCCGAGGCGAAGGGCTTCAAGACCTACCTCGGCAGAGGCGTCACCGCGACCTTCGGAGGGAAGACCTACTGCGTCGGGAACCCGAGGCTCTTCACCGAGCTGGGCATCGTCAACGGAGGCGCGGAGGCGAACGGCAACACCGTCATCCTCGTCTCGGAGGACGACAGGGTGATAGGCTCACTGACCCTGGCCGACAGGCTGAAGCCTGGGGTCGGCGCCGTCGTCTCGGAGCTCAGGCGCCGAGGCGCCAGGGTGGAGATGCTCACCGGCGACAACGAGTCCACGGCGGCCTCGGTCGCCGAGAAGATAGGGGTCGACGGCTACAGGGCGGGTCTCCTGCCTGAGGAGAAGGTCGAGGCCGTGAGGTCACTCAGGGGCCGAGGCCCGGTGGTGATGGTCGGCGACGGCGTGAACGACGCGCCCGCCCTCGCGGCGGCCGACGTTGGCGTGGCCATGGGGGCGATGGGCAGCGACGTGGCGCTCGAGACGGCTGACGTCGCCCTGATGAGGGACGACCTGTCCAAGGTGCCCTACGTCCTCGACCTGAGCAGGGCGACCATGAGGAGGATCAGGGAGAACATCACGCTCTCCCTCGCCGTGAAGCTCGGCATAGCCGCCCTCGCCCTCTTCGGCTTCGTCAGCCTCTGGGTCGCCGTGGCGGTCGGCGACATGGGGCTCAGCCTCGCCGTGATCCTGAACTCGATGAGGCTGGGCAGGGTTAAACCCGGGATGCCCGAGGGCGGCTGAGGGGTTCAGTGTCTCTTTAGGAAAGGATAAAAGAGGATATTCCTCTATGAATGGGGCGGGTGGCCCGGCATGGACGACGAGCTTGAGCGGATCAAGCAGCGGAGGCTGAGGGCGATGCAGAGAAAGATGCTCCTCCAGCAGTCCCAGGCGGCCGGGCCGAAGAAGCAGGAGGCAGCCCGCGAGCCGTCGAACGCCGAGGTCCTGAGTGGCGTCTTCCAGGGGAGGGCCTGGGAGGTCTACAACGCGGCGAAGAAGCAGTTCCCGCAGGTGATGCCCGAGGTGGAGAAGATACTCGTGGACGCCGTCAAGGCGGGGAAGGTCAACCAGAAGATAGACGGCGAGAGCCTCGTAGGTTTCTTCCGCCAGATAGGGCTCAACGTGAGGCTTAATACGCAGATAAGGTTCGCGGAGCACGGCGAGCTGAAGACCCTTGAGCAGAAGCTGAAGAGCGAGGAGTAGCCGAAATGAACCCTGTGCCTGTCAAGAGGCATAACAATCCCGGACCCAGCGGCTTTTGAGAACACGATCAAACGGATCGAGAGAAGCGTGGACGTGAAATAGACTCGATAAGCCGCAGGTCCACGGCGTGCCTTGATGTAACGCGCGAATCGTTGAAATACGTCCCCGCTAACCCCCTAGAGATTGTCTGGGGGACGCTGGACGTGGGGCGCCGCTCGCCGGGGAGGACCCTCTATGAAGCGTGAGTTCGGCGTGGGCGTCCTAGGGGCAACCTCTTCTGGCTCGTCGTCTGCCAGTGCATCTGGCAGTTCACGACGAATATCCCCTCCCCGTATCTGCCGCTCTACATCGAGAGTCTTGGCGGCAGCCCCGCAGACGTCGGCCTCGTCAGGTCGGCGGCGTCGATCGCCGGCCTCTTCCTCTACCCTCTCGGCGGTTACATAGCCGACAAGCAGGGGAGGGTGAGGCTTGTGAGCGTGGCGACGTTCATCTACGCCTTCAGCTTCATCCCATTCGCCCTCGCGCCGAACTGGGAGACCCTGGCCGTGGCGAGCTTCCTCCAGAACCTCGTCCTGTTCTACTCTCCCATCCTCACCGTGCTTCAGGCGGACTCGATGCCCATCGGGACTAGGGGGCAGGGCTTCGCAGTCGCCATCTCCGTCCCCGGCGCCCTCGGCATCATATCGCCCTTCATAGGCGGCTACCTCGTCGACTCCATGGGGATAGCCCCTGCCATGCACCTCGTCTACGGCGTAGGCTTCCTGGCCGGGCTGCTCGTCGCGGCGATCAGGTGGGTCACCCTAAGGGAGACCCTCGACCCGGCGAAGGCGGAGAAGATCGACTACAGGAACATCCCGAAGGTCCTCAAGGACTCCTACCTCAGCTTCCTTGAGACCCTCAGGTGGATGCCGGACCAGATCAGGGTGCTCGCCGTGATGCAGATGACCCAGATATTCTTCAACGGGGTAGCCGCGTCTTACTGGATACTCTACGCGACGGCGATCATCGGGATCTCCGCGACGACGTGGGGCCTGAACTCGGCGATTCAGGGGAGCGTAAACATGCTCTTCGCCATCCCGGCGGGGAGGATGATTGACAGGTTCGGCAGGAGGAGGCTCCTCATCCCCATGATGTGCCTCGTCCCGGTCTTCCCGCTGGCGTTCCTGTTCGTCAAGGACTACGTCGGGCTAGCCCTCCTCGTCGTCCTCATGTCGGTCGCCAACGCCTTCCTGAGGCCCGGCTTCCAGTCTCTCCTCGCCAACTACACGCCGAGGGAGAGGAGGGGGAGGGTGACCTCGGCCGTCGGCTGGGGCAACTTCTTCGTCGACATACGGGGCACGGGGTACGGGGGAGGGATGCTCCTCTTCATCCCCGCCGCCGTGGCCCAGACGCTTGGAGGCGTCCTGTACGAGGCGAACCCGACGATCCCGTTCATGGTCATGTCCGCGGGCATGGTCATAGTATGGGCCTTCCTCAGGGTGAAGGAGCCGGTGAAGATGGAGACCTGATGAGTGCCTGTTTTCTCATCCTTTCGAGCATCAGGGTCTGGGGATAAAATTATGGCCCCAAACCCCCACCTACTACTACAGATATATATCCATTAAATAATATAATAATAGGCAAAAAAAGGGCATCTAGCTTAACTAATCTAACTAATGATAAATTATCTAGGGTAAACACCAGCTTCTACCTCTCCGCCGACTTAAACAGAGAGTGGAGACGATACTGTCGGCTATCCGACAAGGATGGGTGCTGGATACTGGAGGAGGCCCTCCTCGAGTACATGCGGAGCCATCCTGTCCCCCAGGTTACCCTGAACGTCACCCAGGACCTCGCCGCCTACGCTCCCGACCTCCAGACCAGGCTACGCAACAAGATCCTCAGGGACAAGATCAGATCCCTCATGGACCTCATCCGCCGGATCCAGGAGACAGGCCGAGGCGACGCCGACTCATTCAGGAAGCAGCTGCAGAAGCTGATCCTCCAGGCCACGAAGATGAGGCGTCCAGATGGGGAGATCCTCGACCTGCTCAAGGAGGCTGAGGATCTGATATGAGCAGCATCGAAGTTGGCCTCGAGAACAATACGAGCTTCCTCCCCAAGCCGAGCCGGGAGAAGTTCCGCACGCTGCTGATCAGCCTCGCAGACAAGGGGATTCCCGCCCAAGTCAAGGACAGCCTCAAGAAATACCTGGAGGCGTCGATTGAATGAGGTTTTTTCTTGATGAGGATTATGTTCTGCCTGTCTGCTGTCTATGCGGTAAGCCGGATAAGAGAAGCAGGGTCAAGATCCATAGGGATTCATTGCATTTTTTGAAGCGATATATTTGCTCCGAGTGTGAACTGGGGGACTCTGCCTGAGCGACGTGAAGCCATGCCCTGAATGCGGCGGATCTCTCCATAGGAGCCGCCGGAGGAAGTGGTACTGCTCAAAATTAGGCTGTCCAGTTCAATATATACTTCTCAACAAGGATGGCTCCATAAAAGAGACCGTCTACGTCACCCAGCTGGGGCCTGCAGCACATTGATGTTTGTATGTATTTAGCTGCTTTTGAAATGGGGCGGGTTTCCGCCTTCTTTTTGGAAAGTCGCATTGTTCTGGATAAAAAGGTAGGATGATTCGAGTCTTCTTCCTGACGAGCTAAACACGTACTCAAATAGTTATTCAAATACTAATGGAATAAAATTTTAGGCGGATACCTATCAGTCCACTATATAAAACTCCTTTCTTTACATGTAGAGGCTAATAACGGATTACCCCAATTCTTGTCTTATATGAAAAGGGCCTTTTTCTACGGGGATATCTCCTAAACGGAGCTAGACGAGTGGGTTAATGAGCTTAGTAAAAGGACAATCAGAGCTGACGTGGGCGCGGAGCGCCCGGCGATAGCCTCGAGCCTCGGTAAGATACTCGAAAAGGTGATCCCGTGCCCACTAAGGGTGTCTTCGGGGTTTTCTCGCTAGTTTTTCATTCAATGAAACAATTATATTATATATGTAAACATACATCAATTTACATAGGTGATTGTTTGGGTGAACCGATATTGAGAGGGACGCGCTCAAAGGTAATCGTAGTTACCCTGGTGCTTCTAGCCACCTTTTTCGGTGGCGGGCTGTACGTCGACCTTCAATCTAGGCAGCCTGCTCCACTGGGAGTCGACACAGCCAGCAACAAGCTCCAGCCTATCATCGATGCACACCCCTGGATGGGTGTAGGGCTCAGCCAGCTAAACTTGACAACCGACGCGGTGCCGATCGTCGTAGTTAGTACCTATGGCTCAAAGAGTGATGGATCACTTTCGATACAGGCCGGCGACGGGTTGAATGCGATGACGGACATCGTCCAGGACGAGGTCAACGCCTACTGTCAGAAGATAGGCTCGAAGTACAGATTCGACTTCGTTCCATTCCCCATACTCGGGACAGTGGAGGGCGTAAACGCCTCCATCCAGGTCTTCAACGATCTCGGCGTGAAGATGGTTGTACAGGACTACTGGACCGTCATGTGGAAGGATGACCTCAAGACCATCCGAGACAACGGCATGCTCTATATCATAGGAAGAGACACCTCGGTGATCACAGACACGCTTAACGGAGTCTACGGGGTCCGACCCGAGATACTCACCAAGGGCGACTACTATTACGCCATCACAACGGCAAAGGGAGTTAAAGCCCTCGTCGTGCTGCAGAGAGACTTCAGCCAACTCTCGGCAGTTCAGCGCCAATCTATGCAGCAACAGACCGACCAATCAATGAATGACTACGAAGCCCTCGGCGGAGTGGTAGTTAAGAAGATCATTTACCCGCCGCCTGAGATGGTAAACTTCTACTCAGACATAGAGAACAACACCGACTTCACTCATTATCTGAACGAAGCTGAGGCGGCGGTGAAGGAAGCCACGGTCATCTATGGGAAGGGAAAGGTTGGAGTGCTTGTCATCGGCGCCGAGATGAGCCCCCTCATCTACCAGAGCAGAGAGATGCCTAACCTGATGAGCGTTCCATGGTTTGGCAGCGATCTCAACTCAGGGATAGGGGTCATTGGTGGTAGCCCCGCAAGTGAGCAGGTCGGCCCCTACGCTGAGAAGGTGGGATTCTATATGCCGGTCGAGTCGGTGGAGAACAAAGTCGCTCTCGAAAAGCTCAGCGGAGAGCTTGCGGCGAAGATGGGTATGCAGAGTTACCCGTTCTCGCCCCAGGAGACGTCAAGGTACGACGGATGCTGGCTCCTCGCCCTATCCGTCATCAAGGCGGACTCAACCGACCCAAAGAAGGTGGAGGCAGCCCTCCCCCAGGCCGCCGCGGAATACAATGGCCTCAACGGTAACTACGCGCTAAACGAGAAGGGAAACAAGATCAGCTACAACGTAGACATATACAAGGTCTATGAGACCGATCCCGGGAAGTACGCTCACCTCAAGTGCGGCAGCTACAACTCGTTGACGGGCGTGATCTTCGAGGACACTAAGCAGCCCCTTCCCTAACCACTCTTTTAGGGGGAAGAGGGCGTAGTATCCTTTAGAGCATTCTTGGGATCGTCGGGTAGCTTGCACAGGGCTTGCCGAGACCCTCCAGATTCTTCTCGGCTTCCTGTCTCCAGGAAGGCGACCCAGATATTGAACAGACTCTTCAGGAGCTTCTCCGACAGCTACTTCTGGTCCATAATCACTATATTGTTGATAGCTGCGGCACTCGTCTCGGCGACCATCTTTCCAGCGCTGGGAGCTTCGATGAACAGGATCTCTCTAGAGTACAAAGGAAAGACTACGCCAGTGATTGAGATAAAAGCAGTCTTCCCCCAAGGATGGGATACACGTTACTACCCGACATTCCTCAACAACCAAACCATCGAAGGAAGCTGGGATCCCTGGGTGGGCTACTGGAGATCGTGTTTCAATGAGAGCGACGTGAACATGATAAAGCGTCTAGGGGGAGTTGAAACAATCGTTCGGGTTCTGGACTATCAAGCCTGGTACCGGCCTGAGGTACTCACACCGGAGATGATCGCGTACACGCGCGCGAGCCTAGAATATTACACAAGCATTAATAACAGTTTTTTGAATAGGGAGAGCTACCGTAAACTCGCCGCCTCCTGGAATATGACTCCGACCGAATACTTTACAATGACCTCCAGTTACACAAGGATGATAGTGATGTGCATTGACACCTCGGCAGTTAAAGACTGGAGCCTCGGATTCGGAGAGGCTTTAACTGAAATCTCCGAAGAGGATCTGAACAGCTCGATAGTCGTCAGCCAATTTATACTTCAAGACGATTTATCTCCCCTAAAAGTGGGGCAGAAAGCCCTCTTCTTAATCGGCCAAGCAGGCGAATACTCCCCTGGCTCTCCTACATGGTCAACCGAGATGGAGTTGAACGGGACCACAGTAAGCTACGACAAGAGACACGTTTACGAGTTCAACGTAGCTTCATCATTTACGAGTGGTTCCACCTGGAATGGGAAGACTCCCGGTATCATCGCCGATCTTGACACATTCCTCCACATCTTGGAGAAGGAGAGGAACCCGGATGGAGCTCCCCTCCCAATCTACACAAGCCTGTTGGTGAAACCCACCTCACCTACGGATTACGCGAAGGTGGAAGGCTACCTCCGGGGACTATACCCGGGTAAAACCGTCTCGAGGGCAGGCACCGCACCCCTCAGCATCGACGATAAAGCAGCCCAGGCAAGCACTGAGTTCTACGGTATGGCGTACCTATACACTTCAGCCTCAGCGGGTCTCGGGGTAGCCGTCCTCTTCGTGGAGGCCGTGCGCAACAGGAAGATGCTATGGCTCCTCAGGTCCCGAGGCTGGACAAGACTCGACATACTGAGCTACAGCTTGGCCAAAGCCGCTCTTTTAGGGGTAGCTTCCGGGGTCTTAGCCGCCCTTACAATAGAGGCTGCTAAACCCTTGATAATCGACTCTCTAGCCCCTCAAGCCCTGATGAACGCTAGCCCCACCATCGCCCCTCTGGTCTCTAAGGCTATGAATGAGTCCATAAGCATCTACATGATCTTCGTGCTCCCTCTTCTCGGGATTACAGCCACCGTTCTGTGTAGCGTCGCCTCGACGATTTACAGCTTAGTGACTAAGCCGAAGGGGAACCTTTATGACGCAACAGCCATCAGTGTAAATAGACCGTAGTTTACAAGGTGTAGAGATGTCCTTTGGAGCGGCGTACCTTACGGGGCGGGAGCTCAGCGTCTGGAAGCTTCGGCGTGAGGGGTTGAAGCAGGCGGATATCGCGAAGAGGCTTGGGGTTCAGCGCCAAGGTATCAACCATACTCTCGTCGGGATTGACTCTAAACTAGGTCAGGCCCTTCAGGAGGCGGCGGTGCTTAACAAACTCGATGTCTGGGGTGTACACCTGGAGGATGGGGTTATGGAGGCTTTCAGTCAGGCGCATCAGGTCCCTGTTATAATGAGCTTCTCTGAGGCTAACGGCGTGCAGGCGTGGTACCTGTATGAGGGCAGGTGCGGTGTATGTAATAGGCTTGCTCAGTGTAGGTCTATGCTTATTTCAGAGGCTGAGGAGAGGGGTGTCAAGCTGAGTGACGAGGATAAGTTAGGGCCTCCTACAAAGCTTGCGAGAAAGATTTTCGCGAGGTACTCGCGTATGATTAATGTGTAAGCGATTCTATTTCCTAGTCAGTTGTATTTCCTCTTAGAGGTTTATGCGCGCGCGTAACCATCCTCTAGACGCTTAGCGGCTGGTGGCGCGTAGGTGGATAGAATATGACTCTAACAGTGGAGCATGGGGCTGAAGAGCTCCTCCACTCGCGGGAAAGGGGAGCTCATTATCGAAGGGCCTGCATTAGTAAGTGTTTTGCTACTTTTGAAATGGGGCGGGTTTCCGTCGCGCGCGAGCATCGTGGACGCCTTAAACGAGGCGAAGAGAACGCTCAAAGACGTGAAAACGTGGAACGGGCTAGGTGAATAGACGAGGTACTGGTTTGGAGACGAGTGACCGCGCAGAAATCAACCCGCCGCATAATCTTGATCTTATCTACACATGTAAAGGGCAAATAATGTTATCTATTACTTAAAAATGAGAATGCTCATGGTGACCAGATGAGCACATGGATGAGCAAGTCGAGGGACCCCTCCCACAGGCCAACATTGAGAGATTTTCGTGAAGCCTCGGAGAGAATAAAAGGCGTGGCGTTGGTGACGCCTTTGATTCCTCTGCGCAGATACAAAGAGGAGGACGCAGTTATTCTACTCAAACCCGAGGTGCTTCAGCCAATAGGCAGCTACAAGATAAGGGGCGTCTACAACTGGGCAGCTCAACTGCCTGAAGAGGAAAGAGAAAAAGGCCTTTCAACAATGAGCGCTGGAAACATGTCCCAAGCCCTAGGATACGTTGCAAACATGTTCAAGGTCCCGTCTAGGGCTATAATGCCCGACTATACCCCCAAGTCCAAGATCGAGGCCTGTAGAAAATACGGAATGGAGGTCCAATTGATGACATGGGATGAAATGTTATCCTATCTCGATAACCTACCTGAAGATCGCTGTTTCCTCCATCCATTAGAAGAGTACGTGCTGCTGGATGGTCATGGTACACTAGGGTTAGAGATTATGGAGGCTGCGCCTGATACAGATACTATCTATGTTGCTCTTGGTGCTGGCTTCCTTGGTGCGGGTACTGCTCTGGCTGCCAAGGCAGTCAAGCCATCTGTGAGGGTGATAGGGGTGAATTCAGTGAATTATCCTCACTTTTATGAGAGCTTTAGACAAGGAAAACCTGTTGAGGTGGAACACAAGCCTACTCTAGCTGATGGAAGTGCTGCTTTAGTCACCGATCATATGCTTCAACTTGTTCAAGATGTTATTGATGATGTTGTTATAGTCTCTGAGGAGATGATTGAAGAATCGATTCGGTTCTTAGCATTGGAAAACAAGTTGGTTGTCGAGGGGTCTGGTGCACTTAGCCTCGCTGCGGCACTTCAGACTCCGAAGCATGAACGGGGTAAGACTGTCTGTATACTCTCGGGTGGAAGCATAGACTCAGAAAAACTATCAAAGATAATCCAGTAAAAACCCAATCCATAATTTTATCCCCCAAACCCAAACTTTCACTAATTATTTTCTATTCTCTCTTCTGCTCTTATTCTTATACTCTCTTTCTATCACCACGTATCACATATTTCACATACAAAGAGAAACATGTGCGTGTATTCATTAAACCGTTTTATTTCTATCTCTCCTAACGCTTGCAGGCAAAACACATGAAGGATCATTCAAATACGACTCTCTCAAGAGGAACGGCGGAAGAATAGTAGTGATAAAAATAACCGTAAGAAGAGCCGCATATACCTCATCAGAGATCAAACCATAAGTTATACCAATGCTAGAAATAACTAAACCAATCTCACCGCGGCTAATCATACCATACCCTACCCTAAGCCCTCGTTCCCTATCTTTCAGGAAGTATTGAGCAGGTATACCGCAGCCTACTAATTTACTAGCCACAGCGCCCGCACTCAAAAGGCCGATCAACAGGAAATTTCCGGAAAGAATCGATGAAGGATTAAAGCCAGCACCTGCCAGAATGAAGAAGAGAGGTATAAAGAGGATGCCAAGTTTATCAACGAAGAACGCCACATCTTCCTCGAACCTGCTGCCCGCAACGGCCATACCTGCGATAAACGCGCCAACAAGGGGGCTTAGCCCTAGTGTGCCCGCGACTCCTGCAAAACCGAAGCATATCAGGATAGAGGCAATCGGAATCAGGTTTTGATTTGTCGCGTCAAATTTCTCCAACCTATTGATGTACTCGGTAAACCTTGGTATAGCCCAGCTACTGAAAGCGCTGAATACGAACCAGACCCCGAGTGTGATGATTATTGAACGAAGGAAGCTGAAGGCGCTGATAGACGAAGAGTCTGACGCGACGCTCAATATCACGCTTGAGATGCTTAGAGCCATGACGTCGTCGATTATCGCGGCGCCGATGATGAGTTTAGCTTCGGGTGAGCCGAGCTGGTTGAAGTCGCCGAGAGTTTTCAGGCTTATGGCTATGCTGGTTGCGCTTAAGGCTCCCCCTATGATTAGGCCGGTCATCGAGCCATAGCCGAGAATGGTGGAGGTAAGCAGCCCTACGCCGAAGGGCACTATGACGCCCACTGCAGCGATTGTGAAGGCGGCGACGCCGGATCTGAGGAGCTCGTGGAACCTCATGTGCAGTCCTGCTTGAAATAGCAGAAGGACAGCACCTATCTCACCGAATATGAAGATCAATTCGTTGTATTCGATGACTGGGGCGTTTCCGATGATTATTCCGCCTAGGAGATAGGGTCCGAAGATTATTCCCGCTATTAGGGGACCTATTATTCTCGGTAGTTTTAGTCTTACTCCTATCGTGGTTGCTATCTCCGCGGCGATTATTAGGAGGCATATGTCTACTATTGCCCTGAATAGCTCCGCTTGCTCCACTTAATTGCACCTCGACAAACAGACCTTTTTTAGAGAACTGTCCTTAATATCCGTGTTGGTTTTATCCATTTTTGACATATATTAGTTAATTTAGGCAAAATTAGTCATTGAATTATTTAAATATGTCAAAATGCGGCAACTTTGCCTTAACTTGCCTGAATTTGCCTGAAACAAAATAACTGAGTAAGAGTCAGCTATCTACGTCGATAATCAGCCCTCGAGTGGTGATCTCGCACGAGCGAATTTTTTAATATTGCATTTAATCTCTTCACGTTTTTTTAAATAGTTGTAGATTTCACCTTTTTTCTTTCCTGCACAGTAAACTATTCGGGGTGAAGGTTTCTCGCCTTTAGGCCCCACTCTCAGAGTCGAAGATTCTTTAATTCCCTGCATCAGAGCATAATCTAGTTTCGAAATTTGAGACTCCATCGCAACCCAGTTCATTATATGCACATTCTTTACCCAAGTAACGGGTCGATTAAACACAACATGATAATGCTTCTCACTTGATTTGAGGATGATAAAACCCTCAAGTTTGAACCAGCGACAGGCTCGCTCAGCCCAATATTTCACGGTCTTAAAGGGTACTCCATCGAAGTCGAGCTTTACCGTCGATTTATCCGAGATGCCTAGGACGATTTTACGACTCCACTCGGTAGTCAAGCCAGTAACCCTCCGTCGAATACTTGAACGGGTTAGCCATGAAACTCCCAGTATGAACCTTGACGAACCGCTCCCTCGGCGGATGATGAATAGCCCAAGTATGCATTCGTCCAGCTCTCGACCAGTACCGTCAACGAACCGTACACAACGGCACAGCTCGACGCTACCGCCCTGCAACCAAGGCTCGCCGTAAAAAACAGTAGGGGGGTCCCCAGAAAAACCGTGGAACACCATGCCCAGTCGAAAGGAGCTAGGAAACGAAGCCGTCGATGTCCCGACACGCGCAGGAACATGCTCCACACAACGCAAAGCGCAGCCCCCAGCCTGAGCCCCCTCAGGAGACGTGAAAAAAATTTTTCCGCCTTATCCATAGTAGCGTAGGATAAGCCTAGAGGAGCTCCACGCTCGAAGCCTTGAAGCTCATGTAGACCTCAGAGCCGACGTTCAGCTCCATCTCGACCAGGCTCTTCCTGGTTATCTGGACCGTGAAGCTCTTCCCAGCGTCGATCCTCAGGCGCACCACCGAGCCGAGGTCCTCGACCGCGGTCACCCTCCCCAGGAACTCGTTCCTGGCGCTCGTCTCGACGAACTGCTTGGACAGAATGATGTCCTCAGGCCCAATGTGGACGTTCACCCTCCCCTCCTCCGCGAAGGCCGCCCTGATGACGAGGCCGCCGCCGACGTCGACCTGGGCGACGCCGTCCACGACCCTTGACGAGCCCGTGAAGACGTTGTCCGCGAACCCGGGCGCGGCGAAGAGCGCCTTCGTCTCGGCGTCCCCGACCACCCGCCCGTTCTCGAGGTAGATCGTCCTACTCGCCAGCCTCTTCACCTGCCCGTAGTCGTGGGTCGAGACGACGACGAGGCGCCTCTCCGCCTCCTCTAGGATGATCTCTGAGACGATGCTCACGTTCGTCGGGTCGAGGTTCGACGTCGGCTCGTCGAGGAGGAGGACCTCGGGGTCAAGCATAATGGCCCTCGCCATGGCGACCCTCTGCTGCTCTCCGCCAGAGAGCTCCCTCGCGGACCGCCCCTCGAAGCCCTGCAGCCGCACCTTCTCGAGCGCCTCCGCCGCCCTTCTCCTGATCTCCTCAGCAGGCACCTCCCTGAGGCGCAGACCGTAAGATATGTTACTGTAGACGTCGCCACGGAGGAAAAGGGGCGTCTGGAAGAGCATCGTCGCCCTTCGCCTGAGCTGCGCGGCGCTGGCGACCGTAACCTCCTCACCCTTGTAGGAGAGCCTCCCCTCAGACGGGAGCTCGAGGCCAGAGAGGAGCTTCAGCAGCGTCGTCTTCCCCGCTCCGCTGTGGCCGATGACGCCGAGTATCCCGTCCCCCTCGACCCTCAGGCTGACGCCGTCAAGCGCCCTAACCTCCCCATAGCTCTTGCCCATAGAGTCGAGCTCGTAGACGGCCATATCATACCTCCCTGACGATCAGCCTAAGCTTCCCCAGCCTCCCCTCCTGGAGGAAGCTGACTAGGAAGTTCAGTGACAGCACCACGGCGAGGAGGATGAAGCTGAGGGCGAAGCTGAGGCCGAGCTCCCCCTTCGCCGTCTCCAGGGCTATCGCCGTCGTCAGCACCCTCGTCAGGCCCCTGATGTTCGCGCCGAGCATCG
>Ga0315280_10006079_pt1 | contig 16826 bp, 18 predicted proteins | sample YL17G06_40_MG_FD_203697 | JGI IMG/M metagenome (GOLD analysis project Ga0315280, IMG submission 203697) | Sediment microbial communities from Yellowstone Lake, YNP, Wyoming, USA - YL17G06_40 | ecosystem: Environmental > Aquatic > Freshwater > Lake > Sediment | place: USA: Wyoming | collected...
CCGCTCCGAAGTTTGCCCATTCACACACCCGACCGATCCTGGTCATGTGGTTCTCGGGCTTACCAACCAAGAGAGATATTCGCACGCTAGAACTTAGGACTTTTCATCCTTTCACACACGAAAATCAACCAGAACTACGGTTCAATTTACGGTGCTCGCACCATGAGTACCACACACACGAAATCATGCAAACGACGACGGTTCAAATTCAGTCGGCGGCACCACCAACCTGGAGAGAATTAGCTCCGGGCACGCTAAGAGCTCACGGCGGGCCAATGGAAGAGGGATCTTCTCCCCATACCTCAGCCCTAATCGTAATGGTGCCTGCACCTCTTATGTTGCCTTACTCGAAAGAAGTGGAACCCGGCGATTACACAAGCGCTTGACTTCATAGAATCATATCTAGTGTTTGTTCTTGCCACGCAATTTCTCCTGAAAGTGTAAACCGAAGAACATTAGGAAGTCAAAGATCTCGTCCGCAACCTTTGAAACCGCTGGCAGTCTGCCTCCTAATTCACGTCTTGCAGCCTTAACCTTTGTTTTGTCCTCCTCGTCGATTTGATCTATGTCCTGCTCAAAGAACTCCAGAAGAACCCACAGGTTGTTATCAAGTCTACCAATTCCGTTGAGTCTTTCCTGATACTTCTCCCTCAGCCCTTGCAATACGCTTAGGTGTCTCCTCTTGATTTCGAATGGGGACATTTTGGAGACAGATAGTAGTCCTTTCCTGCTCCATGAGGTTCCGATTGCCCAGAAGGCCCCTTCGTGAACTACTAAATCATCACGTATGTCCTTCAGATCGCTCTCAAACCAGTTTGTATTTTCGCGTACGTTTCTCGCATAGTCTTCGTCCTTTCTAAACGGGATGTTCTCTCTTTCGCAAAGAAATTTCTTGTGTTTTGAGAACGATCTGGGCAGAGCTATCTCTAGGAAAGCCGCCGCAATACGAGCAGACTTATCCATGAGAATGTTGGAGTGTATGAAGAAGTCGTCCAAATCGAGATACAAACAGAACTGATGCTCCTTCCATCGTTCTTCGATCAGAAGATCTGACTTTGTTGGCAGCCGCGCGCCAGGAGCCCCAAGAAGTCTTTCGGATGCGTTGTTGTAACTGTTCCAAAGCCTGATGTCGTCTTCGATCCTGCGACAAATGAGGCGAATGTATTGGAGAGTTCTCCTATAGCTCCTGTATTTGATATTGAATGCGGCGACCCGGTCTCCTGGCCATTTCTTGTAAACCAAATTTGCTAGGTCGTGCAACGGATCTCGCCAGTTAGTCTCTTCAAATTTCATCAGATCAACCTCCTACTCTGCCCAAGTGTTTCTTGGAAGGGCACTCTATTAATCACGTACCGCTCGGCGACCAGCCTGGTTCATGGCTCTCTCACACACACAAAATGTCCGAACGACGAGAGTTCAAATTCAGTCGCCCGCACCAGTGATACCACACACACCTTACCAGTCATGAAAACGATTATTGACAGACTGGAAAGCCTGATATTCAAAACTGATTGCTTGAGTACTTGGATTCTGGTCGAAAGGATGTGAATTGGTTAGTTGGGGAAAGGCCTTCGGAACAGCGCTAAATATCGTCCTAATGTCGATCGTATGGTACATCATCGGCATCGTAATTATCGCAGTGGGGGGTGTCGGAGTTTTCCTAGCTGCGCTTTCGAACCCTGATTTTCTCACGAACCCGTCGGTTTATCTCCGCAGTCTTGCGGTCCATCTAGTTGCAGTCATAATTGGAGGTGCTATAATTTACTTGGGCGGGATGGCGACACTCTTGAAGTACTCTGCTGAGCTTGTGGCGGATGAGGTTGAAGAAGTAAGGGGGTACAGCCGATCGGCAACTCCTTCTCCAATACAGCAAGCTCCACCACCAACATTCAAGCAAGATCCGATCGTAGTTGCTGCGAAGAGTCTGGGCATAAGTACGGCAGGAAAGACGAAAGAAGAAGTCGCCAAGGAAATCCAAGGCCAAACAGCCAAGACCAAAGTATGCCCAAAATGTGGCGTCCGAAGCACTGCCACGGGAGTATATTGCGACAATTGCGGAGAGAGATTGTAGGACCTTTTCGACAAATTTGAGTCACTAGATTGATCCCTAAGCGCAGTACAGAAACAACTCCGGCAGCCTCATACCTACGGAGGGCGAGCGGCAGGACAGCTGCCTGAGGATCTCAAGCAGCTCCTTGAAGATCATCAGGTTGTATTCTTCGGTCCTCCGACTAGGACAATCCTTTCGGGAGGAATTATCAAGAGAAAGAAAATGAATAACATGTTGATAAGAACCCACACCGCAGCCCCCAGAACGCGAACCGCGCTGTACATGTCCGCGAGCTGCGCAAAGGTAAGTGACTTTTCGAACCGTACTCTATGTTCTCCGGGGATCACATCGACGAACCGCATAGATTTCGAACCCTCATCAAAGAAGAACCTTGCATGCGCTATAGCATTCCTGACATTGTGACCAGACTCCCAGATTGCCGTCATGTTTGGCGAGCGAACCGAGAGTTTTGGGTACATTCTCCCGACATCCTCGAACTTCAGCCAGTCGGGATCAAGAATTTCGCGAGTCAAAAGGAACTGCTCAGTCAAATAGACGAAACGGATCAACTCATCATAATAGCCTTCCATCGCTGTCATGAAGGCGTAGCACAATATGTAGAAACGGGGTTCACTCTCCAGATTCTTTGCTATCGCGAAAAGCGTTTTGAGCTTGTGGTCCGTTTCTGCGCTTTCTGACTTCTCTTTTAGCAAATCTGTCTTCGAGAAGATCCTTGATAGCTCGACGCCTCTTTCGCTATTAGTTAGCCGAGAGAACAAGTTATCAACTTCATCGAAGAGTTCTAGACTCACACGGCCAGCATGTGATTCGGAAAACTCATTGCGCAGAGTGTTCATCTTGATATTGTTGAAGGATTGTATGAAGTCTGCACGGTGTCTCTCGTCAGAGTAAATTCTCGTCCTTGCCTTCTTCCAAAACACAAGCAGATGTCGCAAATCGCTTGTCGTAGCGCTGAATGACCTTCTTTCAAGTATCGATATCATCGTGCCCAATGCTTCCTCAACCATTTGAATCTCCAAGTGTCAGGCTCCCCGCATTAGAGGGTCGGCTCTGTTTCTAACATCTTCGTAAACCTCTCAGTGAGCTCACCTGTCTACTTTCACACGTCTGTGCGATGCCTAAGCCGACAGTCTGCAAGTCTGCAACAGGTTGCAAGATTGGTTTCGTCAATCTTGTGGTTCGAGTTGGAATGCCCAATATGCAGACACGTTCTGATCGGTCAAGACGGGTTCCCGCTGCTCCGCTGTTTCAATTGCGACCGCTGGTTTGAGCTCCAACCGGACAGGTGAGCCCTTTACGACTTGAAACCCAAGCAAGGCTTAGCTGAGAATGCGGTTCGAAACCCAATTAACCAAATGCCCCAGCTGCGTTCTACGGACCTGTACTTTGAATTGACTCAGTGGTGCGGACAGGCAGTTCAAACCCTATCAACGCTCCTCTTGCGTTTGGAATCGTGATTTAGGTTGAGATGTCCACTCTGCAATCTGGTTTGACCCTTGAATGCTACGAACGCGTTTGGACGAAAGACGGCGATGTCTGGAAAACTACTTACCATTGCGAAGGATGCGGGAACGAATTTGACAGGCCATCAGACGAGCTAGTGTCAAGCGCATCACATTCGAGAAGTTAGACTGCAAGAAGCTTCTCCCTAACCTTCCCGTACACTCGGAATGGGCGTTCGCTGTGTGCGTTTCTGCGTAGATAGTGAAGCGTACTCTTCCCAAGGCCTCGCTTCTTTGCCTCATGTGAGGTTAGGGAGTTGATTCGCTTACGCAATTTCCTATCGTCCAATCTGTCGAGTTTCGGGGAAGGTTCCGCAAAGTCAACCGTAGACATCTTGTTGGTCAAGAATCGTGCTAGTTCACTGGTTTTCTCTTCGATAACAGTGTCCCATTTCAGCCGTTCACCTCTGTACCTGACTCCGCTGTTGAACCGTTCCTTGAGTAGTGCGATGAATCGCTCCTTAGCCTCAGGATTGAAACGGAACCTGTAATCGTCAAACTTGAAGTGAAAAGTATCCAAGCCAAGAACACCCGACTGAAAAGCCTGAAGCACCGTGAGGTCAATCAGCCACCGGAAAGGCTCCATTAGATCATAGGTTAACGATTGTCTTGTTTGAGTGGTGCTGAGTTCATGCAAGAAGCCCACCGAGGGTTCCAAACCTACAGCGTTAATCGCTCGTCTACATTCGCCTTCGAGAAGCGCGTATCCGTAATTCATAGCTGAATTCACTGGATCGCTGGCATTGCTGTTGTGGCTTGAGGTCATTCGGCCCTGAAACTCAAGATGCTCCGGCAGAACCTTAGCGAAAGCCTCCCAGTAGCGTAGAGCAACGCGGCCTTCTACTGTTCGTAAGTCCGTGACTGTAGCAGCTCTTCTCAGCTTAGAAGCTTCAAGCCTTGTTACCCGAGTTTCTCTCGCGATGTCGTAACCGTCAGACAGCCAATCCAGAACCTGTAGGCTTCTGGTAATCTTCGCCTGAACGAGGGCTTTTGCTATCGTAACCTTCTTCTTGGGATCGTCTGCCGCATGAATCTGCGCAACCCTAAGATCAGCCTTCACAGGCATCGCGGGAAGAATAGTAGAAAGCAGGCTGCCATCCACGTCTAGAACGTAGATCGGAGTTCCGTTTCGAGAAAGCCAATGTAGGGCTCGCAGTGAAATGTAGCCGCTCTGACCATCTATCACTATGCTGCTGTATGGAAGGCTTCTGGGTTTGAAACGGTTTGTCACCGACTGCTTTGTATCCTCTCGTCCATCTGTCACCGTGAGCCATGAACGTGACTTCAAGTCCTGAACAGAAATCGTGACGCCCCAACCTGAGAGATGAAGCGGATTCAAATCGTCTCACGACATGGACTATGCCATGTATTTCCTCTTGATTGTCTTCAGCATCTGCTCCGAATATTCTGTGATGATGTCTTCTTTCGCAATCTCGCCAAGCGTTCTCGTGTTCTCCAAGAAAGCTCGTAAGAGTTCCTCGCGACGTTTCTTTCCGTAAACCGTGTCGAAGACGTGGTAAAGCACGAAGTAATTCAACGCGGTAGAATAAGTGGCGTTCCATCCTTTCTCAATGAGAATAGCTTGGAGCTTCCTAACGTAACCATCCGTTATGGGATGAAGAGCAACCGTCTTCTTGACTACAGGCATTAACCGGCACCAGTGTGAGAGTCATACTATCCTACTCTCATATAAGTAATTCTCAGGATGCAGAATACTCCCTACCTACGGACGGAGGGATACAAAGGAGCTCAATTCACCTGGAAATGACGCCTACTAGCGGTTCGAATGTTCCTCTTTCCAATGTTTCTCATCGAGGTCAAAAAAGTACTCATGTGCGAGTTCCAAGAATTCTTCTATTTCTTTGTCCTCGATCTCTTCTCCTTGTTCTTGTCTTTCGAGGTACCACAGGGCTGCCGTGAGAAAGATGTACCTCCAATCGATTCTAATGCTTGTGAGATCAGCGTTTCTATTCGCGTGCCATCTCAAAGAGCCGATAATCATATACCAATTTCGGTTCGATTCGAATTTCTCGATGCGTTTCTCAAGCGCCTTTTTCTCCAGCTTAAGGGTTTCTTCATAATACAGGAGATAATTGCAGATATCTTGTGCAATGCGACCCTTGACTGATATCTCATAGATTCTCCCACCGCGTTCGTCGAGGAAACCTGCTACTAACAATGATTTGCATTGCGGTACACTGACGGCGTAGTTATCCGCTCTTTCTTCTTGCTCGGTTTATCCGTCTTGAGGGAAACGTCAAACCTGCTTCGTGGCTCATTGAATTGGCGCAGAAGTTTCAGTCTCTTTCTTATTCTATCTTTCCTGTTTCAATTCGATTGGCCGATCATTGGCAGGCTTCAAGTTGAATCCGTTCACGTCTCAAGAACCGGACATGGCTACCATATAGAAATCGGCGTCTCAAACCGGATTGAACCTCTTGACTTGATTCGTTTACAAGCGATGCTTGGCAGTGATGTTCGCCGCGAAAACCACAACCTCGAACGGGTTACTTGTACGCAAATGAAGTCATGGAACGTTCTATACGATTGGAAGTTCAAGTACTACTGGAAGTTCAGAGGCCGCAGAAAGAAGCAGTATCTCACACTCAGCCGAGAACGACGTGACATTCAGCTATCTAGGCAAATCAATCGACTCCTCAGAAAATTCCAGAGACGAAGGCGAGTGAAACGGAAATGATACACCGCTGTCAAAAGGTTCCAGTGGAGGCTGAGGTTCTCTTAGGGCGTTCAGAGAAGGGAGGTGAGTTTGGGGTATGGACGGATTAACGAAGAGAGAGCGTAGGACGGTGAATGAAATGGAGAAGACAATTCAAAATGCGGATAGAAGGCTTGCCGCGGGGTATGAGAGCGGATTCACTGAAGGCCTCCGCATACAATTAACGGGAAGAATAGTGGGCAAGGAAGCGCAAACACACTAGGCTGTGTGCGCACCAGTAGACCCACACACACGAAGGCTTAGATGGCAAAACACCCGCAGAGACGGCAGGTATCAAAATCGAAGGCGATAACAAGTGGTTGACGCTTATCCAGAATGCGAGCGAAGCGAAGACAGAGAAGAAATCAAGGACATCTCAGTTGTGGGCTTTACTGGCGAACTAGCACATCAATTTGTGAGAATAAGGCAAGGAAATGCGGGCGACATCTACATAGAGAATCGGTACAAACCAGAAGGCCCTCATTTTTCCTATCACGCGAGTGGAAAAATGCATAGCGTTTACGTCAACCAACAAGGAGAGACTATTCATAGCCCAATAGGTCAAGGCCCACCCATAGCTCAGTTTCAAGGCGAAGTAAGTTTGGGAGCTTGGGTGATTTATGCTCCGAACTTACCTGAGTGGAAGCACTTTACACCAGACAAGGAGAGGAAAACCCAGTTAGTGGTTCGTTTTGATATGTCTCGTTTGTCTGGATTCTTGTGTCTTAATTTTTGGCTTCTTGAGTCTGGACGCAAGGATCTTCTGCAAACGCTTATTCAGAATTTGGGGCGGATGGATGTTCAAGTTCTTGGCCATTTGGTCATCACCGACACGAACCCTTGGATAATCATCATAGCGGCGACTGTTTAGAGATGCGCCTATGTCCAGACACTAGACAGACTCTTTGGCGTCCCGAATTTTTGCCAGAATCCTCTCAGAAGCAACGCGCTCGATAGTTCAAATCACCTTGGATAGCTCGTCCTCAATGTTCTTCAGTGATGAGGTTATGCCATATAGAGACGGAACCTTGACTTGTGTTTCAGGAAAGTCGAAATACTGGAACGCGAGGCACACTGCGATTGCTTTGCCCGTTTCTTGGAGAACTATTGGTCCTCCACTGTTGCCTGGATTCAAGGCTTTGTCAACCACATAATGTCGCGGAAACGGAAGACTGTGTTTTCTCATTGGTTTAACGAAAGCGTAATGTGAGGATATTATCATCGAAGTTGCTCTAGGGCAATAGACATTGCCCACTGTCGTAACCTGCTCATTCTTCATTAGCACCTTAACCTCGGGTAATGGATATCCGAATGAATATGCTTCAACTCCTTCTGGAGCTACCTCAAAATCAACCTGGAGGAAATCTGGTTCAGTCTTTCCGCGTAGGGCTCCAGTCTCCTTGTTGAAATCAACCTTGAGCAAAGCCAGATCGAACTCCGGCCAGTCCTTGACGATACTGGAAATCTTGCCAATAGACGAGAACATTTCTTCTGGTTTCTCTAGCTCGATGGTTGATGAAGCATACTGTTTTCCAGTCGTCTCGTCAACTATCACATGCCTTGCAGTCACTAGGTAGCCGTCTCGACTGACAAAGAAACCTGTCCCAAAATGAAAAGCCAAACTCTCTGCCTTAGGGTCAGGGATCACGATCGCTACTGTTGCTTTCTTCGTATTGAGTAACGATTTCTCAATCAAAGGGTTATCGTTAATGCTAGTATGAACTTCCTCCATATTTCTGGTTTTTCAATGTCACCTTATCCGATTTTTCTCCTAGTTGGTGACAAGAGAACACCCCCAGACCCATACACACCGAAACAGTCATCCCTAGTTATTGTGCGCGAACATGAAACTCCACTCTTCCGCGATCAGAAGCATTTTCTAATTGTATTGGATTCGTGGCTACGTGAGTATCTTTGACCCATCGTGAGGCTGATTTGCGTCAAATCGCCAATCCCGCGACACTCAGCGTGATCAACAAATGGACAGAATTAAGCAAAACTGTGGTCGAGAGAGCCATTGAGATAGTTGTCGATCACCCAAGTCGCACCAATATCCGATTAGGAGATGAAGACAACTTCGCAGTCCCTGCGAAGTTCAGAGGTGTTCCCGTCTTGGGCGTCTTCGTTCACGCATATCCGAATATTGACCAGTATATTGTAAGCCACGAAATAGGTCATTGGATCCTGAAGCTGCAAGGATTCTCCAGCATCATTTCCAAGCCTCGCAATTTCCGGCCAGAAGCTCTGCTCAACTCATTGGCGAGTCATCCTCCGCTGTATGAGTTACTAGTGACTTTCGGACACAACCCTCAGATAGAGATCGACTCTAGGACAGACCACAACATTGGGCTAGTCTCACAACTGCGAGAGAGACTTGAAGATCCAAAGAATTCCGCTCTCTATCTTGCGGACGATGTTCTGAACTGCTCCAGCGAGAAGCGTGTGCAACTGGAATCGAAACTGCAAGTTCATCGACCCGAAATCATGAGCCTGTTACAGAAAATAATCAGCATCCGTTCTAGCTATGATCTAAGCCATCGCAAGAGCAACATGGCTTTCAGAAAACACCTTGTGAGTGAATTAAATCTTGGAGGCGAATGGGACGAACATGACGATATCAAGGAAGCTCTCAACGACAGTTGGGCTTGAAGATCATCGTAGCGGGCGTTCTCACTCTTTGTGTGTGTGTGCGCACCAGTAGACCCACACACACTTGAGAGACTCAACGGAACGGTCAGATTGAGACTGAAGACTATGGCTGGGCTAAAGAACGACCGTTCAGCGACGCGCTTCGGAGCAGGCTTTAGGTCGTACTCCAACTGCATTAGAATTCATTCTACATTGAAGGGCAGAACACCTGCTGAAGTTGCAGGGACTTGGAGGCCCAAAGAATACAATAGATGGCGATCTTTGATCAAGGACAGCCAAAGTCGAAGGCGAAGCAATACTTCGGCTTCTACAGATAGAATGGTGAGATGGGATTAGTTAATCAGACTACTCAGTCCAAATGAGACACGTACTACTATTCAAGTGTGACGTATATCAAAGGAGCCGAGTATCCGAATCGACCGAGTGCAATTCAAACTCGGCTTGAGGTCAAGATAGTCGCTGTTTGACTTGCAGGCTACTTTGCATCATAAGTTACTTTAGTCCATGTCGAATTAATTGATAACGGCCGTAGGTGGTCGTTACGACAGAAGAGATTTTTCTGACATATCATCATAACGATCGTCAACTTGCCGGCAAAATCAAGCGGTTGCTGGAACTGAAAGGCTTCGCCGTATTTCTCGCTCATGAGGATATTGAGCCTTCGCTTGAGTGGAGAGATACGATTCAAAGGCACCTCACCAGTTGTACGGCAGTGATCGCAATAGTGACGAAGGATTTCGATAAATCGTCCTACACCAATCAAGAGGTTGGAATCGCCATGGCAAATGACAAGAAGGTGATTCCACTTGTATTTGATCATATTAAACTCGAACATTTGCCTGGTTTTCTCGAAACAAGGCAGGCTGTGCACGCTTCCAGGCTTGGACCAGGCGGTGCCTTGGACAAGGCGGTTAGGCCTTTTGTAAGGGAACAAACGCCGGAATCGGGGCTTCTCGATAGAATGACACTTGGACTATTCATTTTTTCGACTACGTGCCTAATTGCTCTGCCCTCAGCAATTCTTTGGGTCTTCCTGGGATCACAGGTCATCCCTTGGGGACCTTTCGCAGGCATAGTCCTTGGTGCAGGGATAGCCTTTGAGAAACTCTATACGGGCTCAATGGATGTTATGAGGGCTATAGACTGGTGCAAGCGTAACACGCCACTGATCTTAGTTGGAGCGGGATGCTTTGTACCTGCTAGTCTTGCCTTCAGTTATTCGCTTTCTCTGTATCCCATGCTGTCAGAAGTTGAATTTCAAACCCACCTTGGTTCTGCGCCAACTGTTGCTCTCTGGACATTTGCGGCTTTGGTTTTTGGCGCCTTCATGCTGTATCATCCTACAACACCACTGAGAGGGATGCGCCGCAGAGCCTTGGCTTGGACAAGGGGGCATTACAAATCAATCCGAATTTACACTTACGCCGCTGTTCTGATTCTGTTGGCGGTAGGCATTGCTCCAATTGACACAACTTTTGCCTTAGGAACACCACGAGTCAGTCTGGTTGAGACAATAGACGTATCAGGCTTGATTGTTCACGTCTACGGAGTTTCCACAATCCAGCTCAGAGCTTGGACAACTAATGAAAAGGTCGTTCATCTGTCGCTACCCTCTGTCCTCTTTGTTTCTCAGGTAACCTACGATACACGAAGTAATTCGACAAGACAACCCATTATCACCCCGTCCGAAGGCGTTGAAGCTGCACCCAAGTACGATTCACTCGAAGAAATGACGGGGGTGGTCATAACAATCAAGAAACTGGCGCCCGCGGCGACGGTTTCAATTACCTATTTCAACGATTTCAACATCAGTGCTTTTGCTTTCGTTCCTCTTAACACGCCTACAACTACACAAACCTTCAAGAACGGAACCGATCAAGTACGGCAGAAATTTCAAATCGTGAACGAATCTCCTTACTGGCTTCGTTTAGAGTCCATCCCCATCTATTTGGGGGCGCAGGCTTAGCTCCGACAAATGTCACGCTAATTGTGGCCCCATGGCCTTGGCCCTCAAATGCATATCAGAATCCTTACGGTTATTGGCCTCCTGCGTGGACATATGCTAGCAACATGACCTATCTTAACGGTCACGTTCCACCGCATGGAAACCTGACGATGATCGTATTCTATAACCGTCCGTAAATGAGTGTGGCAAGGCTGAATCTGTCAAAATCGATGCGCCGCTTGCTATTGATTCTTGCCATTGTTGGACTGGCGATCGGACTCTACTACCGAGAATCCATGATACCACGCTACATTACCGTCACGTTGACCTTATCCCTAGATCGATATGGAAACGAGGCTCGCTGGGCCGATTTTAGAGCCGTCTCAGTGAATCTGACATCATCAATCTCCAAACCATATGATAACGTCAGCTTGGTGGAAGCATACGGCAATGGTTCAATCACGACCAGCGCTCATTGGAGGATAGTTATCGCCCTCAATCAAAGCGAATCAGCCCCAATTTCTCCAATTGAACATAACATATTGCCCAAAGCGAATGTCTCCGGTCAGTATCGCGGGGTCGTATCACTAGGGTTTGCAGCCAAGGGAAAGTTCACATTGTGGGTAATTGTTTATGGGGTCCACAATGACTCGATGAACTATTTGCAATCGTTCTCTGAGACAATTCAGACCTACCAAGGCCCACTAGCACTGACGTTGTCTATTGCTGTAACATGTGCGAACTCGCGAGGACGGTCGGCCCAATTTGACCGTCCTTCAGTGTGTGTAACACCAATGGTGCGCACACACAAAATCTGTTTGCCAGTCCCGACTGAAGATTTTCTCCTTCGACTTACCTAGGCTCCATTTTGCCGCCAATCGTTCCCAATCTGATTTCTTCGTTGAGGCTTCCTAGCAGATCATCAAAAGACCGATAGCAAAATCTCAGATGCTCGAACACTATTCCTTTCTGCAGCAAGGTCTCTGTGACCTTTGCCTCGACACGACCCGAATCCTTTTCGTCAAGATTGGTAACTACGATGGCTCTTCTAGCCCCGGCCTCGGAGTACCTAGAAAGCTGGTCGAGTAGTTCGCCAGCAGTTGAGTCCAGCTTAGTGCCGGGAACATTGGGATGAAGTAACACTTTGCACTCTATGCCTAGCTTTGTTTTATCAATGAAGACATCAAATTCACCTTTCTCACCGTGATTGATTTTTCTTGATACTTCTGCTTGAAGAATACCTGCTGACATTTTCTCTATGTACCTCTTGATGAAGAGAGGCAGGTCCAAATTTTGTAATTTCAGCTCATTGAAATATTCATCAAAAACGTAGATTCTGACTAAGAGGTGGGGCTCACTGCAAAAGCCGCATTTATCATCGCCCATCGCATATGCTGACATCATGAATTGATAGTTTCCGCACTTATGACAGAGACTGATCATGAATTCAGGTTTGATGAGTCTAAGGCTCATGAGGTCTTTGACGATTTGACTCATGTCAAATGACTCCGGGTAGTTTTTCGCTATCGCTATGCCTGAGTCAATGAATATCCCGACGATCGCCTCGATAATCTCTCTGTCGACCAGAGAAATCTGATTCATCTGGTACTTGGTTATTTGTTGCAACATGTCCGGAGACAGATTCCTAAGAAAGTCCTGCATAGCCTTGCCGCCGAAGAGCTGAGGAATGTTAGCGGCCGCTTGTACCTGACTCAAGATCTTTCCGAATTTTTCCAGGAAAACAGTCGCAAGTTTACTCTTTGCTCTCGTCAGAGCTTTGAGTGAGTCTTCATTCTGACCTTTCACTTCGATGAGTGCAAGACATTTCCGATCGGGAAAGAGGGAAAGAAGCGGAAGACTGTTGAAGTTAACCATCATAATATGCAGCGCAGCTGCACTTGGTCGCGAAATGGCCTCTTCAACGAGGCGTTCTATTGCGTCCTCCCCAAAGTGAGGAGAGCTGAGTGTTGCCATTCAGACACCTAAGCTTCGAGCGCTTCTAGCTCTTCCACGCTAGCACCTATCGTTGCCCCTGCGAGTATCCCAAGTAGCGCTCCTATCGGACCTGCAATCAAGCCGCCAACAATTAACCCACCCACTGCCCCAAGAGCAGGCTTGCTGCCTGGCGCTGGTGTCGGAATTTGTCCTCTTTCCATTACGACTATTCGTCCGTCAAAGTCCAGGTAGAGCAATGAGCTGCAGTGCGGACACCTCACGTTCATTGGCGGAGCTCTAAAGGTAAAGAATCTTCCAGAGCAAACTGGGCATGAAAATGTCCATTTCTCCTGAATGGCTTCAGACGATAAATACGTGTGTACGCTACTACATATTTGGCATGACAAAGGAAAGCTCGGAGGAAGCAGAGTTTTTCTCTGAACGTTCACGTACGCGCGGTTGCCACAGCTCTTGCAAATGAGATAAACACCCAATTCAGCGCAGCCTCTTCTCTAGGGCCGAGAAGAATCTCTCCAGATTCTCCGTACTCTTTCCCCAATCGAAAAGTTGGGCAGTTGGACTAGATTCCGCGACAACGTTATTGCCTTCTGGCGAGGCTTCTATTCGCACAATGATTCTTTCTCCCCAAGACTGTAGACTTGAGGATGAGGTCGCAAAAATAGTGGTTGATTTGACCTCATTGATCTTGAACCCGCAGTCTTCCAGAGCCTCAATACTTGAAGACTTGACTACATCAACGGACTGTCGATAAGCTCTCGATATGGGCAAATGAGATCAGCGCCAGTTCGACGGTGGCGATATGATTCAGAGACTCTGACTTGAAGTCTTTTCGCAAAAAGAGGCTCCATAGAACATACATAGAACAGACAACGTTGATGGCCTTCGTTGGGCTATTGATTTTCATAGCGTTCCTCCTGTACCTAGGCTTCGATTAACCGAATAGGGTGCCAAAAGCTCTGCTATCTCACTCTGAAGGCGCCGTCTTCTCGATCATATCGAATTCCATTAGAGCTTAAACATCGAAATCAGGAATCGTTCAAATGCCTCCACGTCAGTCGGGACCCGATATTCCGTATCATTTCCTCGGACTCACTGCAACATCTTTACTTCAGCTCGCCCGCTTGTCTGAGTAGTGCTTCAATGGTCTCAAAGACCGCGCTGGACTTGAAGACCACGGCAAGATCTATCATTTGCCGGGTCTTCACGGTTGAAATGCTCGCAGTAGGGATGTTCGCTAGAGTCAGCGGACCATTCTCTTCATGGAAGAAGACGGAGGAAACTATGCCGAGAAACAACAGCCTGCTACCTACCACAAGCCCGCCTCTGTGCGAGTAAGAACCGACATTGCAGACGAACACAGGACTCCCGCTTGAGCCCGGAAACACTGAAGCATCAACCAAGAAGATCGGCCTATTGGCATAGTCAACTGAAATAGGAGTTGCAGTTGTGCCTCTGCGCGCGATAGGCAGAAAATTCTTTGTATCCCATATTCCGATCGGATAGCCGATGAACACAACTTCCTCAATAGCGTCCAAGTCCTCCAATTGTGCTTTACTAGGCAAAATTTCCTTGGAGACCGTTTTGAAGTATATCTGCCATTGACGAGACTGAGTCTCTATGAGAACTGGTCCGAGGGGAAGGACCGCGATGTCTATCTCCGGGTCAGGATTACCGAACCAGTGGTTCTGAAAATCGTCAATTTCAATGTCATACTTTTGTCCAAGCAGGGGCGCCGTGCCATCAGATTTCAGAAACGAGAACCGCCCTCTTTGCGCCCCGTTGACCACATGCTTATTTGTAACTAGGAATAGGCCGACCCGATCTTCGCCCCACGTATGGCGAACTATGAACCCGGTGGCCACACGTCTGTCGTTACCAGCCTCTGTTTCGATTCGTAGTGTAACGAAATAGAGCTGCTCGGCAGGAGTTTCAACTTTCATGAGCAGTAACATTCCTCGTGAGTGGCAAGACGGTAGATTATCGGAGAAGCCGTGAAGATGAGTCTATCGGGTGTTCGGTGAACCGAAGTTGAACACACCATTACAGGCACACTTGCGAAGGGTTAATGCCTATAGTTTCGATCTGCGTTTGGTTGGGAAAGGTCAGGTGCAGACTCAAACACGCTGTCGTCGCAATTTGCTCCTTGGCTTGCGTGGCTACTTTCTGGCGACTGCACCGACTGGGTTGATTGGGTCAGCGACTAGCTCTGCGAGATCGATACACTTCGCAGAGACTCGTCAATGTTGCGGGCAATAATCTAAAACCTACAAGAATCATCTTTGAGGATCCATGACGAAAGCTAGGAAGATCGAGATCGAAAAATCGCTCTTTGAGATACTCGCTAAGAGTCGGCACCGTGAACTTATCGAAGGCATAACCTGGCCTTCTTCAAATGAAGAGAAAACGCAGATCGAGCGCGCGTATCAGAAACAGTTCGAATGGGAAGAAGTATGCGACAACGAATATCGGATACTTGGGCAAGAACTAGTGAGGGAAATTTACTGGGCACTTGAAGGGATGGAATTCGCGATAGATAGAATAGCAGCACTGCACTTCAAGAACTTTCATAAGTTCGTCGGAAAGATTGACCCACGACATTTTGTTTCCGATCAGCTCAACTGGCCAACGTTAAGTAGGTCTGAACTATCTGCCTATCGAGCTACTTTGATGCTCTTCAATGCGACTGAGGCATACTTTTGGATTGGAGCAGTATGGGACCGGATGGGGCAGTTCCTTAATCTGTTTGCGTTCGATGCAAGAAACGTGGCTGAGAGCAAGTTAGGCTGGAGGCAGATCTTCAAGCTATTTACCCACAAATTCGGAGACGTTCCCGAAGTAGAGGGAAGCGAAGACTACCAGACTATTGTTCGCCTTCACGACAAGGTGTATGAGAAGGCCTATGCACGTCGGAACATATTGGCTCACAAAGGTTCCTTGGCTGGAAGACTCCGGATCGCGATGGAGGCCAACTCCGAAGCCAAACAGCTGCTATGGCAGTTCGTCATGGGGAAGGAGAGCTGGGATCTAGCAGATGTTCTGGGGGAGGTCATTGCATTAGCCGGTGGTTGCCAGGAAGCAGTTAGTGCGCTTCAGCGATTCGTCAGCGATTTCGTGAGCTGGAGAACGGCTGCAGCTTTAGAATCTTAGTAGCGGAGAGGGGCCTTTTTTCATTCTCCTGTTCCAGTTCGCTTTCGTAATCTCTGTATCCGGCCCGTCTCTCGTCAAGTCGTTCCTTCAGTCTTTGCCGCGAACTCCATTTGACATACCACTTGTCATTCCATACGTACTGGCCCTCTTTGATTGTGTGATTCCGTGATTTTGTCTACGTGTGGGGGAGAAAGGGGATGGGGGGACGTTAGTATGGGGTTGTTGTTGTGCGCACCAGTAGACCCACACACACGTGACAACAGAAGATTCGTTCTGCGAGCGAAGCGAGCAGCGTGTAAAAGTGTGTGTGTGTGCGCACCATTAGACCCCAACACGAACCTTGCCAATGCATTGATGGTCACACTTCTAGTCATCGCCAGAAATTCCAGGCCATTGTACAATGTGGGGTCGAGGCGCAGGCGAAGTATAGGATTGCCTTCCGATGTCAGGGTGTGCTCACCCGTGCTCACCCACTGTTAGGTGTGCTCACCCAGCGTGTTCGAATGAGAATTTCTGATATCGATAATTCGTTTTTTGATTTCGAAAATTCCTTCAAAAAGTCCCACAACACCTGGCGAATCAACTTTGCGACAGCCCTGCCTTTCCGGCGTGCTGCGATGTTTTCTTCGTCTCAGAGTTGCTGACTCTTCCTGAGGGATATGCCCAGCCAGACGACACCGATAATTGCAATTACGACGGCCAGGATTACGAGATTGTTAGTGAAACCCCCATAGGGGTTGATGTTTCCGAACTGGCGTGGTCCCGTGAAGTTTCCGAACTGACGAGTTGCGGTGAAGTTTCCCGGAGGTATGAAAGGACGGGATCGAATCGCTTGGGCAA
>Ga0315280_10006080_pt1 | contig 16825 bp, 15 predicted proteins | sample YL17G06_40_MG_FD_203697 | JGI IMG/M metagenome (GOLD analysis project Ga0315280, IMG submission 203697) | Sediment microbial communities from Yellowstone Lake, YNP, Wyoming, USA - YL17G06_40 | ecosystem: Environmental > Aquatic > Freshwater > Lake > Sediment | place: USA: Wyoming | collected...
TAGGAAACTCGCCTGGAGCATATCCAAGTTTCTCATCAACATCTCCAAACCAGCTGACAACGCCTGTAACAATATTCCATTCGTTGACCAAGTCACTGGCACTTTGAGCAGCTATACGGAATCGCTCCTCGCTCTTCCGCAGATCGTCTTCCAATCGCTTGCGTTCAGTAATGTCGTAGCTCACTTCCAAGACTAGTGGCGAACCGTCAACATCGCTGAACGGATAGTCATAAGTCATATACGTACGACCGTCAGACCTCTGAGACTCCCATGCTTCAGGCTTTCCCGTATCGAAGACACGGAACGAAGGGCATGGCTCACAAGGTTCCTTACAGTTGTGAAGAACTTCGTAACAGAAACGTCCCCCAGGGTCGCCGAATCGCTCTCTGAAGTAACGATTTGAGAAGCGGATAGAGTAATCTCGGGCGAAGAGGGCAATAACTGCTGGTAACGCATCTAAGAGAGAAAAAAGCCTTCGTCGTTCAACATCGACTCTCTCTTCTATCTGCTTGCGTTCGGTGATGTCTCTTCCGTAGAGATTCACATAACCATAATCTACTACTGGCAAAACATTGAACAAATAGGTTATCTTACCGCATTCAACATCAACACTTCTACTTGATTTACTTCTATACAATTCAGCGACTAGGTCGCACCAAAACTTTGGAGCGTAGTCGCCTGTCTTCTTTCCCCAATTCATTAGTAATGTGTTGCTTGCTTTATTTGCATGAAGAATGACGCCGTTTTTGTCCAATCTTAATATTGGACTTGGATTTTCTGTGGGATATTTCGCTAGGTTTTCAAGTTCCTTTTCCATTTTCTTACGTTCAGTAACATCTATGAAGGACACTACACTTTTTCTAGTTCCTGGAATCGACGAAACAGTTAGTAAAGCATCTATAATATTGCCTTGTTTGTTAATTAGTTTGGATTCATAGGTTCTCGGAGCTGCTTTGGGGTCGACCCTTCGCAGATGATGATATTCTTTCATCTTTTCCAGACGGTCTTTGGCAACGAACTCTGTCCAACTCCGCTTACCCTCCAACTCCTTCTTTGAATAGCCACTGATTCTCTCTAACTCTGCGTTAACCGCTAAAACTGTAGTGTCATCGTCAATAACCAACATTGCAGTACCCGTATTCTCAAATAGGGTATGGTAGAGAGCTTCCGATTCGTGAAGAGCCTTCTCCACATCTCTCTGTTCGCTAACGTCGTGCAACGCGGAGCGTGTGTCATCGTATTCAATCTTTCCCTTATGCGATAGGGTCACGTGGACCCGGTTTTTTCTCACGTCGCGCTTGGTATGGGTCTTACTTCGTTTCCACTTTGGATTCTTCATGTTTCTTCCTACTCTTCAACTCTTGAACATAATCCACAAAACTGAGGTTCTGTTTCTGATCAAGTTCTAGTTGAAGCTTGGAACAGAGATGTTTAATCATCAGCTTCTCCAGAAGATGGGCGTTTGACATGAACAGCATATTCAAACCTGAACTGAAGTCCTCCAGATGAGATGGAATCATTTCCCGTCTCAACCCTTTACGGGTCTCCAAGAATTGATAGATCGTTTTAGCAGTTGGTTCTCCAAAAACCATCTTAAGAACATGATCAACAGTATCCAATAGAACCTGATCGAAATCTTCGTTAATCGCAGACTTACCAGCGTCACCGAAGCCCAAGATGAGCTTCTCCAATATGGTAATGGTATGTTTTGGCATAAAACTGTGCTTCAACGCATGGAATGGACTCATTGAGATGTTACTGAGACCAAATCCTTCAGAGGAACAGGGGTACCCGCTAATTAATAGTTGAATCCAATGCAAGAGTGGGATTGGCATAGATTACAACGTGGGAACGGTAACCGCTGGTTCCCTTTCCGGAAACTTGAACTAACGATTGTACTCATGTGAAAAATCCAGAGGGGCAAGCCTCGATATCTAGTGGACTACGGCCCCAATCTTCCACGGTAGTCCACGCACCTCGCGATAAACACATTCATTTCGGGCGTTTCTTGGGCTAAGGTTACTTGTCCGGGTGGTCACAGTTACCAGCTAGTCATTTAGGATCTACGACATTTCTGTTTCACGGCGAAAAAAGATCCGACCATTCATGAAGAGCGTCGATACAGAGCTTATTCAAGTGAATAACAATGTCGAAAGCTTGGCTTAAATTGCCTGATCACATGTTTCCAGGGTCTTTCCAGTAGCTCCACCGCCTCATGCTTTAGACATTGAAAGCATTGAGGACCAAAACGAAATATCGACTTATACGTCTTTTTTGCCGTCCTGTTGTGATGTCGGTGAGATTCTTGCAGATAGAAAGCTGGTCGTTGACTCCGACACTGGTTCCTTCACAGATCAGACCAAAGCTCAACGCAGCTATCTGTCTAGTTGAAGCCGTTGATGAAGCTCTTGAGATGGCGGGCATGCAGATTCCTCCATTGGTCTAGGGTTACTTGGAGAAGAGGTTTCAACTTACGAAAGATCAGATTCCTGCTAGACCGGGCGCCTTCTTAACCGCGATATCAAGCCTCTTCGGAACAGCGTCGAAGTCTTTGGAAGAGAACATTGTGAAAAGATTCTATGAGAAAATGGGAATCCAAACAAAGTCCACTGAGAATTTATCACTTCGGGCAATGTATCTAAAATTGCAGAAAAAATCCAGCCTAAGATCAGCACCTAATGTGCGTTGGATATAGGCATCTATTTTTCTACATTCTTGGTGTACTGTTGTTCTTCAGTCCGTAGCCTGTTGGGTTTCGATGACTCGTTTCAAAGCTTCGGAAACATTCTCCTTCCCCATCGCAACTATGTAGGGTCCTAGCCTCGGGCCTCTCGGCTCTCCAACCAAGATCCTGTAGACTAACTCGAATACTCTCTTCGGTTCCAAATTCCTGCCTTTCGCGATATTAAAGATCGAGTTTTGAACAGTCTTCTCATCCACATCCTTTTCCAAGACTTGCAGCAGATCGCTCAAGGCGAGTCGCTCATTCTCCATAAGCTCAATCTTCGTCTCACCTATTTCATGGAAGTCCGTTGCCCAATTCATCGCGTATTCTACACGTGATCGAAAGTCTTGGGCCAGCACATCTGACGAATGCCCGTACTCCTTCAGTTTCTCTTCGATGTAGGAGAGTTCAGAACCTTTCGGAGCGACCCTTGCCAAGTAGACGAGCAAGTTGTAGGGGATTCGGGTCATCGGTTTCTTGGGAGGCTTGAGAAGCCAGCAGTACTCGTAGATGCCCCTTAGTTTCTGCAGTTCCTTCGGATCCTCTACCTTAATTGCGGATGTGTATACTTTTTCCAGCTCGACAAGTTCATCCACGTATCGTGGGATGTCGATTATCGAGATCTCTCTGGTGCCTACTATTCGTTTGAACATTAACAGAAGCAGGGCTTGGGGAGAACCGTATCTAAACCATACCTGGGGGGTGAATACGTTTCCAGTGGATTTGGAGATCTTTTTGCCTCCTTTGTCCAAGAATAGTTCGTAGCGAACGTGAAACGGTGGCGGGATGTGCATTACTTCTTCCATGATCTTGTCGTTCACTCGTACTGAATCGGCAATATCTTTTCCATAAGCCTCAAAGTTAATCTTCAGTGCAGCCCATCTGGCTGCGAATTCAACCTTCCAACTGAGTTTACCCTCGCCCTTTCTATAGTCCGATTCACCTTCGTACCGGCATCCTTCAAGCCATCGACCACGAAGATCAACCCCCTCACACTTGTAAAGTATCTTTCCCTCTTTTGGCTTCCATTCATGGGCGTGTGTAGTGTAGATTCTTCCACATCGACCGCAGACCGGGAAGTATGGGAGGCGTTCAACATACTTCTCTTGAGCGAGTTCCCGTTGAATAATCTGACCGACCAGTGTTGAATTTGCGAGTATGGTTTCGGTCTGGGCTGTGTAGAGCCCCTGTCTATACGCCTGGGTTGCTGAGATAAACTGGTACTGTATTCCAGACTTGTCTAAGGCGTCTGTGAGAAGTGAACTCATGTGTTCGCCGTAGCTTCCATGGCATGAGAATGGATCTGGTATCGAGGTTACTGGAAAACCTAGATACTTAACCAAGTCTTCTGGGAGACCTGCAGGCACCTTCCTAAGTCCATCCATGTCGTCTGAGAAGGCTATGTACTCAGACTTCCAGCCCAAGTCTTCAGCCGCAAGCTTAACCACGTAGGCTCTTGCACAGTCGGCGAGACTTCCTATGTGGGGGAAGCCTGACGCTCCAAGTCCACTCTCCGCCCTTATCACGTCAGGTTTTCGGTCTAGGCGTTTCTCTCGTTCAAGCATTTCGTAGGCTATTTTATCGATCCAAGTACCCCGACCGATGGCTTTCTTCTCAGACCTATGTTCCATACAGATTTCCTGAATTCATTCAAGTGTTTACTAAGTCAGTTCTTGATCGTAACGTTGAGGCATGAAGTCATGGATTCTCTTAATACTTTTGGCTCCAGAGCAGTTCTCACATCGAGAATAGAGGGAAAAAGTGCAACCAAACGGGCTCCCACCCTTGATGGTCACGTAGATTGTTTTGATTTTGAAAAGTAACAAACATTCTTACGCTTTTTGCCGTATGCAGATGGGTCTTTCATGATTATGAGAAAAGTTTGGGGATTCTTCAGAGTACTATAGAGAGTAAATGAAAGGCTATCCACAATAGAATATCGCCTACAAACGCGTTCAAGATCAAAGCCATCCACGCGAACAGTAGAAGTGGCATGCCGGGTGTAACCCATACCTCTTCTTTCTCGGTTTCAGTCAAGCATTTTCCCAGGTTTTCTACAAGCTCATCCATGTCCGCCTCTGCATTAGCAAAAAGCTTCAATCGCCTGTGAAATCCCACGCCATCTCTTGAGATCTCTTCCATAGGATAGAGGTACACCTTTTCCTAGAGGGTTTCGAAATTGGTTTTGTAACCCGTCAGTAAAGCTATCACTCTCTTCGAAGTTGCAGTCGCTTCAAGATCTTTGAAAAGATCCTTGCTTTTCCTGTATTTCCATTCTAGGTTTTTCAGGACTACGTAGAATATTGTCGAGAGTGATAGGAAATAGGTGGTATAGAGTACGGTCAGAGGGAACATTGGGTTGAATGAGCTCAATAGCGATTCGAAATGAAAAGGATAGGTTGGCAGGGCAACACTGAGGCACATGAATGCCTTGCAGTCAGCTCCACCGAACAGGCCAATGAAGAACATCAGTAATGATAGACCTACCATAACGGCGATCGATATCAATGACATAATTAGTAGCTGCGGACTCAGGAACAACTTGAAGCCTAAGATAGCGGATGCCGCGGGCAGGTAGATTGCCCACACCGAGTTTGGGGCTTCCCTTATCCATAAGTCGGTGTACGCAGAGTAACCGAGAAGAGCCATTGATAGAATGAACCCCATCAGATTGAGGGTTTCGACAGCTATCAATCCTTAGTCTCCACATTCGCTCAATGAGGATCTATAATTAACGGAAATCAGCTTCACAGGATTGTCTTAATTTAAGTATTGTGTCACGTATGTCGCACATTACTAGGCCACAGCAAGATGATTACTATGAGTGAGCTCAGTCAAGTGACGAGCAAAGATGCGGAGCGAGAGGAAGTTGGATAGGCACATTACTGTGCGCATTCCAAGGACTGTAGCAAGCGCGGTGGATGGGTTCCTCGAAACTGATGAAGCGGCTAAGATGGGGTTTGATAGTAAAGCTGATGTGGTTACAGCAGCAATCAGAAACTTACTCACTCAATACGGCTATTATCGTTTCCCAAGTAAAGGAGGAAAATCGGTAAGTTGAGGCTTAAGGATGCCTTAAGCAAACGCAACGAATTCAGCTCACTCAAGAGACCTTTGAAAGACGGTTTCTTCCCTTTGGGAAACAAACTGTCTGCAAATATATCTTCACCACAAATAGTGCATTGGCGAACAAATCCGTGAAACAAAAGAACAACAATATGCGTAATATCTACGTCGACAATACGACGAATCACGAATTCTATTTCCCGGTCATTTGATCAGAATCTGAAGGCACATCTAGGACAAAACGTCGTTTTCGGCGTTATGGCTTCCAGAAGAAGTTTCTCAGCTAGCTTTGAAGCTGAAATGCCTTCTTTTTCAGCTTGAGTTTCAATTCTCTTATGAACCTCCTCTGTAATCGTAATCCTAGGCACTATGGATCCACCTCTCTCCTAGAACAACACTCGACGTGTCATATAGTTGAGCTGAATGTAACCTGTTGGAAAAGGTGAGGGTGACAACCCCGGAAGCTTGAAGCCTATAGAAGACTGGAGCAGCGGCCTTTTGAAGCAATGCAATAGCCCTGACAGGAAGCGGCAAGTTCTTCTTTCAATGTGTTATTGAAACATATCTTGTAGTATAGAGGCAAACAATAAGAATCTGTTCTAGAGAATCGTGAGAGAAAGGATAGCGGTTTTGATTGGAAACTTCGTTTCATGCTGAAGAGTTTGTTGATTCACAAGTGAACGAGATCAAATCTAGAGTAGGCCAGGAGAAGGCTATGATCGCAATCTCGGGAGGGGTAGATAGCACAACCTGCGCCGCGATAATGCACAGAGCGATCGGTTCAAACCTCAAGCCAATCCTGATCGACACAGGATTCATGAGGTTAAACGAACCCGAAAAGGTGCGAAAAGCACTATCCAAACCGCCCCTAACGCTTCCCTTAAGAATCGTAAGGGCGAAACCCAAGTTCATGACGGCACTTCATGGAATCGAGAATGCTGAAGAGAAAAGAAAAGCCTTCAGAGAAACGATCTACAACATACTGGGAGAGAATGCGAGAAGAGAAAAATGCAGATACCTGGTTCAAGGAACGATTGCTCCAGACTGGATTGAAACGAAGGGTGGGATAAAGACTCAACACAACGTCCTAGAACAGTTGGGAATAAGGACGCTTGAAAAGTACGGTTTCACGTTAATAGAACCATTAGCCTCTCTGTACAAGGATCAAGTTAGACAGGTAGCCAGATACCTGAACGTAGGCACGCAATTCTCTGAACGTCAACCCTTCCCCGGACCAGGTCTCGTCGTCAGATGCGTTGGAAAGATCGATTCGAAAAAACTCCATGCCCTTAAGACCGCCACGGAGATCGTTGAGAAAAAACTTGGAGATCATCACCCTCAACAGTACTTTGCTGTTGTTCTGGAGAATCGATTCGAAGATAGCTCATTGAGCAAAGATATTCAAGAATTGACAGCTAGTTCTCTATCCCCGAAACCGGACGAGGTTAATGTTAGAATCTTCCGAGACAAGGCAACAGGCGTAAAGGGAGACGAAAGAGTCTACGGCAAGGTCGCGGGAATAGGCGTCTCAAAGACAAATAGGAAAAGGTTCGGTGAAGACGTTACAAAACTCGTTGAGCTTGAGGGACGGATAACGTCGACGTTCCCTGAACTTGTCCGAGCCCTCTATCTGATCGGGGAACAGGCAAAAGGTTCCAGGTACTCTTTGGTGATCCGAGCCATTAATACGAGAGACTTTATGACAGCAGATGTTACACCCGTGCCATGGAACGTCTTGAACACGTTAGGAAATACGCTTCTCAGAAAGGTGTCAGGCGCATCATCTGTTTACTATGATATTACACCGAAGCCTCCAGCAACGGTAGAGTTCGAGTAGAATGAAATGAAAAAAGGAGATGAGAAGCTTTGACTCTAGTTGTGCCCGTTGTAAATGTTCGTGGACAATATAACCACCTGATCGCTCGGATGTTCCAAGAGCTGGGAGCAAAGAGTGAGCTAATTCCCATGGAGACGACTATTGAAGATCTACAGAGAATGAAAGCTGACGCCCTAGCTGCAGGAGGAGGACCTCAAAGGATTCGAGAAGCCCTCAAAGCAGGCACCTTGGGAAATCTTCCAGTACTCTTCAAACAGGTTACGATCCCTCTTCTATGCATCTGCGTCACACATCAACTGTTAGCTGAAATCTATGGAGGAGAATCTGGAGCTGCGTCTGCCCCAGAATTTGGCCCGATAGAGGTAACCGTAGACAGAGAAGACCAGATACTCTCCGGAATGGGACCAACATTCATTGCTTGGGGATCACATAATGACGAAGTTACCAAGCTGCCACCTAGCTTTGTCAGATTAGCACATTCTGAAAACTGCAAGGTTCAAGCTATGAAACATGAAAACAAAGAGGTATATGGCCTCCAGTTTCACCCCGAGGTCTCACACACAGTAAACGGGAGACTCGTCTTCCGAAATTTCTTGGACATAATGAAGAGGTAACATAAGGGCCAAGGTTTGAAAGGCTTTTTATAGTAATAATCGTCCTACACAGATCCCTCAACCAATTTGGGTAGCTCTTGCCAATGAAGTGGAGTGCCCACATTGTAGCGAAGAGTTCCAATCCCTAACCCAATCCCACATAACTAGAGTATAGGAGAAGCCAATATGCCGATCGAGAAAAGGAAAGCAACAGTTACAATCCTATTAGCCATCTTCGGAATTATCATCGAATGGTTCTACGTAAACTACATGCTTAACCGTGGATTGGAAGACAAGACTGTGAAACTGACAATCGTCCAAAGTAGCCTTCCGTTGGTTATCCTGCCAGCCCTAGGTGCCTTTTTCGTCCTTATAGCATCCTGGGATTACGCCACTGGAAAGACCTTGCCTATCAGAGGTGGACCGGAAACGAAGGGACGAGAAATATCGTTGTGGCTTGGAGCTGCAAAGGCTGCTTCGCTTGTTATAGCTGTATTCGTTACAGCATTGTTTCTTCCATATGCACTTTGGTCAAGTTGGTTCTGGAGTTTTCTAGGTCGATTTTCAGGTTTGACACCCCTATATGAGAACACGGTTGGAATATGGCAGATGAACGCTTTGTGGAAGTATGTAGCATCCCAGAATGTCTCAGCCCTCTTCACAGCTATAATAGCCGTCGTCTATGGTCATAGACCTTCACCGATGAGAAAAATAAAGTAGCAAAAGATATCTGAGCGGAAATTCCTCTCGTATGTTCCAGAAGGACTCCTACGTCACGCTATCCTAAGATGAGATTCTCAATGTCGGACAAATGTGTCCTATGCGAAAAGTCACGTATGTCCTCTTCCGAATTCTGCGGTTTCCACACAGAAATAGATGGAATGATCAAGCGGTCGTACAGACTCTGGTCCGAAGCCTACAATGAAAGACTATCTAATGCCGAGTTTCTCAGAAGAATTCTGAGCCTTTCCGATACGGGTGAAGAAGCGAAGCGAGTCGCAAGTCATTTACTATCAAAGGAGACTGAATCCCTGAATGTCGACTACGCTTCTGATCTGTGAGAAACCCGACGCTGCAAAACGAGTCGCTGAGGCTTTGAGCGACGAAAAGCCTGACCGTTTACTGAAGCATGGGATGCCATATTACGACATATCACATGGCAAGGAGAGGCTGATCGTCTGCCCGGCGCTAGGCCACTTGTACACCGTATCCGCGAAGGCCGAGACGAAGAGAAGTTCCTATCCGATTTGGGACTTTGCGTGGAAACCTAGGCATAAGGTGGAGCGTGGGCAGAAGAGGCTTGAACTCTGGATTCAAGCTATAAACGAGTTATCAGGGCAAGCGGACAAATTCGTAAACGGATGCGATTACGATCTTGAAGGTTCATTGATCGGTTATATGATCCTGAAGTACGCATGTGAAGGTGCGGAATCGAAAGCCAAGAGGATGAAGTTTAGCACTCTGACGAGAAATGATTTACGTTCAGCGTACTCGAACCTGGCGCCAAACCTTGACTTCAACCTAGCCTATGCTGGAATGTGTAGGCATGAGGTCGATTGGCTTTATGGAATAAACCTTTCACGTGCACTTACAACGTCCGCCAACAAGTACGGTGGCGGATACGTTACACTGAGCACAGGTAGAGTTCAAGGTCCGACACTTAGGTCTCTTGTTGAGCGGGAGAAAGAGATTCAAAAATTTGTTCCCCAACCATACTGGACGATCGACGCCAAAGTTAAGATCGATGACAAAGAAGTTTCAGCTGAGTATCAGAGCCAGAAACTCCAGAATATGGAATTAGCGAAACATGTTGTAGATGATTGCCTCGGAAAGACTGGGGTCGTAACTGATCTTAAGACGACTGAGATTCAACTGGCGCCGCCACATCCATTTGATCTCTCAACTCTACAATCTGAGGCTTATCGGGTGTTCGGCATTTCACCCCGCGAGAGTCTATCCATCGCTGAAAGGCTTTACCTCGACGCGCTCATCTCTTACCCGCGGACATCAAGCCAGAGACTACCCCCCAGCATAGGATACCTAGAGATCTTCAACGGCTTAGCAAAGTCCACGCTCTATAACGAGAAATGTCGAAGACTGTTAAGCTCGCCTACCCTGCGACCGTTCGAAGGAGAGAAAACCGATCCAGCACATCCGGCAGTGTACCCGACCGGAACAGTACCAGGGAGAACGCTGGATAAGAGAGTACAAAGAATCTTCGATCTCATAATCAAACGGTTCATGGCAACATTTGCCCAAGCCGCAACAAGAAGAAGCGAACGAGCTACAATAACCCTTCAAAATCACACATTCTACATCCGAGGATCCAGAATCTCAAAAGCCGGCTGGATCGATTTCTACACTCCTTACGTAAAGTTCGAAGAGACCGAACTTCCCCCCATACATGTGGGAAAAGAAGTTTTGTTTCAAAAGGTCACCGCCAACGAAAGATTCACTCAGCCGCCTCCCAGATACAATTCCAGCAGCCTACTTCGTCTTATGGAAGAGCAGGAAATAGGGACAAAAGCAACTCGCGCCGAGATTGTTGACACCCTCTATAAGAGAGGTTACATCAGAGAAGAACGGATGATAGCCTCAACTCTTGCATTCGACGTTATCGAGCTGATGCTAAGGTATTGCCCAAGAATTGTTGACGTTGGCTTCACGAAAGAACTTGAGGGGAAGATGCGAAAGATTGATGTGGGAGAAATTAGGAGAGAAGATGTGGTTCAGGAAGCATCAGAGACTCTGAAGCCAGCCATCGAAGAACTGAAGACAAACGAGTTAGAAATCGCGAAGGTACTGGGCCGGTCAACCAGACTGGCCGCACTCTCTGAAAGAACACTTACAAGTCCATGTCCAATCTGCGGATCAAAACTATACATTCAGAAAAGTAGAACAACTGGAAAAAGGTTTATCACATGTTCACGTACCCAGCTGCCCGAATGCAAGTTCACACTTCCATTGCCACAACTTGGAAAGCTCATCCTCCTTAACAAGAATTGCCCAAAATGTGGGTTCCAGATGGTTCGGACATGGAGTCGAGGCAGAAGACCATTCATTTCATGTTCGAGATGCTACGCCACAAAGGTTCAGAAGCCTGATCAGAAGAACGTATTTATGGACGTGCATGATAACCGCAAGGAAACTCAACCAAGCTTGTAATACACTAGAGAAAGGATGGATTCATAACTAGAGTGGGTTGCGGTGATGGCCATATCTGCGAAACTCTTGACAGCTTTTGGATGGGCTGTCATTGTGCAAGCTATTTTTCTAGTGTTCACGCTTGTTAGACTCTTCACTGCAAAGCAGGTGAGATATAGTCTCAGTGATCTCATCAATCCAAAATTCTACCTGGATCATCCAATCTTCATCGTGCTAGTGGTAATCGCTCCTTTAGTTTTCATAGGCGATCTCATGGTTCTCTCTTCAATTCAATCGATGGGACTTGAAAGACTCGGCGTACAGTCCATAGCAATCTTTCAATCCATTACGGTGATATTCAACTTAGTCCAATTCTTGGTGGTGAGTCTAGCTTTCAGATCTGAAAGGTTTGACGCTACAGATTGGATTCTGCTTGGCTGTTGGGCAGGCCTCATTCTGCTCGGTTCATTAATTGCTTTCGTGTTAATCGATAAGTGGAGTGCTGTTGGAATCGTTCAGACTTCTAGCAGCAACGCACAACGCTAAGATCATCTCCTACATTTTTGTAAACTATTCATGGATGAAAGTCAACCTGAGGATTGAGATTATGTATCCGCTGGCGACTGGGTTGTCGCTTGCACAGGAAACCGTTCTAGCCGTTGCGGCAATTGTCACAGGCTTGATTGGGATTTTCGCGATAGACATATGGATTATCAATATGCTATTCCTCAGGCTTGGAAAACCGATCGCTACTTCACCATCAATAAATGAGTGGCCAAGAATCTCTATTCATTTGCCACTGTACAATGAGGAGAAAGTCGCTTCCCGATTGATCGAAGCCTGTCTGGCGTTTGATTATCCAAGAGAGAACCTAGAGATAATCGTGATTGATGACTCTACAGACGGTACAACAGAGATTGTGAGAACCTATGAGGAAAGACATCCTGATAGAATAAAACTCATTCACAGGACTGCGAGAATTGGCTTCAAAGGTGGAGCTCTGAGCGAAGCCCTCAAGAGAACTAAAGCCGACTTCATAGCAATCTTCGATGCTGATAATGTGCCCCCAAAGAACTTTCTAAAGGCTATGCTGCCTAAACTTATTTCGGATCCTCATCTAGCTTTTGTTGAGGCTAGAAGGAGCCACATAGACGGCGACTCATCGTGGATACTCAGAGGTATGTCTCTTGGACTGGACATCTACGCCTTTGTGGACCAGCGAGTTCGTTCATCAGCCGGTCTGCTGGCACATTTTGGCGGTTCAGGCGGCATCTTTAGGCGACAGGCCATAGAGGAAGTTGGAGGATGGAACGGCGACACGCTTGCGGAGGATCTAGATCTCTCCGTAAGGCTGCAACTGGCCGGATGGAGGTACCTGTACGATCCAACGATAACTAGCCTAGGAGAGATACCTAGAACTTTTGCCACTCTAAAAGGACAACAAAATCGGTGGGCAAAAGGCTACAGTCAATGCTTCAGAAAATACTTCAGTTCAATCGTAAAAAGTAAGAGATTGTCCGCCTTCCAAAAAGTCGAAGCTTTGGTTCATCTCGGAATGTATCTTGTCTTTCCCATCACATTGATTGGAACGATTAACGCGATCATCCAATACCTTGTCTTCCCGCTACCAACGCTCTTCTTTGGACTTTGGGCTGTCCCCAAAGCATTGTTCGCTTATGGAATGTCGCTGGTGATCTCCGCCGCACCCTTGGCATCAACTCTACTAACGATACGCGAGAAGGGGGACCGAAAATATCGAAGGATCCTCTGGCTCGTCTATCTTACGCTTATTCTGTACGGGCTTCTCTTATCCAACACGCGCGCGGTTATTGAAGGACTCATTGGCAAGAAATCGGCATTCTTCAGAACTCCAAAGGGTGGCGTCCAGCCTCGTGCGAAGTAAACTTCTTCGAGCTAAGCAAACCCACCCGAGAATCTAGTCTTAAGCGACGTATAAAGAAAGTCAACCATGTCTCTCCGAGACAACTTCGATTTTCCTGCGCGTCTATCTGCAAAAACTATTGGTACAACTCCAACTTTGAATCCACGTTTTACAGCTCTAGCTGTAACCTCAAGCTGGAACGCGTAGCTGCTCGACCTGATACTTTCAAGATCCAAGTTGTTAATCATCGTCTTGCGATAAGCTCTATACCCTGAAGTTAGATCCGAGACCTTTATTCCGGCGATGTAGCGGGCCACGAAGTTCGCGCCACCTGAGACGAGTTTTCGTCTTCTGTTCCAACCTATGACGTCTCCGCCTGGGATCTTCCTAGACCCTATCACCAGATCGAATCCTTCCAGCATCTTCTTTATGAAGTCAGGTATGTATCGTGGATCGTGGCTGAAGTCAGCGTCCATTGTAATTATTATGTCACCACGTGCGATTCCTAAACCCTCTTTTAAGGCTCCGCCGAGGCCTTTGCTCTTCTGCTTGAATACCTCGACTCCCGCAGCTCGCACCCTTTCGGCTGTATCATCATCCGACTTATCGATTACGACTATCTCGAATGCCTCGTTCGACTGAGTAAGTATCTCGCGGATCTTGGCTATGAGTTTGTCAACCTCAGGCTCGTTTCGTGTAGGTAGAACAATCGAGATCATGTGCTGGGTCATCAGACACACGTGAAACGCAAGTTCAGTCTTGGGTCGAATTGGTGATTACTTGAATTCTCTTCTTCTGTCCACGACCAAGAGAAATGCGATTATCGTTAGAATAAGGTAGGCTATCAGGGAGATGTGAAAGACCGTGCTCTCCCAATCCGGGTAGAAACCCACGACGCTCACTGAGTAGTAGAGTGTGACAATAGATAGCATCAACATAACTGGGAACAGGGCTACAGAGATCCATAACGCCCATTTTTTCAGAAGTAGAATTCCAACGCCGGATAAAATCGAAAGAATTCCTATGATGTATAATGGATACAGGGAAGGGTCGTAGAGCACTGGAAAGGCCAGCATATAGATCCCTAAGATAATGTAGAATATTGCGGCAACTCGCAAACCAGTTGGACCTTGCATATTCCTCATCCTACACAATGGACGCCCAAGTTAGTTTACTTGCAACTTTAAAGCTTTAGGCCTGAGTAACGACTCTGTTAACTTAGATGGATCTTTTGCAGAGCCGTCCCTACGTGTTCCACTGGAAACGCACATAAAAATAATGTGTATCATACCCAAAAAAAGTTCAGATTTTTGAACCAAAATATAATGGTCGGGTTCTCGCGTCCAGCAATAATTATGCTCTGGCGGCCTGCCCAATACAGATAGCTCTCCAGCCCATATTCTCAACGATTCTCACAGGCACGGCTCTCTGCGGACCTTGGAACAGACCATGGAAAATCTTGTTTTCTAGAGTAACTGCAAGCCCCTCTTAGCATGGGCCAAAGACCACCATAGTGAAAGCCAACCTCTACTGATACGGACATACCGCGTACAACAATAAAGAGGCAGAGTCTTCACGTGCTTAACTAGGTTAACCAGACCTGATCAAACGAATGCGAGAGGATTCATCCCTTAAGTTAACAGAACCTGAGTAACCTAGGATTTATTTATCTACTTTGGTAGCGTTCTACAGGATCCAATCACCATCTTAATCAGTGTGTGAGATATTGTCGGTCGGTTCCAACTTGACCTTTCACGTCTCTGCACCTGCACCATTCTCTGGAGTCTCGAAGTCTTTCGAAGCTTCCCGGTACGTGGTAATAGGCGTGCCGTACGACATGACTAGTTCATATCGCTCAGGTTCGAGGTTTGGACCTGCGGCGTTGAGAGAAGCATCATTGAACATTGAAACCTACAGCATCAGATCAGACATTGACCTTGAAGATATTGGAATGGCTGATCTTGGAGACGTACATGTAGTGTCAAACCCAAGCGATATAGTGGAAAGGGTTAGACTCGTTGTAAAGGATGTTGTCGAAGCGGGAAAAGTTCCGATACTGCTTGGGGGCGAACACCTGATCACATTGGGCGCTATGAAAGCGTTCCCAAACGATATTGCCATGATCAATTTCGACGCTCATCTAGACCTCAGAGAGACATACATGGGTGAAGAGTACTCTCACGCGACATTCATGAGAAAAGTGGCCGGGATACTTCCACCCAGCAACATATTCTATGTGGGTACGAGAGCAATATCGAAAGATGAACTTGAGTTTTCGAAAAAACAAGGATTAGCTTACATGGATGTCAGAGAACTTCGGAAGTTAGGCTCCAATCAAGCTGCTGATAGCTTGAAGTCGAAACTGGCAGGTTTTAGAAGAATCTATCTCACGGTTGATGTGGACGTTTTCGACCCTGCGTATGCTCCAGCCGTAGGTAACCCTGAGGCGGATGGCCTAACACCTGACATGGTATTGACGTTGATAAGTCAGGTATGTGATGGCCGAATTGTAGGACTGGACCTTGTCGAGGTAACTCCACACTACGACACGGGCATCACGGCAGCTTTGGGAGCAAGGGTTATCTTCGAGGCTGTGTGCGCAATCGAAAAGTCGAGAAGAGTCGTCAGAACCTAAAGTCAATAGGCGTCTCGAATCAATGTGGCCATAAAGTATCCGTTGCACGCATTCACGTCTGGGTAAAGCCGTATGCACTGGCTTAGACCACGCATAGCCGGTTCTCCGATCTGGGGTTCTACCTGTATCAATCTGAATCTGGGGTCGAGTTTCAGAAACGTCTCTATTACGCCTTCATTCTCTTCCAGCGAAATGCTACAGGTCGAATAGATCAATCGGCCTCCAAGCTTAACCCGTTCACCACACCTTTGCAGCATCTCCAATTGAATCTGAGAGAACCTCCTGAAATCTGACAGTCTGGTCGTCCATTTGCCAGACGGAGTCTTCGCAAAGGTGCCGCTATTACTGCAAGGCGGATCCAGTATGACAAGGTCAGCGTCAACGTTTACGGGAAGAGGTTGACGCGCATCCGCGAGGATCGGATGAGCTATCTTCACGTTCATTCGTTCCATCTCCTTTCTCCAGAAGCTCATCCTACTTTCCGAGATGTCGAACGAGTAGATTCTTCCTCGATTGCGCATAAATTCAGCAAGGAAACTTGTCTTGGTTCCAGGAGCCGCACAAACGTCAAAAACAACGTCGCCAGGTTTTGGTTTCGCGGCCAGCACTGTTAAGCAACTTGATTTGTCTTGAACTTGAATCTCCCCTCCGCTTGCAGCCTCTGAGCCTAAAAGTGGACCATGCGAACGCAATACTCTGTATACGTGCTTCATACCCTGAACTTTCTTGAACGCTATATCCGTTCGCTTCATCTTCTCGACTATCTTGGACTCATTTTCAACCAGCGTATTGACACGAATATAGGTCGGAGGGGGTGACATATCCCCCTTGAGAATCTCTATCGCCCTCTTTCTTCCGAAAGTTCTTACGCAGTACGTGACGAACCATTCGGCATGAAAGGTTTCCAGCGCGATCGTTTCGGTATCGGAGGTACCAGCCAAAG
>Ga0315280_10006081_pt1 | contig 16820 bp, 12 predicted proteins | sample YL17G06_40_MG_FD_203697 | JGI IMG/M metagenome (GOLD analysis project Ga0315280, IMG submission 203697) | Sediment microbial communities from Yellowstone Lake, YNP, Wyoming, USA - YL17G06_40 | ecosystem: Environmental > Aquatic > Freshwater > Lake > Sediment | place: USA: Wyoming | collected...
CCAGGACGGCCGCGCGGCTGGCGCACAAGGGCCGCCGCGCCCACCAGACGTGCAGGAACGTGTGCGGCGCAAGGGCGCTGGCACTACCTCGCTCCCGCATGCACTCGACGCCGATGGCGGCGGCGGGGAGCCAGTCTTCGATCAGCAGTCGCGGTCGTTCCTTCACAGCCATTGGTTCGGGTCCTCAATCAGGCCGGGTTCCTCGGCGAACTGCTCGAACGACAGTTTCGTCCAGTGCACCAGGTCCTTGCGCCGGAAGAACCGTTCATACCGGATGCGCTCGTCACAATTGCTGTGGTCCCCTTCAGTTCTGTCAGGTGGCCGGTTGACCACATAGATCTCCAGGGACCGCCCATCCGGGCGGTTGACCTCGGCACGCTTCAGCAGGTACTTGAAGTGCATGTCAGCGTCAGGGAACGAGTAACCGCAAAAGATGATCTGATCGCACTCCCTGAGAGCGCCTTCCGCCTTCCGCCATACGCCTTGAAGATGGTAGTTGGACATCATCTTGAAGAATGTGGGCGGGATGACGAGCCTAACGAGGTTCTCGTGGCAGTCGGGACATCGGAACCGCCAAGGCTCACCGGGTAGGTCCGCCGCCACCTTTTGGCGCGGGAACAGGGAGATCGCACCGCAAGTCGGGCAGTAGAGCCAATTGAGGGAACCGTGCATCTTATAGAGGCACGCTTTCCCAAACGCCTGCTCTACCACGCGCCACTGTGGGTTGGCGCAGAAGTCTACCCCGTAACTGGGCAGGGCTCCGGTCTCGGCTTCAATCGCATTGTCGATGAGGATGTCGTAGTTCAGGCTGGCAAAGGTTATCGAAGCCAGGGCGCCTGATTCCTGAAGGCGACCCACCAAGGTCATGTGATGCTCGGGGCCGCCACGTAGTTTCTCTCGCAAGACGAGGGCGATAAGCGAAACAAGGTCATCACGAATCCTATATTGCTGGGCGCCCTCCTCGTCAGGTGCGCTGAGGCCCTTGAAGAACTCCGCTCTAGCGTAACCCAAGTCGAGAAGTCCGAGGGCCTCCTCGAAGGTCGGGAATGGACCTTCTTGCTCACCTGACCCCATGACTTGAATTCCCCATACCGCAAAGAAATATCGGGCCAAGGTTTCCTGAATGCTTTGGTGTGCCCGGTTTTTCAGTTCTGCCGACCGGAAAAACTCTGGGAACAGTTCACCTTGTAGCGGGGCGTCGTCAGCCTTTGACGCGCCTGCGCCCAAGACGATAACGGTTCCTGGATGTTCCTGCACCACTGTGCCCCCCTATCACGGCGGTGTGGCTCCGCCTGCTGTCTTGCCCGGCCGGTAGTCCCTGGGGTCGATGCACGAATCGTAGAGGTTGCGGTCGATGGGAATCCAATCGGTCTTGTTGACGCCCCGCCGGTTGCTGTACGTGGGGCTGACGGGAAAGGCGGAGGCCAGTTTGATCCAGCGGTTCTGCTCCTGGGCGATGCAACGGATTTCCTCGGCCACCTCGGCGAGGTCCTGGTCCTGGCTGAAGACGAGGCCCACGTCGTAGCGGTTGTGATGGGCACCGCGAATGAGGTCCACGGCGATGCGAACGTCGATGCCCTTTTCCTCGGCCGTGGGGAACGTGAATTGCTTGCCGCCGGGAAGGTCCACCGTGCGGTTGCGGTAACGGAGCGGCCGCGAGATGACCTTGGCGCCGCGAGCCCCCATAACGGCCAGTTTATTGGTCCAGAACCCGTGCCAGAAGGGGTCTCGCGCGGCCGCATGGATTCCGGTGTAGAAGTGGATTTCCTGAACGGTCCACCCGCGAGGCCGGCACACCGCGTCCGCAAGCGCCACGGGGTCATAGTTGGGATAGGTGTATCCGAAGGCCTCCCGTGCAGCGTAGAAGAGATTCTGGCCATCGAAGAAGACGATAGTGCGCTTGGGCGTGGGTTCAGTCGGCATGCGTCCCCCCTGAAAAAGATAACCCCGCCCAAAACGCCGAAGCGAATCGAGCGGGGAGCAAATACCTGCATAACCCCAACCGCGGCCTTGCGGCATGGCGGTTGGGGAGCAATTCCTTCAGTGTAAGTATACTTCGTCCAGGCGGTTTGTCAAGTTGAATCATTTCACGGCCTCCGTGAGGATGCGCAGGGCCCGGACGGCGCGCTTGCCGCCGGGCCGGTTCATCAGGCCGAACCACCAGGCGGCCTCGGTGCCGTCGGCCAGGCGCAGGTTCTCGGCGGCCTTGTGCAGGCGGCCGGCGTTGCGGAGGCCCTGGGCAACCAGTGTGTAGCAGGCCACGCGGGCACCCCAGTCCATATCGAGCGGGTGGAACGGGCCGGTGGTCAGTTTCACGGGATTGCCGGTCATGGCGCGGGCGGCTTCGCGCAGTAGGCCGACACCGGCCGAGAAGGCCAGGGGCGAGATGGCGCCGATGCGGGTCAATCGCTCCTCGTGCTTCTCGGTGAGCGAGCGGCGATAGAGGATCGCGGCATCGCCGGACCGCCGCCGGACGACACGCAGGGCAAATGAGGCTTCACGAACCGTCATTTCTCACCTTCCGCCGGCTTGTCGAGTGTAGCGCGAACGGAGACGCCCGCCGGTGCAGCGTCTCGCGCCTGCTGAAGGAGGTCCTTCATGCCTGTTCGGCCGGCGGCCCCGAACGCGAGTTTCAGGTCCGCCTCGAACGCGCCGCCGTCGGCCAGAGAGTTATAGACGGTCTGGGCGACTGTCAACGGTTTTGCCGGGTGGGTGGGCTTCACGTCGTTGGCGGCGAAGTTCATCGTGCCGCCGTCGCGCAGGCCCCCGCCGGTGGTGACCGACAGCATCAGTTGCTCGGCCCCCAGGGGCTGGGCGATGCTCATCAGTGCAGCGGCATCGGCCGGGGAGTGGGCGACGAAGTGCAGTTCCAGGAGGGGCCGCGCCTCGGCGTACTCAAGCACCTTCTCCCAGGTGCTGGGCGTCACGCGGCCGGGCTGCGGCGGCGAGGGCTGCGGTGGGCCGCCGCCAGGCTCGGCGCCCTTCTTGCCGGGCGGGGGCGCGGCATCTTCTTTCGTCCAGGCGGCGGCATGCTCGGAATCGGCCCGCGTGACCGACACGGTGTCGTCGAGCGTGAGGCTCGTGAGGGTATCGGGCACACGCCGGCGACGCCCTTCTGGCCCCTGAACGTGGCCCTTGGCATCATAAGCGCGGCCGTCAATGAGGCGGATGACAATTCTGGCCGCGCCAAGCGCCCTCAGAAGCGTCTGGCGTACCGCCGACCCGTCGGGTATCAGCCGCAGGCCGGGTGCAGAGAGGAATCGCTCGTGAACGGCCTTGGCGGTGTAGACGCCGGGCTTGTCGGCCAAGGGAGTGGCGCCCGGCAGAACGTCGCGCATGAAGAGGTCCACGTCGGGCGCCTGGCCGGGCTGGTAGATCATGTTGTGCTTTTCCAGGTATTCCCGCAGGAGCCGCTGGCCCTGGGGTTTCTCGAGCATCTTGTCGTCGGGCACCTGGTCGGCTTCCTCCATGTGCTTGACGATACCGCCGGGCAGAACAACCTGATCGAATGTGCGCCGGGTCTGAATCTGGAACTGCTTCCTGAGTTCTGGCTCGATGCGTTTGAGTTGCTCTCGCACGAGTTTGCCGGCGTCGCCGGTCTTGTTTTCACGCTGAATGGCCTCGGCCGCGAGGAGGCGGCGGGACCGCACAACCGCTTCGTTCAGAGCCGAGGGGGTGGGAGCGACGGCGACGATGGCGTTCTGGAACCCGCGCGGCATCGGCGCGGCGGGGTCGGAGTCGTCCTCGCACGCGACAACCGTTCTGGCGATCCTCTCGTCCTCGCAGAGGGCGAGTTGCAGGTCGGCCGAGTTGGGCACCTGCTTGGCTGAGGTCGGCCAGGCGGCCAGCCTGAACGTCATGCCCTGGAAGTAGCCCTGGGCCTCGGCAAGGACACGGCCACGGGCGTCTTCCACCGGGACGTTCGTCATCCGCTCTTCAATCTGCTTCAGCACGTTCGGCTCGTAGCGGAACTGGCAACCCCGCCCGCTGGCCGTGGGGTAGGTGTGCCAGCAGACGCCCATGAGGCGCTCCAGGGCCTCGGCTGGCTCGGGGCCGGCCTCCTCGGGCCGCAGGACAGCGAGGGTCACGTCGGCCGGCTCCATGCCGCTGGAGGGCTGCATCGGAATGCTCTCAAGCAGCAGCGCCGAGGCGACGCGGACATGGATGCCGCGCCGCCCGCCGTCGAGTTCCTGGGCATGCTTGTCGATGTCGGCGGAGATGGCGGCCTTGAACTCGGGCTTGTGCAGGCGTTCGAGGAGGTCGGACCGAATGCGGTCGCTGCCCCAGTTGATGTCGCCCGCCGTAATGAGCTCGGGCGTGTCCTTGGAACTCCACACGTCGCGGATGATGCGGGCGAAGAGGCGCAGGACACCGCGGCTCTTCTGGAAGTCGCCCAGGGCGCCAAGCCGGTCCGTGGCGGTGTCCAGCAGGCGCGGATGGAACGGGTAGCACTCGACGATTCGCCTGGCGTAGTCGGCGCTGGCCGCGTCGGGCGGCAGGACGCCTGACTTCTCCTGGAGCACTCGCTCGTAGAGACTGTGATAGGCGGCCGAGGCGGCCTGGGCCCCTGCGGGGTCGGTGTGCTCGAACAACCGCCGCGCGATGACGCGGGCTGATTCCTTGCCGATGGGGTCGAAGTCGCTGACCTTGCGGTCGAAGATGTCATTCAGGCTCTGCGCGGCCGCCTGGAGTTGCCGGGCCAGCGCAGCGGACTGGGTGGCGTAGGCGACCTGGCCGGCCGGGTCGGTGACGATGAGGACCGACTGTGGCCGACGGCTGACGACCGACGCCAGGGCGTTCAGAAAGCCGAGTAGGTTGCCTTGGCCGCGCTCGGAGAGTTTGGCCATGTAGATAACGAGTTCGTCGAGGAGAATCAGCACCGGCCCTTTGGGAAAAGCCTTCTCGACCTGCCCTTCGTTTGGCGATGCCTCGGGGGCGTCGGCCTTGCCGAGCGCCTTCAGGGCGGCGTCGCCGCCGAGCTGGTAGAAGATCTCGCCCCACAGGCTGTGAACCTTCGTCTTCCCGTGGGAGATGAACTCAGGCACGCCGGCCTTGGCGGCGTCCACGGCGGCCACCGTCACCTGCTTCGGCCGTCCCGCGGCCGGGAGAAGATCCGTGCCGAGGGACACGTCGGCGATATTGTTGGCCAGATGCCACAGCGCCATGAGCGTGTGCGTCTTGCCGCCGCCGAAACCGGTGCTGAGGCGGATGGTCGCGCCGCCTTCCTTCGGGGCGGCGAGGCGAGCGAATACGGCCTGGACGACTTTGCAGAGCGCCTTGGCCGGGTGCGTGTTCTCGAAGAACGTGGGTGCATCGCCGTAGACGGCGGGCGCCTTGCCGGCAATCAGGCTGCCGAAGTCAGCAGCGAAAATGGCATCGTCGAGGTCGCCCTTCAGGACTTCCTTGCGGGGCTTACAGGCATCTCGTACAGCCATGACGGATTCCCTTTCATGACACCGAGACAACCGGCGCCCCGGTCGTCGTACATGCTTCTCGTTGCCGCGGACGGACACCAACGGGGATTATCCATGAATCTGCTCACCAGGCAAGCGTTATCGACCGGCGGTGCGGTTGCACTTCCGGTCTCTGCCGCGATGCATTGTCTGGGGAACTGCTCATGGCGTGACTCGCATGCTGAGGTGGCATCATGGCCGATCGGCGACGTTGGCTGTCGCACACCCGCCTGGGGCCGCCGGGAAGCCCTCAGCCAACTTGGCTCGTCCAGAGGCTTGCATTCGACTGGCGGTCGCGCCATGATTACACCTTGTCGCGCGTCCAGGGAGCCCAGGGCGGTACAGAACCGCACAGGCCGTCCCGGACTGACCCTTCGGGCGGCGCATCTGATAGCGTCGGTTCCCGGTGGATTACTGTGGCGCAAGGCAAGACTCGTCTTGACTCGGGACTATCATGCTCGGGCCCGTCTACAACTGGACGCGATTCTGGTGCCCAAGGGAGGGCATGCTCAACCTGTCGGACGGCGGTTTCCTGTACGACCCGGAATCCGAATACGGGGCCACGCTCAATCCTGACGTCAAGAAGTTTGAGCAGATCACGGCGACACCGTGTCTCGTCCTCCTGGGCGAACCGGGCATCGGCAAGAGCCATGAACTGGAAGGGGCCAGACTGGCAGAAGAAACCGCAGCAAGGGCGCGTGGCGATGCGGTCGTGAGTCTCGACCTTCGGGCATTCCAGACGGACGTGCGCTTGTGCAGCAGTCTGTTCGAGTCGGCGGAGTTTAAGCAATGGAAGGCTGGGCCCCAGCGGCTGTGCCTCTTCCTCGATAGCCTCGATGAATGCCTTCTCCGCATCGACACGCTGGCTGTGCTCTTGGCGGATGAACTCGGGCGATGCTTGGTTGACGGGCTTTCCTTGCGGATCACCTGCCGGACAGCCGAGTGGCCGCACTCCCTCGAACAGGCCCTCAAGAGGCTGTGGGGCGAGGGCAACGTGGGTGTCTTCGAGTTGGTTCCGCTGCGGCGGCGGGATGTGCGGACGGCTGCCGAAGCCGAGGGTCTTGACGCGGCCCGGTTCCTTGGGGCGGTGGAGAACGGTCACGCGGTCCCTCTGGCCATCAAGCCCGTTACCCTGCGTATGCTGATGAACTTGTTCAAGAAAGGCGAGGCATTCCCAGCCAAACAGGCGGTCCTCTATGAAGACGGTTGCCGCCTCCTGTGCGAGGAACCGAACGAAGCCCGGCGGGAGGTGGGGCCGCGAAGCGCGTTGTCTCCAGACGCACTGCTTGCCGTGGCCTCCAGGATCGCGGCGGTAACAGTGTTTGGCAACCGGTACGCCGTCTGGAACGACATCGATCAGGGAAACGTTGCGCCCGAGGACGTGACCGTTCGCAAGTTGGTCGGCGGCGCGGAACCCGTCGGCACCCAGAAGGTAGATGTCACGGAAGATGCGGTCCGCAAGGCCCGGAAGACCGGCCTGTTCTCGTCGCGCGGCCCACACCGCATGGGATGGGCGCACCAGACTTACGCCGAGTTCCTCGCCGCCCGGTACGTGGTCGGCTGCGGCATGACCCAAGGGCAAATCCTGAGCCTCATCGTCCACCCCGACGACCCCAGTCAGCGGCTGGTGCCCCAGTTGCACGAGACATCTGCGTGGATCGCTGGCATGCGCGCGGAACTGTTTCAAGCCATCATGGACCGCGACCCCGAGGTTCTCCTCAGAAGCGACGTGGCGGCAGCGGAACCCGAGTACCGCCAGCGCCTGGTGGATGCCCTATTGGCCCTCTATGCTCAGGAGAAATTCACTGAGAGCAGCCTAGACCTGCAGGGCCACTACTCCAAACTCTCGCACCCGGGTCTTGCGGACCAGTTGCAGCCCCATGTGTCGGACAGGAACGCGCACTGGCTTGTGCGGCGAGTGGCCATCGACATCGCCGAGGCGTGCAAGGTCGAGGCACTCGTGCCAGAACTGGTGCGCATCGCGCTGGACCAGGCCGAGGACGTCCAGGTTCGCAAGAATGCCGCCTACGCCGTGATCCGGGCTGGCGATGCGACCGCCAAGGCTCAACTCAAGCCGCTCGCCCTCGGTCAAGCCGGGGCTGATCCTGACGATAACCTCAAGGGCTGCGGGCTTCGCGCGGTATGGCCCGCCCACCTGACCGTCGAGGAACTCCTCACTGCTCTGACCCCTAAGAAGACCCCAAACTACACTGGCTCCTATGCTGTGTTCAGGTTCGACCTGCGAGACAGCCTTCCCGAGCAACTCAAGCCCGAGGACTTTCCCGCGGCGCTGGAATGGGTCGCGCGCGGGCATGACGAGGGTCACGACCTGGAGGAACTGGCCGACTGGATCATGACCACGGCCTGGGACTCGCTCGACCGCACCCCCGACCTGGCCGGTCCTTTCGCCAAGGCCGCCCTCGCGCGTCTGCGGAACTACGAGCCCATTGCCCAGGGCACAAAGGAGAAGCCGTTCTCAGAGGCCATCACGCGTGACACGACAAAGAGGCGACTGGTGCTTTTGGCCGTGATGGAGTTCATTGGGTCGAAGCATGATACTTTCACCATAGTCCATAACAGGACGCCCCTTGCCACTGACGAGGACTTGCCCTGGATTATCGAGCAACTCCTGGTGGCCCCCAAGGAGAAACGGGACGTGTGGCTGTCGCTGCTTAACCGGGTGTTCAACCCAGACAAGCCGGGTCACCTCGACGGCGTCCTGGGTCTCGTCAAGAAGGAGTCGAGCCTCGCGTCCGCATTTCCGTGGCTGCAACCCGTGGACATCGAGTCGCCGCAAGGCCGCAAGATGAAAGCCGACTTCCTCAAGGAGAAGCGGCTTGAGGCACGGCACGAGGAATTGCTTCATCCCCCTGCGCTTGACCCGCCTCCCCGCGAACGCATCCTCATGCTCTTGGACCAGTTCGAGTCAGGCGATCTCCACGCGTGGTGGCGACTCAACATGGAGATGACGCTCAAGCCCAACAGCAGACACTACGGGGACGAACTGGAATGGGACCTCACGGCCCTGCCAGGTTGGCTGGATGCCGATGACCCGACGCGGGGGCGGATAATCGCGGCCGCCAAGCGGTACGTGTCCAGCCCGCCAGCGATCGACAATTCCTGGTTGGGGACAAACACGTTGTACCGGTCGGCCTGCGGGGGCTACAGGGCACTTGCTCTTCTCCGCACAGTCGACCCCGCGTTCCTTGACGGCCTCCTTTCTGATGCGTGGGCCGTCTGGGCCCCCATCGCTATTGCCTTCCCGTTGCACAGCAGTACTCTGTCGGAACAGGAACCTCATACAGACCTTGTGCGCCTCGCCTACCAGCGCGCTCCCGATGCGGTGCTGACTGCCCTTGGCACCTTCTGGTGGGAGTCCGAGCGGCTTGACCATTGCTGGGATGACCGCATCGCCCAAGTGCTGCTGGAGAAGGCCAAGGCGCTTGGCATTCACCCCGACCGTCTTGAGAGCCTGCTGTATCAGTTGCTCAAGCACGAGTACCCGCCAGCACTTGAGTACGGCCGGTCGCTTGTACCGGCACCCCCACCTGCCGACATACAAGAGCGGGCGAGGATGATGGTCGCAGCACGCACCCTTCTGGCCCACTGCCCCAGAGCGGCGTGGCCTGCCGTTTGGGCGGCAATTCAGGCGGATGCTGGATTTGGCCGCGACCTGTTGGAGGGTCTGCATCACCTGCTGGATGACAAGGTCCTCGCGCGGTTCCGAAATGCATTGTCCGAGCAGCAGGTCGCCGACCTGTACCTTTGGCTGGCGGGACAGTATCCGCACCGCGAGGACCCCCACTACGAGGGGGCACACTGGGTCGGTCCAAGGCACAGCATTGCCATGTTCCGCGACGGACTGCTCAGCCACCTCAAGACCCGAGGAACGCCGCAGGCGTGTGCACAGGTGCGCCGGATCGCCGCGGAACTGCCCGATGTCCCCTGGCTCAGGTTGGTAGTTCTGGAGGCCGAGGAGATGACGCGGCGTAAGACTTGGCAGCCGCCTAAGCCGGAGCACATCATCGCCCTGGCGCAGGACAGACAGTGCCGCTACGTAGAGAACGGCGAGCAACTTCTGGGGGTGCTGTGCGAATCAATCCAGCGCCTTGAGTATAGGCTCCAAGCAAGAGATGCCGCGAAGGACTTGTGGAACACACGTGGCGAGTGCTCCCCTAAGGACGAGGCTGACTTGAGCGACTACATGAAGCGGCACCTTGACGACGACCTCAAAGGGCGCGGCATCGTCGTCAACCGCGAGGTCCAGATTCGTCGAGGCCAGTTGACCGATATCCGGGTGGATGCCGTCTCGCCGGATCATGGGGCCGGCGCCAAAGTCGTCTCGGCCATCATCGAGGTGAAGGGCTGCTGGCACCGCGAACTGGAGACGGCAATGCAGAACCAGTTGGTGGAGCGTTACCTCAAGGACAACCATGTCCCGAACGGTCTTTACCTCGTGGGGTGGTTCAACTCCCTGTCATGGTCTGACAGCGACCACCGCAAGGCCGACGCGCCGAAGTGCTCCCTCGATGAGGCCCGGAAGCGCTTCGCCCAGCAGGCGCACGACTTGCAACAGGCAGCCGCGGTTCCTGGGCTCGTCCTGAGGTCGTTCGTTCTCAATGCTGCCCTGCCGTGAGGCTTCTTTGCAGGCGGCACTGGCGCTCCCTCCACTCCCGCCGCCCCTGGATCTTTGACTCGACCAAACGTTCGCTCCCTGTGCCCGACTCGTTGACGTTGAACAACGCAAGGGGCTGCGATACAATCGCGTAGCGTGGGGGCTAGGGTAGGCCTCCCGAAAAGCGGCACCCGACCGCCTGCCCCTCGCACTTTCCCTTCGGGACCGGAAACGGGAGCCGGAATCATGCCGAAGCGCAAAAAACCCCAACCAGGGGCGAAGTCTCAGCCCCAAGCCACCCAAGCGGACGCGGAGAATCCTCAGACGGGCGAAGACTCAGTCGTCTTGAACCTGGATGTGAAGCGCAATCTGATTGAGGGGTCTCCGAAAGAGCACGCAGCGCATCACGAGGCCCTCAGCTGGCTCGCCTGCGCTGCGGCATGCCTGGCGCGAGAGTTCCCGCGAGCCGTGGCTGACTTGCGGTTGTTCTACGCGGACATGGCCGCCATCGCCGACTTTCTTCTAATGCGGTCCAGCGGCCTGCGTCAACTCGTCCGGATTGAAGAAGAGGCTACGGCAAAGAAACGCACCATTCGGGAAACCCTCGCCGCCAAGTTAAGGCCCCTCGAGGAAAGACAAAGGCAGTTGATGGAATCGATTCGGGAATTCGCCGAAGCCCGCCGGATAACCCACCCGGAGGATTTCGAACCAGACGGGAAGGGCGGCCTTATGAAGCGACTTCCCCACTGCACCATCCGCTGGCACCGGCAGACCGAACTGAGGTTCATGCGCCCATTGCCCGAAGTCATTGCTCGACTTAAGACACTCGGCCCGAAGAATGCCGTTGAATACGCTCCCGTGGAAAGGGAGGACGTCTGGCTCTGGCGCATATTGACAATTGTGTCGACCGCCGAACGCATGGGCCGAGGCCGATGTGGTGCCGACGATCCCCTGCCGTCCATCCTGGTGCGTATGCAAATCTTTGACCGATGCGCCAAGTCCAAGACCCCCACCGAAAGCGACGCGCGGGCAATGGATGCTGTGGGCCGCCGGAGCGCGGCGGAACTCCGCGCGTGGCTGTCGGCCTCGGCGGGGGCCAGGGCAGAAAGGGCGGCGGCTTCCCCGGAATTCGACGACCGGATCGTCTTCGAGGAGGCGATCCTCTTCGAGGACCGGATCGCCTTCGAGGAGAACGGCGGCGTCTACTATGCGAGTGAGCGCCTGGCCGAACTCTCAGCGCTGATTTACACCGTGTGGCGTGTCGCGTGCCAGCATCTACCGAAGGTGGCGGGCGAGTGCTCCCGTATCTGCGATCCTAACCTGGCAGCCCAGGACCCAGAGGCCGGCGCCCGTGAATGGCGGCGCGTGGAGGCCGCCGCCGAAGCCGCCGGTGCAGCCGCAGACCGAGAGCAGGGCGCCGAAGCCAGGACCGGACCGGCCGACGCCGTTCAGAAATCGGGGGGACAGCAGCCCCCGGTGAGGGCGAATGGTCAACGCCGATGTCTTTGGCGCAGTTGATGACACGCTTGAGAGCGAACATGGACCCCCGGAAGTTTAAGGATTGGCTGGAGAGAGACTACGGCTTGCGAAAGATCAGCCGCCAGTCATATCAGGTTTGCCTCGATAAGATGCCCCGCAATCTTCGCGTCCTCTTGGAAGGGAAGGATAATAGGACCGACGGCACGAGCCCGCTGGTCAAGACCAAGGAAAGCCAAGGCAAACCACGTCCGCCATTGACGCCGCCGAAGCCGTAGCCCCTCAAGAGCGCCCCCACGTGGCGTTCACTCGCACAAAGTCGCGCACACTACGCAGTTGCCTCTCCACCTTCCCACGCGCCGTCTGTACAGTTGGGCGGACGTGTGAACGGTGGAGGGGCTTCAAGTGGGCGAACTGCTGACGCCGGCCGCAGTTGATGACATGTTCGGATATCCGAGCGGTCGCGCGCTGCGCCTGGCGCGCAAGGGCCTGTTGCCTTACATGCGTCTGCCGGATGGGTCAATTCGGTTCGACGCGGCAGAGATTGCGCGGGTGGTCGCCAGCGCGCGGGTAGGAAGCGCGGCGGGCCGCAAAGGAGGAGGGGGGCGGCGCGGCGAGCGGGCCGGCGGACGACAGGCGGCCCGCAAGACTCCGCGTCCGCGAAGGGGGGCCGGGCATGAGTGAGGCTTCCTCGGCCCCCGCGCTTCAGGCCCTCCTGACCGCACGGCAGACGGCAAAGATACTCAACATCTGCGACCGGAAACTGTGGGAACTGACCAACAGCAAACAGATCCCGCACGTCCGATTCGGCAAGGCCATCCGCTACGATCCGCATGACCTCCAGGCGTGGCTCGACGAGAAGAAGAAGGAGGCACTGCGGTGAAGCGGGTGTCGAAACGCAAGCCCTGCCCCATCTGCGGTCGGCCTGACTGGTGCGGGATTGCGGACGATGATTCTCTCGCTATCTGCATGCGTGTGGAGTCGGGCAAGCCGTCGAAGAACGGCGGGTACGTCCACATCCTGCGGCAGCGTGAGTACCACCGGCGCCCGCAACGGATCACGTTGCGCGTAGCCAAACCCGTCGAGGTTCGCAACGCCGTCGGCCTCGCGGAACAGGTGGAGCACTGGCATCAGGTTGCCGAGCATGGCGGGTGGCTGGTGCACCTGTCCGAGCAGCTCGGCGTCAGCGTCGAGGCCCTGCGTCGGTTCGGCGTGGGCTGGAACCCGCAGGAGTCGGTGTGGACCTGGCCGCTCCGGGACGCCGGCGGACGGATCGTCGGCGTGAACCGGCGGTTCCTGGACGGCGCCAAGCGCGTCATGCCCGGCACGCACGTCGGGCTCTACGTTCCCGAGGGCCTGATCCACACGCACCGCAGTCTCCGGGCGTTGCCGCTGCTGATGGTCGAGGGCGGTTCGGACGCTGCCGCCGGGCACGACATGGGCTTTCCCACCGTTGGCCGGTTCGCATGCACTGGCCAGCAGGACATGCTCGCGGACCTGGTGCGGACGGTAAGGCCCGGTGTGGTGGTGATCGTAGCCGACGCGGACGGCCCCGGCCGGTTCGGTGCCGAGCGTCTTGCCCGCACGCTCAGGCCCTTGGTGCAGGCGTTGAAGATCGTCGAGCCGCCCGACGGGCACAAGGACCTGCGGGCCTGGCGGCAGGCCGGGGCGACGGACGGCGACCTGATCCGCCGCATCAACGAGACGCCCACACGACCGCTTCGCATGGAGGTGAAGCATGCCTGACACGGAAACGATGCAGGAGCTCCGCGAGAGCATGAAGCTGCGACCGGAGCCAGGGAAGCCCGACGTGGAGGTCACGGCCCGGTGGGTCGGCCGGGCGCTCACAGCGGTGATCAACGTCGCCGCGGGCGGCGAGCCGGTGTTGTCGGAGCGGATGGACCTCTCGCGGTCGGACAAGCGGGCCGACCTAGCCGGCAAGGTCGTCGAAGCCCTGCCTGGCGTCGATGCCGCCGAGGTCGAGAAGGACCTGCTCCGGCTGGTGGACGAGCGGTCGAAGCATCTTGACGCCTCCGACCAGGAGCAAAAGCAACCCGATCCGACGATAACCGAGATGCTGGTGCAGATCGCCAGCACCTCCGCGATTGCTCACGATGAGAACCGCATCGGCTACGCACGGATCGAGGTAAACGGGCACCAGGAAACATGGCCGGTCAAGTCGCAGGGCTTCCGGCAGTACCTCTGCCGTCGCCTCTACGAGCAGTGTAAGAAGGCGGCATACTCCGAGGCTGTGAAGACCGCGTTGGACCTGATCGAGGCCAAGGCCGTGCATGAAGGCCCACCGGTCACGGTGTTCGTCCGCGTGGCCGAGCAGGATGGGGCTATCTGTCTTGATCTGTGTGACGACTGCTGGCGAGTAGTGCAGGTCGCCCCGTGCGGCTGGACGATGCTCGAACGATCCCCGGTTTGGTTCCGCCGGTCGCGGGGCATGCTCCCGCTGCCGGCGCCGGTCGCCGGCGGCAGCGTCAACAACCTGCGGGCCTTCCTGAACGTCAAGGACGATGCCCACTTCGTGCTGATGGTCGCCTGGCTGCTGGGGGTCCTGAGCCCCCAGGGGCCCTACCCCATCCTGAACATCTGCGGGGAGCAGGGGAGCGGCAAGAGTTTCGGCCAGCGAGTCCTGCGGGCGTTAGTGGACCCGAACCTCGCACCCCTTCGGAGTGAACCCCGCGAGCCGCGTGATTTGCTTATTTCGGCGTCGAACTCGTGGGTGTTGGCGTTTGACAATCTGTCCGGCATCTCACCGTGGCTGTCCAACACCTGCTGCCGCCTCTCGACCGGTGGCGGGTCGGCCTTCCGGCAGAACTACACCGACGACGAGGAAGTCATTTTCAATGCCAAGCGTCCGCTGATGTTCAATGGCATCGGCGACCTTGCGAACCGGGCCGACCTGCTCGACCGGTGCATCCCGATCATGCTCCAGGCGATCCCGCCGGCGAAGCGGAAGGATGAGAAAAGCCTCTGGGCTGATTTCGAGAAGGCCCGCCCGCGCATCCTCGGTGCGTTGCTCGACGCCGTCGCCGCCGGCCTAACACACCGCGAGAAGGTTCGCATCAACCCGGAGCAACGGCCTCGCATGCTTGACTTCGCCCTGTGGGTCATGGCCTGTGAACGTGGGCTGCCCTGGAAGGCCGGCACGTTCATCGACGCTTACAATGGGAACCGCCAGGACGCCAACGCCATCGCCATCGAGGCGAGCATGGTCGGCCAGGCGGTAATGAGGTTCATGGAGGGCCAGCATTGCTGGTCTGGCACCTGCAAGGACTTGCTCAAGGATTTGGAGAGCATCGCGGATGAAAAGATCCTCAAGCGGAAGGACTGGCCTTCCAACGAGCGGAAGTTGCGGGCCGAACTCGACCGGGTGGCCCCGAACCTTCGGGCCGAGGGGATCGACGTGCAGAGGCTCCCGAGGAAGGGGCACAGCAGGCCCATCCTGCTCCGGCGGATTGACAGTGGCAGCGCGGCCGTCGCGGAGGGCCGCCAGGCTTCCCGACCGCTGCCGCCGTTGCGACCAGAAGAACCTGTGGAGGCAGGCGAGCGGGTCGGCTCGGTGGAAAACCATTGAACCTGGGCCAACGTCGCGGGCGGAATTCGGTTGACACCCCCGCCGAGACGAGCAAGCATGGACCTGCACCGATAGGAGGATAGCCATGGCAGGCAAACGACGGTCGAACGGTCAAGGGACGCTGTTCCAGCGCGTCGCGGGCGGTCCTTGGGTCGCCGCGTGGTTCGACCACACGGGCAAGCGACGTATCAGGTCTACTCGCACGACCGACAGGCGCACCGCCGAGCGGCTGTTGGCGAAGTACGTCGCCGACGCCGCCCTGCGGCGAGACGGCGTGGTCGATCCCCGGCACGACCGCTTCTCGGCGGCGAACCGCGTGGAGCTGGCCGAGCATGTCGATGCCTACATCACCCATTGCCGCCAGTCCGGGCAGGCCGAGAAGCACGTGGTGGAGAAAAAACGCCACCTCAAGAACCTGCTGGCGGGCACCGAGACGACCCGCCTGTCAGAACTGACCGGCGAGGCAGTGACGAAGCACATGTGGGCGATGAAGACGGCCGGGAAGGCCGCCCGCACGGCGAACTTCACCCGGCAAGTCGCCGTGGCGTTCATGAGCTGGTGCGTCAACACCAACCGGGTCGAGGTCAACCCGCTGAAGGTGGTCGCCCGGCAGGACGAGTGGAACGACCGCCGCCGCGTCCGCAGGCCGCTCACCGACGACGAACTGGCCCTGTTGTTGGCCGTGGCCGAGCCTCGGGGACGCAGGGCGTGGTATATGGCTGCTGCCCTGGCGGGCCTCCGCAAGGGCGACCTCCAACGCCTGCGGTGGGCCGACATTGACTTCGACGCGGGCACCATCACCGTCCGCGACGGCAAGGCCAAGCGTGAGGACATCATCCCGATGCACCCGCAGCTGGCCAACGAGCTGGCCCGGCGGTTGGACGAACACCCCGCCCTGCCGCAAACGAAGGTGTTCCCGACGACGGCGACCGACCAGACCCGCCTCAAGGATTTCCTGCGGGCCGGGCTCGCCCGCCGGGAAGTCGTCACCGGCGCTGACGGCAAGCCGGTCATGCTCGGCAAAGGCAAGCGGCAGAGGCCCAAGACGCGGATCGTCACCGAGGACGCCGAAGGCCGGGTCGTCGACCTGCATGCTATGCGGACGACGCTCGGCACGAACCTCGCCAAGGCAGGCGTGGCCCCGCAGTTGGCCCAACGCATCATGCGGCACGCCGACTACCGCACGACGCTCAAGCACTACACGGTGCTCGGCATCGTGGACACCGCCAAGGCCATCAAGGCCCTGCCGCCGATCCAGGAGGCGGAATTGCAGGCGACGGCGGCGACGGGAACATACGGCAATGACGGTCATGACGGTCTCATCCCCGCTCTTGAAAAAAGGAACACACCAACTTCACCGTCGCGTTCATCATCCCGCGAGCCTGGCCCCGGCACCGGTGGCAGTGATAGCTATACTGCTAGCAGTAGCGGTACGAAACGACGCGATGCGGTGCGACGAGGTGCGAGAGGTGAAGCGACCGACTGCGACGTGGTGGAGAAGCGTAAGCCTTTGACTTCTGCGGCGTTATGCGACGATTTGCGGGATGGTGCGACCGTCTGCGTTGGAGCGGGCGAAGGGATTCGAACCCTCGACGTTCAGCTTGGGAAGCTGACACTCTACCACTGAGTTACGCCCGCCTGCAATGCCGCATACTATAGGTGCAGGCGACCCGCTGTGTCAACCCGTTTT
>Ga0315280_10006082_pt1 | contig 16818 bp, 13 predicted proteins | sample YL17G06_40_MG_FD_203697 | JGI IMG/M metagenome (GOLD analysis project Ga0315280, IMG submission 203697) | Sediment microbial communities from Yellowstone Lake, YNP, Wyoming, USA - YL17G06_40 | ecosystem: Environmental > Aquatic > Freshwater > Lake > Sediment | place: USA: Wyoming | collected...
GTGAAAAACATGCCCAAAGTCGTAGTATTAAGGTGGGGTCACCGACCGCGCAGAGACGCAAGGCTCACAACACATGTCGCATTGACCGCTCGAGCGCTAGGAGCATCAGGTCTTATATTATCGGACATAGAAGACGAAAAAATTAAGGAAACAATTGAAAAAGTCACAAAAAATTGGGGAGGCCCTTTCTTCTTTGAAATGGGAACACCTTGGAAAGAAGCTGTTAAAGACTGGAAAGCAAAAGGCGGAATAGTTGTTCACCTAACAGCCTATGGAGAAAACATCCAAACAAGCGACATGCTACAGAGGATTAAAGAATCCGGGAAAGATATTTTAGTTATTGTTGGAAGCCAAAAAGTTCCAAGAGAGTTCTTTTCAGAGGCTTTTTCCGATTTTAATGTGGCAGTTGGGAATCAACCCCATTCGGAATGTGCTAGCCTAGCTGTTTTCCTAGACCGCTTATTTGAAGGAGAGGAATTGAAGAAAAGTTTTGAGAACGCAAAGGTAAGGATAATCCCTCAGAAAAGGGGCAAGAAAATTGCAAGTTTATGATTTCGATTTTATAAAGAGATTTAAATTAAAGCTTACATATATATTATAGAGAAACGAGTGTTCAACAGTTGAGCAAAAGGTTCACCATGTTATCGACCATAGACGACATAACCTTAATGAAAGTTGCAGAAGCATTAGGCGAAGAGGAAGCTGTTAAATTAATCGAGATTCTCAAAAATTCAGATGAAACAACAGATGATGAAATAGCCAACAAAACAGGCATAAGGCTAAACTCCGTCCGCAAAATTCTCTACAAACTTTACGACCATTCTCTTGTTAGTTTAAGAAGAACGCGCGACCCGAAAACTGGATGGTTCATATTCCACTGGAAACTGCAACCAGATCAGCTTGAAGGCTTCATACTAAGCCAAAAACGCCGAGTACTCGAAAAGCTTAACATCCGACTGGAATACGAGAAAAACCACGACTTTTTCTATTGTCACACTCCAGGATGCAGACGAATTCCATTCGAGGAGGCTGTGGAACTTGTCTTTCGATGCTCAACATGTGGCAAGCCTTTAATGCATTATGAAAACGACAAAATCGTTCAATCGTTAACACAGAAAGTCGAACAATTAAGGAAGGAACTGGGTGAGTGAAAAACTTCCATCAAGAGAGCAAGCGTTGCAATTTCTCCGTCAAAGTGGATGCTTAAGAAACGTAATAAAACATTGTGAAGCAGTAGCCGAACTTGCCGTAGAAATAGCGAACGCCTGCAAGGAGAGAGGATTAAAAGTTGATTCGGAACTTGTGGAAATAGGAGCCCTTCTGCATGACATTGGACGGGCAAAAACTCACAGCGTCCACCATGCAGTAATAGGAGCCGAAATTGCAGAATCATTGGGGTTACCGGAAACGGTTATTTCAATAATAAAAAGGCATGTTGGCGGAGGAATTACAGCAAAAGAGGCGAAGAAGTTGGGATGGCCTATGGACATTTATGTTCCACAAACCCTTGAGGAAAAAATTGTTTCCTATGCGGACAAGCTGATTGAAGGTTCAAAACGGATTCCAATAGAAAGGGCTATAAAAAATTTTTCTAAAGAGTTACCACCATCCGCCATCGCAAAGATACGAAGGTTGCATATGGAAATGTTGGCTTTAGTTGGCGACTGTAAATGCTTACCGTGACTTTGCTCGCAAAAACCTATGACAGGTTTCAACTAAAACTCGTTGACAAGTTTTTAAAATCCACGCTTAAAGGCTTGAAAGTTGAAACCAAGATTTGCGGAGTTACCCCTCGCGGGTGGATTCAAATAGCCGTTTCTGGCGAAGACGAAAAAGTGGCGTTACGTTATTTAGCTGACGAGATAGGACTATGCCAAACATGTTTAGAGGATGTAGAGAGATTCACAACAATAAAAGGCCGCATAATAGCCATGGACAAAACCAGAGGCGAACTCTATGTAGACATAGGGATCTTCTCACCTAAAATCATTGACGCTACGATTCCTCTACAACGTTTACAAGCACAGCTCGTCGATGGAAGAAAAGTTGCATTTAAAAAACTAGTTGAACTCTTTGGTTTCTGTGAAAACTTGCCATTAACTGTTAAAATTCTCAACATAGACAAAGAGAAAAATCATGCTGAAGCCATGCTTTCGGAAAAACAGCTTACTCAGTATGGAAATTGGACGAAATCTCTGCTGGACAGATTAATAATCTTAGGCTCAGCCATTTATGATGTTAGATTGACCTTAAAAAAAGCAGGTTTAAACCGAGACGTATTAAACATAGAGACGTTGGGATTGTTCGAGCTTGCCCTCGTATGCAAGCTTGGAACAGATGCTGCAGGCTTAATTCCGAAAATTGGTAAAAACCTACGAAACGCAACCTTCACGGTATTTAATCCCAAAAAGGTGCTAGAATTTCTAGACTATTCAACTATATTCATTTCCTAGCAACCAAGTATACTCCTATAAAAATTAGAAAACCTCCTGCAAGAATAAACATGCTCAATTTTTCTCCCACGAACATAATCGCAAATAACAGGGTGACTAACGGTTCTGCGAACAAGAACGAACTAGTAATTGCCGCTCCCACCTGCTTCATTACATAGAACCAAATGTAATAGCCTAACAGCGAACATGTAACGGCTAAAAAGAGAATTGCCAACCAACTGTAGAGACTCATTGTAAAAATTTGACAAAAAGAGTTCTCAGCCAAGGAAAAAGGAATTAGACATAAGCCCCCTAGCACATTTACGTAAGCCACAACGAGAAAAGGACTATACCTATCCATTATCTTCTTTCCAACAAGACTGTACGTAGCCCAAAGAACAGGAGTGAAAAGCAAAATCAAGCTTCCGAGAAGGAATTCTCGGTCACCGGGAAAGCTTATGGTGCCGCCAGTAACAACAATGACAGTACCCAGTGCAGCAATTCCAATTCCGAAAACCTGCTTTTTCCCTAAATGTTCCTTGAATATTATAGTAGAAAGAAGAGTTATGAGAACTGGCGAAAGTAGGCAGACTAAGATAGCAGCGATGGAGGCTCCTGCCATTTGAATACCTGTATACTGAGCGGTAAAGAAGAAAGTTACACCAGTAAGAGCGAGAAATAATAGCATTGGAAAATCTTTCTTTTCAACAAGAAGCTTATAGTTTCTCCTTATTTTTTTCTCAATTAGAATCGTGATAAGAAAAAGTCCGCCTGCGATGAGAAACCTGAAGGTTGCTATTGCAATGGGAGTCAATCCTTCTCTAAGCGCTATTTTCACAACCACGAAAGAGCTTCCCCAAAATAAAATCACAGTGAGCATTAGGAACGCATTAAAGCGACTGGTACCCCTAGTTTTCATGAGAAGAAAATTTCTCTACACACCTATAAAGAATTGGTTCAGAAAAACAGTAACATAGCCTGCATTACTTATGATGGAGTGCAAGAGATTCTCGTCAAAACTCTTGCCTCTATTGATTTTGCTTAGAGATTAGAAATTCCCTAAATCTTTGATGGATAAACAACAGCTAATGAATATTGATAGCATAAACAGTAGTAGCAGTTGAGTAGTGATTCGCAAATAGAGAGGTTGGAAAGAACTAAGAGGTTACAAAGAGGTAGGCTAAGAGTGCGCACGAAGTGCGCGTTACTTGAATAGACGTTTATAGTTGTGAAATGGCTTTTTTGATAATGTTCCAATAATTTTGCTGCCGCCACTTTTTTCAGCATACAAAACAGCAATGTTTTCTTCTGTAACCTCTTTCTTTATTTTCTTAAGAAATTGTTTGCCATAAATCCAATCTCTTACAAACACAAGAGAATAGCCAAACTCAACCTCATTCTTTTGTCCTTTTAACTTCAAAAGGTCCCATCTAAAGTGATGCACCGCCTGTTCAAGGCTCTCGCTTCCTTCAATCAAATCAAACTCTACCGCAATGAAAGTGTGCTGTTCTTCCTCAAAATTTGTTGATCTGGCTCTAAACAGTCTTTCTCCTGTCCTTTCTGGATTCCAAATGCACACGTCAAAATGTCCACGTGCTCCTCCTGAAACATTCTCTTGTAAGTCTTTTGCACTGTATCTTTCTTTTGTTGGATATTCCTTATGAAGCAAAATACTTGACTTTCCATTTTTGGTCTTGCATTGCCAATCTTCCAAAGGTAGTTCGTTGAAAATCTCATTGTATAAATAACAGTGCAAATCGCTTTCTGTGTAAAAGAAGTATGGTGATTTCTTGAAAGTCTTTGCTAAGTTGTCTATCGCTGATTCAGTTACTTCAATCAACTGTTTCTTTGAAACCACTCTAAGACCTGCCAGACCACTATCTTTGGATTTTTTCTTATATATAATTATTATTTCCTTCCTTCCTTAAACTTTTTATTTGTGTTTTGACAAATAATCTATTTGGGAATAAAAACGAACTGGAAGATAAGGGCAGTCGCCATCGTTGTGCTTTCAGTGTTGTGCAGTGAAGCTGTGTTTATTCCTTTTTGGTGGTGGCTGAGGTAAGTGGTGAATCGTGGACAACTTTTTAATTCCCCTTTTTCTCTGTGCGGTCGCCGTAATTGGATGTTCATTTCTGTGTTTAACTGTGGTGTTGATTATTCATTCACTCCTAGCTTACGTGGCACTAGCCATACTTATAGCTCCGTGGGTTGCATCTTATTATTACATTGATAAGAAGAGGTCTCTCAGTTATCTGAAACTGTTATTGGCAAAACCTAAAGATTGGGATGTAGCTAAAGCGGTTGAAGAGTTACAAAAACTTTTAAAGAAAAGAGACTAGTTCCACTTTTCCCCTTAATGTTCAGTCCATACGTCATATTGACTCCTAAACAAAAACACAAATAAAAACAACATTAAAGATAAGGTTTTGTTATGGATATTTCCCATAAAAAACATGATAACAGCATGGAAAAGAAACGTTTCTTTTATTGTTTATGATAATGTGCAGAACATCGTAGATATGGTTTCCCTTCTGTTTGTGTTTTTGTCTTTTAGAACTCTTTAAATGTTTCATAGATTTCCAAGTAATCTTTAATCAGCTTGTCTTGTTTCCCCACTTTCAAAACTATCTTAGGTTTGTTCTCTCCGTTTTTCTTGCTCACTCTAAGCGTTAAATATCCACTCTGCATTTGAAAAACTGCCCATCTTAAGGCTTCATATTGGCTGCGCGCGCGCTAATGATTGCAACACACCAGCAGTCATAGTCTACAGAAGAAAACATTCTGTTTGATATATAATATCCTGGAAACTTGGCAAATGGATGAGTCTTGGATTCCAAATGGCATTCAGCTGTCTGTTCTGTTTTTTATGGGTCTGTTTTGCCCCAGTTCGGTAGTAGTATGTAGAAGTCTGAACCGTCAACAGTGCCGTCGTTGTTGGCGTCTGCGCGTGGATCGCTAGGAGGTGATGTACCCCACGCTTGCAGCAATATGAAGAAGTTATACGCTTTTTCCGTAGTTTATCAGGATTACTAGGAGGTCCTGCCAGAAGACCATGCCATCGTGGTTGAAGTCGCATCTTGGATCCCACGGAGGGGTTGGGTCTCCTTCTTTGCTGCCGTAGGCTAAGAGTACTGCAAGCAGGTCCTGCCAGAAAACCTGGCCATCGCCGTCTACGTCTCCTGGAATCGTGACTATTACCCAGCCGTCTTCCTTTCTGTTGTCCTCCGTGTCAGCTTCGCCCATAACAGGCTCCGCATACGCGCTTATGGTGTAGTTGCCCTTAACAAAACCAGAAGTGTTCCAAACATATTGCACAATTGTGTAGTTCCTGCTTGCAATGTTAATGTTGTCAATTTCACCAATTATAGTTGTGTTTGCATAAATTGTTATGTTAATGTTTTCTGTGTAGTTACCATAGTTGAACATCATTATGCTTATGGACATGTTGTATCCTTGTCCAACAATGGTTTTTGGAGTTGTAACACTTGTTATTCCAATATCGTGTGTAGCCCAAGGATATGGTTTCATAAGCGGATACCTATCCTTATTGTACCCCACCCCATTGATAGTATAGGGGGTGTCGCCTATACCGTCGCTTCCAAGCTGGTTTTGGTCGGGACCACATTTCTCGTCAACACCAGCATAATCGCTCCAATAATTGCCGCCGCAGGGATATCCATTATCCCAGACGTTCGGCGAGCCTCCTTCGAAATAAGCTCTTGTATTCCCTATGAAGCTGTTGTGGAAGAATGTATTGCTATTGGCTCTGGACGTTGTATACAGGGCATAATTCTTGCAGGCGATGAAGTTGTTTGATTTAATGATGCAGTTGGATGTTCCTGTATACACCTTTATACCTATTGAAACTTCGCTAACGTTGTTAGAGCTCACAACATTGTCTGAATAGGAGATGACCAAGCCAATTATTCCGCGTTCTATGCTATTCGAGCTCACAACATTGTTTCTTGCGTAAGATATGCAGATGCCAGCTCCATAATCTGTATTTATAACCTTATTGAAGCTTACATTACAATATGAAGTTTCTTTAATCACAACGCCCCAAGTACCTCCAGGCTTGCCGCTTTCCACAATATCATTTGAAGTAATCGTATTGTTAACCCCCCCATAAACATACACACCTTCAACATTATACGAGATGTTGTTCAGAGAAACAGTGTTGTTTGAGGAATTGAATAACATCCAAATGCCAGCACCATAAGATTCCCATCCCGCATAGTTCGACATAATATTATTCGAGCATATTTGAGTGTCACTTGTATTGAGCAAGAGTGCACCATGAAGATTATTTGCCAGATTTAAGTTCTGGAGCTTGATGCGCCTACAATTTACGAGCACCACACATCCAGCGTCTAACGGGACACTGGCATCAAACCTATTAACCCAGTAGTATATTGGTTTGCCATTCACGGTGTTTGAAGTATCAACATCGTTAATGGCCTTTGATGGAGATGCAAGGTTCTCCAAGCGAACACCGAAGTTGCCACTGTTATTTGTCATGTTGTTATTTCTCAGTTTATTGAGAGAAGAGGCGTCAAGGATTATGCCGGACCAATTATTGCTTGCAACGTTAGAAATGAAAGTGTTTTTCGAAGAGGAATAGATCCAGATGCCGACTTGTGAATTGGACACGTTGTTCAGACTTACGGTATTATTTGAGGATAGATAAAGGGCAATTCCATACTTTCCCCAACATATTACTGAATGAATGTCGGCTGCGTTTGATGCTTTATTCATACATATAGTGTTGTTTGAGGAAGAGTCTACGAATATACCATATTCCAAATTGACATTTACAGAATAGTCAATGCTCATCATCGTATTTGAACATATGGCTGAATCAAAGGCTCTATAGAGATGTATCCCGCAATAACCATTTAATGTACCGTGATTTAATATGGAGTTGCCCGTGATATTGTTACCATGACCCTCCACATATATTCCGCAACTACTATTCTGCACAGTGAATCCTTTTACGGTGACGAAGTCAGCCACTATCTTTAGGGCAGGTTTCGTACGCAAGCCATTCAGCGTTACGGTGCCAACCCCGACCAAAGTCACGTTGTTCTTGAATATGTCTATCTGCCCCTCCGCATAACATCCCCCTTCCACCAGAATCATGTCATCTTCAGCTGCATTGTTCAAAGCCTCCTTTATTGTCGAATACTCACTTGGAACCCTCAATACTAGTGAGGGTCGGACAAACACGATGCTCGATGCCATGTTATTCTCCACGTAGTTTTCACCAGGAACCGGGACGACGTAGCACGTTACGTTATAATTACCTTCAGTTGTTGTGCTCCATTGAAACATTACTGAGGTCGAAGCCTCGTTTTCTAGGGAACTGATTGTTTCAACGTCTATTAGAGTTTGATTGACAGAAAACTGAACCGAGACGTTCATCTCATTACTCTTCCCATAGTTAGATATAGTAGCATTAAACATCCCGGATTCCCCACGGCGTAGTCCATAGGGGTGTCGCCATCCACTGATAGTCAAATCGTGGTCGAGCAAACCTGCAACGGTTCTTTCCGCATTTATTCTTCCATACCCGTAAAATTGGTCGAAGCCAACATCACCCAAGTCATCCGCTGTGCGCCTCAAAATGAGCCTTATCTTATAGTTAGCGTAATCGGGAAATGCGCTCCAAGCTAGGGCTGCAACGCCTGCAACATGCGGACAAGCCATTGAAGTGCCGCTTAGGTAATCATAGTTTAGAGTTTTATCAAAAGGTTCTTGGTTGAGCGTTACATTATATGTAGGTAGTGTCGAGTATATGTCCACGCCGGGTGCTGCCAACTCGATCCACATTCCATAACTGGAAAACGTTGCTACATTGTCAGCAGGATCCATGGCAGAAACTGCGATCACTTCATCATAAGCTGCAGGATAATTTGGAAATGAGTTACCTTCGTTTCCTGCAGCAGCGACCAAGAGTACCCCGTGGTCATAAGCATACTTTATGGCATCGTGGATTGACGGAGAATCACCAGAACCACCAAAGCTCATGGAGATGATTTTCGCTCCAGCATCCACAGCGTGATAAATGGCCTCAATTACCCAAGAGTAATATCCAAAACCATCCATGTCTAAAGCCTTCTCTGCCATAATACTAACTTGTGCCAAGCCTGCTATACCAATACTGTTGTTGATCGTCGCAGCAACTATCCCAGCGCAATGAGTCCCATGACCATTATCGTCTAAAGGATCGGTGTCATTGTTAACCCAGTCGAACCCTAGGGGCACATAGTTTGCTGCCAAATCTGGGTGTGTGTAATCAATACCTGTATCGATGATTGCTACAATAACGTCCGACGAACCAACCGTTGTGTTCCATGCAAAATCGGCTTCTATTTTCTTTGGTCCCCATTGATCGGGCCAATATGGGTCATTTGGAGTGAAAAAGGCCTCTACTCTAAAATTTGGCTCCACATATTTTACTAGCCTATTTTTTAGGAGTTCGTAAGCGAAGATGTCGGCATCCTTTATAGGCACTAGAACCGTGATGGCTTTAATATCCTTGTGCATCGAAATTGTGCTGGTGACTTTTCCGCCATTCTTGAAAATCATTTCTTTTACACTTTCTAGTTGCGACTTTGAAATATCACCTCCAATCAAGAGCTCAACATGCTCGCTTTCGCATCGAGCGAACCGCTGTAGATTTACGTGGTTACATAAATTCAGCTTTCTCGGAGAACCCAGATTTTTATATCCCTCGCTGTCTGCTCTCCATTCGTCTAAACCAGCCTCAATTCCTCTACAACTTGGCGCGTAAAACGTTTCTGATGCTGTTTCGGATTTTGAGCTAATATGCTGAAGGTTAAACACCGGTGCTAACATGTTTATTAACAGGATTGGTAACACTATCTTAGAAATCGTTTTGTTTTTCATACTCCCACTCTCCATCTTTGTTTCATTACAGATACAGAATTTAACTCGATTAATAAAATAGATTGAGAAAAAATTTATGTCTTTCGGGAAGATGTCAAGCCTGACATTGTGAATGTTTCAAAGTTTTTTGCAAGGCCGAAGATTGCAGCGGCTGAAATGCATGGAGATTTTGTGCCTTTTAAGAGATTAGGCGTAGAAGTGGTGTATTAGCTAAGTTGACGAGGAAAGTGACTTTTGAAAGAAGTCAGCGTTGGGTCGGCTGGATGGGTGAAGTCTTTGTTGATGAAGTTGGCAAGGTTTCTGGCTTTTGGGTCTGATGCAATTCTGCTAGGGTGAGTTTATGGGTCGCTTTTGAGGTAGTTGAGGGCGAGTTCTAGCAGGTCTTCCCAATCTATTTGGCCGTCGCAAGTGACATCAACTTCTGGCACGTATCCTGGGTCTCCCTGCTTGGTTAGGTAAGCCATCGCAATGTCCAGCAGGTCCTGCCAATCCACTGTAAAGTCACCGTTCACGTCTCCTGGAACCGTAACCTTAACGGAACTGTATGTCAAAGTCTTGTCTATACATGCATCTGTTGGTTAGCAGTCGGATTTTCCGTAGTTTACAAGAATTGTTAAGAGGTCTTGCCAGAATATCTGGTTATCGCTGTTGAAGTCGGCTCTCTCCAGATGATAGTTTGTCCATCTTGGGTCTGCGGGTGTCGCTCCGTAGCCTACCAAGACTACTAGTAGGTCTTGCCAGAACACTTTGCCATCGCACCACGGCGACGCCATAGGATCTGTACCTGCACAATCACCTGGAATCGTGACCGTTACCAAGTCGTCTGGTAGAGTGTTGTCATCCGTATCTGCTTCGCCTATAACAGGCCAAGCATAGGCGCTTATGGTGTAGTTGCCCTTAGCAAAGCCTGTGGTGTTCCATGTGAAGGTGATGGTTGTGGAGTTTCCGCTTGTTAGGGTGACTGTTTGTGTTGCGATTGAAGTTGTGTTAGCGTAGACGGTGACGTTGAAGGTTTCTGTGAAATCGCCTTGGTTGGTGACTGTTACGTTTATGTGCATGGAAAATCCTTGTCCGACGATGGTTTTGAGAGGGGTTACGTTGGTTGTGGTTATGTCGTGGGTTTCTGTTGTGGCTTCTGCTATGGCTCTGTCTGTGATGTACGTGAAGACTGGTAGCCAACGTTGGACAACTGTTTCAATGTCATGTGGGTCTGGGTTGAAGGCTTGAAAGATTCCTCCTTCCCACCATGTGTATGGTTCTGGTCCAGGTTCGTATCGCCATGCACTGTCGTTTCCGTACACTTCGCATGTTAATGCGAATGTGCTTCTGTTGGCGTACATCCAGTCATCCCACGAACCTGACAATGTGTATAAGTTGCTGTTTGGTCCGTATGGTGCACCGACGAGGGCAGAGAGATTGGCGCCGATTTCTCTGAAAAAGGCGTCGTCTGGTGTTGGATCATAAGTATATCCCCATGGATACCCTATGGACTCAGCGCCTGAGTGGAAGCTTATGGCGTATTTGAAATCGTTGCTGAGGGCTAGGTTTCTAATTGCTCGTGTTTCTGGTTCTGAGAATGGTGCTGGTCCTCGGTAGTCTTCTGCCCAAGGGTAGGGGCTGCCACTTTCGACTGTTGCGTTCCATTGATAGCCGTAGTTTCTATTTATGTCGACGCCTCCAACCCAATCCTCGTTGTATAAACCGTCGCTGTCGTTGTCTATGCCTTCCCATCTTATGAAATAGTAGTCGGTGCCATTCCAGTAGTAGAGGTCTTCTATGTAACCGTCGCCGTCTTCGTCCTCCGGAGGGTCTTCATCAAGTAAGCCGTCTCCATCTTCATCATATGGATGGGCGTTTTTGCGTTGCCACTCATTTTGTTTGACGGTGGTTAAGCCGTCTACGTTTAATGCTGGGACTATGTAGATTTCGCTGTAGTTTAGCATGTGGGTTATGGTTTCGTTTGTGCCGAAGTTGGTTGCAGCTTCCACAGCAAAGTATAGCGGTAATTCTGCGCTTATGGGTTCGCGGGCATGATGATAACCAACAAAGAACACTTTGGGTTTGGGACGCGTCATGCTTTCATTTGTTAGCCTAATACAGTAAATGTCACGGTTTTCCCAGCTTTTGCCTATTGAAAAGACATCGACAATGTTTGGGTATGTGTTGTTCAAGTGGAGAAGCGTGTTGACTATTTCACTGTAGTCATGATAATGTTGCCAATCACCCCATGGTAGAGAAGACCAAGGCTTCATGAGCGGATATCTGTCTCGATTATGCTCGTCGATAACGTATGGCGTGTCGCCTATTCCGTCGCTTCCAGGTTGGTCTTGATTAGGACCACTATAATAATCCACGCCTGTATAGTCACTCCAGTAATTCCCGCCAGAAGGGTAACCATCATCCCATAAGTTGTTTCCCGACTCAATTGCTGCTTGTTTATATATATTTTTTATGATGTTGTTATGGTAAATCACGTTGTGTGAAGAATCAGTGACGACACCAACTCCAATCATTTTGTTTGCTGTTATATTGTTTCCAGATATAATGTTGTAATTTGAAGAGCCGCAAATCAAGATGCCCTCCTCATTATTTGTCATTATATTATTTTTAACTACAGCATTATTGGAAGATTGCACGCCAAACATGATGCCAGCTTTATTATTTGCAGTTATGTTGTTTCTGGAAACAATATTATAGTTTGAATAGAAAATAAGATCAATACCATAGTAGTTGTTTGTGATCTCATTTCCAGAAATATTGCAATAGCTCGCAGTGTATAGTTGGATCCCAGCAAATAAAGGTTCCTCGCCTCCACTGTTTCGCACTGTGAATCCTGTTATGTTAACATGATCTTGAGTTACAGTGAAAACACTTTCCATCGCGTTTCCGTCAATAATTGTTGTAGTTTTATCTTCACCAATCAATGACACAGTCTTATTCGCAACTACATTTTCAAAGTATGTTCCTGCCCTTACAAAAATGGTGTCTCCTGGAGTTGCTGCGTTTATGGCTTCTTGTATTGTTGGATAATCGTCTGGAACTACAATCGTTGTAGGTTCAGCTTTGACTGGTTGAATGTGAAACGCCAAAGTTAAAGTGCTTATTAGAAGCAGTATTAGCATTATTCCGGAAACTATTCTCTTTAACAAATTTCCTTTCTCCCAATCCTACATGGTTCAATTGAAGAAATAACATTTACGGATAAATCTTCTATTGCTATTGCCATAAGCACCAAACTTATAACATTGAAAGTGCCCCCGCAAGCACTCGGATGCGAATGCAAAATGTCAAACAAAAGAAATGTCGTGTTGTATTTGGACAAGGAATTGGTTGAAAAAACGCGTAATCTTGGCTTCAATCTTAGTAAAACGTTTGAAAACCACTTAAAACAGTTGTTAACGCAATTCTCACCAGTATCTATACAAGACAACTCCAATTCAACTGACAAAAACTCTGATTGGTGGGCCGGGCCGGACTTGAACCGGCGACCTTTGGCTCGTAAAGCCAATGTCCTAACCAAGCTAGACGACCGGCCCCAACATTAGTAGATTCATTCTTACATATGCAGATTCATTAATAATGTAAATCACAGGTATTATTCGTTTTTGATATAGTCTTCTAGTTTACATCGTTGACACTATTTTTTCAATAACGTCGACAGGATTTTCAAGTTTTTCTAGCAGATTTTTCACATTCCATTTGCGTCCCAAATTCTTTTCAGCACATTTTAATGCCTGTGACATGTCGCTAAAAGTGAAGATAGGGAACCCTTTTCTCTCCAAGTAATCATTTACATGAAAGCGATCTATTGTTGAAATGACTATGCTGCATGTTCCTTGAAGCGCTGCTTCCCGAGCGATCGTTCCGCCAGCGCTCACCACGAGGTCCGCTTGCGCAACTAGGCTGGCGGAATCTACAAGTTTTGTAGGAGTAATCATTCCTTTTCTCGGGCGTCTATAATATCTTGATAAGAATACGACTTTACCCAGAGAGGTTAACTTCTTGGCCAAGGTCATGGTAGTGTCTGGTTTGCCCTTAGCATAAGACGCTTTAGTCTGTAATTGTCTAACCACAATTAGAGGATGCTCATATTTTTGCTCGATTTTTGGCTGAAGGTTTTTTATCCAAGCCACTTCGTCCACGCCATCGAATTGTATGATTCGCTTAGCTCCAAAACCTTCAAACAACGACTTTGGAATAGCCTTCGAGATTACTAAGTAATCTGCAAGAGGTGTCGTTAGTCTTTTTACAGCCTCTGCATGGGGAGTGTCATTTGTACATATGGATGGAATGCCTAGACCGAAAGCGACTCGGCATAATTCTACTGAACCATGAGATATGCCTATGTCTGGCGGGTTTTTTCGAACATTTTGCAAAACTTGAGCTGACGTCTAGTACTTTCCATTAATTTTCTAGAAAGAGAACCTAAGCCATATTTCCCTACGACTACAAAATTTTCATTTAGCAGCTTTGCAAGCGGCAGAGTATCAGGATGCTCTCTTGTGGTCAAAATAACTTCGTGTCCGAGTTTTCTAAACCGCTGAGCAACCGCCACCGCATATCTAACGTGTTTTCCGGTGCATGCATCATACCAAATTTTCATTTCGACACCTCCAGAAAATGGGACTCAACTAGCATTTAAACATCATTTGAAGTCGCTAAGAACCATGTCCAGAAACTTCGCTAAATCTTCTTCACTTACTCTTCTTCGAAATTCCTGAAAGAGTTCTTCGGGCAATCTCCATTTCTCATCGACAGTTTTTGCAACTTTTGCAGGAACACCATAGGCAACAGAAAAATCTGGCAAATCCTTGGTAACAACCGAATGCGCCCCTATTAAGCACTCTCTACCTATAATAACTCCGGGCAGCACTGTAACATTCACAGCTATTCCTGTGCCAAATTTGATGCGAGGTGCGTGAGGCACAAACTTCTTCAAGCGTCTTCTTCCGTGCAACATATCAGGGTCGTTAGCGCCAACAAACTCCGGAGCTATAAACACCCAATCTTCAATAATGAGCCCTGTAGTCAGGTGACATTGACTATGTATCAGAACATTGTTACCAATCCAATTCTTGCCTTCACTAGCACTCAGCGACCCAAATATTGAATTATCGCCAATGTTGGTTTCCCTTCGTAACACGGCATTGGTGCCTATCCTAGAATGTCTTCCTATGTTGCAGTTATGCTCTATGAAAGCCCCGTATTGTATGATGCTCCCGTCGCCAATCTTTGTATTTTCACCAATGTATACGTTAGGAAATATAACAACATCATCACCTATGGTAGCGTTATCTTTAATAATGCTGTTCTGGCCCATCTTTACCCTTTTACCAAGACTGACATTCTCACCTATCACTTTTCTGCCTCTCCTAAGCTAGTTGCCACCTACTATATTTTGCAATTAATATTTATTTGTTAATGATTACACATTCTCCACTTTAGATTACTGTACACGATCTTCCTTTCAACACTGTTCAATGCTTTTAGAAAGTAATGGAAGGTTTAAATAGTTCAAAGGGAAAGCGACGTTGAAATGATGAGGAGTTGATGATGCACACGCTACATATTAACTTATCCTACTATTGCCAGTAGTAGAATTAAAGGGAGAGACTCATGAAAAACGCACGCGCGAACAAGCCGCTAGCACTTGTAATGATGCAAGGCAGAAAAACAGTAAACATAATCTCAAAAGAATTAAAACTAAAATCTCAGTTCGTAATCACGAGAGAATAGCCTAGACAGAACAAAACAGCTTAAAATGGCCATCAAAAAGCTGAAGGCTGATTCCCGAAAGGTTTTAATTGTTGGTGACCAAGAGTTAGATGTCACAGCTGCACAAAAAGTTGGTTGCCAATTCCTGAGGGGCCAAAATGAAAATATGGTATGACGCTTGCACAGGAAAACAGGTTAGATATGCAGTTGCAATAGCAAAAAGACTGAGAGCTCTTGGACATGAATTCATATTAACGACGAGAAGCCATCCAGACACTTTACCTATAGCCAAATTGTTAAAAGAAGAATTCATTACAGTTGGGAAGTACGATCCAACCTCGCTGCTCTCAAGGCTCAGGGAAAGCTCGAGACGGCAGCTCCAGTTCTGCGAGATGTTTAAAGAAAACACTCCAGATGTGGCCATTTCGCACCGTTCTGTGGAGCTATGCAGGGTTGCTTTTGGTTTAAGAATACCAACAATCGCAACACATGACACAGCACACGCTGACGCCGCGAATAGGCTTACAATGTCATTAATTGATTTTCTAGTGGTTTCCAAGGCCTTGCCAAAGCGTCACGTTGAAGGTTACGGAATAAAGAAAATAGTTCGATTCGACGGGGTGGACGAGGTTGCTTGGACAAAGAACTTTAAGCCAGAAATCAAATACGATTACACAAGACCTCTAATTGTAGTCAGGGAACTTCAGACAAAGGCTTCGTATGCTGAAGGAAAAGTGGATTTAACAAAGGCTTTAGCTAAGAAGTTAACTTCTTTAGGTAGTGTTTTGTTCTTATCACGCTATCACAAGCGACCAGAAAAAGGCTTAATCATCCCGAAAGAGTATGTCGATACAGTCTCTCTTGTGTCACAGGCGGATTTAGTAATCACCGCGGGAGGAACAATAGCCCGCGAAGCAGCATTACAAGGAACCCCATCAATAGTCGTTCCGCTATTAACAAGACGGTTTCACGTTATCGACTATCTATCGAAAAAAGGATTTCCAGTTTTTACTGTAAATCCAAACAGAGTGTTTAGCTACAGTAAAGAGCTTTTAGGTAAAAAATGGAATGTCAAAAACCTCTTAGAACACCTCGAGAATCCTGTAGACGTAATAGAAAGACTAGTCGAAGAAATTAAGCAGTAAAGAGTGATAATTGTGAATACAGAAGGAAAGAACGTCCTGATCACCAGTGAGGCATGTTGATGAGAACATTCTAGAAAGCTTGGTTTGGAGCCTTTCAAGCCCGTTATTGTTTTTCGTTCCTCAGAAACAAAAGCACATACACGGATACAGAGACTTAGCCTCGAGGCTATGAAACAATTTAACAAAGATAAGTTTCAGCTTATAAACATACCCCGCTACAGACCACATAAAGCCATAGATACCCAAAACCTCCTAGCAAAATGCACCGTTTTGATAGGTGGTGGAGGAACCATGAATTGCGAGGCAGTCTACTATGGAACTCCCGTTATAGATTGTCGTGCAGTAGATACATATTACATGCGGTTTTTGAGGAGGATGGGACTGGCTGTTAAGGCTTTAACTATAGATGAGATAGTTAAGGAGACTGAAAAGGCTGTTAGGAGTGGAAAAAACGCCGAAAAAGCAAGAAGAGTGTTTGGGCAAATGAAGTTTCCGTTAAAGGAAATAACGGAGATAATATTAGAAGAATCTAAAAGGACAGGCTGGCATGGGAAATTAGGCAGATTCAATGAAGATTAGCCTTATTTTGAGACTGCTGGAAATCGCTCGGGCGC
>Ga0315280_10006083_pt1 | contig 16817 bp, 13 predicted proteins | sample YL17G06_40_MG_FD_203697 | JGI IMG/M metagenome (GOLD analysis project Ga0315280, IMG submission 203697) | Sediment microbial communities from Yellowstone Lake, YNP, Wyoming, USA - YL17G06_40 | ecosystem: Environmental > Aquatic > Freshwater > Lake > Sediment | place: USA: Wyoming | collected...
GATCAACCAGAAACAGACCCGGCCTCAGGACAAACCTGTCCCGATAAATATGCTTCCAGAAGAAGACCGGGAGCGGATCTTTCGCCGTTATCCTGAGCTCAAGGGTTGAATCCGCCCTCAGGACTCAGTCTGCCCAATAGAAATCATCTGGCCTTTCTCAAAGAAACTCATCCTAGTTTTGGAGGTTGAAATAATGAAAAAAGAAATTATTACTCTGTGCTTGTTGGCAATCCTTTTTTGCTGTTCTTATTCAGTTGCTTTAGGTGAGAACGGCCCGGTGGCGTGGTGGAAGTTTAGCCAGACAAAGGGAAATGCCGGCTTTGATAGCATTAGCCAGGTGCTGGATGAGTTTCATTGCTCAATTAGATAAGTCCCGGGCGAGCCGATACTGCACTCAGATATGACGGTTTTTGGACATTCATCAAACGCGAGGGAAAGCACGCCGGTCATCAACTCTGCTGCCCGCTAAAAAGAAGTCAGAACTGAATTCAGAACCCAAAAAGGTGGGGAATATAATTTATTCTTTGATCAGCTTTTCAATGGAGGGGATAAGATCCCGAACCGTCGGTGCCTGAGGATTGTCGGGATCAAGTTCAAGAAATTTCTTAAAGGCATCGATGGCCAGCTTATATTCCCCTTTGTTCAAGTAAGCATAACCCAATTGCTTGTAAGGCCGGGGCCAAGTCTCTTTTATTTTAATAGCAAGTTTATAATATGAGATTGCTTTATCGCTATCACCTTGTTTGAAATAGATCTCTGCGACATTGAAAGCCAAGATCTCATCGGCAGGATCTATTTCGATGGATTGCTGAAAATATTGGCTGGCTTGATCCAGTTGGCCTTTGCGGACATAGACATCACCGATATTGGCCAAAAAGCCGGCAGCCATTTTGTCGCCTGCAAGAGAGCCTTTATCTTGTTTGATCCCATCCAGAAGATTTTTATAGGCAGCGAGGGCGTCATCATATTTCCCCATCTCCCGATAACAGTCCGCAATGTTAATTTTGACCTGTTGCACAGTGGGATTTTTTTCCAAGAACTCCTCATATTTTGCCAGGGCCTCTGAGTACTGCTTTTGGGTAAACAGTTGATTGCCTTCCTCAAGAGTTGACAGGGATTCCTTATCCTCAATTCTCGGCACTCCTTCTGCTAGTGGAATAATCTTTTTCATTGTGAAATCCACCGGGTCATTTTTGAACTGGCTGACGTTTTGATCGAAATAGATGGATTGATATCCCTCTTTAGTTGCTACGATTCGAAAAACACCAGTTCCCAGGCCGGCGATCGCCCATTTGCCTTTTCTATCGGTTGTGGCATCAAAGGTTGTCCCGTTAGGGTATGTTGCTACGATTTTGACCCCTTCAATTGGGTTTCCCGCTTCATCCTTAACTTCACCTTTGATTCTTCCGTGTCCGGTTCCTTCTTGAGAAAAGAGTGAGGTCGAGGTGGTTATCGTGACAACAAGAAGCAAAATTAATAAGGATATATTTTTATGCTTCGTTTTCGCCTCCTTGGGTATCTTTAAATGGATCACCTTTTTTGCTCTTCATAAAAGCCAATCAGACCTGGAAAACAGGATCAGTTACTTGCTCCATCCTAACAAAACATTATATAAAATAACAGCTTCAAAATGAAGCTGCAGATATCCATAAATGTTAAAAAGCTATAAAAAAAGATCTAGTCTTTATAGCGATCATGCCTGCTTAGTAAAGTAATGAAAGAAATTGTTTTTTTGACATAGAATCATTGTCAATTATGAGTTATCTCAGTAGGCATAAAGAAATTATGAAAATCTAAAAAATTGCTTGACTTTTTCCTTCCGAAGCCCTAACTTTCTTATGTCGAGAAAAAAAGTTTAAGTTTATAGTCTCGAGATGCGTTTTTTATTATTTTGGGTCATGATTTAGCCTCAATCCTCAGTATGAATAATACTCCCTTTACTGCAGCTTGCTTTTCTTGGGCGAAGTCATTGATGATGGCTTCGGCCCCCAAAAAATATAGAGCTTTTAATATAAATGGATATAAATGCATGTGAAGCAAACAACACCGAAAGAGGGGTGTTTATATACAAATCATTTTATCAAAAAAGGTCTATGAAAGGAGGTGCTAAAATAGGAAGAGATAACCAAAAAAAAGACATTCATCGATATCTTTTTAAGGAGGTTAATAAATTATGAATAGTAAAAAAATTCTTTTTGCACTGCTCCTGAGCTTGGTTGTGGTAGCGGTCCTCGGCGCCCAGGTCAGGACCGGGAATATCTATGGCAAAGTTGTTGACGATAGGGGCGAAATCCTTCCCGGGGTGAATGTGACGTTGACCGGCAGCTTGACGGCGCCCGTAACGTCTGTGACGTCATCATCCGGGCTTTTTAGATTTCTTTCCCTCTCGCCCGCAAAAGACTATGTGCTTAGGGCCGAACTGCAAGGATTTAAAACCTCGATCAAAGAGAATATCATCATCGAGGTCGGAGGGAATGTTGATGTAACACTTGTCATGACAGCCGGAGCCATTAATGAGGAAGTCACGGTGACAGCTGAAAAACCCGTCGTCGACGCTAAAAAGGTGACCGTGGGCATGAATGTGACTCAAGATATCATCCAGTCGCTCCCCACGGCCAGAGATCCTTGGGTGTTCCTCCAGATGGCCCCGTCCGTGACTATCGATAGAGAAAATATCGGGGGCAACGAATCCGGCCATCAGTCTCTGTTTGCAGCTAAAGGCGCGGCAGGGCGTGATCAAAACATCTTTTCCATGGACGGCGTTGAAATTACCAATGCCGGTTCCCCGGGGTCCTCGCCCATTTATTATGACATGGATGCGTATGAAGAAATGAATATCACGACCGGCGGTGCCGACGTAACAGCCCGGACCGCGGGCGTGAGCCTCAACATGGTGACCAAAAGAGGCGGGAATAAACTTACGATAGGTGGCAGGTTTTATCTGACCGATCAGAACTTTCAGGCTACGAATATCACGGATGCGCTCAAGGCAGAGGGCCTCCCGGGCATCAACAAGATCGTGAGAAACCAGGATTACGGCTTTAACCTGGGATTTCCGATACTGAAGGATAAGGCCTGGATCTGGGGATCCTATGGAGTGCAGGACATCAAGACCACCACCATTTATTCTAACGCGGACAACACCACCCTGACGAACATAACGGCCAAGCTCAATCTGCAGATCATTCCCTCGAACCGGTTCGAAGTTTTGGTGAGCGGCAACGAAAAGTATAAGTTCGGCGGCGGCCAATCCCCCATCAATCCTCAGGGAATTATCCAACTGCCGGCCTATAATTTCGGAGTTCCTCTTCTGAAAATCCAGGACGAACACATGATTGGAGATAATTTCTTTATGTCTGCCAAATATTCCTGGATGGATAATACCGGAGGGCACGTCACTGTAATGGACCCCGACAAAAATAAACTGGCCATTTACGACGTAAGCGCCCAGAGATATTACGATTCCTACTCCACCTGGTGGGGCGCCCAAAAAGATAATACTCTCAGCTTTACGGCCAACTATTTTAACGACAAGTTGTTCGGAGTCCATCAAGATATCAAGGTGGGTGTTGACTATCAAAAGCATAGTGCGATGCCGGATGAACAGGGGTCGTTTACCGGAAATATCCAGGTGCATAGAAACTTCAATACTCCCACTGTGGATTTCAATGGTGATGGAACCCCGGATATCCCCAACGACCCGAATTTCAAAAAATTTTTTATGTACCGATCTACTAACAGCGCTTATGGCTCCAAACAGTTTGCGGTCTTCTTCAGCGATACCATAACTGCCGGCCGGTTCAACTTCCTCTTGGGGCTACGGTACGATCGGCAGATTCCGTACATGGCTGCTTACTCGATCATAGCGGTGGATAAGGGTAACCCCGCTTGGACAAATAACGTCGACTCGCCGACGATCGATATCCTGAATAACTTTCTTCCTTCCATAAACGTCCCCGCGGTCCCCACCTTGGCAGCCGACGGAAGCAAATATAACTGGACAACCTGGTCCCCAAGGCTGGGCGTGACTTGGGATGTCGTCGGCGACGGAAAGACCATCGCTAAATTAAGTCTTGCCTCTTACGGCGATTACATGGCCAACTATGAAGCGACCTCATGGAAACTCGGCGGCACCAGTGGCTGGGCTAACTTTTGGTGGCAGGATAACGGCGACGGCAAAGTCAATTTCAAAGAGCTCTACTGGAATACGATTTCGAATTATGCCCCTTACCGAGTTTTTAATGATGCCGGCCAGTTCATCGGCAATTACGCGGATGCGGCCGGCACTTTTTACGGCGGCTACGATCCCCAGAATCCGACGCAAACGACGAAGCCTTACACACTGGTGGATAAGAACGCCGGTTCTTCCCGCACCTACGAAGCCATGCTCAGCTTGGAAAGGGAACTCCTGCCGGATTTCAGTGTTCAAATCAACGGTACTTACCGCAAGTATAATCACTTCAGGTGGTACCTCAAATACTTCCCCGATACGGGCGTCATTCAGAACCAGAGCTGGTACATTTCCGCAGGCACACCTCCGGCCAACATTCCCGGGATCGGAGACACCAAGGGGGCCAAGGACCACAATTGGTATTATATCTCCCCGGAAGGCACGGCCTATTCGCCTTGGTCATTTTTGAAACCGCAGCCGGAGGCGAACAATGTCTATTGGGGATTGGACCTCGTCGCAACGAAAAGGCTGTCCAACAAGTGGATGCTGAATGCAAGCTTCACCCTTCAGACCCAGGCCTCACATTTCGGCAAAAATGGGATCCTGAACACGAATCAGACCTGGTGGTGGCCTTATAATCCCCTCGACCCGACCAACAATTGGGCTTACGAAGGGAGCACCTATTCGCCCAGTTTCGGTGGCGGGAGCGGCAAGATCGACCAATATGTCTATACGCCTTGGATGTTCAAGGCCGCGGGACTCTATCAGCTTCCTTATGATGTGAATATCAGCGCGACGATGATTGCTAGGCCGGGCTATATCCAGGATGAGGCCTTCTATATTGTCGACTACAGACTCCCCAATCCCTTGAGCAACGATAACTATATCGAAATGGTTCCTTTCGGGTCGGAGCACTTGCCCACGATATTCCTGATGAACCTGAGGCTAGAAAAAATGTTCAAATTAGGAGATACGGGCAGGATCTACCTGATGGCGGATGCGTTCAACCTCCTGAACAGCGGGACTGTGAACCGCAGAGAGCAGAAAGTGCACGGAACCTATTACATCTATCCTGATGCCAGCCAGAACACTTTTGTTCCCAACGACTATTATAACCAGCTCAATGAAATCCTGAATCCGCGAGTCGTGAGGTTCGGCATGCGCTTCCAGTTCTAACGGCGTACGAATAGAAACACGCCACAGCCCCGTCCCGAACGATCGGGACGGGGCCTTTTTTATTACGCCGGGACGTTTTTCAAACCGAGTTGAGATAACCCCGGCGGCGCCGGATGGCGCCGTTATCCAGACGTCTAATCTGACGAAGTTTTAGAAGACAGCAAGAGTTACCAATTGGTTCACATGTTTGGCACGCAGAGAGAAGTGCGCCTATGCTTTTTCCCGGTGGATTAAGCCCGTCTAATGCCCTATTTCTTTTCCAGAGCCTCGACGATCTTCTTGATGTTCTCCTGCTTATCGTTCACTTTCAACGAGGCCTTGTAGGCGTTCAAAGCCTGGTCCTTCTGATTGGTCTTGAGAAAGCAGAAGCCGAGAGCGTTGAGCAGGACAGGGTCGCTATTGTAGACCTTGGTGGCTTCGAGGAAGTTGTTGATAGCGCCGGCATAATTGCCCTTGCCCATATCGGCCATGCCCTTGATCTGGAAGTAATCGTACTGGCCCGGCTCGACGCCCTTGAGGCTCTCGACGACGGTCAGAGCCTTGTCGAACAGATGCACCTTAAGCAGGAAGCGGGCGTATTCACTGACGCCTTCTTTATAACCCGGGTTCATTGAAAATCCCTTGGCGTAGTCCGCTTCGGCCTGGTCGTTGATGCTCATCTTGTCGCTCTGGCGCGCCAGCTGGTAGTAGAGGAGAAACTTGTTGGACAGTGAAAAGCCCTTGGCGTTGGCGACCGGATGAGCGATGGTGTTCTCCGGCGAAATGACGAATTGCGTGCTCTTTTCGTCTAAGACTTTCTTGTCCGCCCCCACCAGGCTCAGGGTAAGCTCGTAATAATCCGGGACGAGGTCCGCCGCGGCGATCGTCTCGGTCAAGCACAATACCTTGCTATAGGGGGAGTCGGCCAGGCGCATCAAATACTTTTTAAGCCCCGGGGACTTGCTCAGGCCCTTTACGTTCAGCTCGACCTCGCCGTTCCGCCAAAGGTCCGCGGGCAGGTCCGCCACGGAAAACATGACATCGATCTCATCGCCGGTTCCGAAGGACATCTTGGGATCCACGACCAGCTTCCGGTCCAGGGTCTTGAAGGGGATGAGGATATCGTTCGGGAAGGTCCTAATCTTATAGCCCAGGACGGGACCGTTGAGATACGGAGGGCCGCCCGCCTTGGGAACGCTGATGGACCGTTCGAAGACCGTGAATTCCTTGGCTACGGAATTCTGGACCAGGACGGCCAGCTTGTACTGCCCTTCGTTGACCGGGAAGGCATCCTCCAAGGCGATGCCGTTTTGGCGGATTCGCTCGATATCGGACGGTGGGAAGTAGAGGACAAATTCCTTAGAGTACTGATAGATGACCGCCTCACCGCGGCGCAGGCTGACGTCCACCTTGAAATTGCAATAATACTGGTCTTTGGGAGCGTAAAAGTCCAGGGATAGCTTCTTGGGAAAGATAGAAAAATGGACGAAGGACAGGTCGAGGACGGCGTCCCGGATGACGGTCGCCAGGCCGTCGCTTTCGATGTAGTTCGTCAGGTATTCCGTACTGACCAGGGCCTTGTAATCGAAGAAGTGCGTGGCATAGGTCGGATTGAGGCCCTTGAAGGGCGCTCGGAGGATGCTTGCGAGAAGCTCCGTGCTCCGCGAGGTGGGCTGGAAGCCGAAGCCGAACTCGCCCGGGATGAGCGATATCGATATATCGGCCAGGGCCGGAGCAAGCTTCTGGATGGTGTCATGGATGGTTTCGTAGTCGGTCGGGTCCAGCGTTCGGAAGCTGGCCATAGGCTCGATCAGCGATTTGGGCCCGTCCACAAACGGGTCGTGCAACTTATACCCCCCGCCGCCCTTTTCCTGATAGAAGATCAGCCCGAAATGGGTGGGAAGATCCTTGGTTCCGTCGGTGTAGTAGTACCAGCCTTCGCAAGGGACTATCCCCGATGTCCCCGGATAGCGGTCGTAGCTGTTAGGCTCGCCCAGGATCATGTAAATCCTCCCGCGGTCGGTCATCCAGCCCGGACGCGTTTCCGAGAACCTTTTGTTGACATGGTCGAACCGCCGGTTAATTTCTTCCTTATACTCGTTTTCGGGAGTGCCCGGGGTAGGGTCGCGGAGCTTCCAGAAGTCCTCGATGAAGATGTCGCGGTCGCGGTTGGTCGCCAGCTCGAGGAAGACTTCCTTTTCCTTGGGGCTGATGATGTATGTGACTAGCTTGAGAAAATCCTGATAGATCGGGTCGAGGCCTTTGACGTCAGTCGACTGCCGTTGGCCTGCCGCCTTGGGCTTGGAGGCAGGGGGCGTTTGCTGTTGGGCCGCGTTCAAATCCGATGCCGCGACGAGCACCAGGCCCATGATCAGGGTCAGCGTGCGTTTGCCCATGGTCCGCAACTTCACGGAAAACTCGCCCCCGAGAACTGGGAGTTTCCTTTTTCCGCGGCGTGTCGCATGGCCGCTCGAAGCGACGAATTTCTCCTCGTGAACATATCGGCAATATATCGCCGCCGCACGGCGATGTCAATGACCTCCACGAGCGGTGCCGAAGAGCATAGTGGAGAGAATAACGCGGGCATATCCAGCAGCACCCCGCCAATTTCTCCACTCAGGCCTCAGGCGGAGCGCTCGTCCCGGCCTGAGATATTGCGGACCTTCACTTACCAGGAAAGGCACCCACCGGTTTGAGCTTTGGAATCGGCCCGGGGAACGTCAGTTTGATCGGATATGCGCAACAGGCATAGGGCGCTTTGGCCGGAAAGGCAATCTGCAGGGCCTCGGCATTCTGGCTGTAGCCCAATCTATCCGGCGCTCCCACCAATGAAACGCTCTCCAGGCGCTTCAGGTCGATGCGGGATTTGTTGAGGGTCTTGATTTTGACCGTAGCCTCATCGCCGGGCCACCCCATAACCGTGGCATACAAAATGGTGTTTTCCTTGTTCCGCGTAAACCGGATGTCCTGCGGCGCGAGTGCAGCAATGCCATTGATCCCCCTCGGGCCCTCACCGAAGGCATCCCAGGGGCGCGTCGAGAAGACGGCTTCGCCAATGATGTCCAGCCACCGGCCCATATCGGCGAGCATGGTCACGGTCTCCTGTTCCAGTTCGCCATCGGGCGTCAGCGGCACATTCAAGAGCAGATTGCCGTTCTTGCTGACGACGTCAATCAGGGTGTGCACGACTTCACTGGCCTTCTTGTATTTCTGAGTGCCGTTGCGCACCCAGTACCAGTCGGCGCCCATGGTCTTGTCCGTCTGCCAGGGGTGAGGCGGGACGGTCTCGATTACGAGCATATCAATTTCTTGGCAAGCAAGTGAGCCGGGCCGTTGGCCGGACCCCGACAAGCTCCCCCTCGGCCGTCTCTGGTATCTGCCTGCCGGCAGGTCACGGAACGTTACGACGAGCCGGGAATACTTCGCCATGACCTCCCACGGTGGCCGCGAGGACGTCCCGAATTTCCTGACTCATGACGAGCAGCGGACGGTGATGACCCTGTGGTCGATCGCCCGATGTCCGCTCATGTTCGGCGGCCACCTGCCTGCAAGCGACGATTGGACGCTTTCGCTCATCACCAATGATGAGGTCCTGGCCGTCAACGAGCGGAGCCGGGGAAATAGCCAGCTTTTCAATGCGAACGGCCTTGTCGCCTGGGTCGCGTAGGACGAAGGGGGAGGGAAATATCTCGCCGTCTTCAAAACCGCCGACAGGGCCGAAAGGGATGACGGCGCCGGCCTCAAGATCGGCGTCCGGCTCGCTGACTTGGGCTTCTCAGGCCCGTGCGAGATCCGCGACCTCTGGGCGAAAAAGAACCTCAGCCGGCTCAACGGCGAGTTTGCGCCGGTCATCCAGTGGCATGGCACCGGGCTTTATCGGCTTTATTCGCAGAAAAAATAAGGCCATTCGGACGGCGCGTCCCCTATTTTTCGGCGGCCTTCGGTTTCACGAGCCGGCCGTATTCGTCCTGATCCAGGAGGCGGACCTCGTGGAGGCACCACTGGTAGCAGCTGCCGGGCGGATTCCCGAGGTAGGCCGGATCGATCGTTCTGCCCATATAAATGAAGTTCGCCGAATAGCTGAGCCAGGCCGTCCTGCCGTCGGCGCTGATGAACTTCGACGGGAAGTGCACGAAATAAGCCTGAGGCCCGAAGTCCTTCCAGTAGGTCACCATCTTCCACGGGCCGGTGATGTCCGGCGATTCCAGGAAATAGGTGTCCATGGACTTGACCGTCGGCCAGCCGTCCGTGATGCACATTAGGTATCTCCCGAGCGGGGCGTTGTAGGTCATGGTGACGCAGCCGCAGTGGTTGTTCCAGCCGAAGATGGGCCGGATTTTCGAGAAGTCGCCGCTCCACGCGGGCTTTCCGTCCGGGCCGTTCCCCGCATAGAACTCATAGCTTTTTAGGTCATTGATCGTTTCGGGAGACGGCCTGACGCGGGCGAGATAGATCTCGTCGCCGGTGATCCAGCTCAGGTTGCCGGCGCGCGGGTTCGGGTCGGGGGCCGTCGCGCCGTGGCCGACAAGGTAGGCCTTGCCGTCGGGCGAGTGCTCCATATTTTTCCCGAAGTCCACGAAGTGGGGCGAGCCCATCTTGACGGGCTCGGCGCCCCAGACAGACGTCTTATCGCCGAAGAGGGGAACGGCCGGTGTCAGCCTGGGCGGCTCCCAGGTCTTCCCGAGGTCGTGCGAGATCCGGAAACCGACGAACGGCCCCAGGATCGGCCAATTCATACTCCAGGCGGGGTGATCAAGGAGGCAATATGTTCCGTAGTACCAGATGCCGTTGTGGACGAGGGTGCTGCAGGGATAGCGTCCTTCGTACGGACTCGGGTCGCCGGGGAACGTCCCGAGGTTCGTGATCTTGAGGTTGAGGGGATCGCCGCCTTCGATTTTTGCCTGGCCGGTGCGCGCGTCCTTCCCGCCCGATGAACAGCTGACCTCGCCGACTTCTCCGTCGGTCCATGGCGAATACAGGTTTCCGTCCGACGCCCAGGACGGATACCAGGTGTCCGCGTGCTCGTAGGTCGCGTAGCGGCCGGTGAAGCCGATGTCGATGATCGCTTCGGAACGCCGGACAGGAAACTTGGTCGCCCTGTCATCCATCTTGACGTACTGCGGCCAGAGCTTGACCGCGCCGGGCGCCGACGCGCCCGCAAGGACGAGGCCGGCCCCGAGGCAAACGATCAAAAGAAGGATAACCGAACGTTTACTCCCGATCTTGGACATGATAGCCCTCCTCGAACCGGGGAGTGATTCCCGGGTTCAAAAAGGAGTCCCGAATTTACCGTTACTGAACCATTCCGGAAGGGTTGTCGGTTTCGTTTCAGCAGCTTCAGATCTGTCACCGGTTTTAGACGGGGAACAGGATAAACTTAAAAGTAAGAAAACAACCAGACCTTTATATTTCATTTATGTAAGCTATTGTTATTTCGCTTGAACAATCAATGATCTTTAACACACCGGACATATAAGCCATCCTGCTGTCTCGAATAATTCCAGAAAACGACACTGTTTCCTTGATTCAGGACCATATTCAACATAACATCCTGAAATAGAATGGTTGAGCTCCACCAGTATCCATTCACACCCATGCCATAAAATTTCCCGTCATTGTTTCTATAACCACCCATCAGGGCACCGAAACTCTTAACGTTTTTCATTTCTGATCCTGCCGTATCTCTTCCGCCCAGGTGTGAGGCTAAATGGACCCAGTCGCAATCAGTGGCGATACGATAGCCCTCGGGAGCCAGACCCCTGGGATCGATTATTGCATAACCGTTATACAGTTTGCCATGTATTGCGCCGGCATCAGAATTGTTGTCATAATAACACCAGGCAGGTTTTTTATCCAGACAGGCCTTTATCCATTCCTCATTTGTTTTCATTTCGGGGATTGGGTCTCCATTCCTGAAAGTACTGACATCCAGGTTTTTAGTCATCCATATCTGGTTCCCCATTTTTATGGATACATTATGATCGGGATTCAATGGCAGCTCAACGGAAATCCCACTGTTCTTTATCGTATAGGATTCCCCTGGTTTGGTTGAAAAGTTAATTTTATCCCCGGCTGTTGAATATTTAACCTGCTTATTATCTGAATCTGCGATTGATGCTGATTTGCCTGGCCACGGATTCAATACCGAGCAGTCTTTCCCTTTTTCACTAATTATTTCAACATAAGAAACATCACCATTTACCAATTCGCCGGATACCAGAAAAGCCCCCTGGGCCCTGAGCCTGACAAACTTCGCCTGCTTCATGGGCCAGGCAGGAAAGAGTCTTAAAAAACCTTCCTGGCTCTGCAGCATGCAAGCATTAATATACTCCAGGTTGGCAACACTTTCGGTGCCGTGACCTCCTTTGGGAACGGTAAAGTTCCTCCTCATATTTTTACTGAGAAGATACTGGAAACGATCCAGGAGACTTTGAGCCGGGTATCCGCCCTTAACAGCCGAAGCCCATAGGAATCCGGGTGCATTGGGACTGGTTTCCCATGAATTATAAGCATCTATCGTATTTACAAATCGTTTGATCAGGTCATCATCGGAACTCATCGTCACAGCCGTGGCATGACCGGCCAGGAGTGCAAGTCCGGGCCACGAGCCTTCCTTGAGCATCTCTTCATCACAAACCTTAATTACGAACTGACCATTCCAGTTTCCGGTTGGCAACTCTTTCATGTGAGTCACGATATCCTGCCACAGGGCACGTTTATCAACATCAGTATTCAGATCAATGCTGTAGCGGATCATGTTTTTAAACAATTCCTTTACAAAAGCATTGTCAAGGGCAGTGTTGTTATTATCATTGCTCGCCCACTCCTGGTAGGCAGTATATTTGATGACCCATTTCCCATCAACCTTTACCAGATAGGCTTCCCAGAAATCAGTGATCCCTTTTAAATAAGGATAAGCAGTCGTTTTAAGGAAGTTGATGTCCTGAGTGTAATTGCAATACCACATGATAGGTATCGCGCCCCATACAGATCCGGAAAGCATGCCCATATACAGGTCTTCAGAGGCCGAATTCCCCCAGGGTGCCTGGGTTATCGGGTCAAAGATGCCGGGTATGCCATCCTTGAACTTCGTTCCCCATCTGTTCCCGGTAACAAAATTTATATCTCCCCGCCGGGCCCTCCTCCTTCCTTCGGCTTCCCAATCGAAACGCTGCTGCATATATGGCAGGAGCAACTCAGGACGATTACTGGAAGCAAATCCAACCACAGTGGACTGATGATTATAGCTGAGGGTGTAATTGCCATCCCAGTTCGGTTTGTCAGTGGTAATCCATGGCCCATAAAGTCCCGGGCAGATGCTTCCTTCCCTGTATGCGCATGCCGACTCATACAATCCTCCGTAATAATATTGCTCCAGCTGCGGATCATAGGTTCTGACATATGATTTTAACCAGTAATTCTTCCACCAGTTTACATGAGCCTTATGTAATGCGCTAATGGTTGCCTCTGTTTGCTCTTTTGCTTCGGCAACAGAGCCGGTAATATGATCGGTAATGTTCTTTCCGGCGTGCACAGCGGTAACAATATATACATTTTTACCGGGTTGCAGGGTGAACCTGGCAGTGGCTGTATTTTTTCCGGACATATTCATTGTGTAATCAGTCCCGATAATACTTGTGGCAAGTGCCGCCCGGCATACCCAGTCAATTTCTTTCCCGCTCTCAGTTTCCCTGCTCACCCAACCGGTCTTCCTCCCGGAAACTCCATTTGAAACCGGATATTTAGCCGTATTGGTCATGTGGACCCAGGTTTCGGCGGTGATATCAACAGGCTTTGTGCCGGTGGTCCATATCTCACTGATCAGCAAATTCCGCGTTGCCGATACCCAGGTGTGCATTTCAACCGGGCCCGTGGAAAGTTTGGTGATTATCTCCGCATTCAGCATGTTTTGTTCCTGCTGAACCCCTGTTCCGGAACTGCCGCCTGCAATGATATTCACTCCACCTATGGGAAGAGGCACGGCATTCAGATGCGCCCCTGTCCAGAAGTCTGTGGTGGTAATATAAAAGCGGCCCCAGGTATTATCACAGGAACCCACTACCCCCACGGTCCCATTTCCCAGAAGCGGTCCGTCCGGCAATCCCGACGTAGCGACATTGTTGTTGATACCGGGATAAAGACCAACGCAATCTGTCAAAACTTTTTGGATCTCGGTCCAGTCATCATTCGTTTGTTCTTTTGCAAAAGAACTCGATACGAGTAACAGCAAAAGTGTTATAACAGGCTTGAATATTTTCATAATTAACATTAAAAGGATAGGTAACATGATGATGTGATGCACCTTCCCGGGGAGTTTGATAGACTCCCCGTTGGAAACAATCTTTTAAGGAGGTACACGGATGAATTATGTCGGTATTGACCATCATTGTCAATACTCACATGTGACGGTGATGGATCAACGGGGCCGGGTGCTTCGATCCGGTAGAGTGGGGAACCTTCAAGCGGAGATCGAGAAGTTCCTTGACGGGCTCGAAGGACTGGAAGCGGTCATCGAGACGGGGCGTTCGAGCTACACGATGGTGGATGTCTTGGAGGAGATGGGGGTCGCAGTCAAGATCGTCCACCCGAATGAGGTTAAGGCGATCGCCAGGGCGAAGATCAAGACGGACAAACGGGACTCCGAGGTTCTGGCTCATCTGTTGCGGATGAACATGGTGCCCGAGGTCTATCGGCGGTCTCAGGAGAACCGGCAGGCCCAGCGAGTCTTGCGACAGCGGGCTTTTTACGTGAGCGCGATGACGGCGCTGAAGAACCGGGTCTATGCCTTTGACCTGCCCCCGCTCAATGTACCACCTCTGAAGTGAGATTTTCAAGCATTCTGGTCTCTGGCGCAGGAGGCCTGTATCCCAGAGAGCTGTGAGGCCGATGCTGGTTATATTCCCGCCTCCAGCCTTCTATTACCACCGTGGCTTCCAAGAGCGTATCAAAAATCTCCCCGTTCAATAATTCATCCCTCAACTTCCCGAAGAACGACTCCACATATCCATTCTCCCAAGGACTGCCGGGCTCGATAAACAACGTGCCGACTTCGAGCCGCCCGAGCCACTCCCGCACGGCCTTGGCGGTGAACTCAGGCCCGTTGTCAGACCTGATATGCTCCGGTGTACCGCGCTGAATAAATAGTCCATATAAGCGATCAAGGACGGCCTACGAGCTGACCTGGCGATCCACAGACAGAGATAAGCACTCACGCGTGTATTCGTCCAAGGTGGCCAATATCCGCAGCGGTCTGCCATCTGTCGTCCTCGCCAGAGCAAAATCATAGCTCCAGACATGATCTTTCTTCTGGGGACGGAGCCGGATGCACGATCCGTCGTTGAGCCATAGCCGGCGCCGTTTGGGCTGCCTCCTCGGCACTTTAAGTCCCTCCCGTCTCCAGATCCTCTCCACCCGCTTGTGATTAACCTCCCAACCCTCGTCCCGTAATAGGGCAGTCATACGGCGATAGCCATAACGGCCGTATTGATAGGCCAATGTCACGATTCGATCCGTCAACCTTTCCTCATCATCCGGGATCTTGAGGATATGTCGCTGCGTCGAACGAGCCTGGTCCAGCACCCGGCAGGCCCTACGCTCCGAGACTCCAAGTTTTTCACAGGCTTGATAAACTGCCCGGCTTCTTTTCGCCGGGCTCAGGAGTTTCCCCGGAGGCTCTCCTTAAGTATGGCGTTGTCCAGGGACAAGTCGGCCACAAGCTTCTTCAGTCTGCCGTTCTCGGTCTCCAGTTCCTTCAGCCGCCGTGCCTGATCCACCCTCATCCCACCGTACTCTTTCCTCCAGCGGTAATAATTTTGTTCCGAGACGCCGAGCTTCCGGATTGAGGGTCTCCCCATTGTTTGGACAGAAAAGAGGCTTGAATAAGGTGCATTGAGAGCCTGCTTTTTTTATCCTTGCACATGTCACTTTACCATTTTAAAGCCAACAAACCGTTTTTGACAAAAACGTCAAAAAATAGCTTCACCATTTGCCCTAGCAGCGACGATCTCAAGGCGGTCCATATCAAATCCTTGGCTCCCGCGCTGATGTCTGAACCGCCGAAGTCCCAAAGTAAACCTCATGCGGTGTTCGATAGCCAAGCGCTTCATGAAGCCTTTCGGTGTTGTAAAAACGAAAATAGGCAGCCAGTCTCTCCCGGGCTTCCTGAACCGTCCGGTAATCATGAAGATAAACTTCCTCGTATTTAATCGTCCGCCACAGTCGCTCGACAAAGATATTGTCATAGAGCCGGCCACGGCCGTCCATGCTAATCCGGACTTTGGTTTCCTCCAAGAGTCCAGTAAATTCCTCGCTCATATACTGCGCTCCTTGGTCCGAATTAAAGATCTCCGGTTTGGAAATCCACAGAGCATTCTTCAGGGCTTGAAGGCAAAACTCCTTCTCCAATGTGATCGAAAGCTCCCAGGATAGAATATATCGGCTATACCAGTCCAGAATGACGACAAGATAGACAAATCCATGGGCAAGACGAATGTATGTTATATCAGCGCACCAGACGTGATCAGATCTATCGACCGTAACTCCTTTCAAAAGATAAGGATAGATTTTATGCTCAGGGCCCGGTTGGCTTGTCCGCGGCCGAGGATAGATAGCCTCAACTCCCATCAGCCGCCGCACTCTCTTAGGATTGACCGGATAGCCCGCGGCCCGCAGCTAGGCCGTCATCTTCGGCACACCATAAAACGGCGTCTTCGTAAACTGCCCATCAATCCGATTCATCAGCATCAGGTTGAAGGTGTCATCCCGCTGGGAAGCGTAATAAAGAGTCGAGCGAGAGGCCCTCAAGAGTTCACACTGCCTTGAGATCGGGATCATTGGATTATCCGGTTCGACAAAGCCCTTCTTTTTCTCTACTGGAGCAACTGAGATTTTTTTTAAACCAATCCAGCTCCACCTTGAGCTGCCCGATCTGCCGGAAAAGCTCAGTCTCAAGCTCATCCCGGTCCTTCTCTACTTTCTTTCTCCGGTCGGAAAAAAGATCTGGGAGCGTCTCCAAAAGATGTCGACGCCATTGCCGAATCTGGCTAGGATGGACACCAAATTCGCTTGCGATCTGAGCAATGGTCTTTTCACCCTTGGTAGCTTCGAAAGCCACTTTTGCCTTGAATGCAGCGTCGTCTTGTCTGCGCATGTTGACCATTTTACCATACCTCCTTTGAAGTTATGGCAGGTCAAAATGCACCTTATTGTTCTGTCCGAAATTTGGGGAGAGGTTCAAAGACATAAAAAACGCTTGCCCTTTTCATTCCGAAAGCTTATCTTTCTTATGTCGAGAAAAAAAGTTTAAGTTTATAGTCTCGAGATGCGTTTTTTATTATTTTGGGTCATGATTTAGCCTCAATCCTCAGTATGAATAATACTCCCTTTACTGCAGCTTGCTTTTCTTGGGCGAAGTCATTGATGATGGCTTCGGCCCCCAAAAAATATAGAGCTTTTAATATAAATGGATATAAATGCATGTGAAGCAAACAAC
>Ga0315280_10006084_pt1 | contig 16815 bp, 13 predicted proteins | sample YL17G06_40_MG_FD_203697 | JGI IMG/M metagenome (GOLD analysis project Ga0315280, IMG submission 203697) | Sediment microbial communities from Yellowstone Lake, YNP, Wyoming, USA - YL17G06_40 | ecosystem: Environmental > Aquatic > Freshwater > Lake > Sediment | place: USA: Wyoming | collected...
GAGGCCTGGCCTCGTCTCCGGAGCGCCGCCGGCGGCGCTAGCGCCGCGCCTGATGCGGCCAAGCCGCATCAGGCGTCGCCAGGCAACAACAGTCCTGCAAAACAGCACTAGGGACCGCCACGGCGGCACGCGAAGCCTGCCTAGCCGCACGCCTAGCCGCCGCGCCAATAGCGCTCCGGCTGCTCCATGCGCTTATTCCACAGCCACGCGGCGATGTGAGATTGGCGGGAGCGCGTCTCGCCCAGCCGGCCGCGCCATTCTGCCCCGCGCCTTTAACCGCGCCAACAGCCGTCTGGAGCCAGGCTCGGTAGGGACGAGCACATGGGGCGCCGAAGTGTGTGGGTTGGCCAGACGCCGGCGGCGCCTGAGTGCGGCGGCGCCGCACTTCCGGAGTGGCTAGGTCTCCCGACCGCCACGGCGGCCCGAAGGGCCTAGCCGCGCGCGTCCCGCGCGCCGGGCGACGCCAGACGCGGCTTCGCCGCGTTCCGGAGCGGCGCACCGCGCCGCCGGCGTCGCTCCGGAGACGAGGCTGGGCCTCGTCCGGCCGCTCCGGCTCGTGCTTCGTAGCGAAGGCTACTGCGCAGAGTAGCAAACGCCGCCAGGCCGCGTCGGCGGAGGACGGAAATGACCCTGAGCCAGCGCGTCAAGCAGTTGAAGCAGGACTTCGAGGTGGCTTTCGGCGAGCAGCCGTCGGTTCTCGTCTGCGCTCCGGGCCGGGTCAACCTTATCGGCGAGCACACCGACTACAACGACGGCTTCGTTCTGCCAGCGGCCATCGAGCGCGATGTCCTGCTGGCGGCGGCGGCCACTGGCGACTCGCGGCTCAGCATCGTCTCCACCGATTTCGACCGCCGCGCGGCGTTCGATATCGGCAGCCTTCACCCGACGACCGACGAGGCGTGGTCGAATTACGCTGCCGGTCCGGCGTGGGCGCTCAAAGAGGCGGGGCACCATATCGGCGGCGCGCGGCTCGCGCTGCAAAGCACCATTCCTCCCGGCGCCGGCCTCAGCTCGTCAGCGGCGATCGAGGTTGCGTCCGCCCTGGCACTGCAAATTATGTTCGGGCTGAAGATAGACCGCCCGGAGCTTGCGCGCCTCTGCCAGCGGGCGGAGAACCAGTTCGTGGGCGTGCCGTGCGGGATTATGGATCAGTTCATCGCCGCCCTGGGGCGCAAGGATCACGCGCTGCTGCTCGACTGCCGCTCGCTGGAGTATGAATATGTGCCGGTGCGCGGCGGCGCGCGGCGCCGCTCCGGAACGCGGCCAGGCCGCGTCGGCGCCGCGCTGGTGGTCGCCAATTCGGGCGTGAAGCGCGGCCTAGTGAACTCGGAGTATCGCGTGCGGCGCAGCCAATGCGAGGCGGCGATGGCGAAGCTCGCACGCGTGCTGCCTGGCGTGCGCGCCGGCGCACGCTCCGGAAATGCGCCGCCACGCGGCGCATCAGGCGTGCGCGCCCTGCGCGATGTCTCCCCGGCAGACCTGGAGCGCCATGCGCATCTGCTAACGCCGGTCGAGCTGCGCCGGGCGCGCCACGTGGTGACCGAGGACGAGCGCACCCTGCGCGCAGCCGAGGCGCTCAAGCGCGGCGACTTTGCCGCGTTTGGCGAGCTGATGGTCGCGTCGCACTATAGCTTGCGTGACAGTTACGAGGTAAGCTGCGCGGAGCTTGACCTGCTGGTCGAGCTGGCCCTGGGCATGCCAGGGGTCTACGGCTCGCGCATGACCGGGGCTGGCTTTGGGGGCTGCACCGTCACCTTGGCCAAGCCCGAAAACGCAGACGCGATCCGAGAAGGGCTAGCGCGCCGCTACCAGGAAGAGACTGGCATCGAGCCAATCGTGTTCACGAGCGCCGCGGCCGGCGGGGCGCGGCGCGTGACGGGGCGGTCTGACAAAGGAGAGAGAAGCGGATGAAACTCAGCTTCATGACGTTCGCGTGTCCGGCGTGGACGCTGACCGAGATCGTCAAGGGCGCCAAGGAGCACGGCTACGACGGCTTCGAGCCGCGGGTGCAGGACAAGCACGCCCACGGCATCGAGCTAGAAGCCACGGCGGCGGAGCGGCGGCGCGCAGGGCAGGTGGCGCGCGACGGCGGAGTCGCCATAAGCTGTGTCGCGACATCGTGCCGGTTCGCGACCGCCGATGCGGCGCAGCGAAAGGCCAACGTGGACTCTCTGCGCGCGCACATCGAGCTCGCGCGCGACGTGGGATCAGCGCGGCTGCGGGTCTTTGGCGGCGCGCGGCCGGAGGGGCTCGACCTCGACACAGCGATCAAGATCGTCGCCGAGGACCTGCGCCAGGCGGCGGATTTCGCGGCCCAGGCCGGCGTGACCATCTGCCTGGAGACGCACGATGACTTTAGCCTCGGCAGCAGCGTGGGGCGCGTCATTCACGCGGCGGATCACGATTTCGTGAAGGCGAACTGGGATGTCATGCACCCGTACCGGCGCGGCGAGGAGCTGGCGGAGACGCTGCAATCGCTCGACGGCCGCATCGCGCACGTGCATTTTCACGATAGCACCGACGAGGGCCGCGCCTGCATCCCCGGCGATGGCTGGCTGCCGATTGCCGAGTATATCCGCGCCCTGGCGCGGCAGAGGTTCGAGGGTTATGCATCGGCGGAGATCTGGACCGACGTCGGCAGCCCGGAGACCATCCTCAAGCGTTATGCCGAGCAGATGCGCCGCTACGAGCGCTTGGCGCTCCCGGCGAGGGCCTGAAATCGAGAGTATGCATCCTCCCACGCGTTGCTGCCGCCGGGCAGAAACTGCTCGGTGGGGAATGACTGCTTGACGACCTCCGTCATCTCCGCCCACGACGCAACCCAACCGGCCGCCACGGCCTGGGCGAGCAGATTGCCAATCGCCGTCGCCTCGGCCGGGCCGGCGATCACCGGGCGGCGCGCCGCGTCGGCAGCGCATTGGCACAGCAGCCGGTTGCGCGACCCACCGCCCACGATATGGACTCGCGCGATCGCGCGACCCGTCAAGGCCTCCAGCCAATCCATGACCCTGCGATAGGCCAGCGCCAGGCTGTCGAAGATGCAGCGCGCGATTTCGCCCGGCGATTGCGGCGTTGGTTGCTGCGTCGCCTCGCAATAGCCCCGGATGGCATCCGCCATCTGGCCCGGGCGAAAGAAGCGCTGGTCATCGGGATCGATGAGGCAGCGCAGGGGCGCGCTCTCGCTGGCGAGCTGCACCAAGTCGTCGTACGCGAGCTCTTGTCCCTCACGCGCCCAATCGCGGCGGCATTCCTGGAGAATCCACAAGCCCATGACGTTGCGCGACAGACGATTGCGACCGGGCCCGAGCGCCTCGTTGGTGAAGTTCCAGGCCAGCACTTCGGGCGCGATGACGACCGCGCCGGTCACCACCCCGACGACCGACCAGGTGCCAGAGCTGATCCAGGCGATGTCGTCGCCCTGCGCCGGAACCGCCATCACCGCCGAGCCGGTGTCATGGCTGGCCGGGGTCACGACGCTCGTGTCAGGGTACGCGCGCAGCGGGCCGAGGCATGTGCCGGGCGCGATGATGTCGCCGAACAAGCGCGGGGGAATCTCCAGCCGGCGCAGCAGGTCCCAGGCCCATTCGCGGCGATTCGCGGCCATGCACTGGGTCGTCGAGGCGATGGTCAGCTCGTGCGCCATGACGCCGCTGAGCCAGTAGTGCAGGAGATCGGGGATGTTAAGCAAGCGCTCGGCTATCTCCAGCGCGGGGTCGTTGGCGAGGCGCAAGGCGAGAAGCTGATAGAGGGTGTTGAGCTCCAGGAACATGTTGCCGGTGGCGGCAAAGATCTCCTCGCGCGGGACGATGTCGAAGGCGCGCTGCATCATGCCCTCGGTGCGCCGGTCGCGGTAGTGGACCGGATTGGCGATCAACTGGCCGCGGCGGTCGAGCAGCCCGAAGTCCACGCCCCAGGTATCAATGCCTAGCGAGCGCAGCGGCGCGGCGGCGCGCGCCTTCTCGATGGCCTGCTCGATGTTGGCGAAGATGCTCAGGATGTCCCAGTAGAGTGTGCCGCCGACAGCGACCGGCTGATTGGGGAAGCGCAGCACCTCCTCCAGTTGAAGGCGCTGTCCGTCGAAGCGTCCGCTGACCGCGCGGCCGCTCTCCGCGCCGAGGTCGATGGCGAGCAAAGTGTCAGCTACTGCCACTCATGGCTCCTACCGTCTTAGCCTGTGCGACCGCCTGCGGACGCTTAAAGTAAAGGGCGCCCCACATGGGTCATATGGAGGCGCCCAGCCGCTCCGCAGAGCGTGACTTACGGGACGAAAGTCCACTTGCTGTAATAAGCAGGACAATCGTCGCTCTGGTACAATACTGCGCGTACATATACCACATGACGCCGAATGCGTCAAGAGGAGACCAGGATGTCAGATGGCCCGCGCGCTGGACAATATGTGCTAGGACTGGACATCGGGGCCAACTCCGTCGGTTGGGCGCTGGTGCAATTGGACAGCGGTACGCCCGTCGGTTTACCGGCGACGGGCGTCCGCGTTTTCGAGGCGGGTGTCGAGGGCGACATTGAAACCGGCAGGGATGCGTCTCGCGGCGCCGACCGTCGCCAAGCGCGCTCGCGCCGCCGCCAACTGGAGCGCCGCCGGCGCCGCCTCAACCGCCTGGCGCATGTCCTGCAAGGCGCCGGCCTTCTTCCTCCCGGCGCAGTCGAGCAGCCAGAGGAGCTGATGGCCTTCTTCAATGACCTCGACCGCAAGCTGTTTCCCGGCCAGGTAGAGGGTCCGGAGGCCCACGTGCAACTCTACCGCCTGCGCGGGCGAGCACTCAGCGAGAAACTTGAGCCTTACGAGATCGGTCGCGCCCTCTACCACCTGGCTCAGCGTCGGGGGTTCAAGTCTAATCGCCTGTCACGGGTGACGCCCGATGCCGAGAAGGAGGAGGGCAAGGTCAAGGAAGGGATCGCCCATCTGGCTGAGCGCATCCGCGACTCTGGCTCCCGCACCCTCGGCGAGTACCTATCAGCGCTCGATCCGAGCCAGCAACCCGTTCGCCGACAGTGGCTGGGGCGTTCCATGCTCGACGACGAGTTCGGCCTGATATGGGAGGCGCAGGCGCGGCACTATCCAGACACGCTAACGGAGGAACTGCAACAGCGCGTGCATCGCGCGGTATTCTTCCAGCGGCCGCTGAAGATGCAGAAGCGTCTCATTGGTCAATGCAACCTGGAGAAGGGTCGTCAGCGCGCTCCCATGTGCTTGCTTGCCGCGCAGCGCTTCCGCCTATTACAGGAGGTCAACGACCTTGAGGCGATCACACCCGCGGGCGAGGTCATCGAACTTACGCCCGAGCAACGCGCCACGCTGACTGGTGAACTTGAGTCTAGAGGCGACCTGACCTTTCCCCGGATGCGCAAGGCCCTCTCTTTCCCGCGCACCTGGCAGTTTAACCTGGAGAGAAAAGACGAGAAGCGCATCATCGGCAATCGCACCGCCGCCAAGCTGGCGCAAATCTTCGGCTCGCCCTGGGCTGGCTTCTCGGCCGAGGAGCGCGAGCGGATCGTCGAAGACGTCCGAAGCATTACCGACCAGATGGCGCTGATGCGCCGCGGCATGACCGCCTGGGGTCTCGACGAGGAAGCCGCTCGGCAGCTCTCTGAGGTGACCTTGGAGGCGGGCTACTGCAACCTGTCGCGGCAGGCGCTGGCGAAGGTGCTGCCGCTCATGGAGCAGGGGGTCCCCTACGCTACCGCGCGCAAGCAGATCTACGGGGACGAGCCGCCGCCCCAGCCGCAAGACTTCGTGCCGCCGCTGCGCCGAGTCGTCGAGGTGCGCAACCCGGCGGTCGAGCGCGCGCTGACCGAAACCCGACGCGTGGTCAACGCGATCGTCGCGCGCTATGGCAAACCCGACTATATCCGCATCGAGCTGGCGCGCGACCTGAAGAAAAGCCGCAAACAGCGCCAGCAGATAGATAAGCGAAACCGCACCAATCAGCGCGCCCGCGACGAAGCGAAGAGGCAGATCCTGGCGCGCGCGGGGATACCGCTCTAGCCACACGCCCAGCCATGCGATTACCTGGCAGATCCTGGCGCGCGCGGGGATACCCAAGCCGAGCCGCCGTGACATTGACAAGTACCTGCTGGCCGAGGAATGCGGCTGGCACTGTCCCTACACCGGGCGCAGCATTGGCTTCGACACGATATTTGGCGACTCGCCGCAGTTCGACATCGAACATATCATCCCCTTTGACCGCTGCTTCGATGATTCGTTCTTCAACCGGACACTGTGCGAGGTCAACGAGAATCGGCGTGTCAAGGGCAAGCGTACGCCGTGGGAGGCATACGGCGGCGATGAAACGCGCTGGGAACAGATGCTGAGTCGAGTGCGTGCATTCAGCAGCGATGCGCGGGTGGAGAAACTGAGGCGCTTTGAGACCACGCATCTCGAAAGCCTCGACGACTTTGCGACCCGTCAGCTCAACGAGACCCGCTACGCCTCCCGGCTGGCGCGTCAGTTCCTGGGAACCCTGTATGGCGCCGGCGCCACCGGCGTTGATCCCGGCGGCACGATGCGGGTGCAAGCCGCCCGCGGCCAGGTGACCAGTGTCTTGCGCAATGCATGGGACCTCAACGCGATCCTCGGCGGTGGCGAGAAGCGACGCGACGACCACCGGCAGCACGCCGTGGATGCTGTGGTGGTAGCGCTCACCGACCCCGGAACGGTGAAACGACTGAGCGACGCCTCGGCCAAGGAGGTTTTCCCGGCGCGCGGCGCGGTTAAGCTGCCTGCGCCCTGGGGCGGGTTCCTCGACGAAATGCGCGGCGCCGTTGAGGGCCTGGTGGTCTCGCATCGCCTGTCGCGCAAAGTCAATGCCGCCCTGCACGAAGAAACGCATTACAGCAAGATTCACCAGGGCGAGGACGGCAAGCCCTACGTGCACGTCCGCAAGCCGCTGGAGGCATTGTCGGAAAACGAGGTCAGGGCGATAGTGGATCCAGCGGCGGCGGCAGCCGTTCGCGCCAAGCTCGATGACCTCGGAATGAAAGACCCGAAGCAGGCTTTCAAGAGCCGCGACAACCACCCCATGCTTAGGACGAAAGACGGTCGCGACATCCCCATTCACAGGGTGCGCATCCGCAAGGTCGAGCCGGTGGAAACCATCGGCGCGGGCGCGCGCGAGCGCCGCGTGGCCCTGGGGTCGAATCATCACATCGAGATTGTGGAGACGACGGATCGCAAGGGCGCGGCGCGGTGGGAGGGCGTGGTCGTGAGCACCTTTGAGGCGGCGCGGCGATTGCGCGCCGGCGAGCCAGTGGTGAAGCGCGACCACGGCGCGGGCCGGTCGCTCGTCTTCTCGCTGGCCGGCGGAGACATGATCGAGGCCGATGACGAAGATGGGGCCCGCCGGCTGTATCGCGTCCGAACCGTGAGCGATAACCTGGAGTTCGTCGCGCTCAACGACGCGCGCGAGAAAAAGGAGATCAAGCAAGCCCAAGCATGGAAGAAAAGATCGGTGGACAAGCTGCGCGAGCTGCATTGCCACAGGGTCATCGTCACCCCGCTGGGCGAGGTGCGCCGCGCCAATGACTGAGCGCGTGATTGACATAGCCGATGATGACGCCCGACTCAGCGTGCGCAATGAATGCCTGGTGATCGCCAGGGAGGGTCATGAGGATACAACCGTGCCTTTGGATCGGGCCGCGGTGGTCGTGATCTCGAATCCCCGCGTCAGCGTGACCCAGGCGGCGCTGGCGGGGTTGGCGCAAGCCGGAGGCATGTTGGTTGTATGTGACAGCAAGCGCATGCCGGCGGCGATGCTGCTTCCGCTAGAAGCTCACTTCGCCCAGGGCGAGCGCTTCGCCGTGCAGGCCCAAGCGCCCGTGCCCATGCTCAAACGTACGTGGCAGAGCATTGTCCGCGCTAAGCTGCGCGCACAGGCTGGGCTGTTGAGGGAGGTCCGCGGCGACGATGGCGGCCTGGCGGAGTTAGCGTCGCGGGTGAGATCGGGCGACCCCGGCAACGTTGAAGCCGAGGCGTCGCGGCGCTACTGGCGGGCGCTGTTCGGGGCGCGCTTTCGGCGCAATCGCGACGGCGAGGACGAGAATCGCCTGCTCAACTATGGCTACGCCGTGCTGCGGGCCATCGTCGCGCGCGCGGTATGCGCGGCTGGGTTGCATCCAAGCCTGGGTCTGCACCACCACAACCGCTACGACGCCTTCCGCCTCGCCGATGACCTGATGGAGCCGTTTCGCCCGGTGGTGGACCGCATGGTCTTCTACTACTGCCGCGAGCATGGCGCCGGCGCGCCGCTTGATAGGGATGCGAAGGCAGTTATGGTTAGAACGCTGATGGGTCGGTTCACGACGGAGGGCGAGGCGCGGACGCTGTTTGACATCGCGGCGCGCGCCGCGGCGCTCCTGGTGGACGTGTTCGCGGTCAAGGCTAAGACGTTCAAGTTTCCGGAGCTATAGCGTGCCTCGCCGCAACTTCTCGAAGTATCAGGCCATGTGGCTATTTGTGATATTCGACCTGCCGGTGACGACGCGAAAGGCACGGCGCGACTACACCAAGTTTCGTAAGGGCCTGCTGCGCGAAGGCTTCTCCATGCTTCAGTTCTCGGTCTATGCCCAGTACTTCCCCAGCGAAGAGGCAAGCGCCGCCCACCGCCGTCGCGTCCGCGTCATGCTGCCGCCGCAAGGGGAGGTGCGGTTGATGTCGATCACCGACCGGAGTTCGAGAAGATGGAAATCTTCATGGCGAAAACGCGCATGAAGGCCGAGAAACCGCCCGACCAGTTGCTGCTTTTCTAGAGCCGAAAACGCTAGAGACCCTCGTGGTTCATGCGTGACCACGGGGGCCTCTATTGTACCAGAGCGACGATTCCCCGGCAACTACAGCCAGGAGGCGGTGCGTGCGCCATGCCGCCAATATTGTACCAGAGCGACGATTCCCCGGCAACTACAGCATTCCAGTCGTGGCAGGCACCATAGAGAATTGTACCAGAGCGACGATTCCCCGGCAACTACAGCTAATCGCCGGTGATGGCCGCTCCGACTTGATTGTACCAGAGCGACGATTCCCCGGCAACTACAGCGATTTCGAGCTTGCGCACGTCATCGGCGGGATTGTACCAGAGCGACGATTCCCCGGCAACTACAGCACGGGGGTGGGGCGGTCGCCGTGGCGGCCGATTGTACCAGAGCGACGATTCCCCGGCAACTACAGCCACAGCGAGGATTCTGCCGCTCCGCGAGGCCGTGATTCGCGCGCTCGGCGAGCGCGCGAATCACGGCTTTACAGTGAGCCCGGCGACCGAGCCAATCTCGCGTATTGACACCACTTCGCCGCACTTGGCATCTCCCTGGTGAATCATATACAATGGGCTTAGCCGCCGCGCGCCTAACTTGCTTTCGCGGCCCGATGTGAGGGAGGCAAACCGACCGTGCAATCAGAAAGCGTCGCTCCGCCCACGCCGTATTACGACCCGATCATCTTCCACAACATCCTCGATGGCATCGACCGCCGGCGCTGCCTGGTCGCCACCTATTACGTCGAGGACCGCGTTCCAGGCGAAGACTTTCTCGACCATTTCAGCCTGATCCAGAGCCTGGCGCTGGAGGGCTCGACCGGCACCTGGGAGAAAGTCGAGGAGGACACGCCTGAGGTGCGGGCGCGCCTTTCGGGCAAGCTCGTCGGTTACTACGAGATTCCCTCAACTGCGCTCGGGACAGGCCCCTCGACGGAGAGCGACACCAAGCGCGCGGTCGTCCAGCTCGCCTTCCCCATCGATGCCTGGGAGGCCAATGTTCCCATGATGCTGCTGTCGGTCGCGGGCAACTGCTTCGCCTACTCGCCGCGCATGCGCCTGCTCGATGTCGCCGCGCCCGACGACCTGCTGGCGCAGTTCCAGGGGCCGAAGTTTGGCGTGCCGGGCGTTCGGGAGATGATGGGCATTGCGCAGCGGCCGCTGTCGCTGCACATCATCAAGCCCAAGATGGGCATGACGCCGGAGAACACCGCCCACCAGGTCTATCAGACATGCCTGGGCGGGGTGGACATGGTCAAAGACGACGAGATGTGCTCCGACGTCTATAACTGCAAGTTCGAGGATCGCTTGACGGCGGTGCTGGCGGCGATCGAGCGCGCGGCCGACAAGACCGGCAAGCGGCCCATCTACTTCGTCAGCATCACCGACGAGGTGGACAAGATCGTGCCCAAGGCGCTGCGGGCGATCGAGCTCGGCGCCAGCGGGCTGCTCCTCACGTACTCCGCCGGGCTGTCGGCGCTGCGCGTGCTGACCTCGCGTGCCGACGTCAACGTGCCGGTGCTGCTGCACGCTTCGCACATGATCGCCGCGCAGCCGCGCATCGCGTGGCCGGTGTTCGCCAAGCTGTGTCGCCTGTGCGGCGCCGACCTGATGCTGACGCCGACCTACTGGTCGAGCATCCCGATGGTGAGCCTGGAGGAGGGGATTCGCACCGCGCAAGTCAAGCTCGCGCCGTGGCAGCACATCAAGCCGACGTGGCCGATGCCGTGCGCCGGGGTCTATCCCGGACTGACGGAGATTCTGGTGCGGGAGTACGGCACGGACATCGTGATTCCGGCCGGCGGCGGGATGCTCGGCCATCCTATGGGCTATACCGCCGGCGCCAAGGCGTGGCAGCAAGCGATTGAGGTCGTCATGGCCGGGCGCTCGTTGAAAGAGGCAGCGGGCGATTACCCCGAATTGCATGCGGCGGTCGAGAAGTGGGGCATCCCGGAGCGCCCGCGGACGCATTGGCTGCGGGCGGATCCGAGGTTTCATCCCAAGACCACGCGGGGCTGATATACGTGTTCGGGGAAATGAACGATGGCTAGCCTGACTGTGCAGACGTACTACCGTCCCCTGCGGATTGGCTTCCTGATAAGACATGGGGATATAGGCGATCTTCTTACTGCAGCCAAGCTCAACACCGCCCTGTGGGGCGGCATCTACAATCCCATCGTGCCAGTGGGAGGTGACCCGGACTTACCTGACAGGCTGATACGGGCCTTTCATGTCGACGTGTTACATCCTGTATCCGACGAACCTTCGGTCGGGGCGGTATTCTCGAATCACTCTTGGCTCGTCTGGCCGGAGGCATTCAGACGGTCGGGATTGATCGAGAGCGACAACGGCGATGAGTACCTCGCCGCGCTCGACGTGATGCCGGCAATTCGCTACTGGGCGGACCGGCAGCTCCGCTACGTCAACGAGAGGAACGGTTACGTCATCCCCTGCTGGGATGTCGCGGACCCACTTAACAAGGTCTTCTGCCTGCAATTCGGCCAGTATGCGGAGGCCCAAGCCGAGTACGCTCACGCGTTCGAGAAGGAGATGAACGCTGAGAGGATGATGATCGGCGCGCGTTCCGTCCCGAAGGATCTCGCTGAGCGTCGCGCTCCCATTGAGCTTACGAGATACGGACTCGCGCCCATGTCCGCTCCCTTCGTCGTAGGGAGAGGAGTATATGTAGGCAATCCCGACGATTTTGAGGATCTCCTGAACTACTGGAACCTGAGAGCAGGTGGCATACGTCTACTGTCTTGCCCGATGGACACGGAGACCACTCTCGCCGACTACACCAGGGAGTACCTGTCAGCCTTGCAGGAGCAAGCCACAGGATTGCGCGAACGCCACGCGCCGATCGGGATCTGGGGCACGAGAGCGACTATCCAATCCAGCGAGGCGAAGGCGCGGGTCGCGGATGTTGTGCCGGCAGGGGCGCGTGTCGCCTACCTGAGCGTCGGCGCATATACGTGGACTGGCCAGGATGTGAGGCCGCCGATCTACGCATTCGAGTCTCAGACGGTGCTCGCTGACATCGATGACCGCCCAGGGCTTCCTCACGTCGTTACGCTCGCGCTTCCCAGAAGGCCAATCCCTGATGCGATTCATAGCATCTCGCTAGCGACATTCCAACAATGCGCGGTGGCAGTGAGGGCTCCCACCGAGCATGCCTACGAAGGTCATACTCTGCGTCCCCCGAATTGCCCGGATCTGAACGCGTGGTACGGAGAGCGACTAGGCGTGCGTTCTCGGTCTGTTAGGGTTCAACCTGATGGCGTAGCAATAATTGCTAGGTTGGACAAGGAGATCCTGCGACTCACACCGATACGCACGAAAGACCTGATCATCAAGCTACTGGAGCACTCAGAAATTAGGGCGACCGCAAGCAGAGCAGGCAGAATTGCGGAGAGGCTAATCCAACAGATGGGAGGAGTGGAGGGATGCGGCATCTTCAAACTGCCTGGCGTTCGCAACCTGATCGAAGACACGGCCGCGCGCAAAGGGATAACGCGAAATCGAGCCGCGCAACTCATCCGCGACCAGATCCAAGATGGGAATTCGATTGCTCGTCGCTACGGGATCCACGTCCGCCCTGCTCAGAACCCCGGTGCTTGGGCCTATGACATTTTCGATCGTCTGCTAACCAGGGACATCCTGCGGCCAGGCCTTGTCTTGTCCTGTCCTAATTGTGCGCTGGACTCGTGGTTGCCAGTCAACGCACTTCGGGACCAGTGCTCATGTGACCTTTGTGGTCATCAGTTCCCCATCGGGCCTCAGTTGAGGAGTAAGGGCGAGTGGCGATTTCGCCTCAGTGGACTATTCGGGCGAGACGATCACCAGCAAGGGTCCGTGCCAGTTGCTCTCACTTTGCTCCAACTCCACCGACTCTTGGATCGCAGTGGGGGTATCCTGCACTGGGCGACAGCGCTGGCATTGCAGGGCCAGTCCGTCAATTGTGAGTCGGATATAGTAGGTGTGCACGCTGACCAAGACGGTCGCACGTCCTTCTTGATCGGCGAATGCAAGACCAATCTGTACGTGGAAAGCACGGATATCGAGAAGCTTGTGGCCGCGCAGCATGCGATAAGCAACGCAGGGTTCAGCTGCTACCTGATATTCTCCAAGACCTCGCCGGCCTTTACCGATACTGAGCTGCAACAGTTTCGCGCCCTGCGCTCAGATGGGTGTCCAGTGATCCTTTTCACGGCGAGTGAATTGGAGCCGTACTATCCGTACGGGTCCGGTGAGAGCCGAAGAGCGTTGCCGCACTTGGATCCGTTCACTCTGGACGAAATGGCATCGAACTCCGCCGGTCGGTATCTCGAACCAGCCGAGACCCCATGATTGCACATCACCTGGCCGAGGTAGAGCGGGCTTACGGGGGGCGTCAAGGAGGCGATATGAACACCGGGAAACGCTACCGTCTGGGCGCGTGCCTGCCCGTTTTCGGGTCGTGCGCCGACCGCTATTGCCTGTCGGGCTACGGGCGCGGCGCGAGCACACTGGAGGGGATGCTCGACCTGGCGGCGCAATGCCCGGGGTTGGAGGGCGTCGAGCTCGTCGGCAACTGGCACGTCAACGACGACAACATCGCGCGCATGCCCAAGGAGCTATCCGAACGCGGGCTCGAGGCGTCGATGCTGACCGCAGACCTGTGGACGCAGGCGAAATGGGCGCGCGGCAGCCTGGCGGCACCCGACGCCGCCACCCGCGCGGCGGCGGTCGCCGAATGTAAGAAGGTGATCGAGTGGGCGCACGCGATGAGCGATATCGCGGTTGATCTGTGGTTCGGCCAGGACGGCTATGACTATCCATTCGAGTCGGACTACGAGGCAGCGTGGGCGTGGCTGGTCGAGGGTGTGAAGGCGGCGGCGGCGCACCGCCCCGACGTCCCGGTGTGCATCGAGTACAAGCTCAAGGAGCCGCGCACGCACATTCACGTCAACTCGGCGGCAAAGACGCTGCTGCTGATTGACGCCGTCGGCGCGGATAATGTCGGCGCGCTGCTGGACAGCGGCCATGCGTTGGCCGCGGGCGAAAACCCCGCCGAGGCGGCGGCGCTGCTGCACGGCAATGGCCGCAAGCGGCTGTTCTACGTGCACCTCAATGACAACTACGGCTCGTGGGACGATGACATGATCGTGGGCTCGGTGCGCGTCATCGAGCTGATGGAGTTCCTGTATTGGCTGCGGCGGCTCGACTACCGCGGCTGGCTGACGCTCGACGTTTTTCCCTATCGCGAGGACGGTCTGGCGGCGGCGCAGGAGAGCTTCGCCTGGATCGCCGATCTGCTGCGGATTATAGACGAGGCGCCGGCGCAAGAGATCGAGCGCGTACTGCGCGCGGGCGATGGCGCGGAGTCGGTGCGGCTGGCGCGGCGACTGCTGGTCGGAGGTGGACGCGCATGACGGCGCAGGACGTGTTGTCGCAGTTGAACCAACTGCCCGCGCCGCTGCCTGACAAGGAGACGGCGCTCGCGCTCTACTGCACCATGCGCCGCATCCGCAGCTTCGAGGATCGCGTCCAGCAGTATTTTCAGGCGGGGCGAATCCCGGGCACGGTTCATCAATACCAGGGGCAAGAGGCGGTGGCCGCGGGGGTCTGCGGGCGCCTGCTGCCCAGCGACTACATCACCAGCACGCACCGCCCACATGGTCATGCGATCGCCAAGGGCATCCCGCTGGCGGAGATGGCGGCCGAGCTTTTCGGCAGCCCGTTGGGCTGCTGCGGCGGTCACGGCGGCTCAATGCACATGGGCAGCATTAAGTGCGGCATGCCGCCAGCGAGCGCCATCGTCGCCGGCGGCGTGCCCATCGCCGCGGGGATGGGGTTATCGTGCAAGATGCTGAAGCCGGGGACGGTGGTTGCTTGCTTCTTCGGCGACGGCGCCTTCAACAACGGCGCTTTTCACGAGGGGGCGAACCTGTGCGCGATCTGGGGCCTGCCCGTCATCCTGGTGTGCGAGAACAACTTCTACGCGGCCTCGACCCACGTCACGCTGGCGAATAAGATCCCCCGCCTGGCCGAGCGCGCGTGCGCCTATGGCATGCCCGCCGAGACCCTGGATGGCAATGATGTCTTCGCGGTGTACGAAGGGGCGGGGCGCGCAGTGGGCCGCGCGCGCGCCGGCGACGGGCCGACTTTCCTCGAATGCCTGACCTATCGCCGCTGCGGCCATTCGCGGCGTGACCAGAACCAGTACCGCGATAAGCAAGAGGAGCAGCTCTGGCTGGCCCGCGACCCGCTCGACCTGGTGCGCCGGCGCCTGCTTCAAGAGGCCGTCGCGACCGAACAGGAACTTGCCGCGATCGACCAGGCGGCGGCCGAAGAGGTGCAGGCGGCGCTCGACTATGGCGAGCAAGCGCCACAGCCCGAGGGCGAGGAAGCGCTGCGGCATGTTTTCTGGGAGGCGGCAGGATGACGATCGCGAAGGCGCTGCGCTTGGCGATCGCGGAGGAGATGCGGCGCGACCCGACGGTCATCTGCATCGGCGAAGACATCGGCATCCCCGGCGGGTGGGGCGGCGCTTTCACCGTCACCTGGGGGCTGGAGCGCGAGTTCGGGCTGGAGCGCATCCGTAACACCCCGGTCTCGGAGTCGGGGTTGATCGGCGCGGCCATCGGCGCGGCGCTGACCGGGCTGCGGCCAATCGCCGACTTCCAGTACGCCGATTTCATGTTCTGCGCCGCCGACCAGTTGATCAACCAGGCGCCGAAGATCTGCTTCATGTCGGGCGGGCGGTTGAAGGTGCCGCTGGTGGTGCGCGCGCCGGTGGGCGCCAGCACGCGCGGGGCGCAGCACGCGCAGTGCCCGGAGGCGTGGATCGTTCACACGCCGGGCTGGAAGGTAGCGGTTCCCGCCACGCCCTACGACGCCAAGGGCCTGCTAAAGGCGGCGGTGCGCGACGACAACCCGGTCTTCATCTTCGAGCACAAGCTGCTCTATGGCTCGAGCGGCGCGCGCAAGGAAGACCACGCGGTGCAGGTAGACGAGCCGGTGCCGGAGGAGGATTTCGTGGTGCCGTTCGGCTGCGCGGCGATTCGCCGGCCGGGGCGAGATGCGACCGTAGTGGCGACGCACTTGATGTTGTACCGCGCCTTGCAGGCGGCGCAGGAGCTTGCGGCCGAGGGCATCGAGATCGAGGTGATCGACCCGCGCACCCTGGTTCCGTTCGATTACGACACGGTGTGCGAATCGCTGAGCCGCACCGGGCGTCTAATGGTGGTCGAGGAGGATACGCGGCGCGGCGGCTGGGGCGCCGACGTCATCGCTGAGATCGCCGAGAAACATCGCGACTTGCTCAAGGCGCCGCCGACGCGGGTGGCGACATACGACGCGCCCATCGCCGCCAGCCCGGTGCTGGAGCGTTTCGCGGTGCCGGACGCAGCGCGAATCGGCGCCGCGGCGAAGGCGATGCTGCACGCATGATGCACAGGTTCCATTCAGGCGTGAAGAAGCGCGTCATTGGCGGCGCGGGGCGCCGCTTCTGAACGCGCCGAAGGCGCGTCATACTGCACCCGTTGTTGCTCGGCGTCGTGCCCATTCTCTTCCTCTATTCGCACAACATGGACGAGCTGTACCTGGGCCAGCTTGCGCTGCCGCTCGCCATCTGCGTCGGCGCGTCAGTAGTGCTATGGGCGCTGACGAGTCTGCTGCTTCACAGCGTGCCGCGCGCGGGACTGCTGGTTTCTCCGTTCTGGGTGTGGTTCTTCTCATTCGGGCACCTGCGCAGCGTGGTCGCGCCGTGGCCGTCTCACCCCGACCTAGTATTGCTCCGTTACTTGGCGTCGGTGGCACGTTGGCTGAACCCCTCTCCCTCTCAGAGGGAGAGGCGGGGTGAGGGTGGACGCCCAAGGAATGCACCCTCACCTTTGTCCTCTCCCTACAAGCTTACCATTACCCACATCGTGCTCGCGGAACAGATCGAGAGGAGGTTCGCGGCAAGCGACGGGCTGGTCTCACCTTGCGCCAACGGGAATGTGGCGGCCGATTTGGAGTGCGGCGGCTCGCTGCCGCTTTGAAAGCGGGAGCGCAGCTCCCGCACTCCATAAGG
>Ga0315280_10006085_pt1 | contig 16815 bp, 11 predicted proteins | sample YL17G06_40_MG_FD_203697 | JGI IMG/M metagenome (GOLD analysis project Ga0315280, IMG submission 203697) | Sediment microbial communities from Yellowstone Lake, YNP, Wyoming, USA - YL17G06_40 | ecosystem: Environmental > Aquatic > Freshwater > Lake > Sediment | place: USA: Wyoming | collected...
AGATCCGGTGTACTCGCGGCAGGAGTCTGGCAGCACTCTCCCCTGCCCCTTGGGTCTGCGATCAGTGGTCATAGTCCTTCGCCTTCAGGGGAACCATATTACATCTTGTGCTTTGGTGAGTGAACCGGATAGGCAGAAGGAGAGGTTTTGCGTCGCTTCGGTAGCTTGGTGGCTGTCTCGCTGGCCCACGGGGCGGGCCATGGCGGGTAGGTGACTGGGGATGAGATGGCAGGATTCTTGAGCCGAGCTTTCCTGGGGATGGACTGAGGCCGCGCCCCTACCTCCGCATCATCCTATCCACCGGCGAGTAGCTGCGGTGCTTTTTCTGGAGGTGGGAGGTGACCTGTTAGGAGCAGCGCAAGGTCTGCTTTCCCAACAGAAGTGAGACCATCTGGAGTAGCCGTATTCGATGGACGCGCATGAGGCTGGTCAAGATGGGCGACCTCGATGGCAGCCGCCGCGGCGTCTGGGCGCTCACAGAGCAAGGGCGCAAGCGAATCGAGAAGGCAACCAAAGGGGAGTGAACATGGGCAAGAAGAAGGGCAAGCAGCAGCGTGGACCGACGCCGCCCCGCTCACCGCGTGAGAGCAGCTCACCTCCTGCGCCGCCGGACCGCCGAGCTCTCGAAAAGGAGATGGCGAACCTTCATCGCCTTCTGGGCGAACAGGACTTCGCTACGTTGGAGGACGCTGAGAACTTCATCGCGAAAAACGCTGGCCGGAAGCAAGGGTCGAGTCCCAAGCCGACCCGCTCGGAGCCATGTAGAGGAAGCCCAGGACATCATGTACGAGGCCTGGGACGCGCGGGGCGCACAGCGTATTGCTCTTGCCCGAAAAGCGCTACAGGTCTCTGCTGACTGCGCAGACGCCTACGTGCTGCTGGCCGAGGAGACGGCAGAGAGCCTCGCGGAGAAGCGGGAGCTCTATGAGCAAGGCGTGGCAGCCGGGGAGCGGGCTCTGGGGGAGCGCATGTTCCGGGAAGAAGCGGGGAGCTTCTGGGGCATCCTCGAAACCCGGCCCTACATGCGCGCTCGGGCTGGCCTGGCGCAGGTCCTGTGGCTATTAGGCGAGCGCGAAGCGGCCGTGGCGCACTATCAGGAGATGCTGCGCCTGAACCCCAACGACAACGAAGGTGTTCGCGACCTTCTTATCAACTGCCTTCTGGCGCTCGGTCGCGACGAGGAAGCGGGACAGTTGCTCAAGGATCATGCGGAGGACGGCATGGCGACTTGGCTCTACAGCTGGGCGCTGTGGGCGTTTCGCCAGGAAGGCGACAGCGCCCAGGCGCGCAGGCGACTTCGGAACGCGCTCAAGCAGAATCGCCACGTCCCTGATTTCCTGTTAGGCCGCAAGCGACTGCCGCGCCAATTGCCCGACCTGATCGGCTTCGGTGACGAGAGGGAGGCCGTCGCCTACGCGGCGTTTGCCCTCGAGAACTGGCAGCGCACTCCGGGGGCGCTGGAGTGGCTCGCGGCCGCCCAGTAACGATGATCGGCCGCCGGGAGTATGCACGTGGGTATGGGCATCCGCCGGAATCAGGTCTCAGCGTGCGTCTGCGCTCGTCCAAGCTCCTCCTTCGGCACAGAGATCGAGAAGGAGAGGAGAGCCTCGCCCGCTTCTGGAATGTAGGCCCGCGAGTTGGAGTGTCTTCGCTGCGCTCGGGATGACATCTTCGCGAGGACCGACGAGATGAGTGTACCGAGGCCGGAGTATCCGAGGCCGCAGTGGGTGAGAAGTGAGTGGCTGAATCTGAACGCGGAGTGGGAGTTCGAGGAGGATCCGGGCCTGCTCGGGGAGGGGGACGGATGGAGCAGCGGGCGGCGGTTGGCGAGGCGGATCGCGGTGCCATTCGCGCGGGAGTCGAAGCTATCGGGAATTGGGAAGCGGGACTTCATGCCGTGCGTCTGGTACCGGCGCGAGTTCACAGCGCCGGAGGGCTGGAGCGGCCGGCGGATGTGGGTGCACTTCGGCGCGGTGGATTACGAGGCGACGGTGTGGGTCAATGGCGCACGCGTTGGCGGCCATCGCGGTGGGTACACACCTTTTCGGTTTGAGATCACGCCGCATCTGCGCTCGGGCGCGAACGAACTGGTGGTGAGAGCAGTAGACGATACCCGCAGCCCGCTCCAGCCGTCGGGGAAGCAGTCGCCACAGCCGGAGTCGCACGGTGTGATGTACACCCGTACGACGGGCATCTGGCAGACGGTGTGGCTGGAGGCGACGCCGCAGGCGTTCCTCGACAGGGCGAAGCTCTGGCCGGACCTGGATAATGGGCGGATGCTGGCGCAGATGTGGGTGGACGGGCCTGCCGATGGCCTGACCGTGAAGGCCACGGCGCGGGCGGGTTCGGAGACCGTCGCCACGGCGACGGCGTTGGCGCAGGGAGGACTCGCTTCATTGTTGCTCAGGATCAAGAGCCCGCGGGCGTGGTCGCCGGATGATCCGTTCCTGTACGATCTGGAGGTGACGCTGACCAAGGGCCGGCGCGTGGTGGATCGCGTCGAGAGCTACTTCGGGATGCGGAAGGTGCACCTCGCGCCGCCGGCGATCTGCCTGAACAACAAGCCGTTGTTCCAGCGGTTGGTCCTGGACCAGGGCTTCTATCCGGATGGCATCTACACCGCGCCCAGCGATGAGGCGCTGAAGCGGGATATCGAGCTGTCGAAGGCGGTCGGGTTCAACGGGGCGCGGCTGCACCAGAAGGTGTTCGAGCCACGGTTCCTGTATTGGGCCGACAAGCTCGGCTACCTGTGCTGGGGCGAGTTCGCGGACTGGGGCCTGGACCACTCACATCCCGAGGCGCTGGAAGTCATGCTGCCCCAGTGGATGGAGGCGATGGAGCGGGACTTCAACCATCCATCTATCGTGGGGTGGTGCCCGTTCAACGAGACGAACCCGCAGCAGAGGCCGGAGCTGATCCGGCAGATCCACGGGGTGACGAAGGCGATTGACCCGACGCGGCCGGCGATCGACACGAGCGGGTACGTGCACGTGGAGACGGATGTTGACGATTGCCACGACTACAACCAGGACCCGGCGGTGGTGCGGGAGCATTTCGCGGCATTCGCGGAGGGCGGGCAGCCGTGGCGAAACGAAGAAGACCCGATCAGGCACGTGGGCCAGCCATTCTTCGTGAGCGAGTATGGCGGAATCTGGTGGAACCCGGGGGAGACGGATGAGAAGGCGTGGGGCTACGGCGATCGGCCGCGGACGCAGCAGGAGTTCCTGCACCGCTATCGGGCGCTGACGGAGGTGCTGCTGTTCCACCCGGGGATGTGCGGGTTCTGCTATACTCAGCTCTGTGATGTTGAGCAGGAAGTGAATGGTCTGTATACATATGACCGGCAGGCGAAGTTCGATCCCGCGTTGATCCGGGCGGTGAACGAGCAGAAGGCGGCAGTGGAGAAGGGTTGACTTCAGCGGCGCAGAGGTTCACAGAGAACGACGAGATTGCCGCGCGCGCCGAAGTCCGTGGCAGGCCTTCGGCGGCTCGCAATGACAGTCTGATACAGTGGCACGGATGAGCGGGCTGCGCCCGGTACGGCGTGATCCTTCGCGGAGTTGACCCTGAGCGAAGCCGAAGGGCTCAGGATGACAAGACAGGGAGAAGGTTATGAATAGTGATGTGAGAGTGATCAGTGCGACGCCATACCTCGTCGACGCGGTGGCGCGGACGCCGCTGAAGTTCGGCGGGGTGGTGATGGACCGGCTGGACTACGCGACGGTGCGGGTGGAGGTGGAGACACGGTCGGAAAAGCGCGGCGCGGGTTGGGGTGGGATGTTCCAGAGCGATGTGTGGGCATTCCCCGACGATCGCGTGCCGCACGCGCAACGGCAGGATGCGATGCGGGAGGTCACGCGCCGATATGCGCGGCTGGTCGCCGAGCAGAGGACCTTCGGGCATCCCATCGCTCTCTACTACCAAGTCGAAGAAGGCCTCAGGAAGATCGCGGCGGCGGTGAGCAAAGAGATGGAGTTCGCGGTGCCGCTGCCGTTTCTCGCGGCGCTGGTGTCGGCGGCCCCGGTGGATGCGGCCGTGCACGATGCGTTTGGGGTGGCGAACGGGATCTCGAGCTACGACGGGTACGGCAAGGAGTTCATGGACCACGACCTGAGCCGGTACCTGGGAAGTGAGTTCAAGGGGAAGTACCCCGCGGATTTCATCAAGAAGGCCTATGAGAAGGAAGTGCCCGTGTTCCACCTGGTGGGCGGGCTGGACAAGCTGCGCAGGAGCGAGGTGGACGATTCGGACCCGAAGGACGGGCTGCCGAACTCGCTGGACGAGTGGATCGAGCGCGATGGGCTGTTCTGCCTGAAGGTGAAGCTGAGGGGAATCGACCTGGAGTGGGACATTGCGCGGATGCTCGAGGTGGCGAAGATCGCGCGGGAGGTCCGCAGGCGGATCGGCGAGCACGAGCTGTACTTCACGGCCGACACGAATGAGATGTGCGATCGGCCTGAGTACATGGTCGAGTTCCTGGAGCGTGTGCGGGATGCCGATCGGCAGACGTTCGATGAGATCCTGTACGTCGAGCAGCCGACGGAGCGAGACCTGTCGGCGCGGCGGCTGGACATGCGGCCGATCGCGCGGCTGAAGCCGGTGCTGGTTGACGAGAGCCTGACCGGGCTGAAGGACTTCGAGCTGGCGATGGAGCTGGGCTGGTCGGGGATCGCGCTGAAGGCGTGCAAATGCCAGTCGCCCGAGCTGGTGATCGCATCGAAAGCCGAGCAGATGGGTATTCCCTACTCGATACAGGACTTGACGAACCCCGCGCTGGCGCTGCTGCAGTCGGTGGGGATGGCGGCGCGACTAAAACCGATGATGGGGGTGGAGGCAAACTCACATCAGTTCTACCCGGCCTTCTCGGAGCCGGAGGCGAAGGTGCACCCGGGGATCTTCACCCGGAAAGACGGGGTGCTTGACACGAGCAGCCTCCAGGGGTCGGGGTTAGGATTCCAGATCGAGAAGGTGAAGCGGAGCCTGCCGGTGTCGGAATAGGGGTGTGATGGGAGCGGGCTTTGCCCGCTTCGCAGGTTGTCGGTCGGGAGAGTTGAGCAGCCCATGTGCGGACCCGGGGGCGACTGACGAACCTGCGCCACTGGGGATGCCGCGGTTTCGGGACTGAAGTCCCGAGGCAACGAAGGGGAGGCCCGCCTGCGCAGGTTGCTAACCTGCGCCACGGGGCAAGCAGAGGCAGGGAGGGCGGAGAGAATGTTGAATTGTCGGGTTGGAGTAGGCCTCACAGCCGCGCGGAGAGAGAGATGTCGGAGCACGAGTCTCGAGATACAAGCCAGGGCGACGGGCGGATGTTCGACAAGCTGGCGATGAATGAGATCGCGCCGTCGATCACGCAAGAGCCGAGCGAGATGCCGAAGCGGATTCGCTGGATGTGGCTGGTGGTGCTGGCCGTGCTCATCGGGGTGGCGGCGCTCGGGTTCGGGATGCGGCAGATGCTGAACATGCCTCCCGGCGAAGAGGCGCAGCAGCGGCTGCGGACGAGGGTGGAGACAACGGACGCCTGGCAGTCCGGGACGGTGCTGAAGGTCCAGTACACCGCGGGGGACCGGCTGCGGGTGGATTTCTCGACGACGATACAGCCCGAACCAACGACGCTGAGGAAGGCCACCATCGAGGTCATGAAGGCCTTGATGCAGGAGCGCCCCGACCGGGACTTGTTCATTGATGGGTTCCAGGGCGACAGGCAGGTGGTGTCGGGGGAATACCGGGCCAAAGGCAAGCTGGCGGTGGCTGGCGGAGGCCTGGAGCCCAATATCGCCGTCAGAGTGGCCGGGGAGCCGGAGGGCGGCATCGGGCAACTGGTGAAACCCAGTGGAGCCGGAGCCCCGCCCGAGTAGCGGCTTTCCCAACAGATTGGCGCCGATCAGGCCCGCCTTGTGGCGGGCCTTTTCTGCTGTCTGGGAGCGCTCAGAGGGCCTCCCCGGGGGTCGGATTGTGGAACAAGGCAGTAGTAGAGGAAATAGGCAGTTCAGTCATCCCGGGCATGGCAGCGACGATGAGTCAGTCTGTAGAGGAGCGGCTCTCTGAGGGCGCGCCTGCCAATCTGGCGGGGTCTCCAGCACTGGAGAGCCTGGCGCGCGCGGCGCGCCAGGTCGCTCTCTATGGCCCAGAACACCCAACCGCCGCTAAGGCTATCGAGGATGCCTGTCACCACTGGGCCCAGGAGGCGGGCGGCGCCGTTGGCGAGATCAGGGTCGAACAGCAGTGCCTGACCTGGAATGGGCACCCGCTGTCGCGCGACATGGGGCCGGTGTTGCGGCTGCACGAGGCAATGCGAGAACGCCTGATCGACTGCATTCGCTTCGAGGCAGAGGTCGGCTGTGACGACCTGGTCGAGCTGCTGCAACTGCTGGCGCGAGATCCCCAGGAGATGTTCGACTCCGGGGGCGCGATGGCGGTGTTCGGGGGCGCCGGCGGCAGCATACACGTCGAGGATGTGGACTTTTCCCGTGAGCTTCGCGAGTCGGAAGCGGCGTGGCTGGAGACCTGCGACGATGTGGATGGAGACGCAGTAGACTCGCTGACGCGGATTTTCGATCACTGTCTTCGCACCGTGCGGAGCCTCGGCGACTGCCGGACGCTGAACCGTCTTCGCCACGACGCGGCGGAGCCCGATGGCGAGGGAGATTCGGGTGCCGGCGACCAGAGAATCAGCGCGGCCGGCGACGCGGTGGCGACGCAAGTCGCCCATGCCATCCAGTGCGCGGGCGAAACTGCGCTGATGGCAGACGAGGAGTATTGGGAGGGCTGGCTCGCAACCGTGCACTCGCTGCTGGCCGACCTGGAGCCGCAGTGGCGAGCGGCGATCTTCCGAGCGCCGACAGCGGTGACCTTGGGGCGCAGCGACATGCTCACGATGATCGCCCGGCGGATGAGTCCGGCTGAATGCGTGTCCCTGGTGCTGGACTACCCAGGAGCGGTTCAGTCCGAGCCCTCCAGAGGCCTGGCCCGCGTGTTGGCCCGGATCATGCCTGACCCGGACCGGAAGGCGGCGATCGAGTCGCTGCTGCACGCGAAGGCGATGAAGCGCGGCATCAACGAGGATATCTACCGGAACGTGGTCGGTGTGCTTCTGTCGCGGTCTCAGAAGAATCCAGAGGAGGGAGCACAACGGCGGAGGGCGTGGTTGCCCGACGCGATGGCGGAGCTGACGCAGACCGAAAGAGGCGGCAGCTTCGACACCGAGATGGATTCACTGCTGAAGACCACTGCACCCGAGGCCGTCCGCCGAGCGAGAACGGAGATGCTGCTCGAGCTGCTCCGGGCAGAGCTGAGCACCGACCAGCACGGCTCTATCCTGGACTTGCTGGCGGATGAGGCGCAGCGGTACGCGGAGCCAGGTAAGGCGGGCTTGGCGCTGGAGATCCTGGACGGCCTGCGACAGGCCGCGACGCGGGGGGCCGAGAAAGACGCAGGCCGGCGGGCAGTGGCAGCAGACGCGCTGGCGCGGACTGGCACGAAAGCTGTCGTGAGCGCGGTGGCGGCGGAGCTCGCCCGATCCGCGAAGGACAGGAAGAGTGAGCTGCTCTCGCTGTTGGGGTTGCTGGGCGACGAGGGCATGTCGGCGCTGGTATCGCTGGCGCGGGAGCCAGGCCGGGTGGACGTGGCGGAGGTGGTGTCCGCCATCGCTCGCGAGGACGGCGCGAGCTCGTTCTGGCTGCGACGACTGCTGACGGAAGCAGGCGCGGACGCGGTGCCGCAGATCATCCGTGCTGTAATCGGCACGGGCGACGCGCGCGCCATGTGCCAGCTCGCGCTGCTGGCGGAGCACGAGAGCGTGAGCGCGAAGCTGGAGCTGATCGCCGCCGTTCGCGATGCCGGGGCGGCGGGGGCTGCGCAGGCGCTCGAGCGGCTGCTGTACGACGACGAGCTGTCGGTACGGCTCGGGGCCGCGTATGCTCTGGGAGTGCTGAAGGCACGGGAGATGACGCCGACGCTGCTGGATGTGCTGGAACGCCAGTCGTCCCGGGGGGATGGGCTGCGGATGCGCGAGGCGATTATCACCGCGCTGGGGGAGATGGGATCGGAGGCGGCCATCCCGTTCTTGCGTGAGACCCTGCTGCGCGGCGGGTTGCTGTCGCTGTTCGCCAGCCGCCGGCCGCGGATCGCGGCGGCAGGGGCGCTGAGCAGGATCAGTGCGGCGGCAGCGCGAGAGGCGCTGGAGCAGGGCGCGCAGTCACGATCGCGGGCGGTCCGGCGAGCATGCGAGAAGGCGCTCGCCATGTCGGCGAGCCAGGTGTCGTTGCCGGAGAGGGGGAGGAATGGCCGCTGAAGCGCAGACGATCGTGGGAGACCACCCGCGTGCGCTCGCCGAGCGCACGATCATCGATCTCGCGCGGGCGATGAAGAACGTCAGCTTCTACGAGATCGGCCACCCGGTCGTCCAGGATGCGCTGTTGGGTGTGCGCGCCGATCTGGACGAGCTGCTGGGCGAGCGGGCCGAGCTGGTGATGAAGCTGGTGAAGGGCTATCTGGTCGTGCACGACACGCCGCTGGTAAGCCAGCACGCCTCGATCGGGAACCTGATCGGCGCCTGCCACCGCCGGCAGGTCAACAGCATTGTGTTCCAGCGTGGGGTGACGCTGAAGGAGCTCGAACACCTGGTGGGGCTGCTGGCGGCGGAGCCCCGAGATGTGGAGGCGGCCGGCGGCATGTCGGAGGAGCTCGCCGCCCGGGGCGTGAGACGGATCACCATCGAGCGGCTGCGATCGAGCCCACGCACTGATTGGCGGTGGGCGCACTCGGGCGCGCTCGACGTGATGCGAGGCGCGGCCGCGGATGTGCGCAGAGGCCATCGCCTGGATGTGGGCAGCATCAAGTGGAGCATGCACGAGATCGTTGACAACGTGCTGGGGGATCACTCGATCGTATACGGTCTGAGCTCCATGAAGGGCATGGACGAGTACACGTTTATCCACGCGCTCCACCTCTGCATCCTCGCGGTGGAGCTCGGGCGGCAGATTGGCCTGGATCGCGAGCGACTGGAGGAGATCGGCATCTGCACGCTGCTGCACGATGTGGGGAAGATCTTCGTGCCGCTCGAGATACTCCGGAAGCCCGGGGCGTTGGATGACGCGGAGTTCGCGGTGATGAGCCGACACCCGGTTCACGGCGCGGCTGTGCTGGCTCCCGACCCGGGGCTGCCGGAGGCAGCGCCCGTGGTGGCGTTCGAGCACCACGTGCACATAGATTGCAGCGGTTATCCGAAACTGAGGCGGCCCCGCCCGCTGCACATGTACAGCTTGATGGCGAGCATCGCCGACGTCTACGACGCTCTCACCACGAACCGGCCCTACCGCCCGGCGCTGCCGCCGGTCCGGGCGCTGGACGTGATCAAAGAGCAGTATGTGGGCCGGATGGAGCCGCACCTGCTGTGGCAGTTCCTGCTGATGCTGGGCCCGTACCCGTGGGGTTCGCTCATGCGACTGGGGGAGAGGCGATTTGCGCTTATCACACGCCCGGTTGCGAGCGAACCGGACAACCCGCTGGCGCGAGTGATTGACCTGGAGTCAGGCGAACCGGTCCTGTCGGAGGAGCAGAGGCCCCTGCGTGAATTGGGGGAGCCTGAGGCGATGGAGGTGGTGGACCCGGTGGACCTCGGCATCGACCTGACCAGGCTCGTGCACCACCTTCAGCCGTCGAGGGCCTAGCGCGCGGCGTAGCTGGCGATTGGGGCCGCCGCCCTCTCGACCGTAACGGACGAGATCCAGATGTCCTGCTTGCTGCCCTTGATGTTGATCCGGAAGTCGTATCCGTTGCGATCCGAGAAGCTGGCGTCGGTCAGCTCGACACGATAGCGCTTCCAGCCGCTGCCCGCCGCCACCCACTGCCAGGGCGAGAAGCGGTACCCGGTGGTCGAGTCGTACCATATGTTGAAGCCTAGCCGCTGGGCGCCCAGGTACGAGCCATCGCACTCGATGGTGATCACGACCGGCGTCTTCCCCTGCCCAAAGTACAGCCAACGGTCATCCACATCGAAATAAAGCCAGGGGTTGTCGAACTCGGCCTCCCGGGGACCGGTGTAGATCCTGGTGCGGAGGCACGTCCGCCCGTCGTGCATCTCCTCTTCGGCGTGGCCCCCGACGCGGGTGCGAAGGCTGCGGTTGTACAGCCCATGCTCCGGGGAATCCGCCCTGCTGTAGTCCACGAAGACGGGCGCCGCCGGATCGGGCGCGTTGCCCGGCAGCGCGGCGAGCACGTCGGCCCGCGACGGCGGTCCGGCATGTACGGCCTGCGAAAGGTCGAGACCGCGGACGAGAACGGGGCGAGGGGTCAGGCGCAGCCCGAGGGTGTCGCAGTCAACGGTGGCTGAGCTGCCCGGCTCGCCGCCGACGGGAGCGGCCTGCTTGACCGCCTCGGCATCGGCGATGGGCGCGAGGTCACTCGCCGGGACGGCCGTCTCGTCAGCCGACCAGGCGGCTACCACGGGCCCAGACGCGTCCTCGAAGGCCAGTGCCCAGATCGCCGGGCCGAGGCGGAGGAAACCCGTATAGCGAAGCTGCGAGAGGGGGCGAACCCAGCCGATGTCGAGGGCGGATGCCGGCAGGTAGAACCGCGGGGCGTGGTAGGCGGCGGAAAGCAGATACTGCTGCATCCAGGACTCCGGGAGTAAGGGTGCGTCGGCGCCCAATACCCAGACGGGCTTCTGCGCGGAGGCAGCGCCGGGGACCTCGGAATCAAGCACGGCCCAGGCGAGAGCAGACTTGGATGCCTCGCCGTTCCCGCGCAGGTAGACGCCGAGGACCTGGCATGAGGTTTTGAGGTCTGAGGAGCACAGGCGGTCGATCTCTGCGATGTCGAGCGCGCCCGGCTCGGGGACGATGATGCTGGCCCGCGGGTCGACCGATCGCACTGTCCTGGCCGCGGAGGCAACGAGGCGGAGGTACTCCTGTCGCGCGCCGCGGAAGTTGCGGGTATTGGGCTGCTCGCGCACCTGCCAGTAGCGGACGCGGCCCTTGAAGTGGACCGCCGCCTGGCGGACGTAGCGCTCCCACAGCTTCATGTTCTTGGGGATCGAGCAGTGGCGCTCTTTCGGCGGCACTTGCCAGGCCGCGTCGACCGCCCACACGGCGTTCGGGCCCAGAACGAGGACGACGTCGAGCTTCTTGGCGCGCGCGGCATTCACCGCGGCGTCATCTGCCTTCCAGGTGAAACGCGAGGGCTTCGGCTCGACGCGGTTCCAATCGAGCGGCATGCGGACGCCAGTGACGCCGCTCTCCGCCAGGCGCGTCAGCTCGGCGCCCTGCAGCGCGGCCGGCATGGCGGCCAGGTCAACGTAGGCGCCGACCGCGGGGGCGGCCGGCGCGCGGCCGGCGGCCGCCAGCAGCGCTATTGCCAACCATGAAAGCGATAGCCCGCCAGGAAATGAGTGAAGCCGAGCCGTTCGGCTCGGCTTCCGGGATGTCACTCGATTCGCGCTCGGCGCTATCCGCCGGTCTGCTCCGCCACGATACGCTTCGCCTCGGGCACGGACAACCATACGCTCTGCTCCCTGAAGACCATCCATCGCAGGTAGCCCGGCAGCGACATGTAGTTGGTCTCGGCCGAGAACGCCCGCACCCCCGACAGGTTCGGGTACTCCCCGGTAGCAGCGGGCTGCTCGTCCACCTGAGCCACCTGCACCTGATTCTGAGCCGCTGCTGGCTGAGCGGCAAAGGTGACCGCGGAAGCGACGACCGCCAGGACGACCAGACGCCATGCCAGTTTGACCATCACAGGACCTCCCTTTGTGTGGAGTACGTCCAACCAGACTGGCCATTGCTTCCATAGTCGCTCCTGCCCATCCTCCTGCCGCGCGCCGCTTGTTTGGACACTTAATCCACTAAGGGTGTGCGGTGCCGGGGACGCGACCACGCGGGGCAACAGCTGCACAGGGCCTGTGCATCTGTGAACTGCAACAGTTGCGGATGCGGTACCACGCTTGGCCCCACCGGTTGGGAGGACACGCTTGCCGGGCCCCGCTCTGCTTCGCCGCGCAAGGCCCAACACTGTTCTCATTCCGCCTATGGCGCCGTTTCTACCACGAGATCGGAGGGCTCAAACCTTGGGGAATCGGAAGCGAACGAGCAGTCCGTTGCCGCTCGCGATCTCAAGATGGCCATTCAGCTCCTCTTCCACGAGGCCGCGCACGATGCGGAGGCCGAAGCCGGCATCGGCGTCGAGGTCGAATCCCTCGGGGAGGCCGACGCCGTTATCCTTCACGTAGACGACGACATCGCCACCGCCCTCGGCCAGACCGATCGAGACGCGTCCGGCCTCAATGCCGGCGAGGCCGTGGCGGAGAGCATTGTCTATCAGCTCGGCGAAGATGAGGGCGACGCTGGTGGCCTTCTGTGACGGCAGCGTGACCCGGGCGCCGCTGACGACGGAGTCGACGGGGCACTGCAGGGCGATGGACTGACACATGATCTCGAAGATGCGCCTGGCGACCTGCTTCATGTCCACGAACTGGAGCTCGCGGGCGCGCATCAGGTCGTGGACGACGGCGATGGCCTGGACGCGCGAGATGCCGCGGCGAATGGCGGAGTCCGCAGAGACCTGCGGCCGATCGAGCTCCATGCGTAGCAGCCCGGCGATGGCCTGGAGGGTGTTGCGGATGCGGTGGTTGATCTCGCTCATCATCGCGCTGAGGAAATCGGCGCGTTCCTGTGCCTCGCGGTACAGGCCGGCGTTCTCGATCGCCACCGCGGCGCTGTCGGCGAGAGACGTGAGGAGGCGCTTGTCGTCCTCGGTGAACTCGCCCGAGGTGGTGCGGTAGAGGTTGAGCACGCCGAGCGGCCGGCCGCGTGCGATCAGGGGCGCGGCAATGGCGGTCCGCAAGCCCTGCTCCCGGGCCCTCTGGCGGAACTTGAAGCGGCCGTCGCGGGAGAGGTCGGCGCTGGTGAGGGGAACGCCCGCCAGAAAGGCCCTGCCGGCCAGGCCCTCCCCCGGCCTGATGCGCTCGTACAGCTCGTCATCCGCCGACAGGCCACGAGCGGCCTTCACTATGAGATGGCCCGTCTCCGAGTCGCTCAGCATGACCGTGCAGACCGGGGCCTGCAGCAGCTCGGCGGCCGATCTCAGGACGGTGTCAAGGTTCTCGCTCAAGTCGAGAGAGGACGCCAGGCTGCGCGAGACGTCGAAGAGGCGAGACAGCTCGTTCAGGTGGCGTACAGTGTCCTGGTAGAGGATCGCGCTCTGCAAGGCGAGGGCGGCCTGGTTGCTGTAGTTCGAGAGAACGCCGACGTCGTGGGAGCGGAAGCCGCGGGGCTTGTCGTCGGCGATGACGAAGAAGCCGCGCAGCCCGTGCTGGACGGTCATCGGCGCGCAGAGCAGGGCACGCGCCTGAAGCAACTCAACGAGGGGATCGTGAGTGCGTCCCTCCTCCTCGGCATCCGCGATCGCCAGGGGGCTGGCTGCCAGGAGCGCCTCAGCGCCGATATGCCCGCGAGCATCGAGAACAAGCCCATCGCCTTCGGGCCTTCCGCCGCTGCGCGGGATGGCCTCAAAGCGGCCGTCCTCCTGCTCGAGGAAGAGCGCGACCTTCGGGGCGTCGAGGGTCTTGCCGGCGGCGTCGCCAACGACGGCAGCGATGGTGGAGATGTCATGGCTGGCGGCGATCCGGGTGCTGACCCAGTTGAGGTCGGCGACCTCGAGCAGACGGCGCTGAGTGCTCTCGAAAAGCTGGATGTTCTCGATGGCGACCGCGGCCTGGGTGGCGAACAGGAGCAGCCCTCGCTGCTGGTGGGCGGAAAAGCCTTGCTCCCTCTTCCTGAGCAGCAAGAGCGCCCCGAGCGGCTCGCCCCGGATCGAAAGGGCGAGCCCCAGCAATGACCGGAAAGGCGTGCCCTCGAGCATCGACCTGACGGCCGAACGACTGGCGTCGCCTTCGTGCCAGACGACGAGCCCCTTCGGGTCTCTCCTGACCGAGTCGGCGAGCGCCAGGAGCGCGGGCTCCAGGTTCGGGGATGCGCCGAGATCGCCCAGGTGTGCGCGGAGCCGAGGGGCGCCCTCGTCCTCACCGAGGAAGATCAGACAAGCATCCACGTCCCCCGAGCCGCCGGATGCGCGGCAGATGATGCTCAACAACTCGTCGAGGCCGAGCGCAGACATGAACGCCGCCCCGAACTCACCGGCGCCGCTGCGCTGCTCTCTGGCGAGCTGCCGGGCTTCCGCGGCCAGGAGCAGGGACCGAAGGGCGATGGCGGCCTGCTGCGCGAGCGCGGCCAGCAGGTCGAGGCGGGACTGGTCGAACACGCCGTCGTGAACGCTGAGCATGCCGAACCAGCGGCGGCCGTCCCGAGCCGGAACCAGAACCGCGGTGTTGGCTCCGACGCGCTCGAGGAAAGCACTGTAGACCGCCTGGTCCGCCGATAGCTCGAATGCCGGGCCCGCGCCATCGGTCAGCTTGAGAAGGTCGGGCGGTGCCTCGAAGGTGCGTGCGGGCCCGCTGAGGGTAATGCCCTGGGTGGACCTGGCGCTGAGGTGGTGACCGGAGAGCTCCCACCAGACGGCGCTTGGAGCGGCGCAGAGCTGCGCCGCCGCGCGCACCACGATCTGGCGCACGGCCGCGGCGCTCTTCGCCTTGAGAATCTGCGCGCCTGCCGACCACAGAGTCGCGGCCGGCAGTTCAGCGGGCCGAGAGGGCCTTCTCCCAGGCATTGTGTCCTTCTTAGCCACGAAGCGCGGTGACCCCCTGGGTGCACGCGGGGGTGGCCGCCCGCGTAATGATACCTTATCCGCGTGCAGCGGAATGAACGCTCTTGCGCGCCCGTCGCAACAAATCGGGGCCACGTGCGATCCCGATTCGGGCTCGCGTATGTGCCTGACAGCCGGATCACAGCCGAATCGCCTACGGACTGTCCCCGCTTCCCGCCCGGTCGCCAGACCCGGTGAAGCGGGGTCCGCTGTCAGGGCACAACGCGGTCGCGAAGCGCCGCCAGACGCTTCGGACCTATGCCAGGCACATTCAGCAGCTCGTCAACGCTGCCGAAGCCGCTGCCTTCTTGCTTCTTCTTGCGCTCTCGGTACTCGATGATGCGCCGCGCGTACACCGGGCCTATCCCCGGCAGCGAGTCCAGCTCCTGGGCGGTCGCGCGGTTGAGCGAGATCTTCCTCGCCGCAGGAGCCGCGTCCGCCTGAGAGCGGGTCTGCGCGAGGACCGAGCGATCACGCTGCAGCGGCCGCGGCGCCGCGGTGGGCTCATCACCCCCGGTTCGCGGGGCTGCGACAGATGGCTGCTCCTCCGGTGTCGACGGTGAGGCGGCCGGCTGGGCGCTCGGCGCCGGCCGACTCGCGTCGAGGAACAACGGTTGGTCTGTTTCCGCCTTGCCCGCGCCCACCCCTCGTTCGTAGATCGCCACACCGCTGCCGACGAGGAGCAGTACCAACAGCAGCGCCAGCACGGCTTGCTCCGCCCGAGACAGGTAGAACATCGCTAGCCGGCTCAACTCACCACGATGTTTACCAGCTTGTCAGGCACGACCACGACTTGCCGAACTGATCTCCCCTGGAGGTAGGGCTGAACTCGAGGCGAGGCCAGGGCTTCCGTCTTCAGGCTCTCCTCAGGAGTGCCGGGGAGCACTGTGAGACGATCGCGGAGGCGACCATTGACCTGGACGACGACGGTGACCTCCTCCTCCCGCGCCGCATCCGCGTCCCACGCGGGCCAGCTCGAGAGGTGCACGCTCTCCGCCTTGCCCAGGCGCTGCCAGATCTCCTCGGCGAGGTGGGGGGTAAATGGGGCGAGGAGCTTCGGCAGGTGCTCGCAGGCCTCGGAGTAGGCGACGGCAAGGTCGGCGGCCTCGACCTGGTCGCCCACCTCTGTCATCGCGTTGACCAGCTCCATCATGGCGCTGATGGCGGTGTTGAAGTGGAAGCGCTCGATATCGTTGGTGACGCGGCGGATGGTCTGGTGGAGCTTCCTGCGGAGCGCGACTGCGGCCGAGCCCGGAGTGGCTCTGCGGCGCCGCCAGTCTGGGTCGAAGCGGTCCACGCGACCGACCGTGGCGCGCCAGACCCGGTTGAGGAAGCGGGAGATGCCCTCGATGCCTCCCTCCCGCCAGTCCGCTTCGGCCTCGGGTGGGGCCAGGAAGAGGATATAGGCTCGCAGAGCGTCTGCGCCGTACCGCGGGATGATCTCGTCGGGCCCGACGACGTTCCCGCGAGACTTGCTCATGGTTGCGCCGTCTTTGAGAAGCATGCCCTGGGTGAAGAGGCGGGTGAACGGCTCGTCGAAGTCGATCAGGCCTATGTCACACAGGACTTTGGTGAAGAAGCGCGAGTAGAGGAGGTGGAGCACGGCGTGCTCGATGCCGCCGATGTACTGATCCACGGGCAGCCAGCGGTCCGCGGCTGAGCCATCGAACGGCAGGCCGTCGTTATGCGGGTCGGCATAGCGCAGGAAGTACCAGCAGGACTCGATCCACTGCGCCATGGTGTCGGTCTCGCGCCGAGCGGGGTCGCCACATCTTGGGCAGGTCGTGCGCCAGAACGATTCAGCCTCGGGCAGGACGGAGCCGGTCGCCTTGAAGGGCAGATCTGTCGGCAGGACGACCGGAAGATCGGACTCGGGGACGGGAACGGCGCCGCACACATCGCAGTAGATGATGGGGATGGGCGTGCCCCAGTAGCGCTGACGGGAGACCAGCCAGTCGCGCAGGCGGAAGTTGATCTTCCGCTCACCGACGCCTCGCGACTCGAACCACTCCGCGATCTTGATCTTGGCCTCTTCGCTCGGCAGGCCGTCGAACTGGCCGGAGTTCCCCTGCGTGCCGGGGTCGGTATAGGCCGCGTCCATGGTGTCCGGAGACAGGCTCT
>Ga0315280_10006088_pt1 | contig 16810 bp, 12 predicted proteins | sample YL17G06_40_MG_FD_203697 | JGI IMG/M metagenome (GOLD analysis project Ga0315280, IMG submission 203697) | Sediment microbial communities from Yellowstone Lake, YNP, Wyoming, USA - YL17G06_40 | ecosystem: Environmental > Aquatic > Freshwater > Lake > Sediment | place: USA: Wyoming | collected...
GATGTGGAAGACCTGCTCCGAGGGCTTGCCCAGTGCCTCGCCTTCGCCCCACCCGGTGAGTTTCTCGGCCACGGGGTTCATCCGGGTGACGCGGCCTGCGGCGTCGGTCGAGATCACGCCGTCGCCGATGCTGTAGAAGGTGGCGCGGATTTCCTCCTCCACTTGCCGCCGCTTCTGCTCCGCGCGGTACAGGTTCTGGTAGAGGGTTTTCTGCCGAAAGCTGAACACGAAGGCGGCCATGGCGCCGGTCACGAGCACGGAGAGGACTGTGAACAGCAGGATGAATTGGCCGCGGTATCGGGCCTCGGCGAGGATCTCGTCGGCGTCCACCTTGGCCACCATGAACCAGGGCGAGCCCGGCATGGGCAGGATCTCCGCCAGCACTTCCACGCCGCGATTATCCCGACCCTCGAACGCTCCGGTCTTTCCCAGGGCCGCTTGGACGCAAAGACTGTCGGACCGCGATAGCGGAATGCGCAGAGTCATCGCCGGGTCGGGCCGGTGGCGGAGCTTGTTCAGAAACAGGACGTCATCGCCGTCCGGGCGTATCAGCAGTGTCTCCGCGCTGCGGCTCGGCGTGGGCCACGATTGCACAAAGGGGTAGAGGAACTGCTCCGCATCGGTTCGCAGGATGAGCGCTGCCACCGGTCGCTTGTCCGGGTCGAGAATCGCGGCTGCCACGTCCAAATGTACGTGGTTACAGGTTGGGCAGCGGAAGAGGTCGCCAAAGACCGCGTCGCGCGAAAAGATCGCCTGCGCGACCAATTGCTTTGCTTCCGCTTCCAGTTCGGTCAGACCCGCATTGAGCGAAAACAGGATTCTACCGTCCCTGCCGGCAACGATCACATTCTCGTAGCCGTAGGACGCCCGAATCGACTCCATGTCCTCCCCAACGTCGGTTCTCAATGAAGCATCGTCCGAAGCTTTGAACCACCGGCCGACGGCAGAGCGAGGGAAAGTCCTTCTGGCATGCACGCGGGCATCGCTTACCCGCTCGCTCCGCCACTTGGCGATCTGGCCGGCCTTCAGCTCGGCGATGGCTTTCAGCTCGCTCTGTTTCTCGCTGCGGATGGCTTGTGTCTCGTGGCGGTAGAGCCAGTACCCGCCGGCCACCAGCACCAGGGCGGCCACGCCGAACAGGCCGATCAGCGACCATGTCCAAACGCGGTTGCGCGTTTTGTCGTTCATCGTCGTGCCTCCTGGGACCCGACCGGCATCCTGATGATGTCCAGCTTCACCTGATGGCCTAGGCTGCTTTGAACTGAGAATCGGCAGGTGTTTTCGCTGCAAAACTCTAGGCCGCAATCGGCTCGAAAAAGGGGCAGTTGGCCGAAGTGGCGGCGTGTGCGGCCTCGTGTCGCGCCTGTGCTATGCGTTGCGAAGAACTGGTGCCCGCGACGATACGTAGGCTAGAAACGCTCCCTGTGGCCCGCCGTCACGGCTGAGACAGCGCTGTGTGCCAATGCGTCGCGCGCGGACGACGGCTGTCTCCAAGCTGGGAGCGTGCTTGATCGTGGCGTCGTACGTGGCAGGTGGAGCTGCTCTTCAGAGAGCTCAAGAGCCGCATGCAGTTGGAGTGCTACGTGCTGATGGGCTTCCTGCTGCTGGAGCAGCAGCGGCTGAAGGATCTCCAGGGCGTTGGAGCGAGACTCGGAGCGGTCTGGGTGCACGCCCGCACGACCGACCGCCTGCGGATGGGAAATGCTCTGCCAGCAGTGGAACGTCGAGTGCATCGAGCGCCGTTTGCGTACCGCCCGCAGCAGGCGCCATCTGATGCGCGAACTCCGCCAGCATGCCCCTTGCCAAGTCGCGTAAGCCGGCCGCCACGGAAACGCCCCCAAACACCGAGAAAGGCAAGACTTTCGATGCCTTTCAGGTGCAAACGCGCAGCGGCATAGGGTCACGAGTCTTTGTCTTCACGGGATGGGGCGCGCATGGTGGCCAACCACCGTCCTTGCCGGCTCGCGGGTGCTACAAGTCCCCTGGAAATTGGGCCACCCGATCTGCTAGACTTAACCGTGGCGCAATGCCGCATAGTGGTCCTCTTTGACATTCCGTGGTTGCACGGTCCTTATCCTCGGGACGCACCGGAAGGGTTACGGCTGCCCTGGGCGTCCGAGAGGGGAGGGGGCGAAGTGGCAAGAGCCGAGATCTGTTGACCAACACGATGCCCGGCCGCTGGCGAGAAAGACGTGCCCACGACAAGCGGCTGGGTGGCATGCCGTCACGGGGCGCAGCCCCGGGTCGGCATGGAAGGGATGATGGCGACTGCCATGCTCACCCGACGCTTGGCGTCGTGAGAGCATGCCACCCGCCGATGTACCGCCCCGGCCCGTTAGAAAGCAATCCCCTGGTACTTGGCCACCCGCTCCAGGTTCTTGAGCAGGTCGGTGGGCGTCTGGAAGCGATCGCCCGGCCGCTTGGCCAGCATCCGCAGCACCAGCCCCTCGAACATGTCGGGGATCGACAACTGGTACTTCTTGGGCTTGACCGGCTCCGCCTGGCGGATCCGGGTGATCACCTCAGGCAGCGCATCGCCTTCAAACGGCGGGCGGCCGGTGAGCAGCGCGTAGACCGTCGCCCCGAGGCTGTAGATGTCCGAGCGGCCGTCGACTTCGGCCTCGCTGCGGGTCCGCTCCGGCGACATGTACAAGACGTCGCCCACCAGTTCGCCCCGCCGCGTGATCTGCCGGGCCAGCGATCCGGCCAGGGCCTTGGCCAGCATCAGGTCTCCCAGCTTGGCGAGCTTGTCGCTGGCGCGGAGTAGGATGTTCGCCGGCGTGATGTTGCGGTGGATGATGTCGCGGGCATAGGCCGCTTCCAGGGCCCGGGCAACGTGCACCGCGACGCGGAACGCGTCCTGCCAATCGAGCATCCCCACCGTGCCGATCCGCTGGATCACCTGGACGAGGCTCTCCCCCTCGACGTATTCCATCGCCAGCCAGCAGTACGGCCCGGTCTTGCCGGCCGCGTAGAGCTCGACGATATTCGGGTGGCGGATGGGCATCATCGTCTTCATCGCGCGGACGAACCGCTGCACCTCCTCCTCGCTTTCGGTGGTCTCGGGCCAGAGGACCTTGAGGGCCACCACGCGGTCGTGCTCCGCGTCGTGCGCGCGGAAGACCACGGCCGAGGTACCCGTCGCGATCTTCTTCTGTATCTCGAAGAAGGCGATCTTGGCGCCGACCAGCTCCTGGACGGGGGTCGCCGGGGCGGCAGGCTTCGGCTTCGCCAGCCCTCCGACCAGGGTGGTCGCATCCAGCGCCCCTTCCAGGTTGAATCGCAGTCGCGTGCTGCCGATGCGGATCTCGTCGCCGGGCTTTAGATCGTGCCAGGGGACCTGCTGGTCGTTGACGAACGTGCCGGTCCTGCTTCCCAGGTCGGTGAGGCGGTACTTCCCGGCGTCGACCTCGAGGCGGCAGTGGCTCCGCGAGACGTGGGGGTCGGCCAGGCGCGGCGAGGCCCCCTCGCCCCGCCCGATGAACAACGTCTGGCCTTCCTCCACCGGGATCGTGCGTCCCTGATCCGGCCCGGAAATGACGACGAGTTGTGCGCCCATGGCTCAATCCCCCGCCGGACAACGGCTACCTGATGATACCACTGTTCCCCATGTGGGGGCACGTGTCGGCACCCCGCACCGGTACCTCGCAAGGTAGAGTATGTTCCCTTGTCAATCTGCTGCCAAGTGGGGGAGGGGTGCAGCAACCGAATGTTGGCACGCTGTCCAGGGCATAGCTCAGCGAAGACCTACGGATTGTAATTCATCGCGTTTGCACGTCGCGCGTCCTGCAGGAGCAGTTACACATGGCATCGCAGGAGCTCCGCCCATCTTTCGGGGGGCATGAGAGGGTGGCTCCCCGGCCACCCGTGGCTGCGCGGAGCCGCCTGCCGGGTCTGCTAGTCCTTCTGGGTGGTCTAGTCTTCCTTCTGATCCTGCCGAGCAGCTTCAGTATGCTATTACCCGAGGCCGTGCCCGGGCGGAAGCCGAAGTCGCGCTTCAGGAACTAGCCCAGTTGCCCGAGGGCGTCAGCCGGCTCCCACTGGCAGCCAAGGCGGTTGCGCCCAGTGTGGTGGGCGTGAAGGTGGTCCGGCTGGTCCGCCAGTGGGATGAGTGGTCGCCCGTCCTCGGGGGGCCGATCGGCGCGCTGGAAGGCCAGGGTTCCGGCGTGATCGTCGACAAGGAGGGCTATGTCATTACGAATTTCCACGTCGTCAACCAGGCCGCCAAGATCGTGGTCACCCTGAGCGACGGCCGAACGATTGGCGACGTCCAAAAGGTCGGTGAAGACCCGCAGCGACGTGGCCGTCTTGAAGATCGACGCGGGGAACCTCATGCCTGCCCAATGGGGCGATAGCGACAAGCTTGAGGTGGGGGATCAAGTGCTCGCCATCGGCAGCCCTTTCGGATTGGCGGCGACGGTCACCGCGGGGATCATCAGTGCCAAGGAGAGACGCGGCATCCCGGTGTCGGAAGCCCTTTACTATCAAGACTTTCTACAAACCGACGCGGCCGTGAATCCGGGCAACAGCGGGGGCCCCCTGGTCAATCTCAGCGGGCAGATCGTGGGCATCAACACGGCGATCTTCGGCGATAGATACCAGGGGACCAGCTTCGCCATCCCAAGTCGGATTGCCCAAGAGGTTTACCAGAAGATACGGGCGGGGGAGAAGTTGGCCCGCGGTTGGCTCGGCGTGAGCATGCAGCGCTTGACCGACAGCTTGGCCGAGCGGCTGAAGCTTCCCGAGCCGCGGGGCGCCTTGGTGGCGGACGTGGTCGAGGGCTCTCCCGCGGAGAAGGCCGGTATCCTTCCAGGCGACGTGATCGTCGAGTGGAACGGCCGAACGGTCAATGACATCAACGACTTGCGCTTCCTGGTCGCCGCCACCAAGGTCGGCTCCCAAGTCAAGGCCGTGGTCTACCGGGACGGGGCGAAGGTGGAGCTGACCGTGACCGTCGCCGAGCGCAAGTCGTCCGCCGAACGGTGACGCTGACTTGACCCAGGTGGGGTCCGTGCTATAATCATCGGCACTCGGGACAGAAGAGGAACAGCCGCCGCAGTCTCCCCCTCCGCAAGCAGGCGGCGCGGCAAATGGAGTTGCCGACCTGTGGGACTGGGATGTGAAATGGATTTTGCGCATCTTGCCACACAGGAGTTGAAGGTGTCGTCCGCCTCCTCGTTGGACACGAAAGAACGGGTCAGGCAGGCGATCGACATCGTCGAACTGGTGAGCAAATACGTGCAGTTGCGGCGCCAAGGCCGCGCCTACGTCGGCCTCTGCCCCTGGCACGACGATACCCGCCCCAGCCTCCAGGTCAATCCCGAGCGGCAATCGTTCAAGTGCTGGGTCTGCGACATCGGCGGGGACGTGTTCAGCTTCGTGATGCAGATGGACGGGGTGACGTTCCCGGAAGCGCTCGCGATGCTGGCGGAGCAGGCCGGGATCCCGCTCAAGCCTGCGCGGGGGGCGGCGGGCACAACCAGCGAGAGCAGCCAGGACAAGCGGGCCCTCTATCGGGCGATGGCCTGGGCGGAGAAACAGTACCACGACTGCCTGCTCCACGACCCCGAGGCCGAGCCCGCACGCCGATACCTTCACGACCGGGCGATCACGCCGGACAGCATCGAGAAATTCCACCTCGGCTACTCCCCCAATCGCTGGGACTGGATCCTTCGCCGCGCCCAGGCCGCGGGGCTCAGCGGCAAGCTGCTGGAGGCGGTTGGGCTTCTAGCGGCTTCTCCTGAGGGCGGGAATTCCTACGACCGGTTCCGCGGCCGCGTGCTGTTCTCGATCCGCGACGTCCAGGGCCGCCCGATCGGCTTGGGAGGACGAGTGCTCCCCGAGTCCGGTTCCACCAGCCCGGCCAAGTACATCAACTCCCCCGAAACCCCGCTGTTTCGCAAGAGCGAGAACCTCTACGGGCTCGACGTGGCCCGCGACGCCCTCCGCAAGAGCGGCACGGCCCTGGTCGTGGAAGGCTACACCGACTGCATCGTCGCCCATCAACACGGTTTTCCCAACGCGGTGGCCGTCTTGGGCACGGCGCTGGGCCCGCGACACATTCAAGTTCTCAAGCGCTTTGCGGATCGAATCCTGCTGGTGCTCGACGGCGACGAGGCGGGCCAGCGGCGGGCCAACGAAGTGCTCCAGTTGTTCGTCGGTTCCGAGGCCGACCTGCGCGTGGCAATCGTCCCCGACGGCCTGGACCCCTGCGACCTGTTGACCGAGCGTGGCGCCGACGCCTTCCGCGAGGTGGCGGCCGCGGCGGTCGATGCCCTGGAGCATAAGTTCCGCGTCGCGGCCCGCGGCTTGGACCTCGAGCAAGACGTGCAGGGGATCAACCGGGCGCTGGAGGAGATCCTTGCCCTGATTGCCGCCTCTCCGCGACTGACCCAAGCCACCGACGCCCAGCGACGGAACCGCGAATGGACGATCCTCGGCAAGCTCGCGTTGCGCTTCCGCGTTCCGCAGGAGACGGTTTTCGAGCGGTTGCGGGAGCTGCGCAGCGGGTCGCAGCGGCGGCAAGCCGCGGCCGCCCGGGCCGAGGCCTCCGCCGCGACAAAGGGCGGCCCGGCCGGCCCCCCGCCAGCGCTCGACCCCTGGCAACGGGAATTGCTGGAGATCCTGATCCGCTATCCCGAACTTCTCGGTATGGCCCGGCCGAGTATCCGGCCGGGGCAGTTGGCCTCGGCGTCCTGCCGGGCGATTTACGAGACCTGTTGCCGGCTGGCCGACGGCGGCCTGCTGCCGTCGTTCGACCGGCTGATGTTGGAGCTCGACGATCCGGCCCTGAAGAGCCTGCTCGTCGAGCTGGACGAGAGCGGATCGGCCAAGAAAACCGCCGATCCTGGCCCCCTTTTGGAGGAGTTGATCCGCAGCTTCCAGAAACAGGAAACGATCAAGCAGCACCCCGCCAAGACCGGGCTGCTGCGGGAAAAACGCTTGGACGAGGGGCAGGAGCTTGCCGTCCTGCGCGAGATCGTCCAGGAGGAGAGGACCCGGCAAGGCATTTCCGAGCCCACGGACGGGTAGGACCATGACCGGGTTGATCGCAGCCGCGCTTGCGGCGTTCCCGCCGGCTCGCGATCACCAGTTCCACGTCACCGGACCGCGCCGGGAGGGCGCGGAAGGAGTTGCGAGGTGGACCATTTCGACAAGGACCTGCAAGATCTGGTCGCCAAGGGCAAATCGCAAGGGTACCTGACCTACGACGAGGTGATTCGCTACCTGCCCGACGAAGCCGTCAATCCGGACAAGCTCGATACCCTGCTGCTCACCTTGGACGAGCTGGGGATCGAGTTGGTGAGCAAAGCGCCCGAGCCGGAGTTCTTCGAGGTTTCTCCTCCAGCGGCGGCCCGCCCCGAGCTCCGCCTCTTCCGCCCGGACGCACCGAACGCGGAGCATGGACCGGCCGGCCCGCAAGACAAGCTCCCCCCGCTCGAGGACGCGCCGCGCTGGAGCAGCGATCCGATCCGGCTCTACCTCGGCCAGATGGCCGAGATTCCCCTGCTCAGCCGCGAGGAAGAGATCGCGCTGGCCAAGAAAATCGAGGTCACGCGGAAGCGGTTCCGCCGCACCGTCATCGGCTGCAACCTGGCGATGCGGGCCACGGTAAGCACGCTCACCAAGGTCCACAGCGGGTTTCTCCCCTTCGATCGCACGGTCAAGGTCTCGCTGACCGAGCGGCTCACCAAAGAGCAGATCATGGCCCGCATGCCGCACAACTTGAAGACCCTCTCCCACCTGCTGGACGAGAACCGGAAGGACTTCCTGCGGCTGGTGAACCGGCGGACCCCGCCCGAGGAGCGTGCGGTGGCCCGGAAGCGCTTCATCCGCCGCCGCCGCAAGAGCTCGATCCTGGTGGAGGAGCTCAGCCTGCGGACCCGCCGCGTCCAGGCCATGATGCGGCAAATGGAAGAAATCTCCGAGCGGATGGCCGCCCTGCGGACGAGGATCCGCGAGCTGGCCGACCGGCCCGCTCGCCAAGACGAGCGGGCCAGCCTGCGCCGCGAGCTTCGCGACCTGATGACGCTCACGCAGGAGAGTCCCCACGGCCTGCGGAGACGCTGCGAGAAGATGCGGAGCCAGTATCGGGATTACGAAGAGGCCAAGCGGCAGCTCTCCGGCGGCAATCTCCGCCTGGTGGTCTCGATCGCCAAGAAGTACCGCAACCGGGGGCTGAGCTTTCTGGACCTCATCCAGGAGGGCAATACCGGTCTGATGCGGGCGGTGGACAAGTACGAATACCGCCGCGGCTACAAGTTCTCCACCTACGCCACTTGGTGGATCCGCCAAGCCATCACCCGGGCCATCGCCGACCAGGCGCGGACGATCCGCATCCCAGTGCATATGATTGATGTGCTGAGCAAATTGCGGAATACCTCGAAAAGGCTCTTGCAAGAACTGGGCCGAGAGCCGACAACAGAGGAAACAGCCCGCGCCGCCGAGCTGAGCCTGGAAGAGACGCGCCGGGTGTTGAACATTGGGCGGCACCCGGTGAGCCTGGATCGGCCGGTCGGGGAGAGCGAGGATAGCTGCTTTGGGGAATTCATCGAGGACGACAGCACCGCCCGGCCCGACAAGGCCGCCAACAATGAAATGCTTCGAGAGAAAATCGAGGCCCTCCTCAAGACCCTTACCTACCGGGAGAGGGAGATCATCCGCCTCCGGTATGGCCTGGGAGATGGGTATACGTACACCCTGGAGGAGGTTGGGCGGATCTTCAAGGTCACCCGCGAGCGGGTGCGGCAGATCGAGGCCAAGGCCGTCCGCAAGCTGCAACATCCCGTCCGGAGCAAGCACCTCGAAGGATTCCTCGAACGGGTGGCAGGCTGACGTGAATCGTCCAGCCGCTGACCGAAAAGGTCAGCGGCTTTTTTCGTTTTCCGACCGCGTCTTTTTCACTCCCCGCAAGCCATGTTATCCCAGATCACCGTAACTACCGAATCGCTCCGCCGGCTCCACCGCATCCACCAGCAGCTTCAAGACCTTAAGGAGCGCTTGGAGCGTGGGCCGCGGATCGCCAAGGCCCACGAGGCGAATCTCAGCCGCGTCGAGCAGCAGCTCGCCGAACTCCGGGCAAAGGCCGACTCGCTGCGAAAATCGGCCAACGCCAAGCAAGACCAATTGCAGCGCGGCGAAGCGAACGTCGCCCGCCGCCGCCAGCAGTTGCGCGAAGCCAAGGACAACCGCGAGTACCAAGCCCTGGTGGACCAGATTGCCGCCGACCAGATGGCCAACAGCGTCCTGGCCGACGAGGCCCTCGAGGCCATGGAACGGCTCGACGAAGTGAACAAGAAGGTCGCCGAGGCCGAGGCCGCCGCGGCCAAGGCCCGCTCTCAGGCCCAGCACAGCGCGGAGGAAGCGGTGGGCCAGGGGCCCAAGATCCAGGCCGACCTCGAGCGGCTCACGGCCGAGCTCCGCAAGACGGAGCAAGAACTGCCCGCCGAATTCCAGGAGGTCTATCAACGGCTGGTGCGGGCGAAGGGGAGCGACGCCCTGGCCCCCATGCTCGGCGAGTTCTGCGGCGGCTGCAACCACCACGTCCCGGTGAATATGTACAACTCGATGGCCCTCTCCAAGCCGGTCTTTTGCCGCTCCTGCGGCCGGCTGTTGTACTTGCCGGAAGACCGCATGCCCGGCCGCTAGCGGACCTGCCAGCAAAGGAGGATCAAGATATGAGCGGATCGCAGTCGCGCGAGGAGAACCAACCGCGGGCCACGCGAAGGGGCTTTCTGGAGCACGTCGGGCACGGACTGGTCGCCGGGGGCCTGATGGCTTCCGTGTGGGACGACGCCGCCTCGGCGTGCGGCGCCGAGGCGGCCCAACGCGGCCCCGGGCCGGGCAGGGTCGGCTCTCGCGTCCTCGGCAAGACCGGACTGTGGGTCTCGGAGATCGGCTTCGGCGGGCATAGCTGGTCCTATGCCCGGGTGCCCGACGGCCGCGGCAAGCTCCGCCCGCCCACCCTCGACGAAGCCGCCCGGATGATCGCCATCGGACTGGACATGGGTGTGAACTTCTTCGATTCCTGCACGCCCCCGGAAGAGCACAGCGTTCCCGGCGAGGTGATCAAACGCCTGAGGAAGCGCGACGCGGTCATCGTCAGTGCCCGGCTCTGCCACAAGATGAAGGGCGTGCCCAAGGACAAGGAGATCATCTACCGCTGGGTCGACGAGCGGCTGGCCCTCTGGCAGACCGATCGCTTCGAGCTGCTCATGCTCACCAACACCGAGAACGACACGCCCAAGTCGGGCTACTGGGACATGTCGTACTCGCTGGAGGCGGTGGAGAAGCTCAAGCAGCAGGGGAAGATCCGCTTTGCCGGGTTCGGCTGCCACTTCGCGCCGGAGGGATACCGCGAGGCCTTCGAGAAGTTCGGCCGGGCCTTCGACGTCTGCTCGCTCCCCTACAACGCCCGCCACCGCGCCGCCGAGGAGATCATCCCCCAGGCCAAAACGCTCAACCTGGGGATGGTCACCATTAAGCCGTTCGCCCGCGGGGCCCTGCTGGAAAAGCACGACCTGGCCGGGTCCGACGCCGGACTGCCCCGCGACATGATCGCCTTCGTGCTCCAGCACAAACTGGTCGACTGCTGTATCTGCGGCGTCCACACCGAGGCCCACGTGCGGGAGAACTTCAGCGCCTCCTGGACGAAGCTCACGCCCGACGGCCGCCGCCGGCTGGAACAACTGGCCGCCCAAACCCCCTGCGGCGAACACCCCTGGCTGGAAAACGGCTGGCTCTGCGCCTAGCGCCCGCGCCGCGGAAGATGGATAAAGGGGGTGGGATTGCGGTCAGCCCTGGCGCGATTGAGCCGGGTGGCCCCGGGCGAGCAACCTCCCGGGGCCACCCGGCGTATGCCGTTGCGAGATCTGCGGAAAAGCGGTTTCACCTGATTGACATTCCGAAATGGGCACGTTAGTTTCTAGCCAATGCCTTGGTGGTGCGAAAGCACGGGCCGATGTTTCGTCAGCCGGGTCGCGATGCGATTCGTGGAGAGTCGCTCTGCTATTTGGGGGCACTCCGCACCCCCAAATAACAGGGCATAAGCAAGGCGAGAAGCTTCTGCGAAGCTTCCGCCTTGGCAAGGCATCACGGACGCGGGCTACGGCTCGCGTCCGTCGCTTCTTCCTGCCGGGAGAGCGTCGATGGGTTGGATCTGGGCCTCGATCGTCATCGGGGTGGTCATTGCGGTGCTGATCCTGGCGGTGATCGCGTCGACCAGGCGGCGCCGCCTGAAGGTCGGCGAGCTGGCGCGGCGCCTCGGCGTGTCCGAAGAGGATCTGCGATCATTCGAGCCCTTCTATCGGATCGCCCACATTCGCAAGCGATCCGGCGGCAGCCGACGTTTGCAGGTTCCCGATTCGGACACCAAGGCGTTCCAGCGCCGAATCTTGCGTCGCCTGCTCGCTCGGTTGAGGGCGCATGAAGCGGCGTGCGGGTTCGAGCGCGGGCGGTCGATCGTCGACAATGCCCTGCCTCACGCAGGTCAGGCCGTTGTGGTTCGCATGGACGTCGTCGACTTCTTCCCCAGCACCAGCGCCGACCGCGTAAAAAGCTACTTTTTTCGGATTGGCTGGAACGAGGAAGCGGCAGCTTTGCTCACCGACCTCACCACGTGCGACGGCGGGCTGCCGCAAGGCGCGCCGACCAGCCCGCGGCTCAGCAATCTCGTCAACTATCTCCTCGACGCTCGCCTGTCCGCGTTGGCCGAGCGGCGGGGCGCCGTCTATACACGCTACGCCGATGACATCACCTTCTCCTTTCCGGTGGACCGGCCAAAACGCGTTCGCGGCATCATTCAGGCCGCCTCACGGATCTTGGAATACCACGGTTACCGCATCCACAGACGCAAGAAGCTGCACGTTCGCCGCCGGCACCAGCGGCAGGAAGTCACCGGGCTGGTCGTGAACGATCGCGTCCAACTGCCGCGCAAAACGAGACGTTGGCTCCGCGCCCTGAAGCACCACCTGGAAACCGGCCGACCCACCAGCCTGAAGCAGACGCAGCTTGACGGTTGGATCGCGTTTCAGCACATGGTCGAGACTCGAGCGGCCGCGAGGGAAACGCCTCAGTAGCCCTGAAAAGGGAAAAGGGGACATTCTAGTTTTCCATGTTTAAGCGTCGATTTGCGTCTCCCGACTTCGCTGCTTTGCGAAAAGCAGAATGTCCCCTTTTCTTCTCTGATACCAGAGGGGGATCACTATGAAAGCCCTCAAAGCCCGCGGACTGACGTTGATCGAGATACTCGTCGTGATCACGATTATTGGCGTTTTGCTGGCGCTCTTGCTCCCGGCCGTGCAGGCCGCGCGCGAAGCAGGCCGACGGACCCAATGTGCCAATAATCTCCACCAGGTTGGCATCGCCATCCACGGCTATCATGCTGCCCACAGGTGTTTCCCGCCGGGCAAGATCACCGTCGGTCCCTGGATCAATTGTGTCAACTATACGTCCTGGCCGATCGCGATCCTCCCTTACCTCGAACGGAACGATCTCTATCGCGAGTACCATCAAGATAAGGCGAACGAGGCCCCCGAGAACGCACTCGTGCGCGAGGGCGTGGTGACGACCTACGTGTGTCCGAATGACGATACCGCCGGCAGATTGGAGTCCCCCGGCTCGGGGCCCGGCAACAAGATCGCATACCGCGGCGGGTCGTACCGGGGCATGAGCGGCCGCAGCGACGGACGCGGTTGGTGGGATGCCAACTGGGATACGATCGAGAACGATCCTCTGCCGAAGGATTGGATCGGCGTATTCCACGTTGTTGGACGAGGCAACCTCGATTGCGAGTCCCTCGACAAGATTCGGGACGGCGCATCGAACACGCTGATGGTCGGCGAGTCCTATACGCGGACCCACACGGACCGAGGAACCTTCTGGGCCTACAGTTACACCTGCTATAATGCCGGCTCCGCAACGCCGCTGCCACAAACCTTGATCGCAGACTATGACGCCTGCATCAACGCCGGCGACCGTACCAGCTACCACGACAACGCGTGCAAGCGGGCATGGGGAAGCTTTCATCCGGGCGGGCTTCACTTCGCCAATTGTGACGGATCGGTACATCTTGTCAATCAGGAGATTGACTTGGAAACGTTCTGCCAACTGGCCACGATTCACGGGCGCGAAGGCACGGCTTTGCCATGGTAGCGACGATTCTCCGCTGCCCCGGGAGAGGACATCTTCCATGGCTTCCCGACGGTTCTTGAAGGTGCTCGATCAGGAAACGGGGCCGGTCACGTTCCAGGATCTCGTCGAGATGATCCGCGCCGGCCGGCTTACGGAGGATGGTCTCGTTCGTCGGGAGATCGGCAGCGAGTGGATTCGCGCGAGGGACGTCATCGGCCTGTTTCCCATTGCGAGGGGCCAAGCCGCGGGCCCCGCACCGCCGGAAGTCGAAGAGGAGGCGGAGAGTACCCCCAGACCGAAGCCGGCGGCCACGACAGCAGCGCGAGTGTCCAAGCCTCCTAGGAAAAGACAACGTTGGAAAGCGATTGGGGGCCTCCTGGTGGTGCTCGCGCTGGCCGCGACGTGCGTGCTGTGGGCAACCCGTCGGCCACGCGGTGTAAAACCGAGAACCATCAAGCCGCCTCGCACTGACGAAGCGACGCTTACGGCGATTCGGGCTCGTCGCCCGACGCCACCGACAATCCCTGGGCTGCCTGAGCGGGTCCCGCAGCTTGTGCCAGGTCTGGAAGGGATCGATCCGGCCTTCACGCCTTGTCTGACGCCCGACCTGCGGACGATCGTCTTTTCCTCGATAGGTGACCAAGGGACCGGCTATGACCTGTATGAGGCGACACGAGGGGACAGCTCACGCCCGTTCGACAAACCGCGGCTCATCCAGGCCTGCGTGTCCCCGGCCACCGATGCCCGCCCCACGCTTTCGCCGGACGGGTTGGAGTTGATTTTCCGCCGGACGACGCACCCGCCGCAACTGTGGCGAACCACTCCCGAGAGCCGGTCCAGCGAGTTCCCCACGCCGCAGCGGTTGGCGCTGCCCGAGCGCGAGATCGCCGGACGCACCCTGGGCCCGCCGCAATTGGTGGATCGCTTCCATCTTCTGGTCACCGCGACTCACCACGAATCCCAGGTCTGTTCCATCCTCTTGGCCAAGCGCCCCAGCCAGTCCAGCGCCTTCGGGTCTCTTCGGAGAGTGCGGTTCTACCATCCGGCACGGGTCTACTTCCTTGCAGCGGACCGGCTGCGAGCGTATGCGGGTGGCGCCGAGGGGCTCTTGGTAGCGAGCCGGAAGAGCGAAGAGGACGGTTTTGACGAAGGCACCCTGATTGCCCCTGCCAGCGTGACCGGCCCTGTGGAAGACCAGATCTGGGTGGCCCCAAGGGAAGACTTGATCGTTTACTCTTCGCCAGGTCCAGGACAGAAAATCGGCACCAGCAGGAAACTCTGGGCAATCCGGTTTTAGCGGCCGGCCAACAATTAGTTCGTGTTTTGATCGCAGCGTGCCCTCACCCTCTGCCCCTCTCCCGCAAGCGGGAGAGGGGAGTTGTTGTTGGACGGGCGCTTAGTGCCTGGCGCCGGGCGATTACAGCGTTTTCTGGGCATCAAGGTCGCAGGCGCCGGGCAATCTTCGAAAGGCGGCGCGAGGCCAAGTCCACGGGAACCAAGTCTCGGTCATCCGGCCCAAGGGGCCCGCGCCGGTCGCGCGCGGAGGCCGTTGGCCTCGTCGTCGCCGAGGAACTCCTCTTTGGCCGGATCGAACTTGAGCTTCCGATTGAGGATCCAGGCCAGCGCGGCCGCGTGGCAGGCGGTGTGGGAGCGGCGCATGACCTGGGAGTTGGCCGCCGGCGGCTTGCGCGACTTGACGCAGTCGAAGAAGTTCCGGGCGTGGGCCGAGACGTCAAGCCCCACCTCGCGCTTGGCGATCACCTCTTTCACCTCCTCCTTGAGCGAGGCCGGATGCACCTCGATGCCCCCGTTGTCGCCCGTCTCGACCCAACCTTCGTCTCCCACGAACCGCACGGGGCAGGTCCCCAGCGCCTGGACCCATCCCGGCCGCTGGCCGAAGGGAGTCTCCAGGCAATCGAGGACGAGCTTCACGCCGTTGGCGTAGCGGGCGTTGATCGTTTTCCCCGATGCTTCGTACTCGACGGGCCCGGTGTCGTCGGCCCCGTTGGCCCATTGGCAGAGATCCACCGTGTGCGCTCCCCAGTCGAGCAGCCGCGCGCCGGAGTCGAAATCCCAGTACCCGCGCCACCCTCCCTCGACGTAGCGACGGTTGTAGGGGCGCCATGGGGCCGGCCCGAGCCACAGGTCCCAGTCGACAACCTCGCGCGGCGGAGTGGGCTCGCCGGGAAGCCAGGTCGTCTCGATCGACGGCGTGTAGACCGAGGCGAAGAGGGTCTGGAGCTTGCCGAGCTTGCCGGTTTGGGCGAGTCGAACGGCGGCCTGGAAATTGGCGACGCTCCGCCGCTGCGTACCGGCCTGGAAGACGCGGCCGGTCTTTCGCACGACGTCGTCGAGGGCCTGGCAGAGTCCGATCGTCAGGCCGCAGGGTTTCTCGCTGTAGACGTCCTTGCCGGCCTTGGCCGCCAGGATCGAGGCCGGGGCGTGCCAGCGGTCGCCGGTGGCGATGAGCAGGGCGTCGACGTCGGGCCGCGCCAACAACTGGCGGAAGTCGCGGTAGACCGCGCAATCCTTGTTCCCGTAATGCTTGTCAACGAGTTTCTTTCCGGCATCCCGCCGGCTGGCTTGAACGTCGCAGACGGCCACGCACTGGCAGTCGGGCTGCTTGAGCATGCCGCCGAGGTCGTAGGTGGCGCGCGGGCCGATGCCGATCACCCCCAGGGTGATCCGCTCCGAGGGGGCCGCCCTGTTCTCGCCGCCCAAAGCCGCGGCCGGCACGAGCCAAGGGAGATTTACTGCGGCGCCGGCCGCCAGGGAAAGTCGCAACACGTCGCGCCGCGTCAGGTTCTCATTCGCTTTTGGCATGGTCTACCTCCGGTTTGCAGGATTGCCTCGTAAAGGACCGCTCGCTTCGGTTTCGGGCCGAGAGGAGGGTTGCAGGCACCGCGAATCCTCCTCATTCTGGTCGGCAAGAGAGCAGGATGGAAGCCCCCGGACCTCTAATCCGCCGAGCCGGCAATCGGCCCCGTCGAGGGACCGCTGGGGATCGGCCGGACGGAAGCCGAAAATAGCTCGACGCTGGGAGGGTTCTTGAGGTGGGGCTTGGCGTCACTACAATGGGGGCTGATGAACCGGCCGTGTGCCGCGAGGGGACAGCTCCCTTTTTCGCCGGTCGCCCTGTGCGGCAGAATGGACTCTTGCGCGGCGAAAAAGGGGACAGTCCCCGACGGCTGCCGATGCAGTTCCACATAGGTGCGAAGGAGGATTCCCCGATGAACAAGACATCAAGACGCGCTCTCTTGGCCTGCGTCGCCGCGCTGCTGCTGGCGCCGCTGGCTGCGACCCGTGCCGCCGAGTTCCACGTCGCTCCAAGCGGCAACGACGCCAACCGCGGCACGCAGGCGGCTCCGCTCCGCACGATCCAGCGCGCCGCGGACCTCGCGCAGCCGGGCGACGTGATCACCGTCCACGAGGGAGTGTACCGCGAGCGGATCAAGCCCCCGCGGGGAGGCCAGTCCGACCAGAAGCGGATCGTCTACCAGGCCGCGCCGGGCGAGAAGGTCGAGATCAAGGGGTCGGAAGTCGTCAAGAACTGGGTGAAAGTCCAGGACGACGTCTGGAAGGCGACCCTGCCGAATTCCTTCTTCGGCGGCTTCAACCCCTACAGCGACCTGATCCACGGCGACTGGTTCAATCCCAAGGGCCGCCAGCATCACACGGG
>Ga0315280_10006089_pt1 | contig 16807 bp, 15 predicted proteins | sample YL17G06_40_MG_FD_203697 | JGI IMG/M metagenome (GOLD analysis project Ga0315280, IMG submission 203697) | Sediment microbial communities from Yellowstone Lake, YNP, Wyoming, USA - YL17G06_40 | ecosystem: Environmental > Aquatic > Freshwater > Lake > Sediment | place: USA: Wyoming | collected...
GATCATGGCGAAGTAGAGGCCATGCCCGGAGTGGCGCGGGTGATCCCCATCAGCAAGCCCTACAAGCTGGCCTCCCGGGAGTTCAAGAAGGAAGACACTTGCGTGGCCCTAGGGCCGATCACCGTCGGGGGCTCCCGGGTGGTGGTGGCGGCCGGGCCCTGCTCCGTGGAGTCCCGGGAGCAGATGCTGGAGATCGCCTTCGCGGTGAAGGAATCCGGGGCCGTGATCCTGCGCGGCGGAGCCTTCAAACCCAGGACTTCCCCCTACGCCTTCCAGGGTCTGGGAGAGGAGGGCCTGAAGCACTTGAAAGAGGCCGGCGAACGGACCGGGCTGCCCACTCTCTCGGAGATCCTCTCCACGGAGCACGTCCCCCTTTTCCGGGACTACGTGGACGTCCTGCAGATCGGAGCCCGGAACATGCAGAACTTCGAGCTGCTCAAGAAGGTGGGCGCCCTGAACAAGCCCGTAGTGCTCAAGCGGGGGCCGGCCGCCACCATCCAGGAGCTGCTCATGTCGGCGGAGTACCTGCTGGCCTCCGGAACCGATCAGGTCATGTTGTGCGAGAGGGGCATCCGCACCTTCGAGACCTACACCCGCTACACCCTGGACCTCTCCGCCATCCCGGTGGTGAAGAAGCTCAGCCACCTCCCCATCCTGGTGGACCCCAGCCACGGCACCGGCATCCGGGAAAAGGTGCCGCCCATGGCCCTGGCGGCCGTGGCCGCCGGCGCGGACGGCCTGATCTTGGAGGTCCACGGCGATCCCGAGCGGGCCCTGTCCGACGGCCCCCAGTCCCTGTTCCCGGAGCAGTTCGAAAAGCTCATGCGGGACATCGAAGTGCTGGCCCCGGTGCTGGGCAAGGAAGTGGCCAAGCTACCGGAGAGGCTGTGGATCAACCGGTTGCAGCCCGCCCCGGCTCTGAAGCCGCCGGCTTGCGCCGGGGAGCGCTTGCCGGTCGCCTTCCAGGGAGAGAAGGGGGCCTTCAGCGAGAACGCCCTGTTCCGTTACTTTCCCACAGGCACCGAGTCCATGCCGCTGGCCGAGTTCCGGGATGTGTTCAACGCCGTGCTGGAGGGCAGGGCCGGTTACGGCATCATCCCCATCGAGAACACCCTCTCAGGCTCCATCCACCAGAACTACGATCTGCTGCTCCAGTATCCGGATATCGGCATCGTGGGCGAGAAGACGATCCGCATCGTCCACAACCTGATCGCCCTGCCCGAGGCGGAATTGAAGGACATCCGCCGCGTCTACTCCCATCCCCAGGGGCTGGCACAGTGCGCTCAGTTCCTGGAGCAGCATCCCCTCTGGGAAAAAATCCCCTTCTACGATACCGCCGGATCCGTGGCCTTTATCGCCAGGGAGGGCAAGAAGGAGAACGCGGCCATCGCCAGCGAGCAGGCCTGCAGGGCGCACAAGATGCGGATCCTGAAGGAGGGCATTGAAACCTCCAGCCAGAACTACACCCGCTTCATGATTATCACCCGCCGCGAGCTCGCCCGGGTGGCGGATGCCAACAAGGCCTCAATCGTCTTCTCGACTCCCGACCGGCCCGGCGCCCTCTACCTGGCTCTCAAGGTGCTGGCCGAGCGGAAGATCAATTTGAAAAAGCTCGAGTCCCGGCCGATCCTGGGAAAGCCCTGGAAGTACATGTTCTATGTGGACACCGAGATGCCGGCGGAACCTGCCGTCTTCTCCGCGGCCCTGGAGGCTCTAAAAAAAGAAACCGAAGACCTGCAGGTGCTGGGGCTGTACCACGACTGATGAAGGCCCTTTAGCCGGGCTCGGGGCTGAGACCCATCTTTTTCATCTGTTCCTCTTCCTCTTTCAAGGACGCGTACTCGTGCTTCTTCTTGTTCACCTTGATGAGGCAGTTCTTCAAGGCGGCGAGTTCGATCTTGACCACCTTGACCTTGCCGCGCTCGGCCTGGGGCATCTCGTTCTTGAAGTAGATTCCCAGGGCCTCCAGGCGGCGGTGAATCCGGTTCAGGTCGTGTATGTTCTTGGTCAGGAAAGCGAAGAGCTGCTTCTCTTCGCCAGCCTCCAGCCGCCGGTAGGCTGGGCTCATCTTGTTGCCTAAGGCGGCGAAGAGCTTGGCCTTGTTCTGGATGTTCCCCAAGAGGAGGTTCAGATCCAGTTTTTCCGTCCTCTGCGCTCCGGTGGCTGCGTCCCGGTACTCCAGCTCCACGCTCCAGTCCTCGGGGCCGCCGCGAACGAGCTTTTCCAGCCAGCGGCGGATCCTCTGGCCGAAGCTCTGTCTGCGGTTTTCCATCAGCACCTTGTTTTCGAAGCTCTTGCGCAGGGCGTCGCTCAGGGGAGCCTCGGCGGCGGCCAGAATCCGGATGCCCTCCAGAAGAATGGATTTATGGCTGGCCTGTCGCCTCACCTCGGCGGGTTTCTCCTGCACCGGTGAGATCCGGGCCAGGATCTCCCCCTCCACCTCTTCCCGGTTTTCGGCGCTCTCTTCCGCCAGCAGCTCCTTGACCAGCTCCGGATAGAAGGGCCGGCCCCTGAGCTGCTGCAGGAACAGGGGCTTGATCCTGCTCACCGCCTTATCCAGCGCTTCCACACCGGCCGCCGGACCTCCCGGCCTGTCCGCCAGCAGATCAGGAGCCAGCTCGGCGAGCCTGCGGCGCAGCTCCAGCTTATAGGCTTCGCGCTGGAAGAGGGCCAGGTCCTTCAGTTGGGCCAGGATCTGCCTCGTCGCGGCCTCCAGCTGGGCCAGGGAGTCGCTGAGGATGCTGTTGGAGATGTTGTCCCCGCCCTGGCGGACCCTGCCCACGAACTCGGCCAGAACGGCGGTGTTCGTGCTGGAGGAAACACCGCTGAAACCCTGCCACTGGATGTACTGGACCAGAGCGAGGATCCTCTTGATCGTCTCCAGGGACAGAGATTCGAGGTTGAAGGAGAAGTTGCCGTTCAGGAAATCCAGCTGGTTGTGGAAGGCGGATAGGCGGCGGCTCAACTCCTCCTGCTTTTCCGATTCCAGGAAGCTGCTCGTGGGGGGGAGGGAGAGCTCCAGAATCCTGTGGTCGTACTTGTAGGGATCCTCATGGATCAGGGACTTGCGGATCAGGATATTGTAGATGTTCTCGAACAGGGTCTGGTATACCCTCAGGTTGTTCTTCAGCAGGGGAAGGGATTTTTCCTGCAGGTATTGCGCCCTGTTTTCGAGAACGGCCTGCAACCGTTCTTGAAAAGAGCGAGCTTCTCCCATACACTTGAGGATTATAGGGCAAAGATTTCGGACTGGCAATCGGAGCGACCTGATTCTTGGGCAGCATCAAAGCCTTTTCCATGGAAAAGCTCGTGATCGGGATCCTGATCAGCGAGCCCGCTCTCAGGGAGCGGCTCCTCTGCGAGCTGGCCGGGCTCTTCGGACCCCTGGATTTCACCAGTCAGGAACTGGAGTTTACCTACAGCCGCTACTATGACCGGGAAATGGGCGGACCGATCCGCAGGTTCTTCGTCTGTTTCCATGAACTGGTGGAGCCGCAGCGGCTTTCCACCCTCAAGCGCGCCACCAACGCGCTCGAGGACCGGCTGCGAGTGGAGGGCAGGAGGAAGATCAACCTGGACCCCGGCCTTCTTTCCCTCAACCGCTTCATTCTGGCCAGCACCAAGAACAGCTTCCACCGCATTCCCCTGGCGGAGGGGATCTACGGCGAGATCACTCTCATCTACCAGAGAGGGGCTTTCCGCCCCCTGGAGTGGACCTATCCGGATTACCACAGCCCCGAGTACCTGGAAATCCTGGACAGTATCCGGGACCTCTACCGGCGCCAGCTCAAAGGGCAAGCCCGGACCAGCGGCTGACGGCTTCCGTGAACCCGCTCTGGTTGTGTGGATAGACGCTGGGGAAACGTTCCTTGAGCTCCTGGGGCGCGTTCCCCACCACGAAGCTGCAGCCCGCCCAGCTCAGGAGGTCCAGATCGTTGTAATCGTTCCCCAGGGCCAGAACGTCCCTTCGCGCCAGGCCGTGCCGAGCGGCCAGCCAGGCTCCGGCCCGGGCCTTGGAAACCTGGGGGGAGAAGATCTCGATCCAAAGGGACTCTCCATCCAGGGGCGAGGTGGCGCGGATTACCTTCAGGGGCCTGAGCGCCTCATTCAGCGCCTCGAGCTCCCCTGTTAAGATGGGAGGAGACTTTACGGCGAGGAGTTGGCTGGCGGGGGCGAAAACGAGCTCCCCTTCCTTCCCGGGGCTGGCGAACTCCCGGTACAGCTCACAGCGGCGACGGAAATCGGGGTTGTCCCTTCCGGAACAGAAGTAGGTGAAGTAATGGTTGTCCGGCACAGGCCTGTGCACCATGAAGTCCAGGCCCTGGGCTTTCAGCACCCGGAAGGCCGCCTCCACCTGGGCCCGGCGCAGGGAGTGTCGCTGGAGGAGCCGCTGGCGGGGCCAGTCCATGACCCCGGCCCCGGAGGAGAAGACCAGGTAGTCGATGGGGAAATCCTCGGCCAACACCTTGCGGGCGGAGAACAGGGAGCGGCCGGTGGCGATCACCCGCAGGAGGCCTCTCCCGCCCAGGGCCAGTAGGGTGCGGTAATCCCTCTCGCTGACCGTGCGGTCCTCCCTCAGGAGTGTGCCGTCCAGGTCGGTGACCACCATGCCCATCCCGGCCAGTGTAAAGTCAAAAAGGTGCTTTGCATAGGTCGAGGTTCCTGCCTACCATAGGTGTATGCCCAGAATCGCCGTCGCCTTCGGCGGGGCGGGGCTCGCGGGCTGGCCCCACCCTGGTGATCTGCGACTGCGAGGATGTGGGTCTGGCGCAAGCTTGAACGCCCCGGCGCGCTCCTTTACAATGAGGGCAGAGGAACATGCCGTGAAAACCATGAAAGCCCTGCTCAAGAAGAGGCCGGAAGCCGGCCTCTGGCTGGAGGAAGTCCCCGTGCCGGAGGTCGACATCAACGACGTGCTGATCAAGATCCTCAAGACCTCCATCTGCGGCACGGACATCCATATCTACCTCTGGGATGAGTGGGCCCAGCGGACCATCAAGACCCCCATGGTGATCGGGCATGAGTTCGTTGGCCGGGTGGAAGCGGTGGGGAGCAATGTCCACGATTTCTACCCCGGAGAGATCGTCAGCGGCGAGGGACACGTGGTCTGCGGGCACTGCCGCAATTGCCTGGCCGGCAGGAGGCACCTCTGTATGCGCCCCAGCGGTATCGGAGTGAACCGGGCCGGGTGCTTCGCCGAGTACCTCAGCATCCCCGCCCTCAACCTCTGGTACGCGGACCCCCAGATTCCCCTGGAAGTGATCTCCTGCTTCGATCCCCTGGGCAATGCCACCCATACGGCCCTGTCCTTCGACCTGGTGGGCGAGGATGTGCTGATCACCGGCGCGGGGCCGATCGGCATCATGGCCGCGGCGGTGGCCCGCCGGGCCGGGGCGCGCTACGTCGTGGTGAGCGATTTTAATCGCTACCGCCTGGAGCTGGCCCGAAAAATGGGAGCGGACCTGACGGTAAACCTCAATGAAGACACCCTGGAGGGCGCCATGGAGAAGCTGGGCATGAAGGAGGGCTTCGACGTGGGCCTGGAGATGTCGGGCGCCGGCAAGGCCCTCGACGACATGATCAGGCTCATGTGCCACGGAGGCAAGATCGCCATCCTCGGCCTCCAGAAGCCTGGAACGCCGATCGATTGGGAGACGGTGGTGTTTGGCGGCCTGACCCTGAAGGGGATCTACGGCCGGGAGATCTTCGAGACCTGGTACAAGATGACCGCCATGATCCAGAGCGGCCTGGACATCGGCCCGGTGATCACCCACCGTTTCGAGGAGGCCGACTTCCAGCAGGCCTTCGAGGTCATGCGCTCCGGCCAGTCCGGCAAGGTGATCCTCAACTGGAGCTGAAAAAGGGGGCACCCGCATGTTCAAGGAAGCCAGAAGATACATCGCGGCGGAGCTGGAGAAGATCCGCAGCGAAGGATTGTACAAGAGCGAGCGAGTCCTGGCCGGACCGCAGGGCGCCAGGATCCGGGTCCAGGGCGGCAAGACGGCGCTCAACCTCTGCGCCAACAACTACCTCGGCCTGGCCGCGCACCCGCAGGTTATCCGGGCCGCGCGGGACAGCTATGAGCGCTGGGGCTACGGCCTGGCCTCGGTGCGTTTCATCTGCGGCACCCAAGCCCTCCATAAGGAGCTGGAGGCGGCGATCTCGCGTTTCCTCGCCACGGAGGATACGATCCTGTACTCCTCCTGCTTCGACGCCAATGGCGGCCTGTTCGAGACCCTGCTGGACGAGCGGGACGCGGTGATCTCCGACGAGCTGAACCACGCCAGCATCATCGACGGCATCCGTCTCTGCAAGGCCAACCGGCTGCGCTACCGCAACGGGGACATGGGGGAGCTGGAGGAGAGGCTGAAGGAGTCCTCCGCGGCCCGCCTGCGCCTGATCGCCACGGACGGGGTCTTCTCCATGGACGGGAGCCTGGCCAGGCTCCCGGAGATCTGCAGCCTGGCGGAAAAGCACGACGCCCTGGTGATGGTGGACGACTCGCATGGGGTAGGCGTGCTGGGCGAAAGGGGCAGAGGCACCGCCGAGCACTGGGGAGTGGGCGAGCGGGTGGATATCGTTACCGGCACCCTGGGCAAGGCCCTGGGCGGGGCCTCCGGCGGCTATACCAGCGGCAGGAGAGAGATCGTCGAGCTGCTGCGCCAGCGCTCCCGCCCCTACCTGTTCTCCAACACCCTGGCTCCGGCCATCGCGGCGGCCTCGCTCAAGGCCCTGGAGCTGCTCTGCGCTTCGGGCGAACTGCGAGACAGGTTGGGGGAGAACACCCGCTTCTTCAGGGAGGGGATGGAGCGGACCGGCTTCCAGCTCAAGCCCGGCATCCATCCCATCGTGCCCGTCATGCTGGGAGAGGCGAAACTGGCCCAGGAGGCGGCGGAGCGGATGCTGGCGAAAGGGGTGTATGTGATCGGCTTTTCCTACCCCGTGGTGCCGCGGGGTGAGGCCCGCATCCGCGCGCAAATGTCGGCCGCCCACAGCCGGGAGGACCTGGAGCTGGCCCTGAAGGCCTTCGCGGAAGTCAAGGCAGAGCTGGGTTTTTAGGCCGGCGCTCCGAGCTCTTCGCCGGGCATCGACCCTTCAGAGATCGATCTCCGTCTTGAAGACCGTCACCGCCCTGCCGATCAGCTGCACCCTATCGCCCTCCAGGGCCACCTCCATTTCCCCGCCCCGCGCAGAGGCCTGGTAGGCCCGAAAGCGTTGCCTGCCCAGAAGAGGGGCCCAGTAAGGGGCGAGCACCGTGTGGGCGGAGCCGGTCACCGGGTCCTCGTCGATCCCGTCCCAGGGGGCGAAGCAGCGGGAAACGAAGTCGTAGGGCGGAGAGCCCTCCGCCGTGACGATCAGTCCGTGTACCTCGGGCCCGCCCTCCCCGCACCTGTAGGCGCGCATCTTCCCGAAGTCAGGAGCCGTCCCGCGCACCGCCTCCTGCGAAGCAGCGCGGACCAGGAGGAAGCCCGTGCCCGCGCAGAAGGCGGCGTCGACGCAGGCCTCCGGCGCGAGCCCCAGGGCCGCCAGGAGCGGTTGCGGAGCCCGCACCGGCAGGGGCCGTCCCACCGGGAAGTCCAGACGCACGGCTTCCCCTTCCCGCTGGGCGTACAGGTCGCCGCTCAAGGTAGAGAAAGCCAGGAGGTCCGTTGCCGCCCGCTCGTGCTCGAACAGGATGTGAGCCGCCGCCAGAGTAGCGTGCCCGCAGAGGGGCACCTCCGTGGTGGGAGTGAACCAGCGCAGATTGTATTGAGCCCCCAGGGAGGGGCAGGCCCCCTGGGAGGGGCAGGCCCCCTGGGAGGGGCGGGCCCCCAGGGAGGGGCAGGCCCCGGGCGAAGGCGAAACATAAGCCGTTTCGCAGAGGTTCATCTCCGCCGCCAGCTTCTGCATGAAGGAGCCGGCGATCACAGCGCCCTCAGGAAGCAGGCACACTCCGGCGGGGTTGCCGCGAAATCCTTCTGCCGTAAAGGCATCGACCTGGAACAGCTCGGCTTTTCTCTCCGCCATCACGAATACCCCCGGAAACTGTCTCATTCCAGTCTAAAGCGGCGGGCGCGGATGTTCAATCTCCCGCCGATCCGCTATACTGGCCCTCATGAAACGCATACTCTCCCTGATCATCGTTCTCGGCCTGGCAGGCCTGGCCGCAGGGTATGCCCTGTTCGGCAAGACCGGCGGGCAGTACGTGGGGATCGACAAGCTCTTGTTTCCCCCGCAGAACATCCTGCAGTCCCTGGGCGACAAGATCGCAGGCCTGGAGAAAATCCGGCAGAGCATTCTGATCTGCGGCGCGGTCGGGGCCGGGCTGGGACTGGTGCTGGGCCTCTCAACGGGCAGGAGGAGATAACTCACTTCCGGCTGGCGGGCGCCCCGTCACTTGAGCGTGAAGGTGCCCTTCTCGTCGAACAGCATCTTCACCGGCTCCTTCTTCACCACCTTGGGGAACTGGATCAGGGTGGAGCCGCTCAGGGTTTACTCCCCCTTGCGGCTACTGAGGGCCTCCAGCACGGCCCCGGATAGGGCTTTAGAGCTGAAGGTGTTGCTCAGGTGCAGGAGGGTGCGGCCGGAGGCGTTTCTGATATCGGTCGTCCTTTCGGCTACGAGCCTGCCGCCGTTCACGTCTAAGCCGTAATCCAGGCCGGTGAAGGCCAGCCTGGCCCTGGTGTCGTTTTTCAGCTCGATGTCAAAGCTTACCGTGAGCGTGAGATCGAACTGCGCCGGATCGACGATCCTCTCCGTCTTCCTGCCTGCCAGAAGGTCCTCAATCATGCGCTGAGGCTTCCTCTGGTCCACCGCGCTTAGGACACCTCCGTCTGGGTCGGCTCTCTCACGGTGAAGTTGAGGATGGCCACCCGGGGCTTAAGGGCGGGGATCTGCTTCTTCAGCTTGTACTTGAAGCCGAGGCTGGGAGGAAGAGCCGGAAGCTTGGGCAGGGGGATGAGGATCTCCGTGTCGATTTCGGTGCTCAGGGTGTCCCTGCTGGTGTAGTCCTTGACCTTGAACCCCTTGCTTGTGCTGGTCTGAAACACCTGGCTGCCTTCCACCAGGAACTTGAGCCTGACGGCCTCCAGGCTGATTCAGATGGGGTAGGGGTTGGTGACGGCGATGTCGAAGAGGAAGTTGACCTCCCGCAGGCTGATGGACTCGATATCGAAGCGCTTGATCCTGGCGGTGGGCTTGGGCAGCTCGAGCGCCGAGCCCAGGGAGAGCCCCCGCCTCCTTGACGTCCCGCGGAGGCGCGGTTATCGTCAATTTTATAGGAGGTCCTATGATCCGAAACTTTGACGAGCTGGAGAAGCTGGCCAAAGGCAGGCCCCCAAAGCGCATCGTACTGGCCATGGCCCAGGAGAACGATGCCCTTACCGCCATCGTGCGCGCGGCGGAGAAGGGACTGGCGATCCCCGTGCTGGTGGGCGAGGAGAAGAAGATCCGCGAGATCGCCGCCCGGGAGGGACTGAACATCAAGCCCTACAGGATCCTCCCGGCGGAGGGCGAGGCTTCCGCCTCCGCCAAAGCCGTGGAAGCGGTCAGGGCTGGGGAGGCGGACCTGCTCATGAAGGGCAAGGTGTCCACCGCCACCCTCATGAAGGCCGTGCTGAGCAAGGAGACCGGCCTGCGGGGGGCGGGGATCCTCTCCCACGTGACTTTGATCGAGGCTCCTTCCTATGGCAAGCTCCTGCTGATGAGCGACGCGTCGCTTAACATCGCCCCGGACCTTTGCACCAAGGCGGCCATCATCGCCAATGCGGTTGAGGTGGCCCGCAGGCTGGGGATCGAGACCCCCAAGGTCGCGGTCCTCTGCGCGGTGGAGAAGGTCACGCCAGAGTCTATGCCGGCCACGGTGGAGGCGGCGCTGCTGGCCAAGATGGCAGAGCGGGGCCAGATCAAGGGCTGCACGGTCGACGGACCCCTGGCCCTGGACAACGCCGTAAGCAAGAAGAGCTGCGAGGTCAAGGGAATAATCTCCGAGGTCGGCGGGGAGGCGGACATCTTAATCGTGCCGGACATCGAGGCGGGCAACATCTTCTACAAGGCCATCGCCTACCTGACCGACTACCGCATAGCCGGGATCATAGTGGGGGCCCAGGTGCCGATCATTCTCACCTCCCGCTCGGACAGCGACACGGTGAAGTACCTCTCGATCCTGTCCGGAGTATCACTGGTGTAAAGGAAAGACCATGGCGGAGTATAAGAAGATCGAACAGCGGAAAAAGCTCTGGGAGGCGAACGTCCTGGGCAAGGTCCTGGCCCGCTTCCCGGAGACCAGGCAGAGCTTCGCCACCGGGAGCGCCCTGCCGCTGGAGCGGGTCTACTTCCCCGAGCCCTGCGACGAGGACCATTACCTGGAGAACCTCGGCTTCCCCGGGGAATACCCTTTCACCCGGGGCGTCCAGCCCACCATGTACCGGGGCCGGCTCTGGACCATGCGACAGTACGCCGGCTTCGGCACGGCGGAGGAGTCCAACCAGCGCTACAAGTTCCTCCTGGAACAGGGACAGACGGGTCTCTCCATCGCCTTCGACCTGCCCACCCAGATCGGCTACGACTCGGACGACCCCCTGGCCGAGGGGGAGGTAGGCAAGGTGGGGGTGGCCATCGACACCCTGAAGGACATGGAGATCCTCTTCGCTGGCATCCCCCTGGACAAGGTCTCCACCTCCATGACCATCAACGCCCCCGCCGCCATCCTGCTGGCCATGTACATCGCCCTGGCGGACAAGCAGGGAGTGCCCAGGGACAAGCTCCAGGGCACCATCCAGAACGACATCCTGAAGGAGTACATCGCCCGGGGCACCTACATCTTTCCCCCGGCGCCCTCCATGAGGCTGATCCACAACATCTTCGCCTACTGCTCCACGGAGGTGCCCAACTGGAACACGATCAGCATCTCCGGCTACCATATCCGGGAGGCGGGCTCCACGGCGGTGCAGGAGGTGGCCTTCACCCTCGCCGACGGCATCGAGTACGTGCGCTCCGCCATCCAGGTCGGCCTGAAGGTCGACGAGTTCGCCGGACGGCTTTCGTTCTTTTTCAACGCCCACAACGACCTGTTCGAGGAGGTGGCAAAGTTCCGCGCCGCCCGCCGCATCTGGGCCAGGGTGATGAAGGAGAAGTTCCAGGCCCGCAAGCCTGCCTCGCAGATGCTGCGCTTCCATACCCAGACCGGCGGCTCCACCCTGACCGCCCAGCAGCCGGACAACAACGTGGTGCGCGTCACTCTCCAGGCCCTGGCCGCTGTGCTGGGCGGCACCCAGAGCCTGCACACCAACTCCCGCGAGGAAGCCCTGGCCCTGCCGGCGGAGGACTCTGTGCGCATTGCCCTGCGCACCCAGCAGGTGATCGCTTACGAGTCAGGGGTCACAGGCACGGTGGATCCCCTGGCCGGCTCCTATTTCGTGGAGGCTCTCACCGACCGCGTCGAGGCCGAAGTCTGGGCCTACCTGGACAAGATCGAGGAGCTGGGTGGCATGGTGCGGGCCATCGAGAAGGGCTACGTGCAGAAGGAGATCCAGGATGCCGCCTACCGCACCCAGAGGCAGATCGAGGCCGGCGAGCAGGTGGTGGTGGGGGTGAACAGGTTCACCGTCTCCGAGCCGCCGCCGCAGAACCTGCTGCGCGTGGACCCCGCCCTGCGTGAGGTGCAGGTGAAGAAGCTGGCCGAGGTGCGGAAGAACCGGAACGCCGGCCGGTTGGGGGAGACCCTCGCAGCCCTCAAGGAGGGGGCGAGGAGTCCCGAGGCCAACCTCATGCCCCTCATCCTGGACTGCGTGCGGGCCTACGCCAGCCTGGGGGAGATCTGCGGCCTCCTGCGCTCCGAGTTCGGCGAGCACAGAGAAACAGTTATACTGTGAGGGCGAGCATGGCAGTGAAAAAAATACGCATCCTGATCGCCAAGCCCGGCCTGGACGGGCACGACCGGGGAGCCAAGTACGTGGCCCGGGCCCTGAAGGACGCCGGCTACGAGGTGATCTACACGGGCATTCGCCAGACCCCGGAGGCCATCGTCAAGACCGCCATCCAGGAGGACGTGGACTTCATCGGCCTCAGCCTCCTTTCCGGGGCCCACAAGGAGCTGTTCCCCAGGGTGGTGGAGCTGCTGAAGGACAACGGCGCCGAGGATATCACCGTGATGGGCGGGGGGATCATCCCCGGCGAGGACATCCCCTTCCTCAAGGACAAGGGCATTCAGGCGGTCTTCACCCCCGGGACGCCGATCCAGGCGGTGATCGACTTCATCGAGTCCAGGCCCTAGGCTCGGCGATGGATCTGGTTCAAGGGGTCCTGGAGAGCCGGCCCCGGGCCATTGCCCGGGCCATCTCCCTGGTGGAGGACGAGGACCCGGAGCGGGAGCCGCTTATCGATGCCCTGTTCCCCCACACCGGGCGAGCCAGGGTCTGGGGGGTCACCGGTTCGTCCGGGGTCGGCAAGAGCACCCTGGTGGACCGCCTGATCGCCCGGGAGCGCCGCGCCGGAGGCAGGGTGGCCGTGGTCTGCGTGGACCCCAGCTCGCCCTTCAGCGGCGGAGCCCTGTTGGGGGACCGCCTGCGCATGCAGGAGCACGCCGCCGACCCAGAGGTGTTCATCCGCTCCATGGCCTCCCGCGGCCACTTGGGAGGGGTCTCCCAGGCCACGGGTGACGCCGTGCGGGTGCTCGACGCGGCCAGCTACGACACGATCCTGGTCGAGACCATCGGCGTAGGCCAGGCCGAAATCGAGGTGGTGGAGCTCTCCGACCTGGTGCTGCTCATCCTGATGCCCGGCCTGGGAGACGAGATCCAGGTAATGAAGGCCGGGATCATGGAGATTGGGGACCTGTTCGTGGTCAACAAGAGCGACCTTGACGGGGCAGACCGCCTGAAGAGTGAGATCGACTACGTGCTGGGCCTGAAGAACCACGACCCCGGGGAAGAGAACAACCCCGTACTGCTGGTCTCCGCCCGCCGGGACGAGGGGATCGACGAGCTGGTCCAGGCCTCCTGCGCCTGGCAGGAGCGGCTGCGGGCCTGCGGCGCCCTGCAGGAGCGCCGCAGGAAGCGCCTGGAGGGCGAGCTGCGCCGGATCTTCTCCCGCAAGCTCCACGCCCTCCTGGAGGTGAAGATCGAGCTCTCCCAGAAGCTCGCCGCCTGGTCGCAGGCCCTGGCCGCCGGAAAGGCGACGCCGTACGCCTTGATCAACGAGGAATTAAAAACCTTTCTAAAGGAGCGAGGAAATCCATGATCAGGAAGCTCAACCACATCGGCATCGCCGTCGGCTCCCTGGAGGGCCACATCCCCTTCTACCGGGACGTGCTGGGGCTGGAGTTCAAGGGCATCGAGAAGGTGGCCGATCAGAAGGTTCGCACCGCCCTGTTCCGCTGCGGCGAGGTGAGCATCGAGCTGCTGGAACCTACCTCCCCGGAGAGCCCCATCGCCAAGGCCATCGAGAAGCGGGGGGAGGGCATCCACCACCTGGCCTACCAGACGGACGACATCCTGAGAGAGATCGAAGGACTTAAAAAAAGGGAGATCCGCATGATCGACGAGAGTCCCAGGGAAGGAGCCCACGGCACGAAGATAGCCTTCATCCACCCCAAGAGCTCCGGCGGCGTGCTCAGCGAGATCACCCAGGCCTAGAGGCAGGGATGGTGCCCAAACTTGTTCACGCCAGACGAGCTAAGATGATGCTGGCGATGAGCAACAAGACCGACTGATTGGGCGCTCAAGGGATGAATCGATTACAGAGAAGCGGGACACCCAAGACACGCTAAACCATCCTCCTGGCCCCGAAGGTAGGGGCGTCGCCGTGAGCGAAGGCGGCCCGGCGCAAACGGTTCACAGGGCATGGTCTCGCTTTCTTCACGGCGGTGCTCACCACCCGGGCAAGCGGGTACGCCTTACCGGCCCGGACAGCCTTCCTGCTGGCTGGCATGATCCTGGTGCAGTCCCGCCGGCGGGCCAGCTACCTCTACGGCACCTCCGCGAACGCCCGTCGCGAGCTGATGGCCCTATACGCCCTGCAGTGGGCGGCGATCCATCTGGCCGAGGCCTCGGGATGCACCGAGTTCGACCTGTTCGGGGTCTCCCCCCGTTCCGATCCCAAGCACCCCCTCTACGGCCTGTATCGATTCAAGGTTGGCTTCGGCGGCTCTATCCTCCACCACCAGGGCTGCTGGGACTGTGCCTTCGACTAGGAGCGCTATGCCATCTACCGGGGCCGCGAGCTAGCCGACGCCTGGTTTTCGGTGATCAAACCTTATAGACCTTGAGCACCTCATCCCCGTAATGGTTGATCACCTTGATCGCTATCTTCCCACTCTCTGGAAGCGGGAAGGGACGGCTCTTGGTCCGATAAAGCGAAGCCCAAGCCGATTCGTCAATCTCCGCCTTGATAGCCTTCTTGAGCTTTTCGTAGGGCTCATCGGCACCGCAGAAATAGGCATGGCGGACAAAGAAAGACTCCTCATTGTAATCGGTGTCGATGAACCAGCAGGCGATCTCCTCGGTCGAATGGCTTCGAATTTGGCCTGTTGTGGGATCGTAGATGTCCAGGCCCTTGATGTCAACGACAAGATTCCCATCCTTTTGTTTCTTGATCTCTATATCCGGTTCCCCGAAGATCATGAAGAGATTTCCGGCTCCGGTCTTCCTGAGCAGCTCATCCCCCATCGCCAGATCGGGGTTCATCCGGCTGAGGAGAACGGTCAGCTTTCCGTACTGCCTCGTCTCTTCGCTCACATGGGGATCAAAGGCGAAACCGCATACGATCAAGAGGTCGAATCCGATGCCCTTCACTGCTTCCTTGGCCGCCTCTTTGACAAGCTCAGGTCCGACGGTTCCGTGTTCCGGTCCTATGCAGATCGCCGCCCGTCGGCGCATTCCATTCTCCGCGAACTCCCCGCTACCTTGGATATAGACTCCCGCGTAGGAGTTCAAGCGATCGAACATCAACCTCTCATTTCGCACCGTATTCTGAACCCCGGCCTTTTTCAGGTTCTCGAGGATCATGGATTCAAACTGCCCTACTCCCGCTGAGGCGGCGTCGCGGGCTGTCGACACAGCCTGCTCTGCTTCAGGAGCAATCATATGATGGGGCGAAAGGCTTTCGACCGTGAAGGGACCGCTCACCCGGATGCGTTTACCGTCTTCGTAAGGCTGATCGTAGAGCAGCTCGGTTTCCGCATGCCGGGCAATGGCAGCGTCGATCTCTTCCCGGCTCATTCCCTCCTTGATATCGGGGTTATTGGCTATGGATTTGAGTGTGACGTGGGGAACCCGTTTATAGATGAATCCTTTCTTGATGTCGTTTTCCGTCCGATGAGGGAGAGGCACAATACCCATGAGATCCGCTTCTTTCTCAATTCCCTGAGGCGAATCCTGGAGGATATAGTAAGGATAGCGGGCGGACATCAACCTGGTGCGGGCAATCGCAATCGCGACCCTTGAGGTATCGATCGTGATCCAGCGCCTGCCCCACTGCTCGGCTACGAAAGCCGTGGTCCCGCTGCCACAGGTCGGATCGAGGACCAGATCGCCTGGATCGGTGGTCATGAGGAGACAGCGCTCCACAACCTTAGTTGACGTTTGTACGACATACTCTTTATCGGAGGCTCCTTGGGTATCCATCCACATATGACTCAGTTCTTGTACTGGGTAGTCATCAAAATAGAGTTTGTATCGTAAAGTGTCCCCGGGGTAAAATAGACGATTTGCATATTTTAAATTGAGCATCCCTTTATTGTTGGTTTTCCAGCTTCTTCCCGAAGAAGGGAAAAATTTCTTATTCTCAAATACGAACTCAAAAACACAGCTCTCCGTCCTACCCGAAGATCGAAGATCCATTGATTGAAAAGGTTTAGCATTATCAGGTAGCGTCTGATCATTCTTAAAGTCTTTAATTGATCTAATTTCTCTATTCTCAACTTCAATATAAGTGAAATCACCTTCAATACTCCGATCTCGCGGAAGGAACAATTTTCTGAACTTGGTGTTTTTAATGTTTCTGCCATACCATAGCAAATAATCGCACATCGTGAAGATGTATGTTTCTCCAAGGGGCATCTTCTTTTTCTTGAAGGCAATATCAGCGATAAAGCTCTCGCTCCCGAACACCTCGTCCATCAGGCAACGCACCAGGTGGACATTCTCATCACCGATCTGGACGAAGATACTTCCCGTTTCCGTTAAGAGCTCCCGCGCTACCGTGAGCCTGTCTCGCAGGTAGGAAAGGTAGGAATGGATCCCCAGCTCCCAGGTGTCGCGGAAGGCCTTGATCTGCTCGGGCTGGCGGGTCACATCCTCCGCCCTACCGTCCTTGACATCACGCTTTCTCGTGGACACCTGCCAGTTGGAGCCGAACTTGATCCCGTAAGGAGGGTCCAGGTAGATCATCTGCACCTTGCCCTTGAGCCCCTCTTTCTCGGCTAGGGAGTTCATCACCAGCAGTGAGTCTCCCAGGATCATCCGGTTCGACCAGTTGACTCCATCCTTATGGGCGTAGAAATCGACGAGATCTTCGAAGGGTATACCGTTGAAATCCCCGAACAGATTGAGCTGCTCTACGGCCTTGCCTTTCCTGGATTGAGCACGGATGTCCTCGATGATCGCCTTGGGCTGGATCTTTTCCTGTATGTAAATGGGGAGCGCCGGCACCGTGAGGGGCTGTTGATCCTGTTCATCCTTACCTTTCCATACGAGCTGTGGGTCCAGAGAACAATCACGGGGATAGAGGATGGTCACGGCTTTCTTTTTCTCTTCGGCGACAAAGTCCCGCAGCTCCTCGGTGGGGATGTTCGTGCGCTTATCCTTATGCTTGACCGTTTCAATGGGTA
>Ga0315280_10006090_pt1 | contig 16806 bp, 16 predicted proteins | sample YL17G06_40_MG_FD_203697 | JGI IMG/M metagenome (GOLD analysis project Ga0315280, IMG submission 203697) | Sediment microbial communities from Yellowstone Lake, YNP, Wyoming, USA - YL17G06_40 | ecosystem: Environmental > Aquatic > Freshwater > Lake > Sediment | place: USA: Wyoming | collected...
GCCTGGCTGGCCCACAAGGGGATGAAGGTCCTCCTCCTCGAACAGAACATGCAGGTGGGTGGACTCTGCTCGAGTTATCAGCGGAACGGGTTCAACTTTACTCCTGCTGCCTCCATTATTTCCGGGGCCACAAAGAAGGACGGTTTTTTCAGCAGGCTGATCGAGTGTTTGGGAATTGCAGGTGATATTCAGTTCATTCCCCTGGAGCAGGGGTACCACGTCCACATGCCGGACTTTAATTATTATATGTACACAGGAGGTGAGGAGGCACGCCAGAGATTTATGGAGCAGATCATCAGGCTTTTTCCCCACGAAAAGGATGGTATCAGTGCCTTTTTCAGTACCCTGGTGAAGATCTATGAGCAGATGGACTACGCCATGTTCCTGGGCACAAAACCTATGGATGTGACGCGCATCCTCTTCAAGTGTCCATCTCTGGTGCGACACATGGGGAAGGGTATCATGCCGTTCGTGAGTGATTATGTCACTGATCCGAGGCTCAAGGCAGTTCTCTCCATTAACTCGACCTGTGCGAACCTGCCCCCTTCCAGAATGTCAGTGTTAGCCATCGCAGGTTTGCTCATCGAAGGAGGGCTGTCCAATCCTCACGTGAAAGGTGGTCCCCAGTCAATATCGGATGCCTTTGCCAAATCTATTCGGGATAATGGGGGAGAGGTTGCGGTTGGGCAGCTCGTAGAAAAGATCCTTGTTGAAGATGGGAGGGCCGTTAGCGTAAGGATTGTTTCTTCTTCTTTATCAACACCAGCAGGGAAAACAGCAAGTCAAGAAGGAAATGAGATCAAGGCGAAATATATTATTTCTAACGCTGCTGCCAGGCAGACCTTCTCTAAGCTCGTGGGTGAGGAAAAGGTGGGGAAGAAATTTCTTACCGCACTGGGTAAGATGGAGCCAACTCCTCCCTTTGCCGCACTCTTTTTAGGCCTGGATATGGATCTGAAGAAGATGGGGCTTGTCCCTGCCCTTCACATCCACAGCTCAACCTACGATACGGATGAGCACTTCAGGGATGTGGGACCGAAGCTGCTCGATGAGAAAGGGCCTGACCCCTTTTACCGGCTGCAGCTTGCCCCTTTAAGCGACCCTACATCAGCACCTGAAGGCAAGACAGCCTTGGTTATCCATGCCATACCTATCCCCTCCACAGGGTGGGAGAATCAGGAGTGGCAGCAAAAAGTAGTTGAGAAGATAGTCAAGCGGACGGAAAAGGTGATCCCCGATCTTTCCAAACACATCGTCTATCAGGAGTTCTGGTCACCCGTAACGATTGACAGATACGATCTCTGCGGCACAGATGCAAGCATGGGGTGGGCATGCAGCCCCCAGCAAATTGGACCGAAGAGATTAGCCCACACGACGCCAGTCAAAAATGTATTCCTGAGTGGGCACTGGACACAACCGGCAGTCGGGGTATCGTCGGTGACGTTGTCTGGTTTGCAGTGCGCGAGAATGATCCTGGAGAGAGAAGGGGTAAAAGAACCATTAGTTGACCTCGGAATAAGAGATGGCATCATGACTGGATAACGTTTTCTTCCATGTTTTCTTCAGGTATGTAAGATATGGGGTGAAAACCTGATAAAGGTTTTTCGTGAGGTCGAGAGAGTTGCTACTCCCAGGGTGGTCTCTGGGGCAGCACGATAAAAAAAGGAGGGTAGAACGATGGGCAAGGAGACTAAAACGATATCCTGTTTTGATACCGAACGGAGAGACTTTATGAAGCTCTGCGGAGCTGCTGCGTTAGGAGGGGTTTCAGCCTTACTCCTCTCCGGAGATGCTGAAGCTCGTAATACACTCGAAACACTTAAGGCCGGTGCATCTAAGGGGTTAAAAGATGAAGCCTTCTGGAAATTAGTACGCACGCAGTTTGTTTTAACGCCTGGATTGATTTACATGAATACCGGCACGGAAGGTTCAATGCCCCGCTGTGTCCTTTCCCGGATTCAGAGCTATTGCAGAGAATTTGCAGCAAATCCCTATGCGGCTGTTATTGACAGTGACCAGTTCAATTACTTCCAGACCGAGACCCGAACCAATGTTGGTGCATTCGTAGGGGCGGACGAGGATGAAGTTGTCATTACAGCGAACACCACCGAGGGGATGGCCTTTGTCGCCAATGGATTAGACCTCCAGGCAGGGGATGAGGTGCTCACCACCCTGCATGAGCACGAAGCTGGTATCTGCTGCTGGGACATCCTCAGGGACCGGAGAAATGTCACGGTTACACAGGTGCCCCTGCCCAGCCCTGCCACGAGCAAGGATGAGATCGTCGCCATATTTGAAAATGCCATCACACCACAGACCAAGGTAATGAGTTTCTGTCACATCAATTATACGACCGGATTGCGGATGCCTGTTAAGGAGTTATGTCAACTGGCGAAAGACCACGGGATTATCTCTGTCGTTGACGGGGCCCACGCCATAGGGATGCTCAACCTGAATCTGCACGACCTCGGGTGCGACTTCTACGCCTGTTCCCCCCATAAGTGGCTCTGTGCCCCTCCCGGCACCGGCGTCCTCTATATGTGGAGAGACGTTCAGAACCTCATCTGGCCCACCTGTACGAACATTTATCCGCCTACTCCCGGTTATTATTCTGACACATTTCAATTCAGAGGGCAGCAAAGCACCCCGTTCTTTTACTGTATCAATGACGTGATGAACCTGCACACTACCATCGGGGAAGACAGGGTCCAGGAGCGCATCCTGGATTTAAGCGCCTACCTGAAGGAGAAGATAAGCGAAAACTGGGGAGCAGATAAGATCTATTCTCCTTCTTCCACGGACAGAGACCTCTGCTCCGGTCTGGTCTCCTTCAATCCCTTTGACGACCCGTATGATGCTTCCAAGACCAAGACCGTTCTCTATGGATTAAAAGATAACTACCAGATTGTCATCAGGAGAGTCTCGTTTAAAGATACGGCATCGGACACTAAGAGTAAGAGCATGCTCAGGGTCTCAACCAATATCTTTAATGACTATGATGAGATTGACACCATGATTAGTGCTATCAAGGAGATCATGGCAAGCCTATAGAGAGGCATGAGGCAAGAGGTAACAGGCAATAGTTAAAGGTCTGCCTATTGCCCAAAAGGGGGTTAAGGAATGATTGGAAAAGAAGCAGTCCTCGCAGGTATCACCGGGCCCATGAAGCGTTACCATGAACATATGCTCCGTGATCTCAAGGACTGGCAGCCCCTTGAAGATGCTGCCCAACTCCTGCTGGAGGGCAGGCCGATTGTGTATGAGGACTACGTTCCCGATTTCAGACCGCTGATCAAAATGATGCAGGTAATCGTAGAAAAAGCTGGAGGCTCAGGATGGGACTGGGCAGACCCGGAAATCCGGCGGATCTTCAAAGAAGTTGCAGAGGGGAATATTTACACCATGTTTTCAGAGATTATCGTTGAGATGCTCATCTCGATCATGAAGCGTGTTCCGGTCCGAACAGTAGTGGAAGTAGGTACCGGCCCGGGTAACGTGACGGCGAATCTCTGCAGGGCAATGGTGGAGAATCACTTTGAGGACATTACCGTCGTTATTTCAGACCGCGTTCCCTCAGTTGTCCAGGTCAGTGAGGGGTTGCGGGAAATGTACCCTTCTCTTCGCATCTCTGATTGCACCTGGAATGTATGCGAGAGCGCACCGGCGCAGCTCAGGGAAAAGCTCGTTTCACCGGTGCTCCTCTTTGAACGGTTCTGCCTTCCCTATACTGGGTATGATGCCATTGACAACATTGCCCCCCTGGGAGATATCCTCATCCTCGTCGATGACCTGAGCCTTACTGGGGAAAAGTACAACTATGATAGGATCTACGCAAAGATAGGGAGGTTCCTCGTCTTTGAAGAGGCAAAAAAGCGCCTTGAAAAATACTGCTCATTTATTCACGCCTGCGACCGGGAGGCCTCTGAGGCTGTCCATTCTCCGGTGATAACGTTTACGCTGGCAGTGAAATAAGGCAGCAGGCAATAGGCAATAGAAAAAATCCAAATGACAAAGCTCAAATGCCAAATTTGGATTTTGACATTCATTTGACATTTGGATTTTGGGATTTGACATTTTCCCTATCCCCTCAAACTCTCCCCTATCTTCTCTCCCAGCTTTTTTGCCTCTTCCCGGTATTCCGGGAAATCATCAACGGACTGGGCGCCGCATGAGGCAATGACTGACCCTACCAGGTTCAGTCCGGAATATTCAGCGAAACACTCAAAGACTCCCCTTGCCTGTTCACCGCCGAATGCAGCCTGACAGATCACAGCACCACCTACCTTGTCGACAAAGGGCCTCCAGCCATGCCAGTCCATGCCGGTGTACTCACCGATGCCCAGATAGCTTGTTGAAATAGTCCTGTCGATCATGTTCTTCATTAACCCTGATATGCTGTAGTAGTAGTTCGGCGTCCCGAGAACAATGGCTTTTGCAGCTAACATCTTATCCACGAGGGCTTTCATGTCATCTTTCTTGGCGCATACACCCTTATTCTTGACACAGCTCAGGCACCCGAGACAGAAACCGACATTCAGGTCAGAGAGGAAAATCAGTTCACTCTCCATCCCGGTAGCCTTCAGCACCTCCTCTAAGAGTTTCGCTGTATTTCCTTTCTTCCGAGCACTTCCGCAGATCCCTAATATTTCAGCCATAATACACTCCTTTCTCAGCAACTAAATAAGTATTGTGTAACTTGAGGATAGGGTTCTGAGTGCGAATTGAAGATTTTTTCGGTAACAATTCTTGGCGAGCGTAACGAAGGCAAATGCGGCTGTCTGAGCTCGAAGAGCGAGTTTCGAATTTGCAGTGGAGCGAGATTTAGAATTGTCGAAAAAATATTGTTGAGCAACGAGGAACCCTATTTGAAACTTCTCATGTTTTTTCCTTTAATGGCAGAAAGGCAATGGTTGCAAGCCCTGGAAGTGCCACGAGGAAACTCATCAGGAAGAACTTCTCGTAGCCTATCCATGCCTGGAGATAGCCGCTGAAAACTCCAGGAACCATAACGCCAGCCGCCATGAAGGCCGTCGTGATGGCATAGTGAGATGCCCTGTATTCGGGAAGGACCGTGCGCATGAGGAATACACTATAGGCTGATACCCCGAGCCCGTAAGAAAATTGTTCAAATGAGTTTACAGCATACACCCAGGCAAGAGATGGTTTATTCGCTGCCAGGAACCAGTAGAGGATGATGGCGCCGTTCTGGAGGAACGCAAAGGGCCACATCCATCTCTTCAAGCCCTGTTTTGCAATGATGAAGCCGCCGATAATGCCGCCAGCAAGGAGGAAGATGACGCCAACCGTGCCGTAGAGAATTCCTATTTCGGCAGTTGATATGGCGAGGCCTCCTTTTTCAATCGTGTCCATGAGGAATGGGGGAGCCATTTTGAGCATGAAAGCATCGCCGAGCCGGAAGATGAGGATATAGGTGAGAATCCAGCCCATTCTCCCCTGAGTGAAATACGTTTTAAAGGCATCGAGAAAGTTGTGCTTGAGAGTGACTTCCTTTTCTCCGTTTGCAAAGGGTGTTGGGTACGGCAGATACCACAACTGGAAGAGGTAGATCAAAAGAAATATGATACCGCCAGAGCCAAATGCTATTGCCCATCCGGTTGTGCTCGTGGAACGAGCGGCACAATAACCGGCGAGAAAAACTAACCCTCCGCTCCCTGCAAGCCAGGCGATCTTATAGGCAGCTGATCGCACGCCTACGTAGAGTGCCTGCCGGTCTTTGTCAAGGGCATCGAGGTAGAAGCCGTCAATGGCGATATCATGGGTGGCGGAGACAAAAGCGATGACTGCGAACAGGGCAAGCGAGATGGTGAGGACCTGTGCTGTGAGCACGCCCAGGGCAAGGAGGATGAAGAGGACGGTGCAGACCACTTCGGCGGAGAGAATCCAACGGCGCTTGGTGGAATGCAGGTCAACCACCGGTCCCCATAACCCTTTCAGCACCCAGGGCAGGTAGAGGAGGCTGGTTACCCCGATCAGCTCGTTACTGGCGCCGAGGTCTTTCAGGAAGATGACGGACATGAGATTGACCACCGTGTAGGGGAATCCCTCGGCAAAGTATAAGACAGATACCCATAAGGTAGCATTGCGTTTCTTCTCCATAGGCTGTTCTTATATCATCTTCTTTTCCAAAATATCACCTGTAAATTTCAGAGGAAGTCTGGTATTAAAATAGGCAATAGGCAATAGGCAATAGAAAAAATCCAAATGACAAAGCTCCAATATCAAATGAAACTCAAATGACAAAGCTCAAATGCCAAATTTGGATTTTGGAATTCATTTGACATTTTTCTCGACCCCTTGACCCCTTGAACCCTATATAAGTGAGGTAGCAAATCTATGGGTGAAGAAAAAGTAGTTATATCCAGTTGTCCCCACGACTGCGGGGGCAGGTGCGTGCTGAAGGTTCATGTCCGGGACGGGGTTATCACCAGGATTGATACTGACGATGGCGAGGAGCCCCAGCTCAGGGCCTGCGTACGCGGGCGCGCCTACCGGCAGAGGGTATATGCCCCTGACCGTCTCAAGTATCCCATGAAGAGAACAGGAGAAAGGGGAGAGGGGAAGTTTGAGCGCATCACCTGGGATGAGGCCCTCGATACAGTGGCTTCCGAACTGAAGCGGGTCAAGGAGGCTTACGGGCCCACAGCCATCTTTTACCTTCCCTATTCCGGGAACACCGGCACATTCCTCCACAGCCAGCTTGCAGTCTTCCGGCTCCTTACCATGTTCGGCGGCTTTACCCCTCACTGGGGGTCTGCCTCTTTCTGGGGAAGCCTCTTTTCATCACAGGTCACCTACGGCACCATCACCACCGGTCATACCCGTGATGATCTCCTCAATTCCAGGCTCATCATCATGTGGGGCTGGAACCCTGCTGAGACCGTGCTGATAACCGGCACTTCTTTCTACCTGACTCAGGCTAAGGAGAAGGGGATAAAGATTGTTTCTGTTGACCCGCGGTTCACTGATTCTGCCGCAGCCTTTGCCAGCCAGTGGATACCCATCCGGCCGGGCACTGACACTGCCATGCTCATTGCCCTGGCCTATGTAATCATCAAAGAAAACCTCCAGGATCAGAAGTTTATTGACCGGTACACGGTTGGGTTTAACCGGTTCAAAGAGTATGTTCTGGGCGAAGAAGACGGTGTGCCGAAAACACCTGCCTGGGCTGAGGAGATTACGGGAGTGCCGGCTGCAGCCATAGAAAGCCTGGCGAGAGAGTATGCCACGATGAAACCTGCAGCACTGATGTGCACCGGTGCTCCGGGCCGTACCGCCTTCGGCGAGCAGTTTCACCGCGCCCTCTCCACGCTGGCAGCCATGACCGGGAACATGGGCATGCACGGCGGGGAGCCTGCCGGGTTCGGATTTCAGCCTGTGGGGCTCCAGGTGCTCTCCGGTACAGGACTGATCTCAGGACTTATTACGGGTAACCTGCCTGAAGGCACTGCCCAGAAGAAAGGCGTTCATATCACGAAGGTATGGGATGCAATCCTGAAGGGGAAGGCAGGAGGCTATCCGGACGATTTCAAACTGGCCTATATCACGAACGGCAATGCACTGAACCAGTTCCCGAATTCGAACAAGGGGGCAGAGGCGCTGAGGAAGCCCGAATTCATCGTTGTCCACGAGCAGTTCCTGACGCCTACCGCCCGATTTGCAGATATTCTCCTTCCTGTCAATACCCATCTGGAGAGAAACGATATCATCAGGCCCTGGTTTTCAGGTCCCTGGTATATTTATATGAACAAGGCGATAGAGTCTCTCTATGAATCGAAGTCAGACCTCGAAATATGCATTGAACTTGCTAAGCGGCTCGGCATCGAGGGTTACAGCGATAAGACCGAGGACGAGTGGCTGAGAGCATTCTGGAAGTCAGCAGAGGAGACGTCCTCCACAAAGCCTCTCCTCGATTACGAAACGTTAAAGAAAAAAGGCGTGCACAAGATTACCTTGACGGAACCGGTGATCCCCTTCAGGGAGCAGATTGAAAATCCAGAGAAACATCCGTTCCCCACCCCCTCCGGGAAGATTGAAATATATTCCGAGCGTCTTGCCTCAATGAATAACACCAAACTCCCCCCCATTCCCAAGTACCTGGAACCCTGGGAGGGAAGGAGCGATCCGCTGACAAAGAAGTATCCGTTGCAGCTTATCACCACCCACTTCAAGAGACGAATCCACTCCCAGTTTGACAACATCCTGTTGCTTAAAGAGCTTGAGCCCCAGGAAGTGTGGATCAGTTCAACTGACGCCCTTAAAAGAGGCATCAGGCATAGCGATATGGTGAGGATCTTTAATGACAGGGGTGAGGTGGTTATACCTGCCAGGGTAACAGAGAGGATCATGCCCGGTGTGGTGAGCATCTACCAGGGGGCATGGTTTAATCCTGATAAGAACGGCGCAGACAGGGGAGGGTGTGCAAACGTGCTTACAAAAGATGATCATTCACCAGCCGGTGCCTTCTGCAGCAATAATGCATTGGTTCAGGTAGAAAAGGCTTAAGGAGAAATTGACTATGCAGATGGGATTCTATTTTGATCAGTCCCGGTGCACCGGGTGCTATACCTGCTGCGTGGCATGCAAAGACTGGAACGACATACCCGCAGGACCTGCACACTGGAGGAGGGTGACTTCCAGGGAGTGGGGCACGTACCCTGAAGTGTACCTCACCTACTTTTCGCTTTCCTGCAGTCACTGCGAGAAGCCGGCCTGTGCCGTAGCCTGTCCTGTGAGCGCCATTGCCAAGAGGAAAGAAGACGGTATCGTGGTGGTGGACAGAGAGACGTGTCTCGGAGGCGATATCTGCGATATGCCCTGCAAACAGGCCTGTTACTACGGTGTCCCCCAGTTCGGAAGCGAGGAAAACCCCAAGATGCAGATGTGCCATTTCTGCTTGGACAGGCTGAACGAAAATAAGAAGCCTGCCTGCGTGGACTCATGTCCGGTCCGGGCACTCGATGCCGGCCCCTTAGATGAACTGAAGGAGAAATACGGTGACGGAAAAGAGGCAGAGGGGTTTATCTATTCGTTAGAGACGAAGCCATCAATTATTGTGAAGCCGAGGTACACAAATATAAAGGGTTCAAGGATTCGAGGGTTCAAGGGTTCAAGTGAAAAAGATTAGGAAAGAGGTCAAGGGTCGTAGGGTCGGAATTTTAGAATGCGGAATAAAATCATAGAACCTTACTTTTCCACCCGAGGAATTTCCTGAAGTTATCTCCCATGAGCTTGTGAATGAATTCCTGGTTCAGGGGCAGGTGCATAATGTAATCTATTGCTAATTTGTATATGGGAAGCAGCAAGGGAAAGTCTGTTCCAAAAAAGACCTTGTCCGGCATCATGAACTCGAGAAAGCGCAGGTGCTCAAGGTCCCAGTAGTATTTCAGGTGCATCAGTGTCGGGTGGGGGACCGTTATGTCAGTATAGACATTCGGATGCTTTATCACGTTCCACAGGGCTATCCTCGGGTTATTCATCACTCCGCAATGAAGCTGTAGAATCTTCAGGTTGGGAAAATCCATGGCCACATCGTCTATAAAAACCGGATCCTGATACTTTGCCCTCGTTCCGGGGAGCTCTTCTACCCCGGTATGTATCTGGACATGCATTCCCAGCTCTTGGCACTTCTCATATGCGGGATAAAGGTCAGGGTTGTTAGGCGGTCCACTTGTCGGGGGGTGAACCTTGATCCCTGGAAATCCGCATTCATAGGCAGAGAGGACCATTTCCACTGCTGCCTGTTTACCATAGCGGGGATGTACACCCCCAACTGCGGTAAACCGTCCGGGAAAGGCATCGATAAACTCCTTCTTTACATACTCGTTTGGTACGTACCACTTCCATCCTTCTGGCTTGCCAGGGTAGGGATCAGATACTCCGTGAATGCACTGAAGGCACATGGCTTCAACCCCGGCCGCATCCATGATCTTTATCCAGGTTTCCGGGCTGAAGTCAGGGCACTCTTCTGGTTTGCTTATGATTTTTGTGGGCTCCGGATCCCCGAGTACTGCCCTTGTTCCCATCAAGGTTCGTGATGCAACATGATCCCCACACCAGAAGTCAAGACATCCGGGTCGCTCCGTAATCCCTTTCTTTTCAAAGCCAGGATGGGCGTGGCTGTCAAATACCGGAAATGGTTTTTGAAGCAGCGTCTTCTCAATGGTCGATTTGCCTTCAAATATTGTTTCCTTACTTTGTTGGGTCATTTCCTTTCCTTTAATTGTATTCTTTATATAACTCGAATCCTTGAACCCTATTCTTTTGGCTCTACCAACTCAATGAGCATATCGCCGGTTGTCTCAGGGTCGAAGTAGGCAACCTTGCTTCTCCCCATATCGAGAATGCCATCCTTGGTAACATGGCCCAGACGGATGCCCTTCTCCTGCAGGTGCCTGACCGCTTCCTCGATATCCTTCACCACATAGGCAATGTGATTTAACCCCGCAGGCCGATTACTTATAAAATTTTTAAAGCGCTCTGATATGGGCTGGATCAATTCCAGTTCAATATCGCCCACCGGTATGAAGGCAAACCTGCTCTCCGCCTCAGTGCCGAAAGGTGGCATCACGTAAATATCTTCGTCCTTCAAGTCCAGAAGTTTCTTAAAAGGCTCAATTGCCTCTGCAATATCGTTCACAATTATGCCGATGTGCCGTATCTTGGTAATCATCTCGTATTCTCGATTAAGGTTGATAGTATTGATTAAAATATCAGATTATAGGATAAAAAAACAAGGCAAGACTGAAACTAAAATTTATTGTATGAACAGACACCTTTCCTCTGTGTAATACGAACGCATTAAGTAAAGCGTCATTGCGAGGAGTGAAACGACGAAGCAATCTCTTGTTTATGAGGTGAGATTGCCACGCCTGCGTGCTGAAACGCAGCACTTCGGCGTGCAGGCACGCTCCCGTTGGTCGCTCGCAATGACAATGTAATAGCATTTAATGCGTTTGTATGTAGTTGATCAATTGACAATCGCTATAATTGATATACAATATAGACACGATATACATTGTTGGAGGTGAGAAGATGGCAACCCAGATGATTGTAAGGATAGACCCTGAGATTAAGAACAGGCTGGATAAGCTTGCCAGAGTGGAGGGTAAGTCCACCAGTAAGATGGTGAGAGAGCTTATTGAAAACTATATAAACGAACGAGACATCAGCGCCTATATTGACGACCTCTGGAAAAGGATTGGTATGAAATTGAAATCTAAGGGGGTAAAACAGAGTGACGTAGGGAGAGCAATTAAGGAAACAAGGAAACGCTGAGGATGAAAGTTGTTATTGATACAAACGTTTTTGTCTCATCTTTCTTTGGTGGGAATCCCCGCAGGATTATAGATCTATGGAAGGAAGAAAAAATAACCCTTTGTCTCTCCAAGGATATCCTTGACAAGTACATAGAGGTTCTTCAGGGGATTGGCCTGAGAAACGAGGATGAGATACAAGAACTCCTCTCTTTGTTTGCTAAAGGCTTCAACATACTCTTTACCACAAAAACCCCTAAGATAAAGGTAGTGAAAGACGATCCCGATGATGACAAATTCATTGAGTGTGCAATTTCATTAAAAGCAGAGGCCATTATAACAGGTGATAAAGCAGTAGAAGCTGTGGGTGAATATATGGGGATTAAGATAGTAACACCTCAGCAGTTCTTGCAGAATGATAAAATTAGCTGAGAAGGTTAGACAGCAATGAAAGCGATGGTACTCAACAACATCTGTAGCTTTAAAGAGAATAAAACCCCCCTCCTACTGACAGAGTTACCGACCCCTGTTCCATCAGAACATGAAATCCTGATAAAAGTTTCAGCCTGCGGGGTCTGTCACACGGAGCTGGATGAGATTGAGGGGAGGACTCCGCCATCCCGCTTTCCGATGGTTCTGGGCCATCAGATTGTCGGGAGAGTGGAGAAGGCAGGTGGTAAGGCAATTAAGTTCAAAATCGGAGACAGGGTTGGTATTGCTTGGATTCATTCTGTCTGTGGGAAGTGCAGGTTCTGCCTGGAGGGGAATGAGAATCTGTGTGAACAGTTTGAGGCGACCGGCAGGGACGCCAATGGAGGGTATGCCCAGTACCACCTGGTCCGGGAGGATTTCGCCTATCCAATCCCCGAGATCTTTTCTGACTCGGAAGCAGCCCCCCTCCTCTGCGCCGGTGCAGTAGGATATCGTTCCCTGAGGCTGACAGAAATTGAAGACGGGCAGAACCTGGGGCTTGTCGGTTTTGGAGCATCTGCCCACCTGGTTATCCAGATGGCTCGGCACCGGTATCCCCGCTCCCGTATTTTCGTTTTTGCCAGGTCAGAGAAGGAGAGAGAATTTGCCCGGGAGCTCGGTGCTTTCTGGACCGGAGAGACTGAAGATGAAGCGCCGGAAAAACTCCGCAGCGCCATTGATACCACGCCGGTGTGGATGCCGGTTATCAGCGCTTTACAGAACCTCAAGAGGGGAGGGCGGCTGGTGATCAATGCCATCCGGAAAGAGGAGGCGGACAAAGAGTCCCTCCTGAAGCTGGACTATCCCCGCCACCTCTGGCTTGAGAAGGAGATCAAGAGTGTTGCCAACGTAACCCGGAAGGACGTGGATGAATTTTTACGCCTGGCCGGTAAAATTCCCATCCGGCCTGAAATCCAGGAGTTCCCGCTGGAAGAGGCAAACAGGGCATTGGTTGAGCTGAAGGAGAGAAAAATCCGGGGTGCGAAGGTGTTAAGAGTTGCATGATTCATGATGCAAGATGAGGGGCAGGAAAGACAGGGGCGAAGTAGCGAAGGGGCGAAGGAAAGACAGAAACCTACGACCCTACGACCCCATGACCCTGCGACCCCAGTTTCCTTGACCGTGTTTTTATGTTTTGTTTGACAAAAACAGGCATTACCGTTATCGTTATACCCTGCTTTCAAGGAAGGGACATACATTGTGAAAGAGCCAGACATGCAGAAGACTTACAAGGTTGCTGTTGATGCGATGGGAGGAGATCATGCTCCTCATGTCACGGTTGAAGGGTCAGTCCTTGCTGCAAGAGAATTTGGTATTCCGGTAATTTTAGTTGGAGACGAAGACCGGATCAGGCGGGAACTCCTGAGGCATGAGGTGGAGAATCTCCCTCTGGAGATAAGGCATACCTCAGAGATAGTTGCAATGGACGAAACCCCTACCACAGCGATCAAAAAAAAGAGGGACTCTTCCTTGCGGGTCGCCTTCGAGCTCGTAAGGGACAGGCAAGCCCATGCTGTGGTCAGCGCAGGGAATTCCGGTGCAGCGCTCGCTGCTGCCCTGTTTGTCTTAAGAAGGCTCAAGGGGATCGAGCGGCCGGCGATTAATACCGTTATCCCGACGTTGCAGGGTGCTGTATCCCTGATCGATGCCGGTGCCAATCCCGCCTGCAAACCTTACCATCTCGTCCAGTTTGCTATCATGGGATCAGTGTACATGCGGGAAGTTATGATGATCAATGAACCGCGAGTGGGGCTCCTGAGCAATGGCGAGGAGGAGAGCAAGGGAGTCGATCTCACCCGTGAGGCGAATGAACTGTTAAAGAAGAGTTCGCTCAATTACATCGGCTATGTAGAGGGAAGGGATCTTTACAAGGGCGGGGTGGACGTAATCGTCTGCGATGGCTTCGTAGGCAATGTTGTCCTTAAGACGAGCGAAGGGGTGTTTGAAGTTTTCGGGCAGGCGCTGAAGGAGGAGATCAGCAAAGGGTATCTCTCCAAGCTCGGCTACCTCCTCTCGAGAAAGTCTTTTGTCAACCTGAAGAAGAGGTTTGATTATTCGGAATACGGGGGTGCTCCCCTGCTGGGAGTGGACGGTACCGTCATCATGAGCCATGGCCGCTCCTCTTCCTATGCCATAAAGAACGCTGTCAGGGTTGGGTCAGAGCTGGTGGAGCGGGAGGTCATCAGACATTTCCTTGAGCATATGGAGAAGAATGAAGACCTGTTCCGGGTAGGGAAGAAGCCGGGTATCTTCAGCAAGCTCTTTGGTGCCGGTAGTTAGATTGAGCCACTTGACAAAACAAGCATACACAGATAAAAATTTCCTGTTACTTATATCATGTGCCTGGATGGCGGAATTGGTAGACGCAAGGGACTTAAAATCCCTCGGTGCTTAGCACTGTGCCGGTTCGATTCCGGCTCCAGGCACCATATTTTATGAAGGTTTGCAATGCTGTTTAGATCCTGACACCATTCTGTTTCGGTGCCAGATCTTTACCGTTACCTTACCTTATTATTGATATCTGAACTATTTGGGAAATTGTTTTAAAATTTCTTCTCCGAATTGTAAGCAGTCCTTCCGTTGCAGGCGGTCATAATCTTCGAAGGGGCGGTTGGTTTTCCTGTAATATTCCTCCAATTGTTTTAATGCTTCGGTGTCAAGCAGCCTTTTGGTCATTCGGCCCGGAAAAGATTTTTTTAGCATAGGATTATTACCGCATAGCTTGGAAGTCATATCGAGATACCGATTGGCCAGTTCGGTTCCGCCCACACCGCAGACAACAAAGACAGCCCTGACTTTTCCTGAGATTTTGGTGGCTTTTTGAGTAAGGAAAGTTTCCAGCGGCGGAGCCACCTTTTCGTTGTAAATTCCCGAGCCGACAATCAGGTTGTCAAAAGCCGAAAGGTCCGGGTTTTCCCTGGCGTCAAACACCTCGGCAATGCCCCCCATGCCTTCGGAAATCCATAGGGCAGCGTCGCGGGTGCTGCCGTAGCGGCTGCCAAAAAGAACAGCCCATTTCCCCGGTCCGGCATTGGAGTAAAACTTCAATGGATAAGCATTGGAAGCCATTAAAACCGTGCCACCGCCGATAAAAATTGCTTTCAAAAAATCCCTTCGTTTCATCTTTACCTCCTGATATCGATGTAATGACAATCCCCTTTATCGCGGCGGAAGTATAAGGATGTTAGTTTTGTATGTCAACACACTACTGTACAAACACTACTGTACAAAATATATCAGAATTCAGAACCCTATTGTAAAATTCACCTTTACGCTAACTTTCAGAGTGGTACAATTGAGGGCAGGTCAGCTAGACTCCAAAAATCATGTGATCGAAAAAGAGGATGAGGCATGAAAATCATAGGCATTAACGCCAGCCCGAACGGATCATCAGGCAATACCGGTCAAGTCTTGACGGCGCTGCTGGACGGTGCCCGAGAGGCAGCTGCAGATACTCAGGTTTTTCTGTTGGGAGAGCTTACGGTCAAGCCCTGCAGGAGCTGCAGGGTGTGCCAGAGGATCGGCACCTGTGCAATCGAGGATGACTATCCGAAGATTAAAGCCGCCATGCTTGAGGCGGACGGCATTGTGCTCGCCACTCCCAACTATATTTACAATGTCAGCGCCCAGATGAAAGCCCTGCTTGACCGCAGCTTCAGCATGTTCCACTGTCAGATGCTGGCAGGCAAGTACGGCGCCGCTGTTTTAACATCCGGGGGCCCGTCTATCAGCAGGTCGAGGAATACCTGATGCACGTCATTGGCAACAGCGGATGCTGGAAGGTGGGCAGCATCACCGCGATGGAGGTCCAGCTCAGAGATCCCAAGGAGAAAGCACAGGCACTGAAGGAGGCAGCCAGTCTGGGGCGCAGGCTTGCTGCCGCAATTGGCAGCCGGATGAGTTTCCCCGATCAGGAAGCCGAGCGTGAGGAGTGCTTCGAGATGATGCGATGGCTGGTTGCGCAGGAAAAGGATAGCTGGCCCTACGAATATGAATACTGGCAAGAGCACCGGGGGAGCTGACAGGCTTTGTGCCGTTTATAACAGTAAATTTCTTAGACCCAGGATGCTTAAATTTTTAAAGTATTGGCTGCCGGTAATTTTGTGGGCTGGTTTTATTTTTTATCTTTCAGCTCAGCCGGGATTATCATCAGGATTACCTTGGCTCTACGATTTTGTTCTGCGCAAGGGCGCTCATATTACGGTGTTTGCCATTTTGTTTTTATTGGCGGACCGTGCTTTTAAAAATTATGGTTTGTCAAACAAAAAAGCCCTTCTCTGTGCTTTTATTTTTACAATTCTTTGTGCCGTATTTGATGAATATCATCAAACCTTTGTCTCTCAACGGGTTGGAAGTCCAGGTGATGTTGCGATTGATTCGTTAGGCGTAGTGTTCTTTACCTGGTGGCAGATTCGAAAACAGCCTTAATCAACTTTGGCACTGCACTCACCGGTCCATACGTTCCTCTCTCCATTCTCGATAACAATCTATAACATCTCTCAAGGAACCTTGATTATTCTTATAGGCTTGATATTTTTCAATTACATCAGCCCAGGTTGAACACTCTGATATGCATTCTTCAAAATATGCTATCGATGCCCCCTGACAGGCTGCAAAGCATTCATTATCATAGGTAGTCCCATCGCACCCACAAACAGGGGAGTAGTATTCGGGGCATATGCACTGTTCAGGTTTCGAATCACAAACACCCCCACCATCACAATCACCTGCTGACTTTGAACAATAAAAACCCTGACCACAGTCGGAGTTGTCAAAGCATATTTCAGATGTCGCAGTAACAGTCCTTTGAATCATGATGGTGTCTGCAAAGGCAACTGAGGTTAAAAAGAGGGACAGGATAGATAACGCATATATCTTTTTCATGGCTATCTCCTAAAAAGGTGATATTTATTTGTTCTCCCAATGGGCATTGGTAATCCCTTTATTGTTGTGACAGTAGATTATCTTCGTGGGAGTAACCCGGATCATCATCAGCATTCCTTTGGGCATTGCGATAGGGGTACCCATTTCCTTCTCCATATCCTTTATAATGTGACTGAAG
>Ga0315280_10006092_pt1 | contig 16803 bp, 17 predicted proteins | sample YL17G06_40_MG_FD_203697 | JGI IMG/M metagenome (GOLD analysis project Ga0315280, IMG submission 203697) | Sediment microbial communities from Yellowstone Lake, YNP, Wyoming, USA - YL17G06_40 | ecosystem: Environmental > Aquatic > Freshwater > Lake > Sediment | place: USA: Wyoming | collected...
TCTCACTGCTCGAACTCCACCGCTACGCGCCAACCTGCGGTTAGGACATACACGGCTTCCTTCCCAACCTCCTCAGCGCCAAAGGCTTGCTCCATTCTCGACCAATATCTTGTAAACTCCTGCTAGGGCCCATTGAATCCGTTTGTGCTCGCCATCCCTGGGAGACAGAAGGGAGATCGCCGCCTAATCGTCTTGCTGGTATTCGCGATAGGCAAAACCCTAGATCAGCGACTCCGAGCCCTCGTGGGCTACGCAGAGAAGCTGAATTTCCGTTACGGCTGTCGGCACGACGAAGAGTTTGAGCAGGAGGTGGAGGAGGCCCGCCAGCACCGTCAGGACCAGCAGACCAGGAAGCTTGTCGACCGAGCCCGAAAGTCAAATTAGGACACCACCCGCGTTTCTCAGCGCTTCGCGGTCCGGGCGCCGTTGAGGTGTGTCGCGATAAGGAGTGCGGCCTGTCCTCGGACTTGGGAGAGGCGGGTCACAAAAGGGGCTAGGGCAGGGTGCGGCCCACGGCCGGGGCGATCATCCGCAGTTCCTTCATCAGCGCCGCGAACTGATCCGGCGCCAGCGATTGGGCGCCATCGCTGAGCGCGGTGTCGGGGCTGGGGTGTACTTCGATCAGCAGGCCGTCGGCGCCGGCGGCCACCGCCGCGCGGGCCATGGGCGCCACCTTGTCGCGCCGCCCGGTCCCGTGCGAGGGATCGGCGATGATGGGCAGGTGCGAGAGCTTTTTCACCACCGGGATGGCGGAGATGTCCAGCGTGTTCCGGGTATAGTTCTCGAAGGTGCGGATGCCCCGCTCGCACAGCACGATCTGGTAATTTCCGCCCGCCATGATGTACTCGGCGGAAAGCAGCAACTCCTCGACGGTGGCCGCGGGACCGCGCTTGAGCAGCACCGGCTTATCGACCTTGCCCAGGCCCCGCAGCAGGTTGTAGTTCTGCATATTGCGGGCGCCGACCTGCAGCAGGTCCACATAGCCGAGCATCATGGCCAGGTCGCCGTAGTCCATGACCTCGGAGACCGCCAGCAGGCCGCAGCGGTCGGCCGCCTCGCGCAGGTAGCGCAGGCCCTCCTCGCCCAGTCCCTGGAAGCTGTAGGGGGAGGTGCGGGGCTTGAACGCGCCGCCGCGCAGCAACCGGGCGCCGTAGGAAGCCACAATTTCCGCGCTGCGCTGGATCTGGTCGCGGCTTTCGACGCTGCACGGCCCCGCCATCATGATTACTTCCTGGCCGCCGATCTCCACTTGGCGTCCCGGCGGGCCGACTTTGACGATGGTGCCTTGCGGCCGGAAGGCGCGGCTGGCCAGCTTGTACGGCGCCGAAATGCGCAGCACCTCGGCCACGCCCTCCAGCACCTCGATGTCGCGCACGTCAAAATCAATCTTCGCCCCCACCGCGCCCAGCACTGTGTGGCGCACCCCGGTCGAGCGGTGAATGTCGAAACCCATGCCCACCAGGCGGTCGATCACCGCCTGGATCTGCGGCTCGGAAGCGCCTTCTTGCATGACTACAACCATATGACTCCCCGCCTTCAGAAGTGACGAGTGACGAGTGACAAGTGACAAGCGGCGAGAAGCCCGAATAGGATCCATCCCGCTCCGCTCGTCACTCGTCACTGATCACTCGTCACTTAATCTTTGTCCGGCTGGTTCAGTTCGGTGTCCACCGGCAACCCAGTTTCCTCGACCCGCTCGGCATGCATCGGGACGCGCTGAATGGAACGGCTTTCGTCGATGATGCGCTCGAACACCCGGCGCAGCGCCGCCAGCTCCAGCGGCCCCCCGTTGGCGGTGGCGATGTTGCCGAAGATTTCCTCTTCCCGCTGCGGTTCGTAAATCGGCATTCCGAGCTGCCGCTTCAGCTTGGCAATTTCGAGGACGAACTCGGAACGGCGGTTCAACAGCGCCACCAGTTCGCGGTCCACCTCGTCGATCTTCTTACGCCAGTCGCTGATATCCATAAATCAGGTCCAAGGGTCCAAAGGTCGTCGCCGCGGCGGGTCCAAGGTCCAAAGTCAAGAGTTCGCATCGACGCGACCCTGGACCTTGGACCTTGGACCTTGGACCCCTCGCCCGGCTTGCTTCAATTCGGCGGCCAAAGCGGCCAGGCGTTCGGCCGAGCGGTGTTCCTCCACCACGCGCACCAGCGCGCTGCCCACCACGGCGGCGTCGGCACGGCCGCGCAGCTCCAGGATGTGCTCCGGCCGCGAGATGCCGAACCCGGCGGCCACCGGCAGCGGAGACACGGCGCGGAGCCGCTCGAGCAAGGGCAGAAGCTGGCCGGACAGCGCCTGCTGCGCTCCGGTCACCCCGGTGCGGGACACGGCGTAGACGAAGCCGCGCGAGGCCTCGCAGATCCGGCGCAGGCGCGCCTCGGTCGAGGTGGGCGCGGCCAGGAAGACAGTGTCCAGCTCCGCCTGCCGCATTCGCCCCACATAAGCGTCCGCTTCCTCGATGCTCAGGTCGGTGATGAGCACGCCGTCGATGCCGGTCCGGCGCGCCTCGGCGGCAAAGCGGTCGAATCCGTAACGCAGAATCGGGTTCAGGTAGCCGAACAGCAGCAGCGGCAGTTGGCTGCGGCGGCGGGCTTCGGCGGCCATCTCCAGCACGCCGGCCAGCGTGGTCCCGGAACGGAGCGCGCGCTCACTCGCCCGCTGGATCACCGGGCCATCGGCCAGCGGATCGGAGAAGGGAATGCCTAGCTCCAGCACATCGACGCCCGCCTCTTCCAGCGCCGGGATGAACTCCGCGGTGGCGCGCAGATCGGGGTCGCCGGCAGTGATGTAGGCCACCAGGCCCAACTCTTGCCGCTGCCGCAGTTCCTCAAATCGCTTGCCGATCCTCGACATGTCTTTGAACCACAAAGGCACGAAGAGCACAAGGAACCACTACGGTTTATTCTCTGTGTTCTTTGTGTTCTTCGTGTCTTTGTGGTGAATCATCCAGTTTTAGCTCCCGCTGCAGGATTTCCATGTCCTTGTCGCCGCGGCCGGAAACGTTGATCACGAACACCTGGCCCGGCGCGCGCGGCGCCCGCCGGATGGCTTCCGCGACGGCGTGCGCGGGCTCCAGCGCCGGGATGATCCCTTCCAGCCGGGACATGGTCCGGCAGGCCGCCAGGGCGTCGGCGTCAGAACAGGCGGTGTATTCGGCGCGCGCGCTGTCGTGCAGCCAGGCGTGCTCGGGGCCCACGGCCGCGTAATCCAGCCCCGCGGAGACCGAGTGCGTGGGGGCGATCTGGCCGGCTTCGTCCTGCAGCACGTAGCTGTAAGTGCCCTGCAGAACGCCGGGAGCGCCGCCGTGGAACCGCGCCGCATGTTCGCCCAGCGACCAGCCGCGCCCGCCGGCCTCCACGCCCACCATCTTCACCGACGCATCGCCAAGAAAGTCGTGGAACAACCCTATGGCGTTGCTGCCGCCGCCCACGCAGGCCAGCAGCAGGTCGGGAAGGCGGCCCTCGGCCTCCAGCACCTGGGCGCGCGCTTCGCGCCCGATCACGCTCTGGAAATCGCGGACCATCAACGGGTAGGGGTGCGCGCCCAGCACCGAGCCCAGCAGGTAGTGCGTGGTCTCCACGTTGGTGACCCAGTCGCGCATGGCCTCGTTGATGGCGTCCTTCAGCGTGCGGCTGCCCGAGGAAACGGGGACCACTTCGGCGCCCAGCAGCCGCATGCGGACGAGGTTGAGGCGCTGCCGGGCCATGTCCTCCTCGCCCATGTAAACCACGCAGTCGAAGCCGAACAGCGCGCAGACGGTGGCCGTGGCCACGCCATGCTGGCCGGCGCCGGTTTCGGCGATCACGCGGCGCTTGCCCATGCGCCGGGCCAGCAGCGCCTGCCCCAGGCAGTTGTTGATCTTGTGGGCCCCGGTGTGCAGCAGGTCCTCGCGCTTCAGATAGATTCGCGCCCCGGCAAGGTGCTCGGTGAGCCGCCGCGCGCAGGTCAGCGGAGTCGGCCGGCCGGCATAGCGCCGCAGCAACTCATCCAGCTCCGCCTGAAAGCCCGGATCCTGGCGGGCCTCGAAATAGGCGCGCTCCAGCTCTTCCAGCGGCGCCATCAGCGTTTCCGGCACGAACCGTCCGCCGTACGGGCCGTACCTGCCCGGGATGTTATGGTCAGCCACTGCCATCTCTACCTTCCGCTTCGCGGACGGCGCGGATAAACTCGCGCACCAGTTGGGGATCTTTTCTGCCCGGCTCGCGCTCCACGCCGCTGGCCACGTCCACGCCCCAAGGAGCAACCTGCCGGACGGCTTCGCCGGCGTTCTGCGGCGTGAGGCCGCCGGCCAGGATAATGCGGCCGAAGCGCTTGGCGGCGACGGCGGCCTGCCAGTCGAAGAGCGCGCCGGTCCCGCCGGGTGTGCTGCCCGCCGCGTCGAGCAGGAAGGCGTCGGCGCGGTAGCGGCTGAGCGTCTCGGCGCAAAACCGGTCATCGACGCGGAAGGCCTTCAGTTTCTGGTATGGCCCGAGCCGGTCCAGGTGCTCAGGCGGTTCCGAGCCATGCAACTGCACGGCCGTCAGCCCGGCCTGCCGCGCGATGGCCAGAACTTCGGCCGGCTCTTGGTCCACGAAGACGCCGACCTTGACGATCTGTGGCGGCAGCGCTTCGATGATCGCCGCGGCTGCCTCGGGAGTCACGTAGCGCCGCCCCGGCCGCCAGAAATTGAAGCCCAGCGCGTCGGCGCCCGCCTCGACCGCCGCAACGGCGTCCTCCGCGTTAGTGATCCCGCAGATCTTCACCCACACCATAGGCTACGGGCTACTCAGCACTCAGCACTGATCCAGCATTTGCCGGAGCGCGGCCGCCGGATCGGGCGCTGCCAGGAAGCTTTCGCCGATCAGAAACGCGCGATAGCCGGCGGCTTCCAGCCGGTCGAGGTCGGCGCGCGACCGCAGCCCGCTTTCACTGACGGCCAGCGTGCCGGCCGGCAGGCGGGGAGCCAGCCGCAGCGAGGTCTCGATGTTCACTTCCAGCGTCGCCAGGTCGCGATTGTTCACGCCAATCAACCGCGCGCCCAGTGCGGCCGCCCGTTCCAGCTCTTCCTCTGAATGCACCTCGACCAGCGCGTCCAGCCCGAGCTCAACGGCGCGGTTGAAGAGCAGCCGCAATTGGCGATCGTCCAGCGCCGCGACGATCAGCAGGATGGCGTCGGCGCCCGCTGCCGCGGCTTCCGCCGCCTGGTACTGGTCGATGATGAAATCTTTGCGGAGCACGGGGAGGCTGGTGGCCTCGCGGGCCTCGCGCAAATCCTCCAGGCTGCCGCCAAAGTACGGGCCGTCGGTCAGGACGGAAAGGGCGCGCGCTCCGGCCGCCTCGTAGCCGGCGGCAATCTCGGCCGGGCGGTAATCCCGGCGCAGCACCCCGCGCGACGGCGACTTGTGCTTCAACTCAGCGATGATCCCGCGCCCGCCTGGTAACAGCGCGCCGAGGAAAGGGCGGGGAAGCCGCCGCCGGGATGGCTCGATCAGTTCCCGCTCCGCAACGCGCCCGCGGCGCTCGGCCACCTCGGCCCGCTTGGCGGCGATGATTTCGGCCAGCAGGCCGGAGACGCGTCCCGTGTTGGCGGTGCTGCACATACCTTCGCTCAGTCGCAGGAGAAAGTCCCCCCAGGATAAATGGATATGCTAGTGACATTGGCGGGGCAAGTCAATCTTGGGCTGTAGGCTGTGGGCTGTGGGTGTGCGTTGCGCAACGCCTCGTGCGCGGCGGCCCCACGCCGGAGCTGCGGCCTACAGCCTACAGCCTACAGCCTGATTTTTGCTACAATTTCAGGGATGCAGCAAGCCTTTGCCGCCGCGCGGCGCCTGACGCGCTACGTCTCCCAGTGCTCCGGATGCCGTATCGCTGTGCTGGGCGATTTCATGCTGGATGAGTTCATCTGGGGCAAGGTTTCGCGGATCTCGCCCGAGGCGCCGGTGCCGGTGGTGGAGGTGACCGGGCAAACGTTCTCGCCGGGCGGGGCCGGCAACGTTGCCGCCAACATTGTGGCCATGGACGGCTGCCCGGCCCCCTTTGGCATCGTCGGCAAGGACGGCTACGGAAGGCAGTTGACCGAGGTGCTGCGGCGGAAAGGCATGTCAACCGGCGGGTTGATCGCCGACGCTTCCCGCTCCACCACGGTGAAGACCCGCATCATCGAGACGGCGCGCAAACACCAGGTGGTGCGCGCCGATCGGGAAAGCCGCCGGCCGGCCGGGCGGGCGCTGGCGCACCGCCTCGCCCGCCGCCTGCTTCGTGAGGCCGATCGCTTTCAGGCCGTCATCGTCTCGGACTACGACAAAGGGGCCATCACGCCCGAATTGCTGGCCGAAGTGCTGCCGCCGCTGAAAGAGGCGGGTATCCCGGTGTTTCTGGACCCCCGCACCAGGAATCCGTCGAACTACCGCCCCATCACCATCATCACTCCCAACGAGCAGGAGGCCGGACAGATGGCCGGCGTGGAAATCGACGGTGAGGCGGCCTTGCTGGCGGCTGGCCGCCGCCTCATCGAGATGCTGGATTGTCCCTGGGTGCTGATTACCCGCGGCGAGCGCGGCATGGTGCTGTTTGAGCGCGGCGGGGAAATCCGGAAGATCGCGGCCATGGCCCAGGAAGTGTACGACGTGACCGGCGCGGGCGACACCGTGATCGCGGTCCTGGCTCTGGCGTATGCCGCGGGCGCCAGCATGCCGGAAGCGGCGGTCATCGCCAACTGCGCCGCCGGCCGCGCCGTCGCCCACGTCGGCACCGTCGCGCCCACGGCCCAGGAAGTCCGCGCGGCCCTGATCGAGGGCGCCCGCCGCTTCCCCCGTCATTCCGCCTTCCAACTAAGGTAAGACGCTTGCTCCGCCGTCCCCGGAGTGCCACAATCGTGGGTGATGGAGAACTGGCGCGAGAGAATCACGGTGGACCCGAACGTGTGCCATGGCAAAGTCTGCATTCGCGGCACCAGGATCATGGTGTCGATCATCCTGGACAACCTGGCCTCGGGCGTCAGCCGCGACGAAATCCTGGGCAGCTACCCCTCGCTTAGCGCGCAGGATGTCGATGCCGCGCTGGCGTATGCCGCCGAACTGGCCCGCGAGCGCTTTGTCCCGCTGCCGGTCGAGACCGTCTCGTGAGATTCAAGCTCGATGAGAACCTGCCGGTCGAGGTGGCCGAGTTAATCCGCGCTGCCGGCCATGAGGCGACGACCGTATTTTAAGAAGCGCTGGCCGGAAAGAACGATGCTCTCCTGGCCGAGCGGACAAGAACCGAAAAGCGAGTGCTCCTCACGTTGGATTCGGACTTCGGCGACATCCGTCTTTACCCACCTGGCCGATATGCGGGGATCATTGTGTTACGACTGAAGAGCCAGGATAAGCCGAGCGTGCTTGCCTTGGTGGAGCGGGTGCTTCGCCTCCTATCCGCTCAACAACTTGAACGCTGCCTATGGATCGTGGAGCCGGGAAGGATCCGCATCCGTGAAGGCGCGGCAGATTAGTTGAAATCCGCGGAATCTGCGGCTTCCGGTCCGGTCGTGTCCCTTGTGCCTTTGTGGTGGAAAAAGGCCGGCCACTACCCGCGGGCCGCGCCGTTGGACATGGAGGCCAGGAATTCGGCATTGGAGCGGGTGCGCGCCATCTTGTCCAACAGCAGCTCCATGGCCTCGACCGGGGACAGCGGACTGAGCACCTTGCGCAGCACCCACATGCGGTTCAACTCTTCGCGGGGCAGCAGAAGCTCTTCCTTGCGCGTGCCGCTCTTGTTGATGTCGATGGCCGGGAAGACGCGCTTGTCCACCAGCTTGCGGTCCAGATTCACTTCCATGTTGCCGGTGCCCTTGAACTCCTCGAAGATCACGTCGTCCATGCGGCTGCCGGTGTCGATCAGCGCGGTGGCGATGATGGTGAGCGAGCCGCCCTCCTCGATATTGCGCGCGGCGCCGAAAAAGCGTTTGGGGCGCTGGAGCGCGTTGGAATCGACGCCGCCCGACAGCACCTTGCCGGAAGGCGGGACAATGGTGTTGTAGGCGCGCGCCAGCCGCGTGATGGAATCCAGCAGGATCACCACGTCGCGCTTGTGCTCGACCAGCCGCTTGGCTTTCTCGATGACCATCTCGGCCACCTGCACGTGGCGGGCCGCCGGCTCGTCGAACGTGGAGCTGATGACCTCGCCCTTGACCGAGCGCTGCATGTCGGTGACTTCCTCGGGCCGCTCGTCGATCAGCAGCACGATGATGGTGATCTCCGGGTGGTTGGTGGTGATGGAGTTGGCGATGGACTGCAGCAGCATGGTCTTGCCGGTGCGCGGCGGCGACACGATCAGCCCGCGCTGTCCCTTGCCCAGCGGGGTCAGCAGGTCCATCACCCGGGAGGACAGGTTCTCCCGCGTGGTCTCCAGCTTCACCCGCTGGTTGGGGTACAGCGGCGTCAGGTTGTCGAAGAAAATCTTGTTGCGCGCCTGGTCGGGCGACTCGAAGTTCACCGCCTCGATCTTGACCAGTGCGAAGTAGTTCTCGCCCTCCTTGGGCGGGCGCACCTGGCCGCTGATGGTGTCGCCGGTTCGCAGGTCGAACTTGCGAATCTGCGACGGCGAGACATAGATGTCGTCCGGACCGGGCAGGTAGTTGTAGTCGGGCGAGCGCAGAAAGCCGAATCCCTCCGGCAGAATCTCCAGCACCCCCTCGGCGAAGATCAGGCCTTCCTTCTCGGCCTGCGCCTGTAGAATCCGGAAGATCAGGTCCTGCTTTCGCATTCCGGAGGCCCCCGGCAATTCCAGGGTTCGCGCGATCCGGGTCAGTTCGGTGATGCTTTTTTCCTTGAGTTCAGAAATGGTCATACAGCTCCATTCGGATAGGCAACCGGTGCCACAACGGCGGGTACTCGAATGCGTTCAACGCGGTCTTTGTCCGGCAACGCCGGCGATCAATGCGGGAATCAACAAGTCAAATGACGAATGAGTGACAACCCCAAAAAGCGCAGCCGGGAAGCAACGGAACATTCTTTGGAAAAGGGGAAACCAAGGGAAGTACCAACCTTGGCCGGCTCGATACCTGCGGGCCCTAACCGTCCTACGGCCCACCCGCTTCACTCCTGATTATACTGCGAACGGACTGAAATCGGCAAGGGGTCCCGCGGCCGGTCGATACGCGCCCAAAGACCTACAATATGCAATCTGCATCCGGTTGTCAACTGCTTTTCGGCCTTCCCGCGGCTTCTGCGCCGGACAGGAGCGGGCCCTGCCGCGGGGCGGCGCGCCTTTGCTGCGGCACCAAGGTCTTGGTGCCGTCGTGTGTTTGTGGTAGAGAAGATGATGTGCCGTCGGCGCGACTCTTCCGGGTACACGGCCGGGTGCAGGGGGTCGGGTTCCGCTGGTTTGCCGAGCGGGTGGCCGACAACCTCGGCCTGGCCGGCTACGTCAGGAACCTGCACGATGGCGCCGTCGAAGTCTACGCCATCGGCGCCGAGCAGGGCCTCGACGAGCTGCGTCAGAACCTGGAGCGCGGCCCCATGGGCGCGCGCGTGACGGCCGTGGAGGAAAGCCCGATGCCCGTCCGCGCCGGCTACAAGCGCTTTCATATCGAATTCTAATATGCACAGTGAATCCTACGAAGACCTGAAAAAACTGATCCGCGAGGTGCCCGACTGGCCCAAGCCCGGCATCCTGTTCTACGACCTGACCACGCTGCTCAAGAACCGGGCGGGGCTCCGGCGCGTGCTGGATGTGCTGGAGACCCAGTATCGCGACCAGGCCATCGACCTGGTCATGGCGGTCGAGGCGCGCGGCTTCATTTTCGGCTCGGCGCTGGCCGATCGCCTGCGCGCCGGCTTCGTCCCGGTGCGCAAGCCGAAGAAGCTGCCCGCCGAGACCGCCCGGGCCACCTACGAGCTGGAATACGGCACCGACGCCATCGAGGTGCACAAGGACGCCATCGTGGCAGGCCAGCGCGTGCTGATCGTCGATGACCTGCTGGCCACCGGCGGCACTGCCGCCGCCTGCGTAAAACTGGCCCGCTCGCTGGGCGCCGAGCTGGTCGGAGTGGCGTTCGTGGTCGAGCTGACCTTCCTGCACGGTCGCGACAAGCTGCCGGGCGAGCGCCTGTTCAGTTTGCTGAAATACGATTCGTAGGCTGTGGGCTGTGGCCCGCAGCCTGTGACAGGTGTATAGTTACGGCGGTACAACCAGCTTTCGAATGAGGAGAGATCATATGAAGTCACTGGATGCGGCAAAGATTTCCCGGCGGCAGTTCGGGCTGGCCGGACTGGCGGCGGCCTGCGGGCCGGCGGCCCTCGACCTGCTCGCCCAGCGCAAGAAAGGCGGCAAGAAAAAGGCGCGTGCGGCTAAGGTGCCAATCGGCGTCCAGCTTTACTCGGTGGGCGCGGAGTGCAAGCGCGACCTGCCGGGCACGCTGGCCGGCGTGGCCAAGGTCGGCTACAAGGGCGTGGAGTTCGCCGGCTATTACAAGCGCTCGGCGGCCGATCTGCGCAAGATGCTGGATTCGGACGGCCTGAAGTGCTGCGGCACGCACACCGGGCTCGACACCATCCTGGGCGACAAGCTGAAGGCCACCATCGATTTCAACAAGGAGATCGGGAACAAGTACTTGATCGTGCCCAGCCTGCCGGCAAAATACCGCAGCTCGAAGGATGCCTGGCTGGAAACCGCCAAGCTGTTCAACGAAGCGGCGGCGCGGGCCGGCGAACAGGGCCTGTTGGTCGGCTACCACAACCACGTCGAGGAGTTCAAGCCGCTGGAAGGCGCGGTCCCGTTCGACTTGTTCTTCGGCAACACCAACAAAGCCGTCATCATGCAGCTCGACATCGGTCACGCGCTGCACGGCGGGGCCGACCCGGTCGAGGTGCTGAAGCGCTACGCCGGCCGCGCCATCACCGTGCACGTCAAGGAGTGGTCCTCGACCAAGAAGGACGCGGTGGTGGGCGAGGGCGAGGTGAAATGGCCGGAAGTCTTCCAGGCCTGCGAAACCGTCGGCGGCACCGAGTGGTACATCGTGGAAGAAGAAAGCAACGCCTTCCAGGGCCTGGATGGCATCGACAAGAGCCTCAAGGCCCTGCAGGCCATGGGCAAAGGCTGAATGGGTTGTAAGCTGTAGGCCGGAGGCTGGAGGCTGGAGGCCGGAGGAGGGCCGGCCTTCGGTGTTTCCCGGAACGTCGAATCATCCGACAACACGCGGGAGAGCGAGGCAACCATGCTAAAACGTGCTCCGGTCACGCGCCGCCAGTTCGCCTGCACCATGTGCGGCGCCTGGCTCGCGTCCCGTTACAGCGGTAGCGGTCTGAAGGCCGCCGCCACAGTCGGCCCGCGGCCCTGGGACCAGCCGGCGGTGGTGGCCAAAGTCTACCTTTCCGCTCCTACCGTCCATTGGCCCAATGTCGGGCTGGACGTCAAGAAGGAAGTGGCGGAAATCGAGGCGCGGCTGGCCGAGGTCGAGCGCAAGCACGCCACCAGGCTGCGCTTTACCGGCGGCCAGTTGCTGACCGGCGCGGACCAGGTGGAAGCCTGGGCCAAAAGCCTGGGCGGCGCCGATGCCGTGCTGGCCATCCCGGCCAGCCAGCCCAGCGTGCCGGTGGCGGCGATTGTCGATGCCGCCAAGCTTCCCACGCTGTGTTTCTCGCGGCCCTACGCCGGCCACCAGTGGTCGGGCATTGCCACGTTGCGCAAGAAAGGGGGGAGGGTCGATATCCTGGCCACCAGCAGTTACGGCGGCCTGGACGCCTACGTGCCGGTGTGGCGCGCCATGCACCACCTGCGCCACAGCAAGGTGCTGGTGGTGGCGCAATCGCCCGCCGGCCGCCAGAATCTTGCTGACGGCTTCAACAAGCAGTTCGGCACCACGTTTCGCTTTTTGACCTATGACGACCTGAATGCCGCGTTCCCGAAGGCCGACGCGCAGCAGGCCAAGCGGGCGGCCGAGGAGTTTGCGCGCGGCGCGCTGAGGGTGGTCGAGCCGTCACCGAAAGAAATCCACGACGCCTTCCGCTTCTACCTGATGGTCGAGGACCTGCTCGAAGCCGAGAAAGCCAACGCCATTACCGTGGATTGCTTCCCCGGCCTGCTGGGCAAGAAACTGCCGGCTTATCCCTGCATCTCCTGGTCGAAGCTGAACGACCAGGGGCGCTACGGGGTGTGCGAGGGCGACGTGCGCTCCACCATGACGCAGTTGCTGGTCACCTCGGCCACCGGCATGCCGGGATTCGTTTCCGACCCGGTTTTTGACCTCAGCCGGAACGAAGTGGTGCATGCGCATTGCGTGGCGGCCACCAAGATGGGCGGCCTCAACGGCCCCAGCTCGCCGTACTTGATCCGCCACCACCTGGAAACGGCCGAGGGAGCGGTATTGCAGGTGCTGATGCCGGTGGGCCGGACAATCACCGTCGGCGAGTTCGCCGACCCCGCCAAGTTCCTGGTCTCCACGGCCGAGGTTACGGGGACCACGGCGGAAGTGAGCGGGTCGCCGGACGCCGAGCGCGGCTGCCGCAGCAAGATCCGCACCCGCGTCACCGACGCCGAGAAGTGGCTCGAGAACTACAGCTCCGGCTTGCACCGCGTGATCTTCTATGGCGACCATGTGGCGGCCATCGAGCGCATGGGACGCCTCATGGGCTTTGAAGTGGTCAAGGAAATCTGAACATGTGACTTCACCACAGAGGCACAGAGCGCACAGAGGCTTTCCTCTGCGTCCTCTGTGGCTCTGTGGTGTTACAGGCGCCTTATGCATCGCCAACACTCGATAGGCCTCGCAATCGCGTTTTCGCTGCTGCTCGCCGCAATGCTGCCGGCGGCGCCGCTGCGCGTCCTGATCATCACCGGCGACAGCGATTACCCCAACCACGACTGGCGCACGACGACGCCCTTCCTCCAGAACGCGCTGTTAGGGTCGGGACGCTTCGACGTGCGCGTCACTGAGGAGCCGCGCGGGTTGACCCCCGGTGCGCTGGCCGGCTATGACGCTGTGCTGCTCAACTACAACGGGCCGCGCTGGGGCGCCCTGGCCGAGAAGGCGCTCGAGGATTTCGTCCGCTCCGGGAAGGGCATGGTGGCCCTGCACGGCGTTTCCTACGGCCCGTTGATGGGCATGGAGAAGGGGCCGAAGGACCGCTGGGTGCGCTCAGAAAAGAAGGGCGCCGATTGGCCCCCCTACAAAGCCATGCTCGGAGTCGATTGGGAGCCGGCCAACATCGGCCACGCCGCACGCCACGCCTTCCCGGTGAAGCTGGTCGAGCGCGAGCACCCCATCACCCGCGGCATGGAGCCGGAGTTCACCGTCAACGACGAGCTATACCACAAGATGAGCCATCGCCCCGGCATCCGCGTGCTGGCCGCCGCGTTCGACGACCCAGCCAAGGGGGGCACGGGCCAGGACGAGCCCATCGCCTGGACGGTAGCCTTCGGCAAAGGTCGCGTGTTCCACTGCACGCTGGGCCACGACACCAGCGCCATGTATCAGCCGGAGTTCCTGACGCTGTTTCTGCGCGCCACCGAATGGGCGGCCACGGGCGGGGTGACACTGGGCCCGCGCGCCGGAGCGACAGTGGCACAGGCATCCGTGCCTGTGGCACAGGCAGCCGTGCCTGTGCGCGACGCCGTCCGCGTGCTGGTGGTGACCGGAGGCCATGCCTATGAGCCGTCGTTCTACACTGTCTTCGAAGGCCACAAGGACATGGTGTGGACGCACGCCGCCTCCCAGAAGGAGGCCTTCCGCCCCAAGTTCCTGGAGCGCTTCGACGTGCTGGTGCTCTATGACATGGCCGAGGACCTGGCCGACCTTGAAAAGAAAACGCTCGAGGCCTTTGTCAAATCGGGCAAAGGCGTGGTGTCCCTGCACCACGCCATCATCGATTACACCAACTGGCCGTGGTGGTGGCAGGAAGTGATCGGCGGCAAGTACTTCGCGAAGCCGGTGGGCGAGCACGCCGCTTCACAGTTCAAGGACGACGTGCCGATGGTGATTCGGCCGGCGCAGGGCATGGCCAACCACCCCGTGGTGCGCGGCCTGGGCGAGATCGTCATCGAGGATGAGGCCTACAAGGGCATGTGGCACTCGCCGCGCATCAAGGTCCTGATGGAAACCGACAGCCCGTTGAACGACCGCCCCGTGGTTTACCTCGGGCCGAACGAGAAGCTGCGCGTCGTTTACATCCAGTTAGGCCACGGCCCCAGCGCCCACCGCCACCCCGGCTACCGCAAGCTGGTGCACAACGCCATCCTCTGGTCCGCCGGCAAGCTGTAACGCCGCCGCGCGCCGCCGCCTCGAACGCAGCCCGGCTGATCCGAATGCTTGTGCCGGAAACTTGCCAAAGGGAAAAACGGGGAAACGGGGGACAGACGGGACGTTTCCCCGTTCAACAGAGAACGTCCTGTCTGTCCTCGTCAGTCCCCGTCGGGCTCGAAAAGCGGTTGATAGGTTGATGTAGGGGCGACCCATCGTGGTCGCCCCGTTGCGAAGGAATCCCTACTGGCTGTGCGAGATGAGCTTCAATCCCGGCACGCCCAGGTAATCGTCGCGGTTATGCGTGACCAACGGAGCATCGTACAGCAGCGCAGTGGCGGCGATCCAGGCGTCCGCGCATTCAATGCGGTGCCCGGCAGCCTGCGCCGCCACGGTAACCTCGGCCCACCTGCGGCATAGGTCCGGGCTCGACGGCACCACCGTGAACCGCCGGAGATACATGTGCAGCCAGTGCAGGCGCTGTGCGCTCCACCGGTACTGGATCGCCCATCGCTCGACCTCAGCCACGGTCATGAACGAGATGAGAGCGACACGGTCTGTGAGCTCTGGATCGTAGCGGAAGCCAATCGGATGACTCTTGAAGAGGAAAGAAACTACATCGGTATCAACGACGACTTCAGTCATACGGCGCGGTCAGTCCGATTGTGCCCGCGCCATTCGTAGAGGGCGGCCAGGAAGTCCTCGATGGATTCCTCCGCGGGCCAGAAGTCGCCGTGCAGGACCCGCACATCGGTGATCGGGGCGGTCCCTTGTTCGGCCATCAGCTCTTCGATAGAGGGATGCCCGGTGGCCGAATAGCGCGTGCCCACGGCAGGGCCGCCGGCCACAGGTTTTGGACGCGCACGTTTGCGTTCCGCCATCAGCCACCTCCTTCGTATTGGAGTATAGCAGTCTGCATCCACAGAAATCAAAACCATGAGCAGCCAACCGAACGCGATTCTGATGACGCAGGCGCAGTATGCGCGGCACCGCAACCAGAGCCCGCAGTACATCGGCGAGCTGGCGGAGGCCGGCGTGCTGGTGATGGGCGGGCGGCTCGTCGACGTGGCCGCCACTGACGCCGTGCTCGACGACAAGCCGCAGGAGAGGCCGGCGCCGGACGGCCAGCAGCCTGCCAGCTACGCGCAGGCCAAGCTGGCTGACATGGTGTTCCGCGGCAAGCTCCGCCGCCTGGAGGTTGCTGTCCGAAACGCTGGTGACCAGCTACTCGCGCGGCACGCCTGTCCGCGAGTGGCGCCGGAAGAAGGGCGTGCGCGGCGAGGCGTTGGACTGCCGCGTATACGCCTTCGCGACCCTGCAGGCCCTCACCTCGATGGGCCTGTCATTGGAACGGGAGTGCGAGCGAATTGAGGCGTTGATCGCCAGCACAGGCGAGCGGGCGGCACCGAGGGTGAGCCGCAGCCGGTGGATGCAGGAACAGGCGGCTACTCGCGCAGCTGCATGCAGCCACAACCGTGTCCTCGGCCACTTCAAAAGCGGCACCGAGGCATCTGGATCAGATATAGTCACCCAAGAAGGACATTTCAGTCGAAGGAGCGAGACAATGTCACCAAAGCTGTGTTGCAAGTGGCACTATTTGGATGCATCGGCCATCGTGAAGCTCTATGCCGATGAGGCGGGCTCTTCGGCGCTTCACCGTTTCCGAAATGCCAACACAAACTTTTGCACGACGCCGATTTGCCTCGCCGAGGCACTATGTGCATTTAGCAAAAAACGGACACATGAAGAGATGAGTGTCGAGCAGTACTTTTCTGCTGTTTGCCGTCTCCTCACTGACGCATGGGGCAAGCGCATAGAGATCGACGACATCGCGTATGTCAACGCCGTTGTTCAGGCCGAGGTGGAAACGACAGCAAAGAAACACAGCCTGGACATCTCCGATGCTCTCCTGCTCGTTACTATCCTCAAAGGCCCCCGGTCGAATGCTGAATTGGGCTCCCGATCGGTGCTTATTACCGCAAACAGGAATTTGGCCATTGCCGCCGGCTCGGAGGATGTTCGTGTTTGGAATTGCATCGATGGTTCTATGCCATCGTGGGACTAGATACTTTCCGGCGCAAGATGCATCTAGCGGCGCCGTTCCATCGCGGCGTGCTTGCTGGACAATGAGCAGGTGGCGGTGTAAAGCCGCCGCCACACCCGCTGTCTCGGCTTTTTTCCAGCGCAAAGTGGCTAGGCGTTCGAGCAAACTCGTTTCGCGGGCTGTCGGCTTTGTCCTGCGGGCAGTTGCTTCCCGATGAACCGTGGGGTTGAACGTCACATGCTGGCAATGAGTGGTTAACTAACATACGTAACGGGCGGTCGCCGGACAACGACCGCCGCCTGTCTCCAGGCGGCGGTTGGTGGTCGAGGTGGGATGTGGCGGTGAGCTACTGGCCGGCGGCCAGGTGGTAGGCGCGCTCGCCCGACTCGCGCTTGATCGCCTCGATCTTCGTATGCGTCTGGTGAGCCCAGCTTCCAAGTTTGGCTCGTCTCCCAAAAGTGTGACTACGTTTCTGCAGGCAGCGGAAGCTGCGCGCAGCAATGATAGATAGCCGCAATGAAGTTGCGGGGATCCCGAAAGCCAAAGGAGCGATGGCTAACGAGCTTGA
>Ga0315280_10006095_pt1 | contig 16798 bp, 15 predicted proteins | sample YL17G06_40_MG_FD_203697 | JGI IMG/M metagenome (GOLD analysis project Ga0315280, IMG submission 203697) | Sediment microbial communities from Yellowstone Lake, YNP, Wyoming, USA - YL17G06_40 | ecosystem: Environmental > Aquatic > Freshwater > Lake > Sediment | place: USA: Wyoming | collected...
AGCATAAACGTCTTGACGAAATAGTTCATACGGCTTGAACGCCACACGGAAGAACCACCCGAGAACCACATGCAGAACCAAGCTTTTCATAGGTGGGTAGGCTGGTGCGCACCCACACACACAATTCAAACGAAACGACGGTTCAAATCACGACGCCCGCATCAAGCGACACGACGAAGACACTGTCAGAATAACCGACAGCGGTTGCAAGTTGCTAACACATCTGGAGAGCGAAACTCAAGTCTAAGCGGTTCGGCTAGGGTTTCCTCAGAGTGCTGTAGTCAGATTGAGTTTGACTAAGCTTATTAGCGCGCGCCTTCGAACCCGAAACCTGTGCAGACGATGTGCTGTAAATCGTCATCAGTACTGGATTTTGTTGGCAACACCCCGATGATGAAACTCGAGGTAGCACACAACGGACGCACCTACCGAGTCTACGCGAAGCTTGAGTTCATGAACCCAAGCGGAAGCGTAAAGGACAGAATAGCGAAGTACATAGTCGAACGCGCCGAGGAACGGGGAATTCTGAAATCAGGTTCAGTCATCGTGGAAGCAACGAGCGGGAACACTGGCATTGCCCTCGCCATGGTGGCTGCGGCAAAGAAGTACAAGATGGTCGTCTTCATGCCGGAGCATATGAGCCAAGAGAGGATTCGCCTAATGGAAAGCCTCGGGGCTGAGGTTTGCCTCACTCCAAAGGAAGAGAGCTTTGAAGGCGCTGTCAGAAGAACCGAAGAGATGGCCGCGAAGTCGCCCCATGTCTATCTCACCCGTCAGTTCAAGAACGAAGAAAAATTGACTGCGCATTATCTTACGACGGGTCAGGAAATCAAGGCACAGATGAAAGAAAGGGTGGATGCGTTTTTTGCGGGCGTGGGAACAGGCGGCACTTTGATGGGCGTCGGCAAAGCTCTGCATGAAGTCAATCCCAAAGTGAAACTCGTTGCGGCGGAGCCAGCAGAAGCCGCTGTTCTCTCAGGAGCAACCGTTCTTCAGGAGCACAAGATTGCGGGAATCGGAGACGGATTTGTACCGCAGATCGTTAGCCTCGAGGAAATAGACCTCTTGGCAAGAGTCAGAAGCAATGACGCTATCAGAATGGCTAAGACGTTGAGCCGTCAGAATGGACTTATGGTCGGGATCTCCTCTGGGGCCAACGTGCTCGCTTCGATTCAGACACTCGACGAAATTGGCAACGACAAAGCTGTCGTGACAGTTCTGCCTGATAGGACTGAACGATATTTCAGTACAGATCTCTACGCGTTTCACGAGCACCTGGTGAGGAAATGTCTGCCTAGCTGCGAGTGCATTTTTGCATGATTCGAGCTGATCTTGTAGGTTTCGACTTCAAAGTGGAACTGTTCGTTTCGTAAATGAGCTGACCCGACTACGGTTCAAATTGCGACGCCCGCACCATGAGAGCCACACACACACAATTACGCAACGACGACGCGTTTGGGGTTCCACGTGGTAGTCGGGAAAGGGACGTGTAACTAGACGAGAGGACCCATGTCAGCGCATCACAAGTGCGCCGTCATAATGAAAATCATCTTATTCGAGATGCCAACATGTCTTACCTACGGCCTTCGCAAAGTATCCCCTTCTGTTCGGAGATAGATTGTTCCGACGATTGGACAATATTCTTTCTCAAAATCACATTCGTTTGTAATAGCTCGCATCACTGCGAAGGCACAAATGTGAGCGCTAGGGAAAACTTCTGCCAATCGACTTGCTGCACCAAGAAGAGTTGAACCCCGAGTGATTATGTCATCGATTAGAAGAATGTTGCTTGGTTCTGAGAGAGGCTTTTGAATTTCCATCGACTCATAGTGTTCATGAGGAAGCGGCCTCTTCTCTGGGGTGCTCCAAGCCGCCTTAGGAACAGGCTTGACTCGTTTCAGAATTTGAGCAACTTCCTTCCCGAGGCCGCAATTTACGAGGGCAGTCGCTAGCCTGTAAGGAACCCAAAGAGTTCCTTCTCTCATCAAAGAACTCTTAGGCGTGGGAACAAGAATTGTATTAGGCTGAAAAAACGAAGCAAACGCTAGCATGTTTCTATTCCGTTGAATTGTTTGCGCGACCCACTGTGACATCAGAATTGGTGGGTCTTGGACAAATCCATCATACTTGAGTCTAAGCATAATATCCTTGGAATGCTTTGCCTCAGCAGAATAACCATGAGAAGCGTAGGATAGGAGTGCACCATACTGAAGTTCAGGAAGTAACATGATTCTGGCTTATTGGGCAATCTCAAGAACTCGGCCCTGGGATGGCAAGAACTGAAGCACCTGCTCAGGTTCGCTCAGTCTTATGGCACCGTACTCAAGCATCTTCTTTGGCACTATCAATGATTTGTCATCTAAGACAGATTTCCAAATGAACAGTGGTCGTCCGAGTCTGAGAGCCTCCCATCCTTGATGCAACGACCCGCTATCATCTTTCGCCTCGACGATGATTGTGGCGTTGGAGATCAGTGCCATTGTCCGATTTCGAAAGATGAAATGCTCAGGTGCAGTTCGCTGCTCAATCGGAAACTGCGAGATGGCCAAGTGGTAACGTTTGATGATCTCCTGAAGTTCGAAATTACTCCGTGGATAGACACGGTTTAGGGGTGTTCCGAGAACTGCAATGGTATGTCCCCCTTCTTTAATCGCAGTCGTATGCGCGGCGGTATCAATCCCTTCTGCAAGTCCGCTAACGACGATAACACCATTTCTCACGAATTCACTTGCGATTTCTCTGGTCACTTTGAGTCCGTCTGAGGACGGTTTCCGTGAACCCACGATTGCTGCTCGGGGAGTGGGCAGCGGAATTTCCATAACGCCCGTAACATAGAGTCTCTGCGGGGCAAACTTCTGTTCAACATCATTCAGCGGCCCAAGTAGTTGTTCGGGTGTGAAACTGGAGATTTTCGTGCCTTGTGTCGTCTCCCTCACACTCCCATGCGAAACACAGTAACTAACGGGGTTGTCGCTAAGTGCCATGTCATTTTCCTCCAGCATGAACCCCTCTCGCACGGCACGATTTCCTAAGGACTTCCTGACCCATTAGGTCTTGCATGATAATGTGCCTATATATCTTGTCATTCTCTACGGCGATCAACCGGTCTCAGTTCTTCCCCCATGCAAGGGTCTGGTCCAATAGTCACAAGGGTGCAGATGCTACCGTGTGTGTGCGTTAGATGGTGCGCACACACACAAAATACCCCCATTCGTGACGTTCATGCTGTGCCGGACGCACAAAAGAGAGTAACACACAGGTAGGAAAGCTGGGACAACTCGTGGACAGGCCAAACGTAACGTGAAGTCCGATACCAAGAGGAAACAGAGTGGACCTCATCATCCGGCCAAATCTGTCGCAGTATCTGTCCTTCATCTTTGGTTAGGGCTGAAGGTAGACGGAGAATCCTTTCTCTATTCCTTCGTCGCCAACTGCGGCATCGATCTGCATCCATCTGTTTTCTGGGATCTTGGTACTCTTCGGTATTAGCATCGTGACCGTGCATTCTGATTTCGGTGCGAGATCAAATGGTAATTCGTTCGCTCGTAAGGTCAAGACTTCCTTCGTCCTGTGAGGAAGGAGTTCTGTCAGAAGTCTGTGTTCCACGTCGATCTCGCAGTCGTATGCTTGACAGGGCTTTCCATTTATCAGGATGCTTTCGACCGTGATGGTTTGGGAACCGACGTTCTTCATCGCGATAGGAACTCTCCATCCTTGAGGAGTCAAAGTTGCGTTGGCGGAGTCGATATCCAGAACGCCGTGTTCAAGCATCACCCCACGGAGGGCTTGATTGAAGAACTCTTGGCTCTTCACGACATCTTGTGTAATGCTTTGAGTCGATGGTTCGAGCAGTTCACCTCCTTCTCCATCTTCATCGACAGTCAGCAACCCTAATCCTAGCCCCTTCAGACCGTCAGTCTTCAGAGCCTTGCTCTCCGGGATCGCCACATAGACCTTGCGCACAATCGCGCGCCATATCGCGCATTTGCCAACGACTTCAAACAAGTTTTCACCCGCAAGTCTCGCTTTGGCTTCCACGCACACGCTATCGGTCCACGATCTTGTAACCCCGACGACATCCGGCTCGATGTACTCCTTGTATGGTAGAATATCACCAATCCATATGCTCACGTTCCCTTTCGCGTGAGTGACCACAGCTCTGTATCCAAACAAGCGCAGGAACCGTCTCACAGGTTCATAAAGTTCAGTCTCTTCCATGCTCGATCAGATCACAGATCTTCCCTACTGATTGAAAAAGATGCTCGAAGGTAAGTGTTCAATGCTTGTAGCATGATTGCTGCGGAGAGGAGGCTTGCGGGTCAGAGAAATCCAGGATCAGGTCACCCCAAGCGTGTGCTAACCACTAGATTTCCTTTTTCATCGATCAGGTTTGTAGTGTGAATTGGACCGTCGTTCGTTCGTCGTTCTTGGTAGTGTGTGTGCCCTCTTTGGTGCGGGCATCGTAATTTGAACTCTCGTCCGTCGTCGTACGTTAGGTGTGTGTGGGTAGGCTGGTGCGCACACACGAACTAAACCCCCTTTCGGGGAGATTAGTCGTGTTCTGTTTTGTGTGTGTGCGCACCAGCTGACCCACACACAAATTACCCCAAACGACGACGGCTGATCCTTCTTGGTTCGATTACCCATTACCAATATGGTCAGACAAGGAGCTGAGTGAAATGCTCGCTCGATAGATTTTCGCTTTATCTAGTCAACCGCACAGATAGGACTTTAGAGAAGTCATTGCGGGCAGTCGAGTTGCTAGGGATTCCTTCCCTACCCCACTCGTCCGTCGTTCCAGGCCGCAATTGTGCGTGCGCACGAGCCTACCCCCGCACAAGATCAAGTCTCTCTCCCGGATGGTACAAATCCCGATGTCTGCACCAAGAGAATGGCGTGTTGACCCATGCAAAACAGCATTCTGATATTTGTTTGGCATTTCACTAGCCGCGAGTTCGGGCGAGCCGCCCAGTTCGTGCGTCAAGTTTTCCCCAATGTGGTCTTTGTAAGGTATGAGATAGTCCGCCTATTCTTGTGCAGGTGAATCAGAATCACCATGGCGGTGATGAGTCCGATGGATACGTGCAGCTCGACCAATCTGCTGCTGTCGAGTCCCGAGAGAATGAGTATGTGCGCTTCGTGTTCACGGGACAAGTGGAGGAGAACCCCCGTTGTGAGAGTGAGGAGACCCAGACCTAGCATCGAGTACAGAAGTATGGCCCTGTCAGCAAGTTTCGTCACGGACATCATACCTGTTTTGTCAGTTGCATGCGGCTAACGAGGCGGCCTTTCTTGTGCAAGTGTTCCTGTATGCCTCATTTGCACCGTCACACTATCACGCGTCTCAGTGCACACGTGTTAAAAGACGACCGCACTAGAGGTATGCACCAATGGTGAAGTTCCCGCACCGCTGTTAATGGCGCGACATCAAGCGAGATCTCGGAAGTACTTCAAATGCGTGGAATGCGAAAAAGCTCGGTCCAGATCCGATTCGAGATACTTGAGTACTTGTATTACAATTCGGGCCCACATCTACGCACCTATCTCTGGAGAAAAGCGACGGGACTTTCTTACGATGACTTCCTGAAGTATCTAGCAGAGATGAAGACCAGGAAACTCCTCGAGGAAGATGATGGAAGATGCAGACTCACGAAGGAGGGAAGAGACATCTACCTTCGACTGAGAGACGCACTTCAAACCATACTGTAGAAACCCGAGAGTTCATTCTTGGTGCATCTGCCTTTTATCTGAATGGAGTTCCAGTCAAGAACCGAGGGGAGACGCACGAACGAAAGAACCGAGGATCACTACCCTGTGAAATCTATTCACGATTTCCTCCTCGAAGTACAGGGAGAGTTGGGAAGGCTTAGGATCGCATCCTTGGCGGGCATGGCAGCATGGCTTGTCGTTTCGCTGGTCTTGATTCACTTGGCAATGGACCTGATTGAGTGGGGTGAACCGTTTCCTCGCATAGCAATTGATGTGGTGCTCTTGGCCTTAGCCGCTTTGTCCGTGCTCTATTCTGCATACGTCCTCCATAGGCAGAATAGGTTCTTCAGAAAATGGGGGAGACGATTTGAACTGCTTCAGGGAGTCGAGGAGAAGTTACTCGGTGAGAAGAAATAGCGGTGGTGGTGCGCACCAAATGATCCACACACACAAAACCGGAGTTCAATTTACAACGCCCGCACCAAGGTACCGGGGATATATCATAAGGCTCGTTTTTGGGGTTCCACGTGGATGTGGTTTGGGGGACGTGGAAGTCCACGTGTAACTAGAAACGTTCAGGGTTTCTGTCTCAGTTTCCGGACGCGCTCCAGACTTTTCTTCGCCAAGTCGATCTTGGGTTTCTCGCCTAGCTTCTCTAAGGATACTGTAAAGGGCAGTGTCTCCCCAGACCCCACGACTGAAGAAGGATTTGCGTATTACATCTTCCTTGCTGAATCCCGCCTTCTTCAGGATCCTCGAGGAAGCCCCGTTTTGTGGATGGGTCTCGGCTTCGATTCGAACGATGTTTTTGGTGAGGAATAGGTGATCGACCATCATTTGAACGGCTTCGCTACCGTATCCTTTGCTCCTCTCATTCGGGACGAGCACATACCCTATTCCAATGCAAGCCTTCACTTTGAAATGGACAATGTAGCCGATCTTCGTTCCGTTATTCTTCTCAATAAAGAACCATTGCCCGCCGGCCAAGTTGTCGTACTGTTTCTCGATGTCTCCAATAATCTGCTGAGAGATCGCGCACCATGAGACCCACACACAAATCCACTCTCCCTCCAGGGGGCAGGCATGAACGGTCGAATCAAATGGCTGACACACAGCAAAATGGCTCGTCCAGATCTAAGCGATCAAAACGAGAGGATCGCCATAGTTGTTCTTAGGGTGCAAAGGCTAAAGAACCTAGCGAGTGACTGTGACGCGGGGAACGCGAGAATGAAATGGAGAACTGTTTCGACCACAATTCTGTTTCTGATGCTGATCGCAATGCCAATGTTGGGGCTGCAAACGGTCTCCGCTCAAGACAGTAAATCCCTGTCAGTCGGATCATGGTGGACCCTCAAAGGCACTTATCGCCAAATGGACACAGGTTCAGGAAGCTGGGAGGGCACATACACTGAAACGGCCGAATATACTGGCAAGATCAGCGTTACAAGCAAGAACTCTGACACAATAACTCTCTCAGACCAAGAGGATGGGACATGGTCATGCACGGCAACCGACAATTGGGCGTGTTGGATGAACGACAAACATGTGCAGGAAGCGAGTGATACTTGGTCTAATACGTATCAGTACACAATTGCTCTGAATACCCTCAAGGTGATTGGTGTCGGAGGAGACGCAAGCAAGTCTTACGTTGGTCACCCAACCTGGTACATAGTCAACGTTGGACAGCTTAACGAAGGAGGCAAAGCTGCCCGTCATTGGTGGGTTCCAGACAGCAACGCAAAAGGCAGCAAAATTGCTGACGTGAATTTCAGTGTGGACACGCAGACTGCAAAGATAAGGGGCGCCGAGTTGAAGGTCTGGCGCCTTTCATACAGTGGCGACACCTTAGGTTGGTGGAGGAACGATAATGGCGTCTACTCTACTGGTCCTGCGACGAGGACGGACCTCTATGATCCCATCTATGGCATTTGGGTTGGATACTCGGAGAAGTCCACCACGAACGGTGTGGCAGCCGGAGGCGACGGAAGCTGGACCGAAGACTTCTCGGAAGACCTACAATTTGTGGACACGAACCTAAGCTTCACGATGGCAGTGACTCTTAATGCGGAACCTGGCGGACACGTAGCTGTGACCGTTGACGGCGTTGAATATGGGCCAGATCAGCTCCCGATGGTATTCGATTGGGCCATCGGTGACACGCACACCCTGGAAGTTAATGCAACTGTGGATGGTGCCAAAGGAGTTCGATACGTCTTCGTTCAGTGGAGCGACGGTTCCAAGGATGCTTCTCGAACCATCGCCGCTACAGAGTCCGGTAACTTGACGGCCACGTTCAAGACCCAATACGAGTTGAAGGTCACCTCAGACTTGGGGGACCCGCAAGGTGGCGGATGGTACGATGAGGGAAGCACGGCAACATTCTCCGTCACATCTCCCCAACCAGAGACAGGCCTGTTCGGCTCACTTGGAGGAAAGAAGGTCTTCCAGGAATGGAACGGAGACTCGACAGCGCACACATCAACAGCAGATATCGTAATGGATGGCCCTAAGAGCGTTCAAGCACAGTGGACAACGGACGACTCTCAACCATACATGATCATGGGAGGAATCGCGGTCGCGATAGTTGCAGTGGTCGTTGTGATCCTAATGCTGATGAGGCGCAGGGGCGCCACGCAAGTTCAAGCACAGCCTTCTCCTGTGGTTCCCGCGAAGGCGAGTCGGATTCCCCGGTCCTCACGCGGAAAGGAGATGAAGTACTGCATTCACTGTGGAGCGACAATAGCTTCTACAGCCAAATTCTGCGCCGAATGCGGCAAGAAACAGAAATGATGCTGTTCAAGCGATATACTTTCTCTCCCTCAGCACGTCATCCGAACTCGGGGCTTGGCCGGAGCTTGGGCTCTGTGCCTCACATAACATCTTGCCTTGCTGTACTTTGATCTCCCCGCTTTGGAAACATGTCAAGAAGTGACTTCGCTTACCTGCGACAACGTAGGAAGGCCTAGGAGGTCTGTAAGCCCGCGTCAGACAGACGAGTGAGCACTTCGAGGATGAGTCGCTCTAGGATCTTCTGCGACCTGCCGGCCCCCAGTGGGCCGCCTGTAGAGTCGGATAGATCGTACGAGTCGCGCAGGATGAAGTGATTGATCTCTATGTGGGTACTTTACTGCTCGTGCACACACAATACCTGTCACACCCAAGAGCACACAATGGTTTGCCTCTTGGTGTGCGCCAAGGATTGCACACAACGAACTAGCTCCACAGCACTAGCGAATCAGATTCCTAGAGGGCGCACCAAGAGACCGTGGCGGTAGCAAAACCTAGCTCGTATACATACCACACCCTCGATCAACGGCGCTCAGCAGTCAGATGTGATGGAAACCTGAAATCTACCACCTGAACGTATGCTGGAGTCGAACACCGCAAAGGAGTATTGGGCACGTGAAGAGAAGGAAGATCGTGCTTGGCGTACTCTTCATTGTCGGCCCACTGATTCTTCTACGTTTCTTCCAGCTCACGGTTGTGAGCTTCTTCTGGTTTGATGGCGATGCCCGTGGCTGTTCTGGCCTTCACGTTAGGCGTGAAGTGGGTGCTTCAAAACGTACGCATGCTTGGCGTGTACAGTGAGCTATGGCCTGTCTTTGCGGTCGCGATGGCAATCGCTTGGCTCATCCATGCTGGACAGTTCGAAGATTTGATCGCGAACACATGGTTAGGTGAAGCATTCGGTTCACTGACCGCTCAGATAACCGTTCTCCTTCTCGACGTGTCCGGCATGAATGCAGTATTGCACGGTCAAATGTTGGTATTGTCTCCGCCGTCAAGGGTCTCAGGCGTCTTGATCACTCCTCTCTGTGGCGGGCTGCTCTCGTTCATCATGTTCACTTTCGCGTTTGCGATTGTTCTATTCGATGCTGGTCGTGGGTTCGGACGAGCTAAGTTGCTGGGGACGTTCATGCTGGGAGCATTTGCTACTTTCATGATCAGCGTCCTCCGAGTCTACATCGTCCTTCTCTTGGGTTACTATTTGGGATTCGACGTCATGATGGCCGCCCACAACTACCTGGGCTACGTACTCTTCCTAGTCTTCGTCACGGCCCTTTGGTATCTGGTTCTAGTATCGAGCAGGCCATCTTTGAACGAAAGGCAACCCACGTTTCGTCGCACTGATGCGGGAAACGGCTATGGGCAACTTTGACAAGTGACCCATACCGTAACCAGAGTGAACGACGAGATATACGTCGGCAAGAAGACGCCGCAATCCTGGATGCTTTCGTTCCTCAGCCGCAACTTGGGACATGCTCCGCCCAGAGCGAAATGAGTGGGAGGAGCTGGGATACGTTTAGCTTTCTCGCGTTGCGGGAGGTCGAGCCTTTCAACTACCATTCTTCCTGCTTCTGGTCCTATCGGTCCCGCAATTTCTGATATTGCTCCTGCTTGTCACGGAACCGAGGAAGAGAGAACAGTAAGAACAAACGGACTGGCAATAAATGATCGCTCATTAGAAGGGAGAGTGAGTGGACTAGTAGGCTTCGGGGGGAACCTGGGCAGTCATCAGCGATGAGTATCAGTCATCGAGGGTTCTATTTGAGAGCGGAACCATATGAAGCAGATGCGCTACCAAGTCTCCGGGGCGTCTACGATGAAGACTGATGAGACAGGTCGAATGGTCAAGTTTGGGGAGTTCCCCGAGCTCGAAACGAAACGTCTAGTCCTGAGAAGGATGACGCTTGCCGATGCCGAGTTCTATCTTAGGCACTTCTCGGATCCCGATATTGTGGAGTTAACGGCCTTTGATGCTCCTGAGAATATCGACAAGGCGAGACAGGAATTGCTTGAGTTCTGTATCAAGCCGTTTGAGGAGAACAAGGGAATCCGTTGGGGCGTCGTCTTGAAAGGCGAAACGGAATTGGCCGGCACTATTGGGTATCATCAGTGGGTTAAGGCGGGTGGGTATCACGCTCGGGTTGGCTACGACCTCGCTGCCGTCTACCGCCGACGCGGCAACATGACGGAGGCGCTCGTGGTGGTGTTACGGTATGGTTTCGAGATGATGCGTCTGAACAAGGTTGAGGCTTGTACTGATCCTCGGAACGTCGCGTCGATCCGGCTTCTCGAGAAACTTGGATTTCATCAGGACGGCGTTCTGAGGGAGAGCACGTACTTCCACGGACGATTCATCGACGAGGCGGTATTCTCGCTGCTCGCACGCGAGTGGCATAATGGTCAGCCTTGATTCTGCATCAACGATCATCGGATAGTAGGAGGAGTCCCTCCGGGCCGTCTGTTGGTTGAATCATCACTCGCCGCTGGTTCAGATTCTCCGATGATTCCATCTTCGTACCCATCAATGCGGGGATCGAGAACTCGCGCGTGACGATCGCGAGATGCGATCCCAACGCGCCGGCGGTGCAGACAACCCCAGCCAGCTTCGGCAGCACAGGTCCAAGCGTCGTTATGCCCGCGTCCTCAACCATGACGATCTTGCCGTCCGCCCCCTCCTTCCAGAGGCCGATCACGTCCTGGATCGTCTTGATGACACGCAACTCTCCTTCCGCTGAGAGCTTGAGAGTGATGAGTCCTCGCCCGATTCTCCGCAAACCAGACACTACGCTACGCGAGTTCCCTGAGCCATCGTTTAAAAGACTCACGTCATCCGCACGGTCACAAGTCCGCCAGCACAATAGCCACTACGCAGACTATGGAACCTGTCTCGAACAGAAGCTGAGGCACATACGTTCGAGTGGTCGGACGCTTCCTGTCGTGAAGATTGGAAGGCTGTTTCTGCAGCTCTTCAGTTACTGTTTCGTGCCGCACTTGTTGCAGAAGCTCGCGCGTGCTGATAGGGGAGCCCCACAGTCGATGCAGAACTTGCCTTCAGAGCCTTGACCTGTAGCAGATGGAGGTGGTGCGACTGTAGTGATTCTGGGTCCCGGTGGAGGAGCCAGCGTAGGCCCCGGGCCAGCTTTCCTCCTCATCGTGCTCAGCGCCAGAACAACCACCGCGATGACAACAAGCCCGATCCCACCATAGAACAGCACGCCAAATTGTGCGCGTTGCGTGCCGGCCGTGACGGCCTCCGTCGTAAACGGACTCTGCTCCGTGGAATAGTACGTATGCTTCTCTGTCTTTGTGACCACGGTCTGCTGAGCAACCGTGTCTACATTCACCGTGATTGAGAGGTCTTGCTTGTTTTTGTTGAGGAAGACGACATGGTAGGTTCCGCTTGACGGTATGGTCACGGTAGTCTCATAGTGCCAAGGTCCGAACGAGTGGGCTATGCCACTAACTTCCCGTAACTGATCACAGGTGCGTTTTGCGTCGTATTGCATCCATTGGTTCTCATTCATGAACCAGAAGTCGACTGGCCCGTTGGCAGAATCATATGCAACGTGCACCTGTCCCGCGTCAAGTTCCATGTGGAAGTGTCGCGAGTAGCAGTACCATCCGGTTTTTCCCTCACCTTGGATGTCATAGCTCCCGCTTAGAATTGATTCACCGCCGCTCGTCGTCATGACGTGCGTCTCTGTGCTCACGGATGTGATGGTCCGCATTGAGGTAGTGGTGAACGGTTGCGTGCTCGTCACGGTAAGGGTCTGCAGGCTCACATTGTACCCGAGAAATGTCAGTCCCGCTCCCAAGACAGCGAGAACTATCATGAAAACGAGGATCAGAGATCCCGTCTTCAAACCACAAAAACTCCGGTTATAATCCACCTGTTCGGAAAGATAAGCCTTTGCCAAATTTGAAGAAACGAGAGTTCATCTTCATCTTCTTCCACGACGACAAACGCGAAGTCTACACTTCGTTGAGCCCGAGGGACCGATTCCCGAAGACAATCTGGCCCGGCTTTCCAGAGTTTGGAATAGTGTACGAAACGGAGACGAAATCAAAACGGTAGCGGAACTATGGCTTCTTCCGTAGTCGCCTAAGGGAAAGCACGAACAATCCGATGATTGCCCCGAACAGAATTGCCTCGATTGGAAATCCCGGGACAGTTGACTGTGGGGCCGTCGCAGAAGTGGACTCAAAGTGGGTCGATGATGAAGTCGGAGCCGAGCTCATTGTTGTTGACGAGGTTGACATCGTTGACGTGGTCAGCATAGATGTTGGGCCAGAGGCGTTGGAGGATGTTGAGGTTGAACCTGTTGTTGTCGACGACATTGGATTTGGCATTTCGTTGAGCAAGACCGCTGCCGAGTATGGAGGCAACGTGACTTGGGTCGTCGCTCGGTAGGTGACTTCGCCTGTTGGGGTACCAGAGGGAGATACTGTTCCACCGCCCCTGGTTTGTGCCAGATAGTAGGCCCCGCCCAGATTCACCGTTACTGTCGTGCCAGAACTATCCTGAGCGTTAAGCAGCACGAAACCGTTGTCAAATGTGCGGCGATAGACTTGGTTCACTGGGTCGTAAAGGTTCGTTATGACTGAGCCTGCGCTCTGTGTAGCGGCGCCGATGGGGATATCATATTCGGGATACCATTCCGGTGACTCCCCCTGTACGATGTTCAGAAAGGTATGAGTGCCCTTGACTAGCAGGTAGGTCCCTAGAACGAACATGCGTTCTCGGTTACCACTTACATAGCTTTGTCCAATGACAACCTTGTCTTGCACAACCAGTCCCAGAACTCGGTTCATCTGCAACTGCCAGTCGCTGTAAGGATATGGACTCGCGTCAGCTTCTATCGCGAAGCCCTCTACCATCACTCCATCTGCGGGGCTGTAGTCGGTGCGGTCACGGGAGTTGATCCAGCTCCCAACGTTTGGAATGATGTAATAGCCTCCGATCGGTTGGGTCTGCAACCACGATAGCCAGCCCGAAATACGGTTTGACCATGCGTTCTCAAAAGCCTCGTCGACGGCAGGCAAGTTGGGATCGTAGTGGTCATACCCCATGTAGTTGGGCACACTGAGGCTGTCCATAAAAACGCCGTCATCATCGTTAGCGTGAACCTGCCGGAGGACTTCGCCTTGCCAATAGCTGCGCCAACTGCTGTCATCTAGGTTCATCAGGTACCAGCCCCAATCACAATTGTAGACGCGATTCGCACTTTCCTCAGGGTAGTGATAGAACCAGATCTCTTGGACTGTGCCGGGATATTCGCGCACCCAGTCGTTGCCCTCGATAATTGCAAGCCAATCACCGGTTGGCTCGCATCCGCTCCCGGCCACGCGATAACCTAACCCCAATCCCAATCGATAGTGCAAGACTACGAAATTGGGACTGATAGCGTGAAGACGGTCGGCGTCGGCACGCAGCATTTTCTGTGTTCCGGCATAGCGAGTAGCGGAGAACCTCACCTGGTCGTCACTCATTACTGTCAAGAGCTGATCACTGAAAACGTGGACACCCCGCGAGGTATCAGGAAATGGACGCACAGAGGCGGCTGATAGATCGAGGGGATCCATGCCTCGGTTTTCGTGAGCAAAGCCAGCGCCGCTGCTCCAACCGCATCCGAGTTGGGTTAGCGCTATGAGCATCAGAGCGAATGCTGACAACAACAGCGCTCTCGTCTTCAAAGAAGCTCAGCCGATTATGCGCTTCCGAGAGTATATATGATCTAGTCTCTCCGCAAGCGAACTAGTGTGACATCTGTCATTCGTTCAGTGATCACCGAATGACACACGGGCTCTCAGCTGACCAAGAACAGAAGGAAAATGCCGCAAAGCTTTCATGAGATTCAAACCTGTTCGCAGGAGCGAACTGAAACCATGAATCAGCATCTGATCCCTAACATCAACAAAGGCCGGCAACATTCTCAGCACGACATGGAAATCGCGCATCCCTGCCTCGAACCTTACCGTTCCCAACAGTGATTTGTGGACACTGAACTACTGCGACTACGCCACGCACTTCTTCGACCCCTAGGTCTCATTCGTGCATGCTCTCAGGGAATATCAAAGGTTCCGGGTTCTGACTCGAATATCGAGAACCAAATGCCCTGATTGGACTTCGACCAAACGACACGTCAAATGGCAAGTAGAACCATCAGTTCGTCTGGCTGGAGATCAAGGTACTTGTAACGCGAGTCTGTAATGGGAAAAGTCCGGTCAAAGGCAGGTTCATAACATAACTACTCAGCTTCTCGGACCAAGTCGTACGTGGGTCCAGAAACGAATGATGTACCGCGTTAGTCTCGTTCGAATATTGTAGCCCGTCTGGTAGGAAGTATCATGGCCTTGAGCAATTCACGCGTGGAACCTAAACACCGTTGACATGTCGGTGTATTGAATCAATTAATGCTAATTGTCGATACTTTCCTTCTCGATAGTTCGCGCGGCAGGCCTGTCCCTGCTGAGTTAACGCGGGCGAAGATGATGCGAAGTGTCCATGTTGCCACGTAGGCCAGGAAGGCCAAGTCAACGGGTCGCAAACGTAACCGTCAGCCTACCCCTGACGATCCTGGACAGGCTGGACGACCTGATTGACAAGGGCAAAGTCCGCTCGCGCTCGCAGGCGGTCCGCGAAGCTTTGGAGAAGTTCCTGAAATCCCCCGAATAGTCCATGATCATGAAATTGAAACGAATGGTGAATGGTGATAGGTGGTTAGTGGAATGATGAAGCGAAACGCAAGGTTCGTAGTGTTTACGGTTGTCATGATCGCGTTAATGGTCACGCTGACGTTCCTGCCCGCATCTGCACAACTCTCTCAATGGCGCTCCCTGAACCCCACACGCGACGGCAGATCGACAACGCTTCAGGTTCCGTATCTGAATGGCGTGCGTATCTTCAACGCGAACTACGGCTGGGCCGTGGGCGGCACATGCAACATCTACACTGAAACTCCAAGCTGCGACAGTACGAACCAAGGACTCACGCTCTTCTGGGATGGCAGCAGATGGAGGCAGACCCTCATGCCTGCTGGCGCAGGTACGTTAGCTGCAGTTTTCATTGGAGCCACGAACGATGTTTGGGCTGTCGGAGCGAATGCCACGATCATCCACTGGGATGGAACGTCTTGGGTGAATGCTGCGGTTCCGGCCGCAGGATTAGATAAGATATTCTCAGTCTTCATGTTGCCTGGCGGCATGGACGGTTGGGCTGTTGGTCGCAAATATGCCGGAGGACCTATCATTCTGAGGTGGTCAGGAACTTGGCCGACGGGCGCATGGTCCGTGGTCGCCCCACCAGCCGGCGCAGCGGATTTGCGTGCTGTTGCTCTTTCTTCACCGACTCAGGGATGGGCTGTGGGAACAGCCGGAACTATTCTCAGGTGGGACGGAGCGGGCTGGACTTTGGTGGCACCGTCGCCGACAACTTCCGGTCTGTTGTCTTTATCGGTCGTTGATGCAACTGATGCGTGGGCTGTTGGGAACTCTAGCACGATAATTCATTGGAATGGCGCCTCGTGGACCGGACCGATGGGCGCACCGACAACGGTCGATTACCATGCGATCCAGATGATTAGTGCATCAGACGGATGGATCGCGGGCAACCTGACCAACCGCGAGGGCCTGCTCATGCGATGGGATGGCACTGCTTGGTCGATTCTTCGGAGCTATGTCACCGCTAATCTGAACGGCATATCTTTCGTGGCCGGAGGCACAGTGGGAGCCTCGGTGGGTGATGCTGAAACAATCATCTACTGGAATGGATCATCATGGTTTGCTCAGACAAGTCCCACATTCACCAATATCAATGACGTGTACTTGGCCTCATCTAGCGATGGCTGGGCAGTTGGCCGCAATGGCACGATCTTTCGCTGGAACGGACAATCGTGGAGCTATTATGAAACTCTGCCTTCTTCGGGTGTGAGCTTGAACGGATTGTTCATGAGAACCAGCACCGACGCCTGGGCTGTAGGGAATGCCACAAACCACTTGAATCCGCCAACGATTCTTCGTTGGAATGGTGTCACGTGGAGCGTCGTGACTCCGCCCGGCGTTGCGCTTGGCCAGAATCTCACGGACGTTTTCATGCTCAGTGCGACTGAGGGTTGGGCCGTTGGAGCCGGCGCTGTAGGCGCGAGCGCTCCTGCGCTCAAATGGGACGGAACGCTGTGGGCATCAGTGCCTAGTGGATATACCCCACCTGTACGTTGCGGTCTTCGATCGGTACATATGCTCACCTCCAGTGACGGATGGGCAGTCGGCTTCAATGCAACCGGTCCGCTCATCGTTCACTGGA
>Ga0315280_10006096_pt1 | contig 16798 bp, 18 predicted proteins | sample YL17G06_40_MG_FD_203697 | JGI IMG/M metagenome (GOLD analysis project Ga0315280, IMG submission 203697) | Sediment microbial communities from Yellowstone Lake, YNP, Wyoming, USA - YL17G06_40 | ecosystem: Environmental > Aquatic > Freshwater > Lake > Sediment | place: USA: Wyoming | collected...
TACCCACGTCAATATGAGGGTCAGCAGAGCCCCCGCTACCACCTGCTTTAGGTATGCGCTCCGAGCTTGAGCCGCGCCCATCCCACAGGAAGTAGGAGTATGAAGAGGGGGAGCATTATCGCCCCCATCTGGAGGGTTAGAAAGGTTGCTGGACCGGATATGCCGACAGCGTGGATGCTGATCTTCCACACCAGGCTTATCACCGTCATCACGAGCGTGTTGACGAAGTAACATGCCATCAGAGCGACGAGACTTGAGGGAGCGTTAAAGACCGTTAGAACGAGGGCTCCCAGCAGATAGCTGGCGATGGCGCCCATAAACGGTTTTGTTCTTGTCCTCCTCTCGGAGGCGTACATGTCATGGATGATGCCCATTCTCAGCATGAGGAAGATGATGGTCATCGGGAGGATAGACCTGAAGAGAGCGGAGACGATAAAAAAGAACAACGACGAGGGAGGATTCAGGAAGAATATTAGGACCGCAAAGGCGTACATAGTAACGAGGGGGCGTTGAAAACCAACGATATTGCCTCAGCGAGCTTTCGCGTGTCCACCAGACCATCCCTCTCCTTGGCATACGTTGGATCAGTATCCTCTTCCTAACGGCTATGTAAATCTTGCTGAGATCGCTCTAAGAAACTTTTATAGTCATGGAGCTACGATAATCACCTGTGAACTCGGATGAGCGAGGAGCTTAAGCGCTACGTCGAAGAGGCACTCTACAAGTGGATTCAGAGGCAGATCGAGGAGGGCAACTTCAAGGCAAACTTGAGGATAGAGATCGACCACCCCATAGAGGTCAAGGGAATGAAGGGCAGGATCGTGGGCGAGATCACACTCTCAGAGAAGGAACCAGTTGTGGAGAAGGTCCCATCCTACGTCGTCGACCCCGCCAAGAAGGAGGACAAGAAGAAGGAAGGGGCAGCCGAAGGACAAGGGGAGGAGATGAGCCTACAGGACGTGGAGAAGCTCCTGCGGCAGTTGGGGGTTTAGCGGATTTTTTATAAGAATTACGGCAGAAGACCACCGATTTTAATCGGTGGATGAATGCCGTCCTTGGGACTCGATATATCTTTGAATTGTTTCAGCGGAAACATTCCCAGCTGTCCCTACGTAGTAGGATGGTGACCAGAGAACTCCGCCACATCTGCCTCCTCAATTCTGGGAATCGTTTTTGCAGCCTTAAACTTGTTAAGTCCTTAAACACCTTGACTATATTCATAAGGATGGGTGCCCAGAAAACCCATTCGGTTCTAGGATGAATGGGCTTTAAATATTCTCCCTATATGTGGTATTGTGGTGGCTGGCGTGCTCGCCGCCTTCAGGTACCGCATGTATCCCAAACCCTGGCAGGAGAGGCTGTTGAAGAGCCACCTGTCTGCTTTGTGCCAGCTTTACAATGAGCTGAGGGACCTGAAGATCAACACATGGAAGGAGAAGCACGCCAGCCTCTCAGAGGAGGAATTAAGGCAGGCCGCCCTTGACATGCGCAAAAATGACGAAAGGCTCAAAGAGATGCACAGCCAAGTAGTCCAGAACGTGGCCACTAGGGTATACACTGCATTCAAGAACTACTTTGATAAAAGGTCCAGGTTCCCAAAGCGGAAGAAGGTCCATAAATACCGCTCCTTCACATACCCGCAATCCGGCTTCAAACTCTGCGGTAAAGTCGTTGAGAAGGGCAGTAGAACCGAGCTGAATGGTAAGCTCTACCTCTCCAAGATAGGCCACGTCAGGATCTTCATGCACAGGCCCTTAAATGGAAGGACAAAGAACCTGACGGTGAAGTACGATGCCGGGGAGTGGTACGCCGCATTCATATGCGAGATTCCGGACAGACCGAGGGTCCAGCTCGAAGATGTGCAGCAGGGCCGCATTAAGGGAGGGGACCTCGGCCTGATAAACTTCCTGACACTCTCAGACGGAACCTCAACAGATTGCCCAGAATACCTAAGGAGGTCGGAGGATAAGATAAAGGGGCTCCAAAAGGTTTTGTCGAGGGCTATTAAAGGATCAAATAACTTCAAGAAGCTTTCGTTAAGGATAGCCAGGCTCCACCTTAAAGTAAAGAACCAGAGGGAGGACTACCAGGACAAGATCATAGCAGCCCTCTTTAAAGAGAATGATGTCATAATCCTGGAGAAACTGCGCGTCTCAAATATGCTCAAGAACCACTGCCTGGCGAAGAGTATTCAGGGCGCAGCCTTCGGCAAATTCATTAACAATGCTAAATTCAAGGCCGATATTTCGGGAAAGTGGTCTCTTGCAGTGGACCCGTGGGGGACGACGCAGCTCTGCCACAGCTGCCTTACATGGGTTCCCAAGGATCTATCAGAGAGGGAGCACAGATGCCCTGTATGCGGAGCTCATCTGCCGAGGGACGAGAACTCTGCCTTACTGATAAGGAGGCTCGGCCTCTTATGGCTGAGCTATGCCCCTGGACGAGGGGTGAACACGCCCATGGAGCAAGGGCCTCTGCCGTCCCTGAAAGGGATGGTAAGCCTGAGCATTGAAGCGGGAAGCCACCGGTTTTAACCGGTGGAGGACGTCACTGTATTAAGCAGGCTTATGTGAAAACGAAGCCTCTCGGTTGCCGTTCGAATGGTCTCCGGCGCCTGAGCTCCCTGTCTTCGCGTTCCCGGAACGGACCTCTCCTGTCTCCGTATTCCCTGAATTGTCCTCTCCTGTCGCTGTGTCCTCGGAACTCCCCTCTCCTGAAGGGAAGCATCCTTATGTCGTCCATAGAGCAGTCAATCTCTTGGATGTCGAAGGAGAAGTTGTTCACTATCCTGCTGAACGAGTCGAAGTCCTCCCTGGTAAGCAGAACGATGGCCTTCCCAGACTGCCCAGCCCTGGCCGTCCTCCCGATCCTGTTAACATAGTCCACGGCGTTCATGGGCACGCTGTAGTTGAAGATGTGGGTCACGTCCTTGAAGTCAAGCCCCCGCGCTGCCACATCGGTTGCAACGAGAGTCCTCGTGGATCCCCTGTGAAAGTCCTCCACTATGCGCTCCCTCTTCTGTTGCGAGAGGCCGCCGTGCAGTGCGGCGGCGTTTACACCGTTGTCCCGCAGGTTTCTGGCTACAATGTCGGTCTCCCTTCTCGAGTTGCAGAAGACCATGGCGAGTTTGGGTGCCTCCTTTCGCAGAAGGTGGACGAGCACCGAGAACTTGATCCTTCTGTCTACGTCGCAGTAGTACTGCTTGAGGAAGTCCTCCTTCACCTTTGTATCCGTGACGACTTCCCTGGCGTTTCTGGTGAACCTGTCCCTTATCGCCTTCAGCTCATTTGGCATGGTGGCGCTGAAGAGCAGGGTTTGCCTCTCCCTAGGAAGGGTCCTCTCGATGGTTTCAATGTCCTCGATGAAGCCCATGTCGATCATCCTGTCGGCTTCGTCAAGAACGAATACTTTCACTCTTCCTGTCTTCAGGGTTCCTCGCCTCATGTGGTCCATGATCCTGCCAGGGGTGCCGACCACGATCTCCGCGCTCCTTAGCCCGGATACCTGGGGTCCCATGGACACGCCTCCGTAGACGCACTCGATGCGGAGCCCCTTGGCGCGGGAGAACTTTACGAGCTCTCCGGCTATCTGCAACGCCAGCTCCCTAGTGGGTGCCAGGACGAGGGCCTGTGTCGGGCTGCCGCGCGTAATCTTCTCCACGAGCGGTATCCCGAACGCGGCTGTCTTGCCTGAGCCTGTTTCGGACTGACCGATAACGTCGTATCCTTCTTTAATGAGCGGTATAGTCTCGTACTGGATTCGTGTGGGTTCGTTGAACCCGATCTCGTTTAGAGAGGCCAGTACATCCCTCTCAATATTCAATTCTTCAAATGTCGTAATACATCATCTCTTTTTTTATTTTGTTTATTGTTGTTGTTTTTGTTGCCAAAGCCACAAAAGCAATAGAATTAGCGCGATAGGCTAACGCTATTTGTCAAAGCCTTGTACTTTAGACCCGTCTTGGATGATTAAACGAGTATTTAAATCTTCGCTATCGGTGAGAGCGGGTTTTTTATTTGAACACATCAACAAGCCTACGGTTCTAATACTTGTGGGCAACCAAGTTCCATAGTCTGTCCACCGCTTGATGAAAGGTATATATTAAGCGCAAGTTCGTAATAGCTTAAGGAAATTTTGGAGGTATTGGTTTGGAGAAGAAATTCTATTCTCTGCCAAGCCTGCCTTACGCGTACAATGCCCTTGCACCGCACATATCCGAAGAGCAGTTGAAGATACACCACTCAAAGCACCACCAAGCATACGTAGACAATACGAATGCGATACTCAAGAAAATGGATGCCGCAGCGCAGGATGGCACCGACCTAGATATGAAGGCCCTCTCCAAGGAGCTGTCCTTCAATCTTGGAGGGCACACGCTACATTCGTACTTCTGGGAGAATATGGCCCCGCCTGGGAAGGGCGGGGACAGGCCCGGGGGTGCGCTGGCTGACGCCATAACAAAGGACTTTGGTAGCCTTGAGAGGTTCAAGAAGGTCTTCTCACAGACGGCAACCAGCGTTGAAGGGTCCGGATGGGCTGCGCTGACCTACTGCGGAGAGACGGATAGGCTAATGCTGATACAGATCGAGAAGCACAACGTCAACGTCTTCCCGGACTTTCCTATATTGATGGTCCTCGATGTCTGGGAGCACGCCTACTACATCGACTACAAGAACATTAGGGCAAAGTTCGTCGAGGCATTTTGGAACGTCGTCAACTGGGACGGAATCGGCAGGTGGTTCGACGAGATGCTCGGGTGGCTCAGGCAGGCGGGTTAGCGACCTCTCTCCTAAAGTTTTATTTGCATTTTTCTAGAAGCCCAGCTTCTCCTTCATCAGAATGAGGGTCGTCCTGTTCAGGGTGGGCTCCTTCTAGATTATCACCCACTTTGCCATACGGCACGGAAAACCAAAGATCTTCCTAACCCTCTGGTCAGTCAGTGGAAAACAGTGCTCCCTTACCCGCCTCATGGCCTCTTCGAGGTCCTCCGTTATCTTCTGAACGCCTGCTACGAGGATGAGGTTCTTGGCAGCAAAGGGTAGGCGCCGACCCTTGAGCCAGACATGTCGCAGGCGACGAGCTCGCCCTTCCTAATGATGGCGTTAACGCCCCCCCGAGAAGTACTCAGCGATGACGGCCCTTCTCCTCAGCTCCTGTCTCTTCAGATCGTCACCTTCCTTCTGGATCTCCTCGTAGAGGTTCTTCCATCCGTGGTCTCCGGATTTCAGGTACTCTTTGAAGCCGATCTGTTCCAAGGTTACAGAGCCGCCCATCATGACCTCCGCCCCTCTGGGGATGATCCCCTTTATCCTCTCCAGAGCCTCTTTCCCGTTCTCAACAAAGATCACATTGATACCATTTGACCTCATTGCTTCTATTGTCTCTTTGATGGTCTTATCGTCCGGGATGGCCGTCCCTCTCTCGCTCATCGCAACCATCTCAACGACCCTTATTCTGTACGTTTTTACTGTATGTTTTTAACTGAAATTACGAGGGGTAAAGGATTCGGCAGAAAGAGGCTCCTACTTCATGGGGATGTGGAAGATAAGGCTGTAGTTGGAGACGTATTTGAAATCTGCTTTCTTGTGAGTGATCTCAAAGAGGGCCGCCTCGATGTAGTTGCGCAGGAAAGTCGACCACTTCTGGCCCATGTTGTGGCCGATCCTTATCTCGAGTTCGCTGTCCTTCTCCTCTTCGGTGTAGAAGGCCCAGTCCATGTAGCCGCAGACCACCAGCTCCAAGAACTGCTTAAAGCTCCGTATAGACGCACTCCCGTAGAGCTGGAGCATGAGCTCCTTTGAGGTCCCCGCCCCGATCTTCGAGGCGATGCTGGAGACGATCTTGTCGTCGAGGTTGTTAATCAGGTCGACCATGTTGCTCTTCGTCAAAGTGATGACGCCGAAGTGCTCAAGCTTTGCGGAGACCTTCACGTACTTCCTCAATATCCTGCAGGTCAGGCCGTTTACGGTGGCGCCCTGCCGCCTAGCCTCTTCCTCAAGCCCCTTTATTATATCCGCGTCTAGCCTGAAGGTTCTAGGCAAGGAACCGCCTTTGCTCAACTCACACACCTTTTACCTGTAGGATACGGGCGCACTTCACCGGCAGGATTTCTTGGCTGCCTTCTCGGCTAGCTTTATTATTCCCTGGACGATGCCGTTGATTATCTGCTCGGGCTTGGGTGCACACCCCGGCACGTAGATATCCACGGGTATGAGGAGGTCCGGCGACCCGAGGATCGCATAGTTGTCCGGCTCCTCCTCGTAGAAGAGGCTGCCTCCGCATGCGCAGCCGCCTATGGCGACGACTACCTTGGGGTCGGGGACCTGGCTGTAGAGCCTCTTGACCATGGGTATGAACTGCTTCGGGACGCATCCCGTGGCGATGAGTATGTCCGCGTGCCTCGGCGACGCCACCAGCTGTATCCCGAACCTCTCTGCGTCGAACCTAGGCGCGAGTGCGGCCAGCGTCTCTATATCGCAGCCGTTGCACCCGCCGCAGTGCAGGTGGTAGAGCCAAGGCGAGTAGATGCGTGCCTTATCGATTAGTCCCATCATGCCCCCTCCAACCAGAGGTGTTTCCTTGTATGGGTGTCAAGCTCGAACGAGTTCGCCCTCCTGCACTCCGTGCAGAGACCCTCGACCTTCTTGAAGTCGGCCGAAACCGTCTCCTTGACGCGCGGGTTTATCTTCTCCATCAGCCTCTCGTAGACCCGCGGGACGAACTTCTTCGGGAAGTAGGGCTTCCCGCACTTCTTGCAGGAGAGCATATCCAGGACCGTGTCCACGTAGGCGGCTGGATCCGACCTAGTGCTTACGGTCAGCTCGAACTTTTTGGACATGGTAATGGCCTCCTCCGGGCATGACTCCTGGCAGTGCGCGCAGAAGGTACACCTGAAGAGGAATATCTGCACGGTCCTCTTGTCGGCGATGTCTATGATCTTCGTTGCCCTGCCGGAGCAGACGAAGAAGCAGGCCCTGCAGCCTATGCACTTTTCTTTGTCCCTCTCAGGGATCCCTCTCAGACCCTCGGGTATCTGGCTGTACTTCTTGCTTGCGTCGACCGAGGAAGGGTACTTGAGGGTCATCGGAGTGCTGTACTTTTCGAGGATCCTTTTCAGTATCTTAATGTGGGAGGACGACATTGTCACATCACCAACCTTATCACTAGCGCGATTATGAAGCTCAGCAGCCCGAGCGGTATGATCACCTTCATGTACCAAGGCAACGCCCTGTCGATCTGGTACCTCGGGTTGAGCACCTGCACGATCGAGAGGAGGAGGACCACCAAGACGGCGGCGATGGCGTAGACGGGTAGCCAGAGGATCGACGATGAGAAGGGCGGCAGGAAGACGGCGATGAAGAGGGCGACCAGACCGTAGAGCATGAATGCCTTTGCGAGGAAGTACATTCCGAGAAGCTTACCGCTGTACTCCGTGTACTGCCCGGCGACGATCTCACACTCGGCCTCAGGTATATCGAAGGGCTTTATGTGAAGCTTGCCCAGCATTGAGAGGAACATCAGTATGCCGGCGGACACCATCAGGAGGAGCATCGGCAGGTTCAACGCCCTGCTGGCCATGTTGTAAAGGGACAAGGTCCCTTCGGCATACGCCACCGAGAAGATGCTGACCACGAACCCGAGCTCGGAGACCAGGAAGAGCTCGACCTCCCTCCTTGCGCCTATGACTCCCCAGGGGGAGCCGCTCGCCACAGGGCCCAAGATCGTGAAGACGACGGACCCTATTATGAGGTACGAGGCGATTATCATGCTGTACGGCGTGTTGGAGAGAAGCGGCATTCCCGGGAACGGGATGAAGAAGACGACGAGGACGGCGAAGGCGAGGGAGAGGTAGGGCGACGCAACGAACAGGGTCTTGCGCGAGGTCTCCGGAAGGATCGTCTGCTTCCCCATCAGCTTGAGTATGTCGTAGAGGGGCTGCAGTATCCTCGAGGCGCCCAGCAGCGGCTTCAGGTCCCCGTACATTCGCATCACCGGCCCGACCCTCCACTGGAACCTGGCCGAGAACTTCCTGACGAGGAAGGCGTATATGATGCCGAGGAAGAGGCTGACTGGCACGATGAGTATGATGGTCAACAGGGTAAATAGAACGTCTGCCATCACCGAACCCCCTTTACCCTCTTACCGTATTCAACGAGCTGATCCCAGCTCATCGCTTTAGTTTGGCCTTTCGCGTCAACGACCTCGACCCTGTCGGTGCAGGCGAGGCACTGATCCAGACTACCCATTATGACCGGCACGTCGGCAAGGGCGGACCCCAAGAGCATGTGGGGAAGGAGCGCGTTGTTGCGGTAGCTCGGGGTTCTGATCCTCACGCACTGCGGGAGGTTCGCGACCCCTGCCCTTATGTAGTACTGGAGCTCGCCCCTCGGCGCCTCGTTCAGACCGAGGGCCTCGGAGCCGGGCTCCACCTCCCTCTGCTTGATCCTTATCTCGCCGGTCGTCTTCGCAAGGTACTCCAGGCACTGCGAGACGATCCCCATGGACACGAAGAGCTCCCTCACCCTGACGAGGGTTCGGGCGTAGGTGTCGCAACCATCCTCGGTGATGACCTCCCAGGAGATCTTCTTCGGGTCGTACATCGCGTGCGGCGGGTTGTCCGCCCTGACGTCGATCTTCCAGTTGCTTGCCCTAGCGACCGGACCAACCGCGCCGCCGTCGAACGCGTCAGGGTAGCTGAGGGGGCCGACATCGACGAGCCTCGACTTGAGCACGGGGTGGGCGACCACGTCCGGCAGGAGCTTCGCGGCCTCCTCCTTCAGCCCGAGTACGGTCCTGTTTGCCTTCTCGGCCAGCTCCTTGGGGACGTCCCTGCTGACGCCTCCGAGCCTCCAGACGCCGTAGTTGACCCTGTTGCCGGTTATGGCCTCGATTATGTCCATCACGCGTTCCCTGAGTCCCCACGTAAGCATGAAGCCTGTCTTCCAGCCCACGACGTCCGCCACCACGCCTATCCACAGGAGGTGGCTGTGGACCCTGTTCAGCTCAACGAGGAGCGTCCTGATGTAGAGGGCCCTCTCAGGTATCTCTGCGTCGTAGAGGTTCTCCACGGTGGTCACGTAGGCGAGCCCGTGGGCAGCGCTGCAGATCCCGCAGACGCGCTCGGCGGCGAAGACGCCCTTGTTGTAGCCCCTCCTCTCAATGAGCCTATTAATGCCCCTGTGGTGGAACCCCGTCTTGATGTCGGCGTCGACGACCTGCTCGCCCTCTACCTTGACGCGGACCAGTTGGCCTTCTATCACTCCGGGGTGGTACGGGCCGATCGGAATCAAGGTGGCGGACGCCTGCTGCGGGGTGACCCCCAGCGGGAGCAGGTACTCCGAGGACGGGCTGCCCCCTCCGTTCTTCGCCGCCTTGACGAAGCCCTCCTTGCTGCCGCTCTCGACGTCGTTCGGCCACTCGAACGGGAGGAACTGGTGCCTCGGGTCGGGCATTCCGGCCGTGTCGACCCCCAAGAACTCCTTGAGCTCCTTCTCCGCCCAGCAGGCCTGCCACGTAACCTTGGCGACGGAGGGCATCTTGGGTTGCTCCCTGTCCAAGTTTGCGTTGAGTATTATCACCAAGCGTTCCTTGATCTTGCTGAAGTCGAAGATGTATACAACATCGAAGCCGGATTGCTCCATGTCGACGCCGGTGGCGTGGATCATGCGGGCGCCGAACTTCTTTACGAACCTCTCGGTCAGCTTCTCCACGTCCTCGGCTCTGACCCTTACTGACACCCTGTTCTCGCGGAGTGCCTTGAACTCTAGGCCTTCCGGAACTGCCTCCCTCTTCACCCACTCTACTAGGCTGGGGTCGGTTTGCTTTGTCACCTATTTTTCCTCCTTGAGCTTTTCTATGAGCTTGGTCGTAGGTATTGGCCTGCAATACTCCATCCCAAAGTCCTCAGGCTTGTAGCCGAAGGCGAGGGCCAGTACCTCCGAGAGGTGGACGATCGGGACGTCAAGCTTCACCCCCTTCTCTGCGCTCATTATCTTGACGGTCCTCTCGAACTGGTCGTAGCAACCGGAGCATATTATCACGAATGCGTCGACGCCAAGCCCCTGGGCGGTCTCAATCTTCTTGCCCGCCCTCTGGTATATGGCAGAGTTCGGGTCCGAGAAGTAGTAGAGCAGGCCGCAACAGGTCAGGTCGTACGGGGTGTCGATTATCTCCAAGCCCGTCGCCTTCAGGATCTCGTCGAAGTAGCGGGGCATGGGGCTGTTTCCGCGGTCCCTGGCGTGGCACCCGAGGTGCCTCGTGATCTTGAGCTTCAGCGGCCTCTTGATGTTCGCCCTGATCTTGTCGATTCCGACATCCTCGTAGAGGACCTCAAGGAAGTGCCTCACCTTGAGGGTGCCGGAGAGGTTCATGCCGATCTTGGCTAGGTTCTTGTTTACCATCGCCATCTTATCCGGCTCCTCCTTCAGCTCCTTCAGGGTCTCGTAGTGAGAGATGTAGCAGCCGTTGCAGGAGTCCACCAGCGTGATCTTCTGCTTCTCGGCCGACGCCAAGTTCTGACTAGTGAGCGTGAGCCACCAGTCTGGATCAATCGCCCTCCAGACTCCGGGCCTGATGCAGCAGAGGGTCTCCTTCATGTAGTCGAAGTCTAGGCCGAGGTGCTTGGAGACGAGCAGCGTCGCCTTCTCCGCCCACGGCATCTTTACAGGCATCACACAGCCCAGAAAGTAGCCGTACTTCTCCTTTGATGCAGTTTTATCATCTTTCGGTTGAACCGTGCTCATCCTGATCATATCCCCCTATCAATACTCGAATTTCCCTTTCTTCTTGTCAAATCCAAGCCGCTTAACGACGCCGACCTCGTCCAAGAGGACTTTCTTCTTCTCCAGTGCATCCTTGAAGAGGTGGGCGGTGGGGGGCTTCCGGTCAAGCCCGCAGAGAGCTCTGTCCTGCTCGACGTCGTCACCCACATAGTAGACGAGGCCGACCTCGAAGTCCCTCTTGAGCGACGCCTTCGCGATGTCAGGCGCGCCCGCCCTGAAGGGCCTCCTCCACGGGTTCTGCCTCATCTCCTCCTCCAGCTTGTGGTCGGTCAAACCCTTTCCGGTTTCCTCTAGTTTGGTCCAGCTCTTCGGCGGTTTCTCATTTGACAATTTTGGCACCTCTGATCTTCTTCACGTATTCGTATGCCTCCTTCCTGGGAAGGAGGTTCAAAGCGCCGGGGCTGCACATCTGGAAGCACATCGGGTAGTCCCCGTCGCAGAGGTCGCACTTCACGTAGACCTTCCTCTCCTCGTCCAACCTGGGGATGCCGATGGGGCAGGCCTCGCTGCAGATGCCGCAACCCACGCACTGCAGGGACGAGATCCTGACTATCCCCAGGTCGTCCTTGTAAATGGCCTCCTCCGGGCAGGACGCGAGGCACATCGGATAAACGCAGTGCTGGCAGTTGGCGTTGATGTAGAGGCCCGGCTTGCTCGGGTCCTCGTAGACGTAGATCAGGTCGTGAACGATCACGAGATCGGTGACCTTCTCGTCGGTGCCCGGGACGGGCACAGGCGACTTCAGCTTCTTCTGCAGAACCTTTGGTTCGGCTGTCATACAAGACCACCTGCGAATGGTGCGACTATCGTCTCTGCAGCCACCTGGAACCACTCCTCGATGTTGAGGTAGTAACCTTGGAAGGCGATGCCGTTCGCGCCCAGCGTGACTATTATGCCGAGCGTCAGTATGCAGAGGGCCAGCACCACCCCGGGTATCCTGAGAAGCGCCGAGGCCTTCTCGTGCTCCCCCGCGCTTACGACCTTCATCTTCGGCTTGCCAGACATGATGCACCTGAATGAGTATAGCGTCGTGAAGAGTATGAAGGCGGCTGCGGTCAGTATCAGGGCGGTTATGCCCATGCTCACGTTCCCGGAGGTGAACTCCCTGAAGGTCGTGTAGCCGAGCGTGAACGGTATCAAGGACAGCGAGAGCCCGCCGACCAAGTAGGTCAGTGCGTTGACGCCTATCGAACTCCCGAGCCCCCTCAGGACCGAGAGGTCTGCGACGTGGCTCGTCTCTATTACGACGCCGCTGTCGAAGAAGAGGAGGGCCTTAGAGAGCCCGTGGTTGAGGAAGTGAAGCAGAATCCCCATCATGAACACCGGCAACAGTGAGGGTACTAAGAGGCCGAGTCCGAGCAGCAGGTAGAAGACGCCGACCTCGGAGGAGGTTGAGAACGCCCATATCCGCTTTATCCCCCTTATGTTGGCAGAACCGACGTGGAACCTCGACCACTTGCTACCTGCGGTCGCCTCCACGGCCGCCAAGGCAGCGCCCGTGATGACGCTCAGGCCGCCAAGCCCGATCAGCATGTACGCCAAAAGGTCGCTAATGGGTGAGATTATACCGATAACCCTGCTCACCGCAAAGGCGGCTATCTGCACCATCACTCCGCTCAGGATCGCGCTCACCGCCGTCGGCGCCTCGCTGTGTGCCGACGGCAGCCAGAGGAGACCGAACGGGAAGACTCCCACCTTTATCCCGAAGCCTATCGCGTAGATGGACGCGAGAACGACGGCGTCAGCAGCACCGATGGCGGCGAATGCCCCCTTGGTCAGGAGGAAGGTTCCCGTGAGGCTGTTCTGGTAGAGTATCCCGACAAGTATTGTCAGGGCCCCTATCACGCTCATTATGAAGAACCTCACGGCTGCCTTGGTGGCGCTCCTCCTCTTGGTAAAGAGGATCAGTATGCCACCGGAGATCGTGCTCGCCTCGAACGCGACGTATATCATGAGTATGTTGAACGAGACGGCCATGAGGATGAGGGATGTCAGGAAGAGCGAGTAGAGCAGGTAGAATGGACCTAGTATGTTTCGGTCCTCGAAGTACCTCAGGCTGTATATCGCACCCAAGAGTCCCAAGACAAGAGTTATCTCGACAACAAACGCCGAGGCGGAGTTCACCAAGACGCCGTATTCGTTGGGATAAAACAGCGCCCCTCCACCCAGCTTCAGCAACATCCAAGTGTTGGCGACAAGGGCAACCGCAAAGCATACAAAATTGATCGTGAACAGCAGTTTCTCTTTCTTAGAGACCAAGGGGGAGACGAGCCCGCCCAGCAATATTACAAGAGGAGCTACCAACGGCAACAGGGAAATTTCCATGGCCATAATCATCCCTCCACCTTCACTGCCCGTTTATCATAGTAGTTATCCCAGTTCGTATCGTAAGGAACGTTCAGGAGCGGCACGTTTGGCCGGTATACCTCCTCGTCGCTGATGTAGGGCTCTTTTCCCAGACCGCAGTAGAATATGGCCTCTGCCTTCACCTTGTCAGGGAAGAAGGCTGGTATCAGGCTCAATGTGAGTATGAAGAACATCGCCACGGAGGTGATCTCGACGAACGCGAAGAGCAAAATGAAGTCACCAATAACGCTCGCAACAACAACGCCACCCATCCCGACCACCATCAGGGCTGAAGCGATAATCAAGGAGAGTTTCTCTGATGTGATAAAACGCCTCGGAAGAGGTTCTTTGGTATTCATTACGACACCACAGAGGACCCTTAATAACAATATGTATGGCAAAAGGTATTATATAAATCATACGAATGTGTACATAGTATCCAAATGTAAACAAACGAATACAAGTAAAAAGATGCCGCGTTAGTTTGACCTCGGCGTCAATAGCGTAGGCCCTAACTGCAAACGCAACGGTCTGATCAGAGCTTCTGCGCCATTATGAAATAGTTGAAGTGGTCGTGCGGCTCGTCGTGGGTGTGGTGGATCTTCGCTTCCTCCACCCTGATTATCTGGAAGGCGCGGAATTCTTCACGAAGGCTCTCCTCTGTGTAGGTGTTTTATCCTTGCCCTCTTATGGACGTATGTATCTCGCTCGAGCCTCTCCCCCTGCCCGTAGTCCGCATCCTTGACCGAGACAACGGTCTGCACGATGTAACCCCGATCCTTTAGTACACGCCTGCCCTCTTCCAGGAGCGCCCTCCGGTCGCCTTCGGTGAAGAGGTGCAGTATGTAGTAGCCGTATACGACATCAAAGGAGGCGGGAGGGTAAGGTGTTCTCGCAGTTTTTGATAGAAGCCTTGTTGATTTCATCCATGATTCTTCCACCCGCCATCTCTAGCCGTCCTTGAATGTGACCAAAGGGTTAAGAATTAGAAGAGAAAGATTCAGTCTTGGAGTAGTCATTATGCCCGTTTGCCCCATCGATACCGGAAGGTATGGGAGCCCAGAGATGAAGGCGCTCTTCGAGGAGGAGAACAGGCTCCAGAGGTTCTTGGACGTTGAAGCGGCTCTGGCGGAGGCCCTTGCCGAAGTAGGGGAGATCCCCAAGCAGGGAGCCAGTGAGATAAGGAGGAAGGCGGTGGTCAGCGTCGTTACCCCGGATAGGGTGAAGGAGAGGGAAACGAGGATCCACCACGACATAATGGCCATGGTGGAGATCCTTGCAGAGGAGTGCGGCAAGTATGGAAAATACGTCCATTGGGGGGCGACAAGCTACGATATCGTGGACACAGCTTGGGCGCTGTTGATGAGGGATGGCGTCTCCATACTAGAGAAGAGGCTTAGGGAGCTGAGGGATGTCCTCTGCGATCTGGCCTGCGATAATAGGGATCTTGTGATGGTGGGGAGGACCCACGGGCAGCACGCCACGCCCATAACCTTCGGCTTCAAGATGGCGGTCTACGCTGCCGAGATAAGAAGGGACTTGGAGAGGTTGGGCGAGCTGAAGGAGAGGCTCCTCGTGGGGAAGATGAGCGGCGCCGTCGGAACCATGGCGAGCCAAGGCGAGAGGGCGCTGGAGATAGAGCGGCTGGTCATGAGGGGGCTCGGGATCAAGCCGGCGGTGATAACGACTCAGATCGTCTGCAGGGACAGAATTGCAGAGTTCGTCTGCTGGGCGGCGGTCACGGCCTCGAGCCTAGACAGGATCTCCACGGAGATTAGGAACCTGCAGAGGACCGAGATACTCGAGGTGGCGGAGGGGTTCGAGAAGTCGCAGGTGGGGAGCAGCACCATGCCACACAAGCAGAACCCCGTGGACTGCGAGAAGGTCTCCGGCCTGGCGAAGGTCATGAGGGGGCTCGTGGTGCCTGCGCTGGAGAACGTGCCGCTGTGGCACGAGCGGGACCTGACGGACTCCAGCAGCGAGAGGTTTGTCATACCCCTCACGTTCGTGATACTGGACGAGATGCTCCTCACGCTCGTCAAGGTGCTTAAGAACCTAAGGATCTTCCCTGAGAACATGAAGAAGAACTTGGAGGCAACGAAGGGGGCGATACTCACCGAGGCCGTCATGATGGCGCTTGCCAGGAAAGGCATGGGGAGGCAGAAGGCGCACGAGGTGCTCAGGGGCGTCTCCGCGAGGGCTTTCAACGAGGGGGTTCCGCTGAGGGATCTTCTTTACAAGACGCCAGAGGTCACCGCGTACCTCTCTAAGAAGGAGATAGAGGAGCTGACCAAGCCTGAGAACTACGTTGGCAGGGTCAGAGAGCTGATAGACAGGGCAGTGAGGTACGCGAGGAGCGTCTGAATCTCTCTTTCTTTTAGGTGGCTTTCTGATCAAGCACCTGTGGTGATGCATAACCGCAAGAGATAATAAACGAACATGGGCAGAGGGGCAGAATATAACCGAATGAAGGCGGGAAGGCGGCAACCGGATGGAGCAGAGAGAGAAAAGGTTGATCGTCGGCATCTCAGCCAACATCATCTTCTTGGGAGTCGTAAGCTTCTTCACTGACATCAGCACTGAGATCGTCGTCGCTGTCCTGCCTACTTTCTTGGTGCTCCAGCTCGGAGCCACGCCGGAGATAGTCGGTGGTATCGAGGGCGCGGCTGAGAGCATCACGTCCTTCCTTAAGCTGATCTCCGGGGCGATAGCCGACAAGACCGGCAAGAGGAAGAACCTCACGCTCGTGGGATACGGTTTATCGAATGTGGTGAAGCCTCTCATGGGGTTCGTAGGCAACTGGGAGCAGGTCCTAGGACTAAGGATGACGGACAGGGTGGGGAAGGGTCTCAGGACCCCACCGAGGGACGCCATGATAGCCGATTCTGCCGCAGAGAAGAAGATGGGCAGAGCCTTCGGCATCCACAGGACCCTAGATCAGATGGGGGCGGTTGTCGGACCGGTTATAGCGTTCCTGCTCTTCGTTCCCTTGGGGTATCAAGGCATCTTCCTCTTCACTGCCATTCCCGGTGCCATAGCCGTTGCGGTACTGTTCATATTCGTGAAGGAGCCGCCGAGGAGGGGCAACGCCCCGAATGTCTCGCTGAAGAATGCAAGGAGCCTGCTCAACAGAACCTTCTCAATGTACCTCGGCTCGGCCACGCTCTACGCAATTGCCGCAATAAGCTACGCATTCATACTGCTGAGGGCGGTGGAGCTGGGAGTTCCCAAGGAGGTTACACCGCTCGTATACGCTGGGATACAGGTCTTCCATGTCTTTGCGAGCCTCCCGGCCGGAGAGATCTCGGACAGGTTCGGTAGGGTCAGGGCGATTCAGCTTGGCTACCTCTTCCTGTTGCTCTCTTTCATAGTTATCGGGCTGGCCCCTAATGCGTGGGTCTTGGTTCTCGGCGTGGTGCTCTACGGCACGCACCAAGGCATCGTGGAGACGTCACAGAGGGCGATAATACCGGGCCTCGTTACGGAGGAGTATAGGGGAACCGCGTACGGTCTTTACAACACGCTCATAGGGATCGTGACCTTCCCGACGAACCTGATTGCCGGCTTCCTCTTCACAATCAACAGCGCCTACGCCTTCTACTACGGCGCTGTGTTCGCGGTCTTCGCTTCTTTTGCTATGGGGATGACCCAGAGGCAAATAAGCAGAAAAA
>Ga0315280_10006097_pt1 | contig 16797 bp, 19 predicted proteins | sample YL17G06_40_MG_FD_203697 | JGI IMG/M metagenome (GOLD analysis project Ga0315280, IMG submission 203697) | Sediment microbial communities from Yellowstone Lake, YNP, Wyoming, USA - YL17G06_40 | ecosystem: Environmental > Aquatic > Freshwater > Lake > Sediment | place: USA: Wyoming | collected...
GCGTAGAAGCTGCCGCCGGAGGCGCTCTTGAGCAGGTTGTCCTGAATGTTGATGCCATCGATGGTCAGGTTCAAGGCGCCATGGGGGAGCCCGTCGAAGCTGGAGTAGCGGACGCCGCCGCCGCCGCTGGCGCCCGCCATCTGGAAGGCCAAGTCCAGCGCCTCGCGCGTTGGCAGGGGCAGTTCGGTGATCTGCCGGCCGGTCACGGTGGTCGAGATGGCCGTGGTCGAGGTGATCACGGGCGTGGCTTCGGCTTGCACCTCGACGGTCTGGGTGGTCTGGCCGACCTCCAGCGTGACGTCCGCGGTCGTCGGCAACCCGACGTTCACCTTAATGTCGCTGATGACGGCCTTGCGGAACCCCGTCGCGACAGCCTCCACCCGGTAATAACCCTGCGTCAAGCTGGGGCACAAGTACGCTCCGCCGGCCGTGGCCGCGGTTTCGTAGCGGCCGCCCGTCTCGGCGCTGACGCACGTCACCTTGGCCCCCGGCACCACCCCGCCGGTTTGGTCTTTCACGACCCCGAGAATGCTTCCGGCCGTCGTCGCGATCTGGCCGAAAGCGGAAATCGCCACCAGGATGGCGAGACACAAGAAGACCACTTGAAACCGCTTCATCGTTTCCCCTCCTCTGCGATTCATCCCTACTTCCTGGGGCCCCCCATTGTCCCGGTCTTCACCCGGGTATGAAAACGGAAGAATTGGACGCACTGTATTGCTAACCAGGCGTGCTGTCAAGCGTCTAGTCGCTCGCTGGGGTGTAAGACGATGGCATGGGTGCCGGCCGAACGGCCCAACGTTATCCCGGCGATCGGCGACCAGCGACCGGTGCGGCTGAAGGCCGGCATGGTCCCGCCGGGGGCTGGGGACTAAAGATGCGCCCAACAGGCGGCGTGCCGGCTATGCCCGACTGCCGGCGCTCAGGCGCTTTAGCGGAGGATTGGCGGGTTGGCAGGCGGTCGGGCACGGGGCCAGCGCCGCCGGCCGGATCAGACGTGCAGCAGGTCTTTTTCCTTGGCTTTGCCCAGATCGTCGATCTTCCTGATGTAATCGTCGGTCACCTTCTGCACGTCATCGTGGGCTTTGCGGTCTTCATCCTCGGTGATCTTCTTGTCTTTGAGAAGGTGCTTGATTTGTTCATTCGCGTCGCGGCGGATGTTGCGGACGGCCACGCGATGGTGCTCCAGCACGTTATGCAGGTGCTTCACCAGCTCCTTGCGCCGCTCCTCGGTCAGCGCCGGGATGGGGATGCGGATGATCTTGCCGTCGTTCATCGGATTCAAGCCCAGATCCGAGGAGCGAATGGCCTTCTCGATGTTGCCGATCTGGGAGACGTCCCAAGGCTGGACCTGCAACAGGCTGGGCTCGGGAACGGAGAGCGTGGCCAGTTGATTGACCGGGGTGGGGGTGCCGTAGTAATCCACCTTGACGTGGTCCAGCAGCCCGACACTGGCGCGCCCGGTGCGGATGCCCGTCAGTTCGGCGCGCAGGTCTTCCAGGGTCTTGTCCATCCGGCTCCTGGCCTGGGCCTCGATGTCCCGGACGGTTGTCTTGTCCTTGTCCGGTTCCGGTTTCTGCGTCATCACTGCACCTCTTGGCGGTTTTAGCTTACCAGCGAGCCGATTTTTTCGCCGAGGATCAGCCGGCGCAGGTTGCCCGGCCGGTTCAGGTTGAAGACGATGATGGGCATGTTGTGGTCCCGGCACATGCTGATGGCGGTGGAATCCATCACCGTCAGCCCACGCGACAGCACCTCCAGGTAGGAGATCTGCGAGAACAGCGTGGCGTCTTTCACCTTGAAAGGATCGGCATCGTAAATGCCCTCCACCTTGGTGCCCTTCAGGACCACCTCCGCTTTGATCTCCAGGGCGCGCAGCGCGGCGGCGGTGTCGGTGGAGAAGTAGGGGCTGCCGGTGCCGGCCGCGAAGATCACGATGCGTCCCTTTTCCAGGTGGCGGATGGCCCGGCGGCGGATGAACAACTCGGCCACCTGCGGCATCTCGATGGCGGTCATCAGCCGGGTGTGCTGGCCGTGCTGTTCCAGCGCGTCCTGCAGAGCCAGCCCGTTGATGAGGGTGGCCAGCATGCCCATGTGGTCGGCGGCGACGCGATCCATTTCCCGGGCCGATTCGGAAACCCCACGGAAGAAATTGCCGCCTCCCAACACGATGGCGACCTCCACGCCGAGCTGCCGGATCTCGCCGATTTCGTCACCCAGTTGCTCGATCCTGGCGGGGTCCACGCCGAAGCGGCCCTCGCCCGACAGCGCTTCTCCGCTCAGCTTCAGCAGGATGCGTTTGAAGGTCGGTTCCATCGAACTTCAGGAGTCAGGAGTCAGAAGTCAGAAGTGCTGCGGGTAACTCCTGGCTCCTGACTTCTGGCTTCTTCTACTTCGCGGCGCCTTCGGCAGCCGGCTCGGCCGGAGCCCCGGCCGCCTGCTCACCCACCTTGAAGCGCGAAAACCGCCGCACCACGATGTTCTCTCCCATCTTGGCGATCCGGCCGGCGATCAACTGGGAGACGCTGAGGTTCGGCTCCTTGATGAAGTGCTGGTCCAGCAGGCAGTACTCCTCGTAGTACTTGATGAGTTGCCCTTCGACGATGCGGTCAATCACGTTGGGCGGCTTGGCGCCGGCCCTGGCGCGGGCGATGTCGCGCTCGCGCTCCAGCACCTCGGCGGGCACCTCCTCGCGGCGGATATAGCGGGGGTCGGCGGCGGCGATGTGCATGGCGAGGTCGTGCACCAATTGCTGGAAATCCGGGGTGCGGGCCACGAAATCACTCTCGCAATTGACTTCCACCAGCACGCCGATCTTGCCGCCGGCGTGGATGTAGCTGCCCACGCTCCCCTCTCCGGCGGTGCGGCCCGCCTTCTTGGCGGCGCTGGCCACGCCGCGCTTGCGCAGCACCACCTCGGCCTCGGCCAGGTCACCGCGCGCCTCCTGCAGCGCTTTCTTGCACTCCATCAAGGGCGCCCCGGTTTTTTCGCGGAGCTGCTTCACTAGGTCCGCGCCTATGTCTGCCATCCCTCTTGCTCTCTCCTATGCGCTGTTTTCTGGGGCTGTCTGGCGAACGGCGGCAGGCCGGGGCCTCTGCGGCCTGTTACCTGCTACCTGTCCCCTGTCCGGCTCGCATCGGCGGTGGCCGGTTCCCGGGCGGTGCGCTCGCCGCCGGATTCCTGGCTCGGGCCTTTGCGGATCACCTTGCCGCCCAACTGCCTTTCCAGTTCCTCGGGCGACATGTCGAAATCGCCGTCGGCGCTGGCCTCTTCCTTGGGCACCGCAGGAGCAGCCTCGGCGTAGGAGTAATCGGTGTAAGGTTCGCCTTCCGCCTCGGGCTCCTCTTCGGCGGCCTTTTCAGCGCCGGCCGCGAATTCCTTGACCGCGGTAGCGCCTTCGGCCACCGCATCCGCAATCTTGGCTGTGAACAGGCGGATGGCGCGCAGCGCGTCATCGTTGCCCGGAATCACGTGATCGACCTGGTCCGGGTCACAATTGGTATCCACAATGCCGACCACCGGAATGCCAAGCTTGCGGGCTTCGCGCACCGCGATCTGCTCCTTCTGCGAGTCAATCACGAACAGGGCATCGGGCAACCCGGGCATGTCCTTGATGCCGGCCAGATTCTGCTCCAGGTGCTTGCGCTCGCGCTCCAGCCGGATGACTTCCTTTTTCGGCAGAAGCTCATAGCGGCCGTCCTGCGACATGGCTTCCAGATCTTTCAGGCGCTTGATGGATTTCTGAATGGTGGTGAAGTTGGTCAGCAGGCCGCCCAGCCAGCGCTGGTTGACGTAGTACATGCCGCAGCGCCGCGCTTCCTCGGCGATGGCTTCCTGCGCCTGCCGCTTGGTGCCGACGAACAGGATGGTCTTGCCCTGCGATGCCAGCTCGGCGATAAACCGCGCTGCTTCCTTGAAGAGCTTCAGCGTTTTCTGCAGGTCAATGATGTAAATGCCGTTTCGCTCCCCGAAGATGTACTCCTTCATCTTGGGGTTCCAGCGTTTGGTCTGATGCCCGAAGTGGACGCCCGCTTCGAGCAGTTCCTTCATGGTAATCGACGCCAAAAAACCTCCTTTCGTCCCTCCGAACGTTATGGCAATCGCGCCACCAGGCCCCCGGCGCGCCGGGGGACCGCTGCGCGATTTCGTTTCTCCTTCCCGGACCAGGCGCCGGTGAAAGAGAGGATTTGCGCCTGGGCCACAACCCGCAAAGGCGGCGGGTCGAGCCGGCGCGGCTGCCGCCGGGCAGGGTCGAACTCCGCCTCCGGCCGCATGCGTAGCGAGCGCCTGTGGCCGGGCGCGGAGGAGACTGGCGCGGAACCAGGCCCTCGATTCTCCTCAGCGCTTGGAGAACTGGAACCGCTTGCGCGCGCCCTTCTGGCCGTACTTCTTGCGTTCGTGGATGCGGGCATCGCGGGTGAGGAACCCAAGCTTCTTCAGCTTTCTCCGCAAATCGATGTCGTACTCCAGCAAGGCGCGGGCGATGCCCAGCCGGATGGCATCGGCCTGGCCACTGATGCCGCCGCCGCGAACCGTCGCCGTCACGTTGAACTTGCCGCTCAATTCGGTGGCATCCAACGGCTGGCGGATCACCAGGCGCACGGACTCACTGGGAAAGTAGCTCTCCAAAGAACGGCCGTTGACCACGAACTCGCCACGGCCGGGACGCAGGTACACGCGGGCCACGCTGGTCTTGCGGCGCCCGGTCCCGTAAAACTGCTTCATCCCGCCGGGCGCCGGCGGCAGCCCGGAGGGCTGCTCCTGCGCTTCCTGCTCCGCTGCTTGCTGTTCGACTGCTTCTGTCAACTCGGTGACCCCTGCCATGTCCTTCCTTCAATCCGCTGTAGCCTGTGGGCTGCGACTCCCTCTTCTCCTGCAGCCCATAGCCCACGGCCTACAGCCCAACTTTCTCGGGTTTCTGGGCCTCGTGCTTGTGCTGCGGCCCGGCGTAGACGCGCAGCTTGCGCGCCATCGCCTTCCCCAACTTTGTTTTCGGCAGCATGCCGGCGATAGCCTGCTCCACCATCCTGGCCGGCCGGGCCGTTTTCATCTGGCGGGCGCTGCGTTCCACCAGTCCGCCGGGGTAGCCGGTGTGGTGCCGGTAAACCTTCTTGTCCAGTTTCTGTCCCGTCAGGCGCACCTTGGCGGCATTCACGATTACCACGTGGTCGCCGGTGTCGAGGAACGGCGTGTATTGCGGCTTGTGCTTGCCCATTAGAATGCGGGCCACCCGCGAGGCCATGCGGCCCAACACCTGCCCCTCGGCGTCGATCACGTACCACTTGCGCGGGACCTCACCCGCGGACGGAAAATACGTAGGCATCCAGTCAGTGCTCCCCACCATGAAAAGTGCAAATCCAATAAACTACTGGAAGTTTGCCGTTCTGTCAATTCGGGGCGAGCCGGCCCCACCGCCGCCTGCCCGGCGACGTACCCAAGCACATGTGTCAGTTCATTATCTCATGAAAAACAGCCCTGGGTCGATGGCGAACATCCGCACCCTGCGCCCCTACTTGGCCTTCAGCAGCGCTTTCAGTTCGTCCATGAATTCGCGGATGTCCTTGAAGTCCTGGTAGACGGAGGCGAAGCGGACGTAGGCGACCTTGTCCAGTTTCTTCAGCCGCTCCATCAGGAGCTGGCCGATCTCGCGAGTGGAGCGCTCACGGTCGGTGGATTCCACCACCAGCGCTTCGGCTTCATTGACAATGGTCTCCAGCTTGCCCATGCTAATCGGGCGCTTCTCGCAGGCGCGCAGCAGGCCGGCCAGGACCTTCTGGCGGTCGAACTTCTCCCGCCGCCCGTCCTTTTTCACCACCATGTACGGGATTTCATCGATGCGTTCGTAGGTGGTGAAGCGGCGGCGGCAGCCCAGGCACTGCCGGCGGCGGCGAATGGCCTCCCCTTCCCGGCTCTCGCGCGAATCCACCACCTTGTCTTCGGCGTGCCCGCAAAACGGACATTTCATCGGGGCCAGTATAGTTCAAAGTTCAAGTTGGAACCTGGAACTTCTATTCGGAGACGGTGAGCAGGCGGAGCTTGCGCAAGGAGAGCCCTTCGCGGAACAGGAAAATCAGGGCCGGCGGCACCACGGCCACGAAGGTCAGCAGCCACAGGACCAGGGCCGCACTGGTGGCCGCTTCCGGGCGCACGTCGAACACTTCGGTGAGGGCGATGATGGTGAACACCTGGGTGCCGCCGCCGATCGCCGGCACCTGCAGCAGCGATCCCCCGATGGCAAACCCCATGACCGTCACCGCGGCGGCGAAACTGAACTCGGAAAGCGGCGGCCCGAAGGCCCGCAGGGTCACGAAGTAGCCCAGCGAAATCGACAGCCAAACCAGGGTGGTATACACCAGCCCCATCAGGAAGGCGCGGCTGCTGCGCAGGCTGGAAAGGCCCCGGCCGAAGTCCTCGCAGATGGAGCGGATGCCGCTGACCAGTTGGCCCGGCAGGAACTGCAGCCGCCCCATCATCCAGGGAACCAGGGTGTGCCAGTGGCGCCGGAACAGCACCAGCGCCAGGATGCCGAACAGGGTCATGACCAGCGCCGACAACCCCGCCGTGCGCAGGTACTGCAACGCGCGGGTTTTCCCCGGGCTCACGTCCTGGGCATCCAGCGATAAGAACATCACCCCGCCGACGATGACGATGATCATGGACAGGTCGTAGACGCGCTCCAGCACCCACACCGCCATCTGCGTGGTGACCGGCATGGCCTCCTTGCGAGAGATCAGGTAGGGGCGCAGCAATTCGCCCGGCCGCCCCAGCAATGCCAGCCCCCCAAAGCCGATCACCGTGGCGGTGAACAGGTTGGTGATGGAGGTCATCTTGATCGGCATCAGGAACTCGCGCCAGCGCAGCGAACGGAGCAGGTAGGTGGAATAGATGGCGAACAAGGCCACCAGCAGGAACCGGTAATCCAGCCGGAACAGCACGGCCTGGAACTGGCTGAAGTCGAAGTTCCGCCATTCCGGATTGTGGCGGACCTTGTACACCACCCAGCCGAGCAGTGCCAGGAACAGCACGACCGTCAGGCCATATCGCAGCTTCCTGCTCATAGGCGCGTGGGGCCATGGTGACTGATTCCGGGCCGCGAGTCAACCATGGGCTGGCGGCTGGCGGCTGACGCCTTCCGTCTTCAGCCTTCTGCTTCCCCCCGTCCCTTGGTAGAATTCACTGGGGCCATTCTTGCAATTGGATTGAACTTTTGGGCTCCCGCTTTCGTTACATGCAGGTGGGAACCGAGAAACGAGGACCAGGCGGCGTTGGAACTCGACGCACTGCTGGTTGAGCGCTGCTTGACCGGCGACCCGGCCGCATGGGAGCAGTTGGTTCGCGCCCAGCACCGCCGGGTATACATCCTCTGTTACCGGTTTACCGGCCGGGCCGAAGAGGCGGAGGACCTGGCGCAGGACGTTTTCCTGCGGGTCTTCAAGACCCTGAAGAGTTTCAAAGCCGAAGAAGGCCGGTTCGGAACGTGGTTGACCAGCCTGACACGGAACCTGCTGATCGACCATTACCGCAAGACCCGCAAGGACCGGGTGCTGGAACCACTGGAGGATCAACTGCCGGTTCTGGAGGAACGGAGGGCGAGCGAATCCCGGGCCGATTCGCTGACCCGGGGCCGCGAGGCCAGCGAGATGCTGCAGGGGGCCCTGGCCAGGCTGTCGCCGGACCTGCGCGAGGCGGTCATCCTTCGGGACTTACAGGAAATGGAATATCGGGAGATCGCCACGGTCTTGAACGTGCCCGAGGGCACCGTGAAATCGCGGATCAACCGCGGGCGAACGGAGCTCGGGCGCCTGTTGCGGCAGTGGAAGGCAGTGCCATGAAGGGTCCAACGTCCAACGGTCCCTTGGCGTGATCGACCTTGGACCTTTGGACCTCTGCTGAGGAAGACCCATGGAACGGGAAGAGTCAAAATCGAGCGGCCAGGCCGGTTGCCTGGAAGTGGAGCGCTTGGCCCCGGAATACGCCGAGGGGCTGCTGGCCGGCCAGGAACGCGCCCGGGTCGAACGACACCTGGCCGTTTGTGCTGTCTGCAGCGCGGCCATGGCCGACATGCGCGAAGCGCTCGCCGTCTGCCGCTCGGCCGAAGGAGTGCTGGTGCCGCCAGGCCTGGTGGCCCGTATCCTGGAACAGACCACGGGAAAGTTGAGCTGGAAGGACCGGCTGCGCCTCTGGGTGCGCCCCATGCGGGAGCCGCGGTTCGCTCTGGGCCTGGCCATGGCCCTGATTTCTTTCTCCATCGTTCTGCGGGCTGCGGGCCTGGACCCCACCACCCTCACCCTGGACGACGTCCGCCCCTCCAGCATTTATGAGCGGCTGGACCGCAAGGCGCACCTGGCCGGCTCGCGTGTGGTCAAGTACTACCGCGACCTGCGGATCGTGTACGAAATCCAGACCCAATTGCAGGCCATCCGCGAATCCAGCGCGCCGGGCCCCGCGGCGCGCCCTCCGGCACAAGACCCAAGACCCCAAGACCAGCGGCCCAGCCATAACCGCTGGTCCCGGCAGGCGGATTTAGTAGCGGCCGGTGGCTGGCGGCTGAGGGCTGACCACAGGATTTGATTTGCACAGGAGATGACGGTCATGACTTGCACCTTACATACCGACCAAGACGCGGTCGCCTATTGCCGCAACTGCGGCCGCGCCATGTGCCTGGACTGCAGGCGCGAGGTCCGCGGGCTGGTGTACTGCGAGGATTGCCTGGCGAGCCAGTTGAACGCCCCGCCCGCCCCCCCGCCGTCGACCGCGCCGGCCTACGACTGGGCCAGCAAGCCTGGTATGCCCAACCCGGGCCTGGCGTTCTTCCTGGGGCTGATTCCGGGCGTGGGCGCCATTTACAACGGCCAGTATGCCAAGGCCTTCGCTCACGTCGTGATCCTTGGCATCCTGATGGGAGCGGCCGGGCACGTCCGCGGAATGGGCGAGCCGGTCTTCGTGCTGCTCACCATTTGTTTCTGGGCCTACATGGCCGGCGAAGCGTACCACACGGCCAAGAAGCGGCAGGCGGGCCAGCCGGTGGACGAGTGGTCCGGGCTGATCGGGTCGGGACTGCAAGGCTCGGCCGGCGCCGTCATCTTGATCGTGCTCGGCGGCATTTTCCTGCTCGATACCCTGAACATCGTGGGCCTGAACGACATCCTGCGGTATTGGCCGGTGCTGCTGATCGTGGCCGGCCTTCTGATGCTGTACCAGAGAATGGCGCCCGGCGGCGGCCAGCCGCCCGCGGACCGCTGAATATGGAGTCGCTGAGGAGGTAAGCAAGAATGGCGAATGGATGCCATTGCCTATGCCCGTGTTGCCGGATTCGCTCGCTGTGCTGGCCGCTGCTGCTGATCGCGGCCGGGGTGCTTTTCTCCCTGGATTTCATCTGGCGCCTGTGGCCCATCGGCAAGACCTGGCCGGTGCTGCTGATCCTCTGGGGACTCTGCGGCATGGCCTCGCGGCTGGCGCCGGACACCGGCCACGGCACGCCGCCCTCGCCTTCTTCCCCGGGAGTTTGATATGCGCCGCAATCACAGCCTTGTTGCTCCGCTGCTGTTCATCCTGGTCGGCACCCTGCTGCTGATCTGGAACTTCCGGCCCGAGTTTCCCATCTGGGAGACGGTGGCAAAGTACTGGCCGGTCATTTTGATTGTCTGGGGCTTGGCCAAGCTGGTGGCCTGGCTGGGCCCCGTCCCGCCGGGTGCGCCCGCCTGGAGGCCCAGCCTGACGGTCGGCGAGTTCTTCCTGGCGCTGCTGATCGTGCTGGTGGGGCTCTCCGCTTCCCAGTGGCTGGAGGTGCGCGGGCGGATTCCCTGGGGCGTCATCGACTGGCCTTGGTCGGAAACCTACCAGTTCACGCAGACGTTGAAGCAGCCCATGGAGCCGAAGTCCCGGCTGCGGGTGGAGAACCCGGCGGGCGACGTGCGGGTCATCGCCGGCGAGGGGAAAGAGATCCTGGTCACCGTCAGCAAACGCATCCGCGCCAGCTCGCAGGAGGCAGCCAACAAGCTGGAGCCGCAAACCAATGCGGAGATCGTGCGCGAGGGCGGCGCCAGCGTGGTGCGGGTGCCCTCCCATTCCCAACTGCGGGCTGACCTGGAGATCACCGTGCCGCGGGCCGTGCAACTGGCGGGCGACGTGCGCCGCGGCGCGTTTCAGGCCTCCGGCCTGGAGGGCGACGTCAGCGCCGAGATCGAGCGGGGCGACGTGACCCTGTCCAATATCGCCGGCGATGTTCGCCTGCGGTTGCGGCGCGGCTCGCTGACCGCCCGCGACATCAAGGGCAGCATCGACGTGGAGGGGCGCGGCAGCGACATCCAGGTGAGCGACATCACCGGGCAGCTCTCGGTCCGCGGCGACTACTCCGGCGCCATGGAGTTCTCCAACGTGGCCCAGGGCGTCCGCTTCAACAGCAGCCGCACCGACCTGGAGATCCAGAAACTGCCCGGCCGCCTCGACATGACGCTGGGCGCGCTCACTATCAACACGCCCGGTGGCCTGGTCACCGTCAGCACCCGCAACAAGGATATCCGGGTTGAGGATTTCGCCGAGAAGGTCCAGATCGTGAACCGGGGCGCTTCGGTCGAGCTACGGACCACCCGGCTGCCGCTGCGCGGCATTGAGGTGGAGAACCACTCGGGGCTGATCGATATCGCCATCCCCGCCAAGAGCGAATTCCAGATCGATGCCACCACGCGCCGGGGCGAAATCGACGTGGATTTCCCCGACCTGCCCGTGGAGCGCGTCGACGACGTGCGTTCCGTCAAGGGCAAGGTCGGCCAGGCCGGCGCCACCATCAAACTCACCACCAGCTACGGGACGATCAGCCTGAGGAAGGCGGCCGAGGAGGAGAAACGGCCGGAAGCCGCCCCGCCCCGCAAAGGCCGCCGCCCCAAGCAACCGGGCGCCGTAACCGCGGCTCTGTTTCCGCTGTCTGCGGGAACTCGCTACCTCTTGCGCTGGTAGCGGCCCATCACTTGGGCCTCGGCCAGCACGTGGCCCTTCATCGCCGCCTCCACATCCTTTTTGGCGGCTCCAGGCTTCAGGTCGAGCACGGTGTCGAGCGCGTAGAGTTTGAAGAAGTATCGATGGGCGGGGCCGGGCGGGGGGCAGGGACCGCCGTACCCCAGGCGGCGGAAATCGTTGACGCCGTGGCGGCTGCCATCGCCCAAGACCGCCTCCCCCGGCACTGCTTCCGGCAGGCTGCGGGCGCTTTCCGGCAGGTTGTAAAGCACCCAGTGGACCCAGGTCCCGACCGGCGCGTCCGGGTCATCGCAGATCAAGCTGAAGCTTCGCGTCTTGGGCGGAGGATCGCTCCATTCCAGCGGCGGCGAGCTGTCTTTCCCGTCGCACGTGTACTGCCTGCCGATTTCCCCGTTGTAGGAAAAAGCTTTGCTTGTAAGTTGAAACGTCATGGCTATCGCCTCCGTCCTAGCCGATGGGGCAGGTGCGGTCGTCTGCCACTGGAGCAGGGCCGTGAGCCAGAGAAGAGCCAGCGAAATCAAGTCCGGATACAAGGCAGTTCGACCCTTCTCTTGATGCTACACCCGGACCAGCAACCCGTCAAAGGCGGCCGGCCTCCCCGGAAACCTCGCCTGACCGCGTGCGGATCGCTCTCCCCGGCTCGCCCAGTGGGCTCGCCCGGCGGGCTCGCCTATTGCTCTTGTGCCGGGTGCCGGAGAAAAGTTAAAATTCACGGCCTATACGGTCGGTCACGGGTGGGCGCTGGAGGTGGAAGGAGTCTGGCATGTCCCGAGAGAAAAAGGTTTGGGGTTTGGCGGCAATCCTGGCGGTGGCGGTTTGCCTGGCGATCCTGCCTGCTTCGCTGGCGGCGCAGGAAGAGAAGAAGGGGGGCGAGAAACTGGCGCCCTTCGTGCCCTCTCCCGAAGAGGTGGTGGAGAGGATGCTGAAGCTGGCCGAGGTCAAGGCCGCCGACACCGTCTATGACCTGGGCTGCGGCGACGGCCGCATCATCATCATGGCGGCCCAGAAATTCGCGGCCCATTCCGTCGGCGTGGAGCTGGACGACGAGCTGTACAAACAGACGGCGGAACGCATCAAAGAGCTGAAGCTGCAGGACAAGGTGAAGGTCGTCCACGGCGATCTGCTGCAGGTCGATCTGAAGCCGGCCACCGTGGTCACCCTCTACCTGCTAACCAGCGCCAACGAGAAACTGAAGCCGCGGCTGGAGAAGATGCTGCGCAAGGGCGCGCGGGTGGTGTCGCACGACTTCGAAGTCCCGGGGTGGAAGGCGGAGAAGACGGAAAGCGTGGGGGACGACCAAGGCGATTTCCGCCAGCACACCCTGTACCTGTACCGGCGTTGACGAGGCTGGAGGCCGAACCTCCTCCAGCCTCCGGCCTCATCTGTGACCGACCGCGAGAGCAAGGCCATATGTCACATCTCCGGCCCTTATTGCCGGCGTTGGCTGTTCTGCTGAGCGCGGCCGTGTGCCGGGCGGCGCCGGCGCCCGACTCGCCTCCGCCCGAGCCCACGGCGCTGGACTCCGGCTTCTACGAGCTGTACAACCTGCACTTCGACCGGGCACGCGCGGAATTCGACCGCTGGACCCAGGAGCATCCCGAACACCCCCTGGGGCCCGCCTCGCGCCTGAGCACCCACCTGCTGGAAGAACTGAACCGCCTCTACTTGGCCCGCAACGCGAGCCCGCCGGGAAAGCCCGCGCCCGCTCCGTTCTCCAGGCCCGACCCGCGCAACCGGGCGGCATTCTATGAACAGGCCCGCCAGACGATCGCCCGGGCCGAAGCGCACCTGGCGGCCAACCCCAAGCACCAGGATGCGCTGCTGGCGCTGGTCATCGCCTACGGCACACAGGCCGACTATGTGAACCTGGTGGAGAGGCGGCCGTGGGCCTCGCTGCCGCTCTTCAAAAAGTGCAACCGCTATGCCCAGGCGCTGCTGCGCATCAATCCGGAAGCCTACGACGCCTGGGCGGCCGGCGGCTTCATCGAGTACCTGGCCGGCAGCCTGCCCTTTTACGCGCGCTGGTTCGCGCGCTTCGACGCGGTGCGGGGAGACAAGAGGAAGGGCATCGAGCAGTTGAAGGTGGCCGCGGCGCGGGGCCGTTACCTGCGCCCCTTTGCCAAGCTGCTGCTGGCTTCCCTCTATTTGCGCGAGAAGCAGCCGGAGCGGGCGGAGCGGCTGCTGGAAGAGCTGCGCGCCGAGTTTCCCGCCAACGGCCCGGCCACCACCGAATTTGCCCGCCTGCACGCGCGCCTCATTCCCGGCCGGTAGCGCCCGCGGCACAAGGCAAACTCAATCCGGCTCGAAGCGGGCCGCGTAGCCGCGCTTCAGGCTGCTCTCCTGCTGCTGTTTTTCCAGAAAGCAATTGCCGATGGCCAGAGCCTCGATTTCCGTTCCCATGAAGCAGCGGAAGGCGTCTTCCGGCGTGCAAACGATCGGCTCGCCGCGCACGTTAAAGCTGGTGTTGACAATCACGGGACAGCCGGTCCGCTGGCGGAAGGCGGAAAGCAGCGCGTGGAACAGCGGGTTCGTCTGGCGGTCGACCGTCTGAATGCGCGCGGAATAGTCCACGTGGGTCACGGCGGGGATCTCGGAACGCTGGATTCTCAGGCGGTCGAGGCCGAACAGGCGCGCCTCATCGGGAGCGGCGGGCCGTCGCCTGCCGGAAGCGACATCCGCGACCAGCAGCATGTAGGGGCTGTCGGCGTCCAGCTCAAACCAGTCCCCAGCGTCCTCCCGCAGGACGGAAGGCGCGAAGGGCCGGAACGACTCGCGATATTTGACTTTCAGGTTGAGCAGGGATTGCATGGTGGGAGAGCGGGCGTCGCCCAAAATCGAGCGCGCTCCCAGAGCCCGGGGCCCGAACTCCATGCGGCCCTGAAACCAGCCCACCGCTTTCCCCTCCACCAGGGCATCCGCGCAGGACTGGAGGAGCGCGCAATGGTCCAGAACCAGGAAGCGGGCCCCGGCGGCCCGCAACCGCGTCTCGATTTCCTCCTGAGTGAAGGAAGGCCCCAGCAAGGCGCCCTGCATGGCGTCGCCCGCGGCCTGTGGTCGTCGGGGCTGCCCTTGAAACAGGTGAAAGGCAGCCAGGGCCGCGCCCAGCGCCCCGCCGGCATCCCCTGCCGCCGGCTGAATCCAGATGCGCCGGAACCGTCCGTCGCGCAGGACCTTCCCATTGGCCACGCAGTTCAGCGCCACGCCCCCGGCCAGGCAGAGATTCTCAAGGCCCGTCTCGGCCGCCAGTGAGCGCGTCATCCGCAGAACCACTTCGTCCAGCACGGCCTGAATGGAAGCGGCAAGATCCATGTGTCTCTGCGTCAGCGGTTCGTCCGGACGCCGCGCCGGCCCTCCAAACAGGCGATGAAACGCGCCGTTGGTCATCGTCAGGCCGGTGCAATAGTCGAAGTAGGCAAGGTTCAAGCGAAAGGAGCCGTCGGCCTTGATGTCGATCAGGTTGTCGGTGATCCGCTGCGCGTATTTCGGCTCGCCGTAGGGCGCCAGGCCCATGAGCTTATACTCGCCGGAATTCACCTTGAATCCCGCGTAGTACGTGAACGCGGAATACAGCAGGCCCAGGGAGTGCGGGAAGTGAATCTCCTTGAAAATCTCGAGGCGATTTCCGCGGCCCATGGCCGCCGAGGTGGTCGCCCATTCTCCCACCCCGTCCATGGTCAGCACCGCCGCCTCCTCGAACGGGGAAGGAAAGAAGGCGCTGGCCGCGTGGCTCTGGTGGTGTTCCGCGAACAGAAGCCGGCTCCGGCCATCCAATCCGGCGTCGTGCCTGCGCAGCTCCTCGACCAGGAGTCTGCGTTGGAAGAGTTTCTCGCGGATCCAGAGCGGCATGGCCATCCGGAAGGAGCGCAGGCCTCGCGGGGCGAAGGCCAGATAGGTCTCCAGCAGGCGCTCGAATTTCAGAAACGGCTTGTCGTAGAAAACCACGTAATCGAGGCCGCCCAGGGGCACGCCGGCCTCGCGCAGGCAGTAGGCGACGGCGTGGTGCGGGAAGCGCGCGTCGTGCTTCTTGCGGCTGAAGCGCTCCTCCTGGGCCGCCGCCACGATCGCGCCGTCCGATATCAAGGCCGCCGCGCTGTCGTGGTAAAAGGCGGAGATGCCGAGAATGCGCATGCGTAGCGGACTAGAACAGGGTGTACACGAACGGCGCCACGGAGGTTTGAGCCAAGAGGAGCAGCCCCCCGAACAGCACCAGGACCAGGATGATCGGCAGCAGCCAGTACTTCTTCCGGATGCGGAGGAATGCCCACAGCTCCAAAAGGAATGACATCTTCAAGCCTCCTGAGGCGCCTGCGGAATTGCCAACTCGTTTTTCTGTAGCCCAGGCCTTCAGGCCTGGGAACATTCAACCCTTCCAGGGGGCTTACCAGCGCCCGCCTACAGGCCCCGCGGGCTAAAACTGGCGAGGCATGGTGTCGCCGGCCGGCCCCGGCGGCTCACGGCTGATCCAGTACGTGTCCGTCTGGGGGTCAAACCGCATCCGCAGCGCGTCTCGCCCCCATAGCCGGGAGATCAGAGCGGTGGGCACGAACACGGTGAAAAAAAGCAATCCTGTCACCAGCGGGTTGACCACCCGGCCCAGCAGCAAGCTCAAGTGATTCCAACCGGCGTTGGGGAGCGCCAGAAGCGAGGGCCGCGCCAGGGAAACCAGAACCAGCAGCGCGCCGGCGGCCAGCGCCCACCAGCGCGGATGTCTCCCTCCTATCAAGGGCCACAGGGCAATTCCCGCAAGCAGGATGGCAAACTGCAACCCGAAGGCGCGTTCTGATGAGCGCCCGCCCTGGTACCCGCGGCTGAAATCCTCATGGAAACTCGCCTGCGCCATCGCGTTCGATTGTACACCGCTCAGGAGGAATTTGACGGCGGGATAGCTTGACAAGCGGTTGTGTTTTTGATAAATGCTGGAATCGTCTTCAACGGTCAAGGTCGGCTTTTTACGGGGACCGCAGATTGGACGCGGAGGCCGACGGAGTGAGGGGGATCGTTAATCAAGGTGGGGGAATCACGGGCGGGGTGCCGGTCGTCTGCCTGGGGGTCTTCCCATCTCGTCGATCCGTTGGATTAGGAGGCGCTACATGCAAAGACATCGTTTGTTTACAGGGATAGTGGTCGTTTGCCTGGTGGTGATGGCGGCCTTGCCGCTTTCCGCTCAAGAGGCGCGCGGCACCATTCTGGGGCGCGTCACCGACCCGCAGGGCGCGGTGGTGCCCGGCGCTTCGGTGGTGATCACCAACATTGAAACCAATTCCGTCAGCCGGACCGCCAGCAACGCGACCGGCTACTACGAGGTGCCCCTGCTGCCTGGCGGCAGGTACACGATCGCCGTCGAGCTGTCCGGTTTTAAAAAGACGGTTCGCGGGCCGGTGGAACTGTCGGTCGGTTCCGGGCTCGAAATCAACGTTGAATTGACGGTCGGGAACATCGCGGAGACGGTGAGCGTGACCGGCGAGGCGCCGCTGTTAGAAACAGTGTCGGCCTCGGGCGGGCGCGTCATCGATACCCGGCAGATCATGGAGCTGCCCTTTTCCGACATGAACCCGTTCGTGCTGACCGGGCTGGCCGCCGGCATGCAATGGACGGGCCAGCCCGAGTACCGCCGCCCCTTCGACAACGGCGGCACGTCGGCGTTTAACACCGCCGGCGGCATGGGACAGAACGAATACACGATTGACGGGGCGCCGGTAACCGGTTCCGAGCGCCGCGTCGGCTTTGTTCCGCCGTCGGATGCGGTCATGGAATTCAAGATGGAGACGTCGAACTTCGACGCCGCCTTCGGCCACACCTCCGGGGCCACGGTCAACGTGATGACCC
>Ga0315280_10006099_pt1 | contig 16795 bp, 17 predicted proteins | sample YL17G06_40_MG_FD_203697 | JGI IMG/M metagenome (GOLD analysis project Ga0315280, IMG submission 203697) | Sediment microbial communities from Yellowstone Lake, YNP, Wyoming, USA - YL17G06_40 | ecosystem: Environmental > Aquatic > Freshwater > Lake > Sediment | place: USA: Wyoming | collected...
TATCCCAGGGCTCACGCCCTGGGCTACATTCTATCGACCCTCCGGGCCTGGGACGCGGTGGTCGCAGCGCGCCAAGCCACCTCGCGATAGAAAAGCCGCAGACCGTCAGCCGACGGGCTGCGCTACTTGCCTTTCGCAGACATCAACGAGCGATGTCTGCGCCACCCGCGGCTTTTAAGGAGGACCTGATATCCCTCCAAGGTACAATAAACCAAGTGAGAAAAGCCAAGACAACCAACGCGGCTACAAGGCTACCAACCCCCCACCGCCACGCTGGCCAGTTTGGTCTCGCTGAAAGCTCAAAGGTCACGAGCGCGATTGCCGTCAAAAGGGTAAGAATCGTCTGGGCGAGAAACTGATACCATCGACGATGGCTTGGTTCCCGCACTCCCGGTGGCGTGGGCAACTCTGGCGTGCCGATGGCCACATGGAGTTGTGTGAGGTAGGCGCGCATCATTTCGTAGTTGTAATGCAGTCGTTCCTGAATCCGCACGAACAAATAGAGTGTCACCCAGTACAACGCAATGGTAAGAACTGCGGCTCCGTAACAGACGGACGGGTACGCTTCGTGCAAGCGCCAGTAGGCCACCGCGATGGCTGCGTAGCCCGCGTATACTTGGAAATTTGTCTGCAGTTCCGCATGCCGGTGATTTTCCCATCGCCGGGCGAAATCTTCAGCGCGCAGCTTGTAAAGCTCTGCTACTTGCATCGTCATGCCCCCCTTCGGCGACCCAAACTGCCCCCCATGATGTATGCGGAGGATTCCGTTTCCAGTAACCTGCATCTCCGGCCAGCGGACAACCCCGGTATGTCGCCCATTCGGATTGCCGCCGCGTTACGCCCCTGGCGCATCCATCGCGGCAGTTGCGATATGCACGGCTAAACAACCGTCGCCATGGTCTGCGTGGCGTCTAGGGCGATAAGAAATCGCGTCACGCGGGATTATGATTACCCGTTATTAGTGCGCTAATAGACGATGTATACACCGGTTGGGGGGAGAAAGCAATGGGGAATTATGAATTGTGAATTATGAATTATGAATGCTGACGGCTGAAAGCTGATTGCTGAAGGCTGAATGAGAAAAACAGGGGCTAGGGGCGGAAGGCTGAATTATGAATTATGAACGCTGAAGGCTGACGGCTGAAGGCTGGAGGCCAGAGACGGAAGAACGAGACAAGTGACAAGTGACGAGCGGGAAAGCGTGTCTGCTATAATCAGGGGCCGGGAGGGCCGCCTTGTATCTGGAAGTACAACGCCGAATCAGCCGCAAGTTCGTAGCGAGCATCCAGCAGCTCTACGACCTCAGAATTGACGAACCGACCCTCGATACGCCGCCCAATGTGGCCTTGGGTGATCTTTCCCTTGCCGCCTGCTTCGAGCTGGCCCGGCAGTTGCGTCAGGCGCCCCGCGCCATCGCGCAAGCGGTTGCCGCGCACCTGCTGCCCCTGGAAGGCGTGGCGCGCGTGGAGGTGGCGGGCGCCGGCTATCTCAACTTCTATCTGGACCGCGCCACGTTTGCCGCGGCGCTGTTCCGCCGGCGGCATACCGCGGCCGCGCCCGCCTCGCCGGCCGCCGAGAAAATTCTGGTCGAGCACACCAGCATCAATCCCAACAAGGCGGCGCACATCGGCCATCTGCGCAATGCCGCGCTGGGCGACACCTTCGTCCGGTTGTTGCGCTTTCAAGGCCAAGCCGTCGAGGTGCAGAACTACATCGATAACACTGGCGTGCAGGTGGCGGACGTGGTGGTGGGTTTTGTCCACCTGGAGAAGAAGGATTGCGCCGAGGTCCGGCGGCTCATCGAGGACCGGCAGACTCGCTTCGATTATTACTGCTGGGACCTTTACGCCAGGGTCTTCCGCTTCTATGACGAGAATCCCGCCGCGCTTTCCCTGCGAGCGGAAGCGTTGCACGCGATCGAAGAGGGTCAGGGGGAAATGGCGGCGATGGCGGAGGTCATCTCCGATGCCATCGTCCGCGCCCACCTGGAGACGATGTCCCGGCTGAATGTCCGCTATGACCTCCTGGCCCAAGAGAGCGAGGTCCTTCGCCTCGATTTCTGGCGTTCCGCCTTCACGTTGCTCAAGGAAAGAGATGCCATCCGTTTCGAGACCGAAGGCAAGAACAAGGGCTGCTGGGTGATGAGCCTGGCGGACGCGGGCGCCGAGGAAGCCAGTGAGGAGGCGGGCGAAGAAGACGTCAAGATCATTGTGCGCTCGAACGGCACGGTGACCTACGTCGGCAAAGACATCGCCTACCACCTGTGGAAGTTCGGCCTGCTCGGGAAGGACTTCGGGTATTCGATTTTCTGGCGTTACCCGGACCAGCGGCCCGTCTGGCGCACCAGCGTGGTAGGGCAGCCGGACGCGCCTCCTTTCGGCCATGCCGCCTTTGCTTATTCCGTCATCGATCAACGCCAATCGTATTTGCAGAACATCGTCGCGGCAGCCTTTCGGGCGCTGGGCTACCAGACGCAGGCCGACCATCTTCGCCATTTTGCCTATGAGGTCGTGGGGCTTTCGCCCCGGTGCGCCGAAGAACTAGGTGTTGAACTAAACGAAGAAAACGGCCGCCGCAGTTACGTCGAGGTGTCGGGCCGCAAGGGACTCGGCATTAAGGCCGACGACTTGGTCGATGCGCTCATCCAGAAGGCGCTCGAGGAGGTGCAGGCGCGCCAGATGACGCAGGACCCTGCCGAACAGAAGTCCGTGGCGCAGCAGATCGCGGTGGGCGCGTTGCGCTATTTCCTGCTCAAGTTTTCGACACGGATCATCATCGCTTTCGACTTGAAGGAGGCCCTCGCTTTTGAAGGCGAAACGGGGCCTTATTTGCAGTACACCGTCGTCCGCGCGCGCAACATCTTCCGCAAATACGCAGAGACCGAAGCGGCCTTCCAGCCGGAAGGCCTCGGCGAGTTACTGCCCGCAGAACAACTCCAGACATTCTTGGCCGGCGAGGACGCGGCGCCCTTCTGGGAGTTGGTGTTGCTGGCCGGACAACTCGAGATGATCGTGGAGCAGGCAGTGACGACGATGGAGCCCGCCATCCTGGCCAAATACGCCTTCCGGCTGGCGCAGGCCTTCAACAACTTCTATCACCGCTATCACATCCTCAGCGAGCCGGACCGAGGCCGCCAACGGCTCCTCTTGTATCTTGTGGAACTGGTTAATCAGACGCTGAGCCGGACACTCGACTTGCTGGGCATCGAGGCCCCGGAACGCATGTGAGGAATCTGCGGCAGGATTCACGCGCGAGCAATCAACCAACGGGGCTCAACCGAGCAGCGCTCGGCGCATCGGCTCGTCCTGCGCCTGCGCAACCAGGGCCAGGACCGTGTCGCCACCCTCAAAGACCACGGTGTCCAGGGCGGTGAGGAGCTCGCCGTAGCGCTCGACCGCCAGCAGGCTGCTCTGCGGAGGAAGCCGGAGTTCCACGCCCTTTTTCCCGACCACGGGCGACAGCGCCGTGAGGCGATACTCGATGATGCTCACCCCGCAGCCCCCCAGGGTAGACAAGGTGCGCACGGAGGTCGCCGGCAATTCGTGCTCGATCAGGCTGGTCATGATCCCGGTGGAACTGACGGTCGTATCCACGCCCAGCCGCCGCATGACACTCTCATTCTTGGGATTCTTCACGCGGGCGATGGTCTTGGGAATGCCGAAGTGGTGCTTGGCCACCTGGCAGGCAATCAGATTGTCCTGGTCGTGGTTCGTGACCGCACAGAGCACGTTGGCGCGACTGGCTCCCGCCCGGTCCAGCACCGACACCGTCGAGCCGTCCCCGACCAGCACGGGGCAATCGATCTGCTGGGAAACCAGATTGTAGGTCTCGGGGTTGCTCTCGATGATCGTGACCTCGTGCCCCTTTTGCAGCAGGGTCCGGGCCAGGTAGAATCCCACCAGACCGCCTCCCACCACGATCACATAGAAGGAACCATCGGTTGCCTCGAGGGGCCGCAAGGGCACGGCTTCCTGAGCGGCGGGGGAAATCCCCACTCCGGCCTCCAACGCGGCGCCCGTCCCCATGAGACGGGCCGCCAGGATATCCGCGCCGACTATCGCCACGGCCACGGTTTCAATCCCGGCGGCATGGAAATAGGCTTCGCGGTACGGCTCGTAGATGATGGCAATGACCTTGGGAACTTTGAAGAGGATTCGCGCGATCTGCGCGATCATCAGGTTGGTATTCTCATCCCGGGTCAGGGTCAGGAGGACGTCCGCTTTATCTGCACCCACCTCTCGCAGCAGGTCCTCATCGATGGCATTCCCGATGCGGAAGCGCACCCCCTTCGGCACCTCCGCGTGCTCCAGCACGATCCGCTCTTTATCGATGACCACCACGTCGTGGGCTTCGGCATCGATCCGCTTCACAAATTGCGAGCCGACCCGCCCGTAACCGATGACAATGATCTTCATGAAGCCCCTTTTATGAATTCTTTCGAAACGCCTCCCTGCTTGCGCAGGCGCACACCCAGTTATCAAAGAATAATCGCGGTCACTTCTCTCTTATCCTATCAGCCCGCCTCAGCGCACACAACGGTCGCCGCTCATTTCAACTTGCACGTCCCCTTCCCCTACGCCATCCCGCCGCGGTCTGCCGCAAGGGGACAGAGACCGGGAGTTGCATTGCGGCTCGCGCCGCCATCTCTTTACAACGCCGCCGGGGAGGGATGTTTGTCCACGATGACCTCGAAGTTGGCTCGGCGCAGCACCATCTCCGTCGTACGCCCCAACGGATCGGCGAGATAACTTCGACTCGGATTCATGCCAATCACGACCAGGTCGACACTCAGATCCTGGGCGGCGCGCAGAATGCCCCGGCCTGCCTCGCGGTCGCGCTCGACGCGGGCAATCGCCTCCAGGTTATGGAGCTTGACGATATCCATGCCGCGTTGCATGGCCTCCACCGCCTTCTTCTCCTCCTCGGGCAGCGGCGTACCCAGCGAAAGCGTCAGCGGAATCTCCAACACGTAGGTCAGGATGATTTGCGACTTCTGTTCCTGGCCGAGGCGGCAGGCCAGTTCGACGGCCCGCTCGTCATGCCCTTCGCCCTGGGTCGGGACCAGAATGCGCTTGATGCCGCTGACGCTCCGGCGGGCGCGTGCTACCGCCCGCTCGACGGGGGCCGGCACCCGAAACATCCACAGCAACAGCCCGACCATCAGGAAAATGAAAACGACGCCCAGCGTGATGCCGAGCGGGTTCAAGACGGGTACGCTATTCATGGTAACGCTTCCGCAGTTCCCTTCGGGCCAGGGCGAGCCGGTAGACGCCAAAGGCCAGCAACAAGGCCCCGAGGGCCACCGCGATCCACGGCGCCGGCCCCCAGATGAAGCGGGCGATCAGGGTCGCGCCTAGGATACAGAATAGAATGCTGTTGAGCAACTGAATGCGGTCCCGCCACGTTAGATCGGCCAGCCTCGCCACTTGCGTATTCTCCTACGCCGCCAGATGGGTAAGCAAGTGCACCAGGGTGCGGACCCCATGTCCGGTCGGCCCCTTGGCCTGGTAGGGCCTCTCCTCGTTTGCCCAGCGCGTGCCGGCAATGTCCAGGTGTACCCAGGGAGTGTCGCCCGCAAACTCGCCGACGAACATGGCGCCGACAATGGCGCTGCCGTAACGGCCGCCCGTGTTGGCCAAGTCCGCAATGGTACTCTTGTAGAGGTCGCGGTACTCCTCATCGACGGGGAGTTGCCACATTCGCTCCCCGGCGGCCGCCGCACTGGCTAACACCCGACCGACCCACTCTTGATTCCAGCCGAAGACGCCCGTCGTGATATTTCCCAGTGCGATGGTCACAGCGCCGGTCAGGGTGGCCGCGTCAATCAGCACCGTGCTGCCCAGTTGCTTCGCATAACACAGGGCGTCGGCCAACACCATGCGGCCCTCGGCATCGGTGTTCAGGATTTCGATAGTCTTGCCGGACATCGCCGTGACCACATCCCCCGGTCGCGCGGCTTTGCCGCTCGGCATGTTCTCGGTCGCCGGGATGACCGCCAGGACGCGCACCTTGGGACGAAGCTGCGCGACTGCCTGCATGACTCCCAGCATGGTGGCGCCCCCGGCCATATCCGTCTTCATCTCGTGCATGTTCTCGCTGGGCTTGATGGATATCCCGCCGCTGTCAAAGGTAATTCCCTTGCCAATGAGCGCCACAACGGGCGCCGCCGGCGCTTCGGGCGGATCGTAGCGGACCACAATCAGTTGGGCAGGTTCTTCACTTCCCTGGGCCACCGCCAGCAAAGCTCCCATCTTGAGTTCTTCCATCTCCTTGGTTCCCAGGACCTGGCACTCCAAGCCACATCGCCCGGTCATTTCCTGAGCCCGTTGCGCCAGCAGAGTGGGAGTCATGCGATTCCCCGGTTCGTTGACCAGGTCGCGGGTGAAATTCTGCGCCCGGGCAAGGATCTCGCCGCGCGCTGCGGCGGCTGCGCACCGGCTGCTGCTTTCCGCATCGACTCCGGCCAAACCAAAGCGGTCCATCCGATAATCGTTTTCCCGTTCGCTTCGATAGCAGTCGGCATCGTAGTCCGCGAGAATGGCACCCTCGACCACGGCCTGCGCGTCGTCCGCCAAGGTCGTGCCGGGGCCCAGCACCCAGGCGGCGTCCCGCACGCCCCGCGCCCGCAGATACCGCACCGCGCATCCCGCCAGGCGCCGCAGGTGGCCGGCCTTGAATTTCTCCTTCTTGCCCGCGCCCACGATCAGTAACTTCCCGGCCTTCACGCCAGCGGGGTTGTGCACCAAAGTGCATTCGTAGAGTTTTCCCTTCAACTCTCGGCTGGCCTGCAACTCTTCGAGCGCGGCCCGCGTTTCCGCGGGCAATCGTTCCACCGTCCCCGTGGATGCCGGGGACGGCTCCAAGCCGAAGGCGACTAAAGCTGAGCAAGGAAGCTGGTCCAAGGACTCCGATCTGATTTCGATATTCACCGCTCGCTTTCTCCTCCCCTCAGATTTCGTGTTCGCGCTTCGCGAGCCGGACAGCTAGCTGTGCCGTCGACGATGCTCCTGAATTGCCTGCGCGGTCTCCCGATCAATGGTTCGCCGCCGTGATGTTTCACGCCGGTCGAATACTTTCTTGCCTTTGGCCAGGGCAATCTCGCACTTGATCAGATTGTTCTTGGCGTACAGCCGCGTCGGAATCAGGGTCAGACCCCGTTCCTGCGTTCCTCCCGTCAGCTTGTGAATCTCCTGCCGGTTGAGCAGCAGGCGGCGCGGCCGCAGCGGGTCGTGATTCAGATGGCTGCCCGGGGTATAGGAGCTGATGTGACAATCCCGCAACCAGACTTCCCCGTTCTTTACGACGGCGTAGCCTTCCTTCAGGTTCGCCTTCCCTTCCCGAATCGATTTCACTTCCGTTCCCGCGAGTTCGATCCCCGCCTCAAATCTCTCCAGGAGGTGATAGAAATGCTCCGCCGGACGGTTTACAGCAAAACTTCGATTGGCCTCTTTTCTCTCTTTGCCACTCATACCGGCCAATCCTGCGCGCGGACACCTCGAAACCTGTAATGTTAGCACACCGGCCACAGCAGCGTCCAAGCGCGCCCGTTACCCCGTTGCCGTTCCACCCGCGTTTCGAGCGCGACTCCGGCCACGCGAGCTAAAAGCTGTTGTTTAATCGGGACGGGTCGTTTATGATGCAAGAGCGGGGTGGAGCAGTCTGGTAGCTCGTTGGGCTCATAACCCAAAGGTCGCTGGTTCAAATCCAGCCCCCGCAACCATGGGCGCTTTTCGGAAAAACCGGGAAGCGCCCTTCCTGCTTCTAGTTACGGGTTGAGCCGTCATCGCTACCTTTCCTACTGAATTGATCCGCTGCTGTTCTTGTTCTCAGAATTGAGAACAGTTGAGAACAGATTGCCGTAGATCGCCCGTTCCACGGCAAGTGCGGCCTCGCGTTCTGACTCCTCCGAGGTGTGGGTGTAAATGTCAGCAGTCGTGCTGAGGTTTGAATGGCCCAACAACTTCTGAGCCAGTTTCAAGTTACCGGTCTGCGCGTTAATGAAGCTCCCGACCGAATGCCGGAAGGTGTGAAAGCCCGCGGACCGCGAGTTGCGCGGGATGCCCAGGCGGTCCAATGCCGGATAGAGCACGTCGCGCCGCAGTGTGTCCGGGTCCAGTGTCGAACCATCGGACTTGGAAAACACGAAATCCTCTGGGCCGACGTGTTGGGAGTTTTGAAGGTGGTTCGTCAGAGCCTTCCCCAAGGCTTCTCCAAACAGGACGGTTCGGAAGCTGCCTTTGGTCTTCGGTGTCACCAGTCGGCCGCGCCACAGGCTTTGCTCAATTCGTAGTTTCCGCCCGTCAAAGTCGCTGTGCTTCCACTGCAAAGCAAGCAACTCTCCTAGCCGCGCTCCAGTCAAGGCCGCACATGCGAACAACGCACGATATCGCTCAGGGACTGAACCAATGATCGCCCTGACCTGTTCAGGGGTCCAAACTGGCTTTTCCTCCTTCGGGACTACCGGTTTATGTCTGCCGCGAACTGGTGACTTCTCGATGAGGTCGTCATCCTCGGCAAGCGAGAAAACGCCCTGCAACAGTCCGACGAGATTGCGCCGCGTCTTGGGTGAGAGTGCCGACTTGGATTGGAGCAATTGTTCGATGTGTAGCGGCGCGATATCTGTCAGCCTACGCTCTCCAAGTACTGGGGTAATGTGCTGGTTCAGCAGAGAATTGTACCCCTGTAGAGTTGAAGGCTTAACGTCCTGCCGGTCCAGGTACGGCCTCCAGTAGTTGTCGATGAATTGGGTCAGCGTCAAGTCGGGACTTGTTGTCTTTTGTGTCGAGGATTCGCGGATACGCTGGTCCAATATAGCCTGAGCGGCTTTCTTGCCACTAAGCCCATAAAGCGTTTCGGCCTTGTGCCGCCATTTGCCTTCTGATGTCCGTACCCGGTAACGGATCACGAACTTCAGACCGTTATCGAATCGGATTGGATTCGAGACGTAGCCGTGCTGATACGATTGTCGACTCATTTCTTGGTCTCCTTTTTCGGAGACCCGTCTCTGCCTCTCGTTTGAATGTACAAGTCGGCGCCCTGGCGAAGCATCTCGGCAACTGTCACCCCAAGCTTGCGAGCGGCCCGCTCGTAGCGAGCAATCTCGCCGGGCGTAAGGCGAAGGGGGAACAGCTTGCTTCGCCGCAAATGCTCCGGTTTGGGCGGTCGTCCCATACATCGGATATTTGTATATACAGAATAGCCCGGCGTGTCAAGTTGAATCTTGTTCTCCATCTGTTCTTGCCGCATCGCAACCTCCACTCCGAAAAGCATTTAAGAAGGGGCGTTGGGCTGCCGCCCCAACTGTGGGGTTCCCGTGGCGTGCTCAAGGCGTTCGATCACGCGAGCCCAAGAAAAGCGCAGATACTTTCCGAGCCGGTATCCTCCCAGGTCATCCGCATGGGTGTAAACCCAACTGGGCTTCACCCTCAATCGGGCCGCCAATTCGTCAACGGTGAGAAGCACCATGCCGCTAGAGGCATTACCGTTTTCCATCCCCAGTGCGGGCAATTCTCGGCCCCACTTCGAGGAGGCACTTTTGCCAGGTTCGTCCAAGGACGACTTCTGACCCTCCATTAGGGTCGCGCCCTTTGTGGGGTCTTGCATAAGAGGCACCTTCCACCTGCCCTCGCTGGCTCCCGGCGTGCGGCGAGCCATGATTCAGCGGCTAGCCTTTCCCGCAAGAGCGGCCACCTGTACGGCCAGGTTCAATTGTTCTCGCCGACCTACAACGTGGTTCACGGAGTTCACGGGGTTCCCATCTTTGTTTATCAACTCTCCCCCCCCAAGAAGGGGGAATCCCGGAAGAAAACAATTGGGGAAACCGCGTGAACTCCGTGAACCACGTGAGAGCCATGCGGAACCCCTAATCTGCCGGGGACAGAAGCCCCAGCCCCAGCCAGACCCATCTCAACTTGCCAGCCACTGTTCGCTGGGCCTCTTCGAGGTTAGGCCGCAGCCGACCCAAGGCTAAACCAAACGCTGTCGCGGTCATCGGCGGACGGCCGGCGGCCTCGGCCTTCGCGTTGTAGGCAGTAAGGAGGTCGTCCTTAGGAACGAGAACGTCGCTCTTTTGGACCGTCCAATTGTCGAGCCAAACGGCAAGTGGGTCGGTAACTTTGCGAAATTCTTCTCCGGCGGCGCTCATTGGTCGGGATTCGATAAGCCCCCCGGACTCTTGCATATCCTTTCGAGCACGAAGGGTTCTATTCAAAAGGCCGCTCAGTTCACTTGGAGACGCCAGTCGAGCAGCCATGTCGCGGATTTCCTCGCCGCCGGCGAACGTTCGCGTGAATGCCACTACCAGCCAGCGCCTGAAAAATGCGTCTGATGCGTCGGTACTGCGGGGTGGATAGTTTGCCGAGAAAACCAAGCGAGCAAAGGGTACAAACTCGAAGGGATCCCTGTACTTGTATTCTGCTTGCAGTCGGTCCCCGCCAACCAGAGCCTTGAAAACAGAGGTCCCGGCTAAATGTGAACTGGGCAGGTCAGCGCAGATATTCGCGAGTTTTCCCACCAATCGTGCGACCGAAAAACGGTCGGATTCAAGTCTTTGCAAGCTGACCGCGGAGACGTTTGGGAGTCCCAAAAAAGCGGAAAGGCCAGCGAGAAATGTGCTCTTTCCATTGCTGCCTCCGCCCAGCAGGAGAATCGCTTTCTGTTCCGACGTGTCGGGGATCATTAGCCACGCGGCAATCTGCCAAGCGAAATCTCGCGCGTCGTCGGGGAAGACATCCTCGACAAATCCATCCCATACGGGACATGTGGCCGCCGGGTCGAAAATCACTGGGAGCTGCACCGAACTCAAGTGATCGGCGGAATGAGGCTTCAGTTGGCCGGTCTCAAGATGGAGAAGTCCGTTGCGGACATTCAACAGGTGGAGCGGCGGGCGCTCCCACAGGGTTGGAGCATCCACACGGATAAACTCGACGACTTCCTCCGAACGGGCGGAACTCCATTTCGCCGTAAGATTCCAGATCTCCAGGAGTTTCTTGACGAACCGCTTCACGTGGGTGCTGCCGTCTGGTTTGTAAACCCCGCTGCTAAAGCGATACAGCTTCCCGCCTGGGTCTTGTGCAAAGCATTCCGTGAGCATGATCTGGTCGGCCAACCGCTTCACCAACCCAACTTCTGCGATGACTACGGGACCAGCCGGATAACGGGCAACGCTTACGGCAATCCCTGAAACCTCCATGTCAGGCAGGGGTGGTTCACACCGTTCCGCATTTTCTCTCTTTAGTGCTGCCAGTATGGCTCCGTCGGACATACCCCTCCGGCGCATACTCCCGGCCAAGCTCGTCAAGTGACTATTGCGACTTCCTTCCCGGATATGCGCGTGTTTCTCATTGCCATGTCCATCTTTCCGGGTCGGGGCGGCGATCAGAGTCTTCAACCAGTCAGGCAGCGGCGGCAAGGAAACAAGGGCAGGATCCAGGCCATCTGCAAACTGGTACGTTTTCCCGGAGGCGTGGCGGCTAGGGGGAGCCACTATGTATCCACCATCTCCACGAACGTCGATGCCGTCAGCGATGCCAACTGAGTTCCTGACTCTGAAGCCCGGCGTCAACAAGTAGTGATGATAGCCGTCGCCACCCGAGAGAACCGTCGGTCCTGGTGGTAGTGCGCCATGTTGTTCTTGGAGGCGGCGGAGTGATTCAAGGCCATCGTGCCGAGGGTCTGCGTCGAGTACTATGAAACCCGACTTCGAACCGGTCGCGATCCCGATGTTGGATTCGGGCCATGTAGTCCACCATCTGTGAATCGTTGCCTGATCGCTGGCGGCATCCTTGACGCCGTGCGTTGTCCTTGGGTGCTTGCCGACGTGTTGGCAACCTGAATTGCCGCAGGAGCAGCCCAATTCGTTGGGCGTGTGGAGCGGCAATACGCGCCAGCCCCTTCGCGCATAACCCATAGCCGCCGCCATAAGACGATTCCCGTTGTCAAGCAGCTCGCTCACTACCGCACCTCCCGTCGCTGTCCAACGCACGCACAACAAACCTCCAAGTTAAGGCTCTTCCTGCCGACCGCAGTTGCACCACTGCACCCAAGTACCTTCGCGCGCACGAAAAACTCTTCAAGAAACCGCACGGCCACGTCGCCGCCCGTTTTGTTTGCCGTATCGTCAGCCATCCTGTTTTCCTTCGCACGGTGAATCACAAAGGAATCCCTTCATCCCCTGATCGTGCGGGCCGGGTTTGGGCCTCGCTGGAGCACCACGCGGAGCCGCCGTGCCAGAAAAGCGCGCAAAACGACTTCCTCCGCACGCGTAAGTGGCGCCACACCTCGCTCGGCGCGCGCAAGGCGAGAGATCAGAATGCCCGTGCACGCGGATACATCTCGCTGCGTGAGGCCGAGGAAGCGGCGGACTCGCGCCAATTCAGTCATAATTGCAATTTAGAAAAAGGAACGCGGGAAGTCAGTATCTTTTACTCGGCCAAAAACATACAACTTTAAGGGTGAGGGGTTTTCTTGCTTCCGATTCTTGAGACGAGCTGGCGGAACTGCTCGGGATCGCGCTGGGTTGCCCAGGCCATCCAGTCGTCAAATAATCGATGCGCAGACACCTTCGCGCCCGCACAAAGGCGCTTAACCGGCGAGTCATACTAAGTCGCATTCATTTGGATACTAATTATCCAATCGAATCCTGTAATCTGGGCCACTCGGTCAGGGTCGTTTTCTAAGGCTGCCAGGGCTTCCACTAGGCGGTCCGCAACGCCCGCCAAGCTGTCGAAGACCAGATTGGGAAACCATTTCTCCCGGATCTCTTCCCAGAGGTGTTCGACCGGATTCAACTGCGGACTATAGGGCGGCAGCGGCAGCAAGCACATGTTCTCGGGAACCCGCAAGTCTCTCGCCCGGTGCCATCCCGCCCCGTCCAGCACGAGCAGGATGTAGTCCTGGGGATGACGCTGGGCGACTTCGGCAAGGAACACCGACATGGCGAGGGCATTCACCTCCGGCAGAACCAGCGTGTCGAGCGTGCCGTCATGAGGACTGAGGGCGGCGAACACATAAGTGTACTCGCGTACGATCCGGGCGCAGACTTGCGGGCGCAGGCCGCGCGGGGCCCAGCAACGCCGGGGATCGTTGATCCGTCCGAAGCGGGCCTCATCCTGGAACATCAAGCGGAGCGGCCGCCCTGCTACCCGGCAGGCCTCAACCGTCGCGGGGAGTTTTTTTTGAAAGCCTGCTGCCGCGCGCCGTCGGCCTGCGGGTGACGCGGGCGCGGCGCCAGTTTGCGCCAACCGTGGCGAGCCAGCATCCGGTACACCGTTGATTTCGGCACGCCGTGCCCCACCGCCTGTTCATAGGCTTGTCTCACCCGGCTGACTTCCAGCAATCGGCCCTGCTCCGCCCGCTGGAGAAAACCTTGCAGGAGACGCCCTTCTTCCTCCCGCGTCAGGTTCTGGTGGCGTCGTCCTCCCCGTCCCGGACGCTCCCAGAGCGCTTCACCCAGCCGCCCATACTGGGCCTGCAAACGCCGTACCGAGGTCGGCCGCCATCCCAAGGCGTGGGCCACTTGGTTGGCATTCAAGCCGAGCCCCGCCCGCAGCCACACACACTGCACCCGCTGGAATTCGGCCTTGCTCCGGGCTTGGCGCAAAGCCTGCTCTAACCGTTCCACCGTACCTTCCGGAAAGGGTCGAGGTGGTCGCATCGCTCCCTCCACCGAGGAGTCTTGGGAAGGAGCATACATTAGTATCTTTATGAAAGCAACTCAGTATAAATAGAGTGCCGAAACGGATCGGGTAGCGGAAACCGGGTGTCTTGGTCGCGCCGCGAGTCGGCCCAATGTTGTTCAATCAGTTCGCTAAAGCCTGATCGCTCGTCCAGTTTCCGTGCCACAATCAAGCCGCCTTCCCAAGTAACTGGTGAATCTTGGAAATCAATCTTGACAGCGGCGTTGGAAGAGAGCTGGAAAGACGGTTTTGTCTTTCCCCCCAAGGCGTGAGCCGCCGAAGCGCCAGCGGCGTGTTCTAACCCGCAACAATACAGGTGACGAAAGGCGCCCGAAGGTTCACAGTAGAGACGTACGAAGGGAAGCCGGGTTGATTCCGGGCGAGGGGCCTGTTGCTGAAAGAAAAGTTGGACCAGGTCGCCCACGAGAAGTTGAGGTAGATGACCATTGCCGGATGGCGACACGCACTGCCTCTCCTCTATGTGAGAGAAGGGAAACGCATTACCCACCAGCATAGCAATAAAAACATTTTTTCAGAATTCTATTGACTAGAGAAATTTTATTTGGTACCGTTTGGGCGATGAGGTTACAGAAAGGATTACGCTATGGTGGATCAGCCCCAACCCTTGAGGACATCTTCGAACGCAGAGGGCTCCTGCCTTTCTCGGGTTCGCGCGCTCATGGCTGATGGATCAGCCTCAATGATAAAAATCGGCCGATTTGTGCTGAGCGTGTCCCGGGAGGCGCGAAGCCTGTCGATCGGATCGTTAGCCCGTGCTTGCGGGGCCAGCCCAGCGACCGTCTACAGGTTTTGCCGGAACCTGGGCTATGAGGGCTATAAGCAATTTCAGTTGGACCTTGCCGCAGCCATTGCTCAAGGCGACGGCGCCATTTTGGCTGACTTTGCCGCAGGACAGAGACCCCGTGCGATCATCCGGCAAGTCTTCGAATATAACCGCCAGAGTCTCGCGGAAACTGAACGAATGCTTGACTACCGTGTATTGACTCAAGTCGCTAAGGTTATTCAGCGTAGCCAGAGGGTTCTCTTTTTGGGCGTTGGGGGTTCCGCCTCAGCGTCGGGGCATGCGGCCGACCGGCTAATGAGTCTGGGCTTGACGGCCGTCGCCATCGTGGATCCTTACCAACAGATTTTTGCCACTGAGAACGTTGGCCGCCGTGATGTAGTCTTCGGCATCAGCCATACCGGCCAGAGCCGCCACGTCATTGAGGCCATCCGGGCGGCGCGGCGACGGGGCGCGCACACGGTTGCCTTAACGAACTACCCGCAGTCGCCTCTGGCGGAGGCCAGCGCGTTCCAATTGATCACCGCTTTCCGCGAGCATCGGGTTAACGCGGCGGTCTCGTCTTCGATTGTTGCCCAGTTGTGTGTGCTGGACTCGCTTTACTTCATCCTCGGCAGTTGGGGTGGGAGTAAAACACGAAAGTTGGCCAACGAGGCCGAGGAAAGGGCCAAACGAATGCTCCGCAATGGTGCCGTCAAGAAGAAGTCAATAGTCTTGTAAAGGGGGACAAATGTACGAGCGCTACTACGACCCGGAGATCTTTGTGCAATCCTTCGACGGGATTGACCGATCCAACCATCTGGTCGCCACGTATTTCATGGATGATGAGTTGCCCGGGGTGGATTTCATTGACCACTTCGCCCTCATCCAAGCCATGGCCCTGGAGGGTTCGACGGGAACCTGGGAGAAGGTCGAGGAGGACACGGAAGAAGTCCGGCGGAAATTGAGCGGCAAGATGGTGGGCTATTTTGAAATTCCCACGGGCAATCCTTCACGCCGCACCGCCGTGGTGCAGTTGGCGTTCCCGATCGACGCCTGGATTGACAACGTACCGATGATGTTGTTGAGCATCGCCGGGAATTGTTTCGCCTACAGCCCAAAGCTTCGCCTCCTTGACATCTTTATTCCTGACAACCTGCTGGCCAAGTTCAAAGGGCCGAAATTCGGCGTACCTGGAATCCGCAAGGGACTCAACGTTCCTAACCGGCCTCTTTCGCTGCACATCATTAAGCCCAAGATGGGTATGACGCCGAAGCAGGTAGGCGAACAGTGCTATCAGACGGCGCTGGGCGGGGTGGACATGATGAAAGACGATGAAATGACCAGCGATGTGTATAACAGCAAGTACGAGGACCGTCTCAAAGCCGTGCGGGAAGCCCTGGAAACCGCGCGCGCCAAGACGGGCAAGCGGCCCATCTACTTCCTGAGCATTACCGACGAACCCCGGCGGATTTTTGATAAGGCGGCGCGAGCCGTTGAACTGGGGGCCAACGGCTTGTTGGTGTGCTATTCCGCCGGCTTGCCGGTCATCCGCCAGTTGGCCGAGGACCCTTCTATCAATGTCCCCATCCTTATTCACGGTTCGTTCATGATTGCGGCACAACCCAGAATTTCCTGGCCGGTCTTCGCCAAGCTGGTTCGTCTCTGTGGGGGGGATCTGATGCTGACGCCTACCTACTGGTCGAGCATTCCCATGGTCAGCCTGGAGGAAGGCATCCGCACCGCGCAAGTAAAGCTTGCGCCGCTGGGCCATATTAAACCCATGTGGCCGATGCCCTGCGCCGGTGTTTACCCAGGACTCGTGCCAACCCTCGTGGGAGAATACGGTCCGGACATCGTGATTCCGGCGGGCGGGGGCATGCTGGGACATCCGGATGGCTATACCGCCGGGGCGAAAGCGTGGCAACAGGCGATCGCGGCCACTATGTCAGACGAGGACTTCCTGGAGTATGCGAGGAAGCCAGAGAACCAAGAACTGTGCCGCGCCTTGGAAAAATGGGGATACATCGAGCGCCCCCGGACGCCTTGGCTCCGGGTGGCACCTAAGTTTCATCCCAAGCCGATGACGCTCGAGGACTAATCTCGCGGGGGCTTTCCAACTGTGGGCTTTCATCGGTTTCTTGCCTTCGATCTGGGAGCTGAGAGCGGGCGCGCCGTCGTGGGGACCCTCCAGGACGGTCAACTCGCGCTTGAGGAAATTTCCCGGTTTCCGAACGAGCCGGTACCCGTACATAGCACGCTTTACTGGGACGTTCTGGCCCTTCACAACAACATATTGAAGGGGATGGCGGAGTACGCGGGGCGGTACGGCGACTCG
>Ga0315280_10006103_pt1 | contig 16791 bp, 13 predicted proteins | sample YL17G06_40_MG_FD_203697 | JGI IMG/M metagenome (GOLD analysis project Ga0315280, IMG submission 203697) | Sediment microbial communities from Yellowstone Lake, YNP, Wyoming, USA - YL17G06_40 | ecosystem: Environmental > Aquatic > Freshwater > Lake > Sediment | place: USA: Wyoming | collected...
GACGTTCGGGCACGGCCCCAATCAATTGGGCCGTGATCCGAACCCGGTCGCCCGAGCGGAGTACGGACCCTTCGACCAAGGCATCAACGTTCAGTTCGCGGGCAATCTGCGGCAGTGGCCTCTTGACCCCTTTGTATTGCATTACCGAGGTCCGCGAAATCACGCGCAGCGAACCAATTTGGCCTAATTCCGCGATCAGCGCTTCGGTCATGCCGTCGGCGAAGTATTCCTGCTCTGGATCGCCGGAGAGGTTTTCCAGGGGCAGGACGGCGATGGACTGGATCTGCGGTACCGGCACGGCGCGGCCTGCCCCTACAGCCGTCGAAATCCGGTCGCGCAGGCCAGCGACGTTGAGGGCTGCCAGGACGGCCACCAGCGCGATCAGCGCCAAGCCGGCGAGCGCAAGCCGTTGTAACGGCCATGTCCTCATCGCCGCAACTCTCGCCGGTGGGGACACCGGCGCTACAGCCCGCGCCGCTTCCGTCTCGTGTTTCAGACGCTGCAGGTCGGCTTTCAGGTCGGCCGCCGTCTGATAGCGCAGCCCGCGGTCTTTCTGCAAACTCTTGTCGATGATCTTTCCCAGCTCGTCAGGCAGTTCGGGATTGAGGCGCAGCGGCGGGATGGGCGCGCGGTTGAGGATGCCATCAAAGATCGTGCCCGGCGAGTCGCCCGCGAAAGCTCGGTGCCCCGTGGCCATCTCGTAGAGCACCAAGCCGAAGCTGAAGAGGTCCGTGCGCTGGTCCGCTTCTTCGGCCCGCACCTGCTCGGGCGACATGTACTCGACCGTGCCCACCGCCATGCCCGTGCTCGTCAGCGACTCTTCGGCGGCAGTTTGTAGCGCCGGCCTCTGGCCGGCACCCGGGGCCGCCGAGGACGGCGGCGCTACTTTCGCCAGACCGAAGTCCAGAATCTTGGCCTGACCGCGCGTGGTCACGAAGATGTTCGCCGGCTTGATGTCGCGATGCACGATGCCCTTCGCGTGCGCGGCGTCCAAAGCATCGGCAATCTGGATAGCCAGCTCGAGCACTTCGTCGGTCTTGAATGCTTGGCCGACGATCCGGTGCTTGAGGGTCTGCCCCTCCACGTACTGCATCACGATAAAAGGCTGGCCTTCGTGCTCGGCTATCTCGTAAACGCTGCAGATGTTGGGGTGGTCAAGGGCGGAGGCGGCGCGCGCCTCGCGGCGGAAGCGTTCGAGAAACTTGCGGTCTTGGGCCAGCTCCTTGGACAGGAATTTGACTGCCACGCTGCGGCCGAGCTGGGTATCCTCGGCCTTGTACACGACCCCCATACCCCCGCCACCGAGCTTCTCCAGGATGCGGTAATGGGAAACGGTCTGGCCGACCATAAGGCGATTGCCTCACAACAAGATGCAGGCGAACTTCGATTGGCGCCAGCATACGCCGCGTGTATCAGTAAGTCAACGCGGAAGGCTACGGCGGGAACTTCATGCGGCGCAGGAGGTCGTGAAAGCGCGGGTCGGAGTAGAGTCGTGCACGTGACGTTGTACGACCGCTGGTAACATTAGAGAGCATTTCATATGGCCAGTGATAGCCCTTCGAATGCGACCGTGCAGGATACTCGGGGATTTTGTTCGTCAAGCCGGCGTCGCGTGTCCTCCTGTATCCAATCCAACTCTTGGTCGGTGCGATCAGGGTCGTGATGGTAAAGGATCAGGTGCCTTACCTCCGCCTTCAAAGCCAAATCGCAGACTTGCCTTACCAGACTGTGTCCCCACCCATGTTTGTGTGGCATATCCGGCTCAACATATTGAGCATCGTGGATGAGGACGTCGGCCTTCCAACAGAACTCGACAAAACCATCGAAATCGGTCGCCTTCTCATATGGCGGCTCCAGTTCATTATCGGTGAGGTAGACGAATGATCTGCTGTCGTTTTCAACCCTATAGCCGAAACTGCCTCCAGGGTGATTCGCTGCGATCTTTGAGATGTTAAAGCCCTGGGAACGAAGGAAACCCATCTCTTCCTCGGTTATGCACCTTGTTCGCGACGGGATGTGCTCCGACCTCACAGGGAAATGGGCCCCATCCATCTGGTCAAGGAGTGGGCACATCATGGTCTTGTCCCCAACCGCTTTAAGCCTCTGACACATGCCGCAGACTGTGGTGGCTCCGAAAAAAGTAGGAAACATGGAAATCTCTCGGTTCGCTTGGTAGATGGGGGCAAAAAACGGAAAGCCTTGGATGTGGTCCCAATGAGCATGCGACAAAACAATGAATATCTCTTCGGTGCCTGCGGCTAACGCCTTTCCCAATTCACGGATTCCCGTTCCCGCATCAAAGACCAAGACCCGTCCTTCACGTAGATGAAGGCTGACGCAGGACGTATTACCGCCATAGCGGGCGGTAGATACCCCTGGACTAGGAATCGAGCCGCGGACTCCCCAGAATCTTGCCGTCATCGATGATCCCATCGCGAACCTCCAATCTCGACTCCACCTCTACGCAAGGCGACCTCGCAGGAGATGCGAGAATTCCCGCCAATCCTAGGCTGCCCCCGCAAGAGAGTCAACGGGGAGGAACTACGGAAGGAAATTCATGCGGGGCAGGTGGTGTCGGAAGCGCGGGTCGGAACCGGGGCGTCGCCGAAGATGGAGCGCGCAGCCCCGTGCGGATGTCGCCTCGAGTGCACTTCTCGCCAAGAGCGCCGGGTTTGCACACCCCGAAACCCAGGAGGTCTTAGTTCTCAAGCACGATCCTGTACCGGGCCTTGTTGGCTCTCAAGCGGTCTAGGGCCTCGTTGACCCGATCCATGGGCATTCGCTCGACCTGCGCTTCTACGCGGTTGCGCGCAGAGAACTCCAGCATCTCCCGGATCAGTGACGGGCTCCCAACAGGATTGCCACACACGGACTTCTGGCCCAAGATGAGGGGCGCTGCGGGAACGCGAATGTCGCTAGGAGGGACACCGACAAAACAGAGTCTACCCTTGGGCTTGAGCACACCCATGTAGGCGGCCCAGTTCAAGTCCGCACACGCCGTGGACAAGATGAAGTCGAGCGAGTTATTCAACCTTCCCATGGCCGAGGGATCCTGCGAGTTTACGAAGTGATGTGCACCGAAGCGGCGAGCTTCCGCCTCCTTGTCCGGTGAGCTCGAGAATGCAGTTACCTCGCATCCGAAGGCGCGTGCGTACTGAAGCGCGAGGTGACCCAGACCGCCCACTCCCACCACACCCACGTGCGTCGCGTGTGTCACACCATATGCGTGGAATGCGCCATAGACCGTGATCCCGCCACAGAGCAGCGGCGCTGTTTTAGCGGAGTCCATGCCATCGGGAATGGCAAAAACGAACCGGCTGTTAACGCGGATGACACTCGCGTAGCCACCAAAGCCATGCGTGCAGGTTCCCTCCCACTTCAAGCACAAGTTCTCTTCACCCTGCGCGCAGTACTCGCACTCTCCGCAACAACCAGAGTTCCAGCCCACGCCCACGCGCTGCCCCTCCTTAAAGCTCTTCACGGCAGAGCCCACCTGCGACACAGTGCCGATGATCTCGTGCCCTGGAACCAACGGGTACTGGCTGAAGCCGAAGTCGTTGTTAACAAGATGGAGATCGGTGTGACACATGCCGCAATGTTCTATCTGGATCTCTACGGCGTTCGCTCCAAGCAGGCCCACGTCGTACTCAAAAGGTTCGAGCGCGTTGCCCGGCCCCAGTGCGGCATATCCTCGGACTTTCATAATGGCCTCCTCTTCCCCGTGCTCAGTTGCCACCGCTCAGCTGCGTAACCCGTGATTCCGTTCTGTAATCCCGCGCGGTTGTGAGTCTACACCCCGCAGCCTCGTTCTGGAACCTTCCAGCTCAGCTCCCCGTCCCAGCGCCCCCCCACCAGCCACCGAACGGGCCCCCGCTGCACTCACCTCAAGCCTCAATCGCAGGACCGTCTCTCCCCGGCACGAATTCTCCGACACCGCTCCGTCGCTCGCCTTCTTGTTGACCGATTTCATTGCTGCTCGATTCTCGGCTACCCTGCTGATACCGGTAGCGCCGCAATCCTCAGCAGGATCGCGCCAAACACCCGCCGCGTCAGATGCGAGTCGGCCGACCCTTGCTGCGCTACAATGGGTGCGTGCGAGCGAATTTCGCATTCGGAAAGGTAGGGCTGACCCTCGATTTGCCCGAGGGATTTCAGTATCGTGTGCTGGAAGCGCGGTCAGCCGTGCCGCTCGCCGATCCAGCTGGAGCGATTGCGCATGCGCTCGACACCCCCGTCGCGAGCGTAAGCTTGAAAGAATTAGCGCGGGGCAAGCGCTCGGCGGCGATTGCGGTATGCGACATCACGCGTCCAGTGCCGAATCGGCAGATTCTGCCGCCCGTACTTGCCAGACTCGAAGCGGCGGGCATCCGTCCGGAAGAGATCCTCATTCTTATCGCCACGGGACTGCATCGTCCCGCGACCGAGGCGGAGATCCGTGAGATCTGCGGCGAATCGATCGCGGCCAGCTACCGCGTCTTGAATCACCACGCCCGAGAGGTCTCCGAGCATCGCTACCTGGGAACAACTTCTTCGGGGACGCCTGTGTATGTGGACGAGCGCTTTCTTTTCGCCGACCTACACATCACTCTGGGGTTCATCGAACCGCACCTGATGCTGGGCTTTTCCGGGGGACGCAAACTGATCGCGCCGGGCCTGGCCGCTCAGGAGACCATCAAAGCCCTGCACAGCCCCAGGTTCATGCGCGACCCTCGCGCCGTAGAGGGCTCCATCGACGACAACCCGCTTCACCACGAGCTGCTGGAGATTGCGCGGCTGGCACGACACGACTTTCTGGTGGATGTCGCCCTCGCACGAGGGACAGGCCAGCGGCCAATCGCCGGCGTCTTCGCGGGTGAGCCGGTGAAGGCGCATCGCAGAGGTGTGGAGTTCGTGTCGCAGGTGATGCTGGAAATGCTGAAAGAACCCGTGGACGCCGTGATCACGACCGCCGCAGGCTATCCACTGGATTTGACTTTCTACCAGGCTGTGAAGGGTATTACGGCGGCCGCGCATATTGTGAAACCCGGCGGGAAGATTTTGCTGCTGGCCGAGTGCGCCGAGGGCGCGGGTGGACAGGAGTTTAGCCGCATGTTGGTGGAGCACGTGTCGGACCGAGAATTCTTGGACAAGATTGCTAACGCTCCGGTGGCGGTGGACCAGTGGCAGCTTGAAAAGCTCGGACTGGTGACGGCCAAAGCTGAAGTGCTTTACTACGTTCCGGGCTTGCTGCGCGAATATCATAACCGGCTGTGGGGGAAGGCGTTCCCGACCGCAGAAGCGGCCATCGAGTCGCTCATCTCTTCGGTGCCTCGCGACTCTTGCATTGCGATAATTCCAGAAGGCCCTTATGTTCTCGCCCGCACTCACGATGGCTCCGCATGAGGCCGGGATCTAGGAATCCGTCGACCCGCGGTCTCGAAATGACCCCAACCCGCCGCCACATCGAGTCCGCTGACGCAGCAGGGGCAAGGAACGCCCCCGTTGAGTGTCAGTGCGACTCTCTTGACCGACATCAAGACTGAGCGCAGACAAACCGCGCGAACTGACGCAGTCTGTGATTTTTCCAACTCCCTCGAAAGCTCTCGGGTTGGTTTTTCATGAACTTCCCGCCCGGACAAAAGGAACGAAAAATGCTGGCAAATCAAGCTCGCTTTTCCTGGCGATGCGGGAGCATTTCGCTCAGCAGAAACAGGTTAGGCATTCGACCGATTCGAACCTGTTCGACTCCAGCGAAAATGAGACCGTCGAGTAAGGTTCGTTAAGCTACGCTTTTTGCTCCCTGGTTCGCCCCCAACCCGCGCTAGTGTTGTGCGTCTAACGCTTCTTTACAATGCTTGACTTTCCACACGATCCTGGCAGCGGTCGCAGGAGTAGCGCCGGGCTTTAGCCCGGCACGTGCCGCCCTAAAGGGCGGCGCTACTGTAAACATATTTCGGACGCACTACACTAGACTGCGCGGCACATGAAGGGAGTGAACCATGAGTGAGGATCCTGCCAGAGTAGAAGGAAGCTCCCCCGCCCGGGCGGGGGAGGCGGCGGGCGCCATGATCCGCCGCACCCGCCAAGTTACCCGACGCAAGTTTCCCGCCGAGGAGAAGATCCGCATCCTGCTGGAAGGGATCCGGGGAGAGGTCGCGGTCTCGGAGCTGTGTCGGCGCGAGGGGATTCACCCCACGATCTACTATAAGTGGTTGAAGGACTTCATGGAGGCCGGCAAGGGGCGGATGCGCGGGGACACGAAGCGGGAGGCCACCTCGGAGGAAGTCCGTCAGTTGCGCGAGGAGAATGAGCGGCTCAAGCAATTAGTGGCGGAACTGAGCCTGGCCAATCTGACGCTCAAAAAAAGCCTCTTTTAGGGCTCAGCGAGCGGAGGCGGTATGGGCGCATGGGAGCGGAGCGAAAATGGGAAGTGATCGATCTGGTGCGGCGGTCTCCCTTGCCGAAGGCGCGCACGCTGGAGGAGTTGGGTATTCCGCGCTCCACCTTCTACAGGTGGCAGCGCCGTTATCGCCAGCAGGGAGAAGTGGGGTTGGTCGATCGCCGTCCGCAACCCGGCACGGTGTGGAACCGGCTGACGCCCCAGGAGGAAGAGACGATTTTGCGGGAAGCGTTACGCCAGCCGAAGCTGAGCTCACGCGAACTGGCCTGCTGGGTGACGGATCATGGGGGCTTCTCGGTGTCGGAGTCGAGTGTCTATCGAGTCCTGAAGCGCCACGGGCTGATCCACGAGGTCGAGGTGGTGGGGTTCCCAGCGGGGAAGGAATACCGAGTGAAGACGACGCGCATTAACGAACAGTGGCAGTCGGATGCCAGCTACTTCTTCGTGGTGGGCTGGGGTTGGTATTACCTGATCTCCGTGCTGGATGACTACTCGCGGTTCATCCTGGCCTGGGATCTGAAACGCGACATGACGGCGCAGTCGATCAGCGAGGTGGTGCAACGGGCGGTGGAGTGGACGGGGATGGAACAGGTGCCGGTGGAGGATCGAACCCGGTTCTTGAGCGACCGCGGCCCGGGATTCTTAGCGCGGGCCTTGGAGGATTACTTGCGGATGCTCGAGATCCGCCACATTTACTGCTCGCCGTACCATCCGCAGACCAACAGCAAGCTGGAGCGGTTCCACGAGACGCTTAAGGCTCGGCTGAATCTGCTGGTGTTCACCAGTCCGGAGGCTCTGCGGGCAGCCATGGCAGAGTTCATCGAGTTTTACAACTACCATCGCTACCACGAAGGAATCGGCAATGTGACACCGGCGGATGTTTACTACGGTCGACGGGAAGAAATTCTCAAGCGCAGAAAGAAGCAAAAACAGGACACCCTGCACCGACGGTCCCAATACTTTCTGGGCCATGCGCCAAACCAAATCCGGGGTGAACTGGAGTCTGAACTGTAGCTCGGGAAAAACCTAGAGGAGTCTCAGATGTCCTGAAGACGCACACGCCGTTCACTTTCCCCGTGTAAAAGTGCTGATCGATGCGCAGGTGCCCGCGCGCCACCGTGTCCGGGACTTCCGGACGCGCCGAGCGGCCGTCGCCAAAGAACGTGCTCGGGTCGAGTGGGTTGTAGCGCGGTTGGACGTGCATGTCGGACCGGCAGCCGACCCCCGCAAACGCACAACCGGCGAGCAGCATCCACGTCGCCGCGCGTGCTCCGAATTGTCCGCCGTCTTTACGCTTCAACTTCCGAGACCTCCCGAGCCTTCAATCCCTGCATGAAGGCGCGCGTCTTTTCGAGATCGAACTTCGAGTCGCGCACCTTGATGCAAAGGAAGAATCGGTTGTGGCTGGCCAGCTCAAACCGCGGCGCGTTGAAGACCGGATGATAGGGCGTCGGCAGGCCATTCATGGCCAGCATCCCGAACACCGTGGTTAGGGCGGCGGCCAGAATCGTCAGTTCGAAGGTGACAGGAACGAATGCCGGCCAACTGTTCAGAGGCTTTCCGCCGATGTTCAAAGGGTAGTCGATCACGCTCGGGTAGTACTGCAGCAGGAAGCCGCCCATGCACCCGCACAGTCCGCCGATCAACACCACGAGCGGCAGCCGCGTGCTTTCGAAGCCCACGGCCTCCGCCAGACCTTCGACCGGCAGGCGCGAGAAAGCGTCCATGCGGCGGTATCCCTCCGCGTGCGCGCGGTGGGCCGCCGCCAGAAGATCGTCCGGGTTGTCGAATTCCGCGATCAACCCGTACAGAGGCCGTTTTTTCGTAATCGGCTGCATCGCATTCATCTCGCGGCTCTCGCCACGACGACGGAAGCTATCCTTTCTCTGCGCGCTCTCCTACCAGCCCGCGCATTTCGAAAATCGAAATCATGGGCAGGAAGCGGATAAACAGATAGAACATCGTCAAAAACAACCCAATAGTTCCCACGAAGGTCGCGATGTCCCAGGCTGTGGGGTAGTACATGCCCCAGCTCCAAGGAACGAAATCGCGATGTAGGCTGGTCACCACGATGACGAAGCGCTCGAGCCACATCCCGACGTTCACGACCAGGGCAACGACGAATAATGCGGGCACGCTAGTCCGCACCCGGCGGAACCACAGCGACTGCGGGATCAGAATATTGCAGAGGATCGACAGCCAATAGACCACCGCATAAGGCCCGGTCATTCGATTCAGGATCATGAAGCGGTCCAACGAGTGGCCACTGTAAAAGGCCATGAAGGTTTCCATCATGTAGCCGTAGCCGACGATCAGGCCGGTAGCGAGCATGACTTTCGCCATGTTCTCGAGATGGCGGAGGGTGATGAAATCCTCCAGCTTGTAGAACGCTCGAATCGGGATGGCGAGCGTCATCACCATCGCGAAGCCGGAATAAATCGCGCCGGCCACAAAGTAGGGAGGAAAAATCGTGGTGTGCCATCCCGGTACGATCGCCACAGCGAAGTCGAAGCTCACCACGGTGTGCACGGAAACCACCAGCGGCGTCGCCAGCCCCGCGAGCAGCAGCGAGGCCATTTCGTAGCGGTGCCAATGGACCGCGGACCCTCTCCAGCCCATGGCCAGAACGCCGTAGATGATCTTCAGGGCGCGATGGCGCGCGCGGTCGCGCAGCGTGGCGAGATCGGGAATCATGCCCACGAACCAGAAAAGCAGCGAGACGGTCGCATAGGTCGAAACCGCAAAGACGTCCCACACCAGCGGGCTGCGAAACTGCGGCCACGCGCCCATGGTGTCCGGATAGGGCAGCAGCCAGTAGGCGAGCCAGGGGCGCCCAACGTGGATCAGCGGGAAGATTCCTGCACAGCACACGGCGAAAATTGTCATTGCTTCGGCAAAGCGGTTGATGGAGGTTCGCCAGCGCTGGCGGAGGAGAAGGAGAATTGCGGAGATCAATGTGCCGGCGTGTCCGATTCCAATCCACCAGACGAAATTGATGATGGCGAATCCCCAGCCGACCGGGACGTTGATGCCCCAGATTGCCACGCCTTGCAGGAGCAGCCAGGTGATCGCCGCCATCAGCGTCATCACCAGGCCGAACGATATCGCGAAGCCCAGGTACCAACCCTTGGGGGTCGGCTGAGTCAGCACAATCGCGCTGATCTTGTCGGTCACCGAGCCGTAGCTGTGCCCCGGCCGATCAGCGGCTGCTCGGCGCCCGCAAGCCTCGGGTTGTCCTGTGCGCTACCGCCCACCCGCTACTCCTTGATCTCGGGGTTGGGATTGCGCAGCCGCGCCAGATACGTCGTGCGCGGCCGCGTGTTGAGTTCCCTTAGCATCCCGTAAGTCCGATTCTGTGCTTTCAGCTTCGAGACCCGGCTATCGGGGTCGTTGATGTTGCCGAAGACGATCGCCTGCGTCGGGCAAACCTGCTGGCAGGCCGTCTGAATCTCGCCGTCGCGAACCTCGCGGTCTTCCTTCTCCGCCTGGATTTTCGCGGCGTTGATGCGTTGGATACAGTACGTGCATTTTTCCATCACGCCGCGGCTGCGGACCGTCACATTGGGGTTGCGCAATCCGAACAGGCTCGGCGTGCTCCAATCCGAATAGAGCCGGAAGTTGAAGCGCCGCACCTTGTAGGGACAGTTGTTGGAGCAGTAGCGCGTCCCCACGCAGCGGTTGTAGATCATCTCGTTAAGGCCTTCGGGGCTGTGGACTGTTGCGCCCACCGGGCACACGCCTTCGCAGGGAGCGTTCTCACAGTGCATGCAGAAAACCGCTTGGTTGTAAGCTTCGGGATTCTCGAGATCGCCGCGGCAGTAAGTATCGATGCGGATCCAGTCCATCTCGCGGCCGGCATAAACTTCGTTCTTGCCGACCACCGGACTGTTGTTTTCCGACTTGCAGGCCACGACGCAGGCGTTGCAGCCGAGGCAACTATTCAGGTCAACAGACATTCCCCAGGCATAGCCTTCGTTCTTGAAGCCCGGATAAAGGGAAAGGGCCTTGCTCGTGTACTCTTCGGAGTCCTGCGCGAATTCCGGCTTGTGGCGGTATTCCTCGAGTGTTCCCACGCGGATGACTTCGCGGCGGAAAGCTTCCACGCTTTCTTCTTCTCGGGGCTTGCGGTCACCGCCGTTGATGATGCTGTGATGCTGCGTTCTCGCCAGGAGGTATCTATCGCTGGTCTTCTCGATCTCGAGGCCGGTATCGAACCATGGCCGGTCAGAGTGCCGCAGCGCGAAGGCATTGAAGCCGATGCCGCTCCCGACGCGGCTGGCGCGGTCGCGGCCATACCCGAAATGTAAGGTCACGGCATCGTCGGGATGGCCCGGCGTGACCCAGACCGGAGCGCTGACCTCTTTCCCCCTGTAGCGGAGCTTCACCACATCTTCGCTCGCCAAGCCGAGTCGCTGCGCCGTCGCGACGCTCACCAGCGCCGCGTTGTCCCAGGTGAGCTTGGTGAGCGGCTTGGGAAGCTCCTGCAGCCAGCCATTGTTGGCAAAACGGCCGTCCCAGACCGTCGGATCGGGGCGGAAGATGACCTCAAGCCGCCCTGGGCTTCCTGCGTTTTGAGCCGGCGTCGACGCCAGAGCACCGAAGTCTGACTTCAAGCTCACTGGTTTTGGCGGCAGGGTCGTGGCCGCCACAATGCCGTCGTGAAGCGAGGTTTGCCAGAACGCCTCGAAATCCGCGCCGGGATGCTTGCTTCGCCAGTACTCTTTGACGCTCGTGTCTGCCGTCCGACCCGGTTGTCCCAGGAGCACTGAAACGAGTTCGTGAGCGGAGCGCCCGTTGTAGAGCGGCGCGATGAGGGGCTGAACGAGGCTCACGGTGCCGTCGTAGGCGCGCGCGTCGCTCCACGATTCAAGGTAGTACGTCTCCGGGATGTGCCAGTGGCAAAAGTTGGCGGTCTCGTCGTAGTAAAGCCCCAGGTGGATACGCATTCCCACCTTCAGGAAGTTCTCGCCGAAGTCGAGATCGGCGGGTGCGTCGTACACGGGATTTCCGCCCAGCACCACCAACGTGTCCACCCGTCCGGCTCTCATGTCGTCGACCAGCGAGCGCAAAGAGCTCAGCTGATTGACCGGCTCGGCTTCGATGGGATCTGTGTAAATCACGGTCTTCCCGACATTGCCGAGCACCTGATTCATGGCGTGCGCGAGGGTATGGACGATCGCCGGCTGCTCGGGGCCGGCCAGCACGATGGACGCACCGCGATGCTTTTCGAGATCACGAACCAGAGCGGGAATCCAGTCGGAAGGGAATCCAGGGTTCCTTCCTGAACCGATTCCTTTGACTCCCAGAGCCTCGGCGAGGAGGCGCGCGAAACCTTCGATCTCGGAGGCGCGCAGCGGCAGGCGGTGATCCGCCATCGCGCCCGTGTTGGTCGGTGTGCTCTCGACTACATACAGGCGGTTCATCGCCGCGCGCTCGTCCGGCATGCGGCGGCGGTCGGCAAAATCGCGGGCGTAGCGGACACTCCCGGGACCCGAGCAGAGGAAGTCCGAATCCAGGGCCACGATCACGTCCGCCTGGTCAAATCGGTACACGGTGTTTACGGATTCGCCGAAGGCGAGGCGAGTGCCTTCGCGCACCGAGTCCCGGCTGACCGGTTCGTATTGATGCCACCGTGCGCCGGGGAATTCGGCCAGCAGCGAGCGGATCTGGCTGGCCAGCGTCGGTGATGTCACGGTTTCAGTGAGGATTCTGAGCCCGGTGCCCTTCTGCGCCGCGAGCCTGGCGCGGTGCTGCTCCATCGCCACCAAGAACGCACTCCAGTCACTGATCCGCCCTTTGGTGACCACGGCCTGCGAGCGGTCGGGATCGTAGAGCGTCAAGACCGATGCCTGAGCGAAGGCGTCGGTGGCGCCGAGGCTTCCGGGGTGGCTGGGATTGCCTTCCACCTTGGTGGGTCGGCCCATGTGGCTTTCCACGAGCAGGCCCGTGGCGACGCCCCCTAGCGTCATGGCGGTGGCATAAAAGAGGGGTTTGCCGGGAATGAACTCTTCCGGGGGTTGCTGCGCGTAAGGGACGATTCTCTCCGGCGGCAGCTTCGTGCACGCGGTCAGACCCGCGAGCGCGGCGGACGCGGCCATCAGCTTCAGGGCGTCCCGCCGATTCATCGCGCCGGATTCTTTCGCGGGGTCGTTCGGGAATTCGTGAACCAGGAACGCCTGGTACTCCGGCGCCTCAGCCAGCTCTTCCAGGCTGCGCCAGAAGCGCTGGCGCGCTTCGCCCTCCGCGCGGGCCCGCAGGGCCGCCAGATCCATCCGATTCTTCGCGTTGCGATGCTCAGCCATCAATGCTCTTCCGACCGCCTAACGGTGGCACGTGTAGCAGTCCGTCAGCTGCTTCGCGTCCTTGATCTTGTATTCCTTCACCAGTTGGCGTCCGAGCTCCAACTGATTGGACGGCGCGACGTAGTCCGCCCGGAAGACGTCTTCGCGCCGCCGCACGAAACGCTCGGGGTGGCGATGACAATCGAGACACCAGCGCATATAGAGCGTCTGGGCGCGCCAGGTGAGTGGCATCTCGCCGATCGGTCCATGGCACGTGGTGCAACCGACTCCCTTGTTCACATGAATGCTGTGGTCGAAATAGGCGAAATCCGGCAGCGCGTTCACCCGCGCCCACTCGAGCGACCGGTTGGATTGATAGCCCGCTCGCACCGGCTCGAGCATGGCCGCGTTGGTCCAGATCTGCGAGTGACAACTCATGCAGGTGTGCGCTGGCGGGACACCGGCGAAGGACGACTTCTCCACGGAGGTGTGACAATAACGGCAGTCGATCCCCAGCTCCGTGACGTGGTGCTTGTGGCTAAACGGCACCGGCTGCTGGAGGGCCACATTCGCACCTGTCAAGTAGGGAGACGTTCACTTCGTAAACGGCGTAACCGAGCAGAGCCGCGATGAAAGCGGCACCATAAAGACTCAGCCGAGAAAGAGTGTTGGTGCTGGGATGAAAGATCTGCGCCATTTAGAGTTTCGAGAGACTCAGGAGAACCTGGGGAACCCCGCACACGGCGTTCGGGCGTGTGCGCGCCAGCCGAACCCGAAGTCAAGCCTACACCCCGGAGCTGCCAGCCGCTGCGGAACGGCCGCCGCGTTGCTCAAACGCGGCACACACCACCGCCGGTCCGGCGTCGATCTACTTCTGCGGGGGAAGTCGGTCTGCCACATCCATAATCGCGACAGGGCATGTGGCAAGGGAACGGGCGGTATCCAACCCCTTGATCCTTGCCTCACGCCAATCCGTCGGGGCATGGACGACGTGCCCCCGATCTGCGCTTCTTTTCAATCTTTCGGGAAGCCCAAATTTCGGTATAGGTACACCGCCTGCTTTGGTCAACATCTCGAAGCCGGTTTTTTCGAACCGTGCCTGCTCCCTCCTCAAGCAAGCCGGCGGCATTGCGGTAAATCAATTTCTTGGGTTCCGGCCTTACGCTGCCTGATCGGAGGAATTGGGAACCCTATGAACGGAGGCCTCACGGTTTCGCCCCTCACACTCCCGATCTCCCTCTCGCCGCTCGCACACGAGATGTGAAGGCGCCAAGGGGCTGTGCGGCCATCATTCCCGCGCCATGCATGCTTCCCGAATTGGAACTCCCATTCCAAAATGGGCCTTGCCGCTCGACCCCTCTAGCCTCGCCTCAAAGGCTCGCGAAAGGCGCGGACTGCACGGCCTCGACGGCACACCAGGCCCCCTCCTCGCCGCATGTCGAAAGCCTCGTACGGCGGCAGAAAACGCACGACCACGCGCATGGTGCGCAGGTGATCTATCACGCCCCCAACGCGCCGCCAGCCGTGCGGACAGCGGCACGAGAGCGTTCACCGCGGCGGCACGGGGCCGTGGCACAACCGCGAGCCCGCGAGTCCTAACCTTCGTCCGCGTCCCGTTTTGGAACTGCACTGCACGCACGGCAAGCCTCTTCGCACTCGGAGGCTCGCGAACGCTCCCACGTGCTCGTCAGGCTTCCGTCGCGGGGCTGGGCAGAGAACCGCGTCAAGGGACAGGAGCTCTCAGGCCCGTCCCCACACCGCCGCGGCAAGGAAAGTTGCTGAGTTCCCTAATCCATTGATTTCCTGGCATTTCTCCTCACTCGAGGGATTGGTTCACTCTCCACTCGACCCCTCTTCCAAACCTGCGCGAGCCCGCGGAGAACACAACCCTCTCGCCTGGCTCGTCAGGCCACATCGCTTGCCCTCACCGGACTCTGGCATCCGAATTATTAGCACGCTGGCAAGAGTCTTGCTCATAGGGAGAGCGCGACGCGGATTGAGGGGTCGGTTCGCCGGAAGCGGCACGTGAATGCCTGGGTCCAGAGGCAGGCACTGCCGTCGCAGAGGGCGACCGTCCCCTAACCCAACACAGCGAACCGCAGGCGCATCGCAGGGTGCGGCCCCGGGGGCACTGTCGCGACTTCCGCGGCGTGAGGCTTCTGGATGGCAACGCAAGTCGTCGTCCCAGGCAAATCGTTCTCAGGCGCGCTTCCCGCCCTTCCCTTCGGGCCAGCGCCGAGGTCTCCAGAGCCGCTCAGGCCGAGGGCGATTCCACCCTTCCGGCCCCACCCCCGCCCAGGGAGTCCGGTGACGGCCGACCAACTCGCCGCCCGGCACAACCCACTGGTGCTCAGCCTGCTGCCTCTGGTGAAACGCGTCGCGTACCAAATGCGCGAGCGCCTGCCCCTCCACGTGGAACTTAACGATCTGGTGAGCAGCGGCGTCATCGGGCTTGTGGACGCCATCCGCAAATTCGATGGCCGGAGGCACGTGACCCTTGACCGGTACGCCCGGCATCGGATTCGCGGCGCCATTCTGGACGGGCTGCGCAGCCTGGATACAGCCTCCCGCGACATGCGTAAGAAAAATCGAAAGGCCGAGAAGGTTTATCGCCAACTCGAGATGAAGTTGGGCCGGCCGCCGAGCGACGCGGAATTGGCCGCGGGGCTCGGAATGAGTCTGGACGCCTGGTACCGCGCCGTGCGCGACCTGCAGACGCTGGGCATGGATTGGCTAAGACCCCTGGGATCGGTGGGAATGAGAGAACGGTGGCCGGCGCACGAAGACTCGCTAGTCGCGGACAACGACGGGCATCAATTTGATTCCTGCTATCGGCGGGAACAAAGGGAAATTCTGGACCGAGCGCTCGCCCGGATCCCCGAGCGGGAGCGACAAATCGTACGGCTCTACTATCAACAGGAACTCACCATGAAAGAAATCGGAAAAAGGCTGAGGATCGATGAGTCGCGAGTCTCCCAGCTTCATTCCGCGGCGTTAGCCCGCCTGCGACTGAGAGTGAAAGACATCCTCAGCCGGCCTCAGCCCTCGGCGCCTCAATATGCCTGGTAGTTCGGCGCGAGGCCCGGCCGAACCTCATTTCCAACCGCACAGCGACTTTGCCGGACGCCCGAGAATGACAGGCTCTTTCCTTTCGCCATGTCGCGCGCGTGAGCGAGCCCCGTCTCCACCACCGGGACGCATGACCCCGGCGTGCTGATCTGCCCGACCGCGCTGCAGGACGCAACGCTGTACGCCCTGACGTCGCAATGCTCTGCGTCTTGGTAGTGGGTCAGTTTCCGATAAGCCGACTTCACGGCCAAGAGACCGCCGACGTCGGAGGAGGAGCCGCAAGGCGCTGGGGTAGTTTCCGAGTCCGCGACAATCCGGGAGGTATCCGATTCTGTCAACAGTGCGGGATTGTCTTCCTCAAGCCTTAGTTTATGAGAAGGGCTGTTCTCAACACCTATCGGGCCGTGCCGAAAGAGCTGATGAAAAACGGGCTGCAACTTAGTGTTTGTCTGGTGTGGCTCCCTCGCATTTCCACACGTGCCGAAATCACCCGACCTTATCTTCAGAATCACATGGCCTGAGTACGCAGCGAACTACGGTGGGAAGTTCATGCGGCGCAGACGGTCTTTGCAGCGCGGGCTGAGGGGCGAACCCAGCCTAGAACCGTAGATTAGCTCATTCCGGTCAGGTGTCTAATTTCGACTGAAATGCGACAGTCCTGCCATTCGCTATTTCCACTGCGATCTTCCGCTGCAGCGTCACGATCTGCTTCGTCTTGTACCTCTTCGTCGACATGACCGACCTTCCTCCTCCGGTGAATTCTCTCTCCCTTCACCTCGTACAAGAATCGCCGGTCACGCCACAAGGCATCGAACGAACGTTCCTGCTACCCGAGGGTTGGCACGAGGAGTTCTTCCGACGCTGCACTGCGTCCTGCCGCATCCACCGTGGCGATCTGGTAGTTGTGGGCGGCTTTGTCGTTAATGACCTCTTCAAAGACAAATGGCTTCCTGCTGATCTGGGGCTGATGAGTGACCTGGTTGATTTTCTGATGGTCACGCCATATTTCATAGCGTGCTATGGGCTCATCGCCAGCAAACGCGGTCTGCCATTTCAGGCGGA
>Ga0315280_10006104_pt1 | contig 16790 bp, 16 predicted proteins | sample YL17G06_40_MG_FD_203697 | JGI IMG/M metagenome (GOLD analysis project Ga0315280, IMG submission 203697) | Sediment microbial communities from Yellowstone Lake, YNP, Wyoming, USA - YL17G06_40 | ecosystem: Environmental > Aquatic > Freshwater > Lake > Sediment | place: USA: Wyoming | collected...
TGGCTGTAGGTGATTGTCTGCTCTTCGCCAGGAGCAATTGGGCCGCCCGTCGCCGTCTGATCATAGACAAATGGACCGCTAGCCTGCTGGATGCAAAAACGCGCCGTGTATGAAGTCTCAGTCTGATTGCCAGTGTTCTTGACGATGACCATGGGCGTAAAAGTCATGCCCGGCTCCAGGAAGAAGCCTTCCGAAGTCGGGTTAGCGGCCTGCTGGACAGCCAAATCATGCACCTGATAGGTTACCACGTCCGGGTAGTAGAACTTGATGGCGGAGTTCCTACTCATATAGGTATCGTGCGAATGCTCCAAGCCTACCTGCCCGGTGATGGATTCTATGCCGACCAGGATGTCGTTATTGTATGTAGTACCCTGCTGATCGGAATACTGGAACGTGATCGAGCTATCAGCACGCGTGAGGATTACCTGGAAGGTATGAGCACCAGTATATCCGGGGGGATTGGGATCCCACGCCGGAACGGTCAAGTAGGAAACTACACAACTGTCAACGCTGTTGGTCCAGTAGTAGCAAGTCCCCGGGGTAGTGCCGCCCACAATCCAATCGGCCATGTAGATCGCCAGAAAATCATTGGGCGAAGCCGGCAGGGGAATGCTGGCCGGGAACGGCGAGGCGATCAGCGCGCCCGATCCGAATTTCAGATAGCCGTTGGAGCCGATGTAGAACTGATTCACGTCGTACCAGTAGAAGTGGAACGGGAAACCGATCTGATAAGGGCCGACGTAGTTATCGTCGCCCAGTCCGGTGACCTGCGTGCCGATGGTGGTGATGTCAATCCAGTTGAGCGTTGGCCCGCCGGGTTCAGTGTTGTTTTTCCAGGTGTAGCCGAAGGCATCAGGACCGCCGGAGTCAGTCTCCGCCGGGATGAACGGGTTTCCGGAGTGGAAGTGAGTCGTGCTTACGCTCGCCAGAGTTAGGCTCCACCCCAATGCCACAGTGAGAACTGCGATGAGCATTTTTCGCATGGTGCCACCTCCAAAAATTACAGGTTATTTCTTCTTTGGATCTTTGCCTTTATGACGGAGTGCGATGCTCGAAGGAACCCAATCAATTGGAAATTCGCGCCAATATAACGTTTCGCAGACATAAATGCAAGCGCAAAATGTTGCAATAATTATCCGCCAGTGAGACGAAGCGGACGGTTCTAAATAGAACCGCCCGGTCAGCCAAGATGTTTCGCCACGCTACTTCAGGAAGATCATCTTTCTGACTGCTTTGAAGTTGCCCGCTTTAAGGTTAGCGAAGTAGACACCTCCGGCCAGGTTCGATCCATCGAAGGAGACCATGTGAACGCCCGTCTCTTGCCAGCCCGCGGTCGGGGCCGCCCAGAGCGGCAGGGCTGCCAGAAGAATCATAGCGCACAGGTTCTTCATTTTCCCCTCTCTTCGCTTTTTGGGGAACAGGACTGGCTTTTTATTTTATCAAGAAATTTCAATAAGAAACTGAAGCTCCGTTGTAACTGAGCTCACTTTGGGCTGAGGAATTTGGATTTGGGGATGATGCGGGATGGAGCAACGGTCAAAGGGGGAAAGGCGGCCTGTACTCACCATTTAATAAAGCGCCGGAAGAAGCCGGAGTGCATTTTGCAGGTTTCCATAGGCGCGTCTTCCACGCGATAAACTTCCTGGATGACGTGAGGGCAGGAGGGGCCGGCTTTCTGGTAGGAATCAGCGCAGATATCCATTCGGACGACGCCGTCGGGCATGACGAAATCGGCGACTTCCCAGCCCAGGGAATCGTAGGCCGCCTTCATGAACCGGGCCCAGATGGGCAGCGCTCCCCGCGCGCCGGACATCCCTTCGCCCAGGCTCACGGCGGGATCATCCAAACCGATCCAGACTGCGGCGACCAACTGCGGAGTAAAGCCGATGAACCAGGCGTCGGTAAAGTCGTTGGTCGTGCCAGTCTTGCCGCCAGCGGGCCGGTCGAAACCATAGGTCGAACGAGTGGCGGCGGCGGTGCCGTGATCCACAACGCTGCGCAACATATCAGCCATGATGTAGGCAGTCTGCTCAGACAGAGCCACCTTGCGCTTCAAGGTGTGCTCGTAGACCACTTCGCCCTGCTGTTTGGCGATTCTCTGAATGCCAAAAGGTTCGCACCAAACGCCGTGGTTAGCGTAAACCGCGAAGGCCGAGGCCATTTCGATGGGGATGACGCTGCAGGCGCCTAAAGCGATGGCATCCACGGCATCCAACTTTGTCGTGATGCCCATCTGTTGGGCATAGCGGACCACATCGGCCGGACGAACCACCTCTTGCACCAGGCGAACTGCGACCAGGTTCAGGGATCGCTGCAAGCCCTCTCGCAGAGTTGTCAAGCCGCTGCGGCTGCGGTCATAATTTTCGGGCGCCCAGACTTTGCCATCGGGCAGATGGACCACGACGTCTTGATTCAGCAGGCGATAGGTGGGCGGATAACCATTATCCACGGCGGCGGTGTAGGGGAAGGGTTTAAAGGCCGAGCCCGGCTGACGGATGGCCTGCACAGCGCGGTTGAACTTCGAGGCTTCGAAATCACGCCCGCCGATCATGGCCAGGATGGCGCCGGTCGCAGGATCCAGAGCTACAAACGCAACCTGGAGAGTGGACTGCTGCGGAAATAGCGTGTCCAGCTCGGTATGGTTAGCCAATAAGGCGCGCGTTTCGCTTAATGTTAGATTTGGGAATTTTTCGCGCACCAAGCGCGGAGCCATGCTGTGATAGAAACGATACGAAAAGTCCCTTTGCATCGAGTCCAGATGATCCTTAACCGCCTTTTCCGCGCAGGCCTGCAAGCGGCTATCCAGAGTGGTATAAACAGTCAGGCCATCCTTATAATAGTCGAAGCCCTTCTCTTCACCCAGTTTCTCCAGCTCCAGACGAACCATTTCCGTGAAATAAGGCGCGATGCCCAAGACGTCGAGGCTGGTTCTTGGGACTATCTTAATGGGTTTGGCAATGGCTTCGCGGTAGCGCTCTTCGCTGATATAACCGGCGTCGCGCATAAATTTTAGAATGAGATTGCGGCGGCCCAACGCCGCTTCGGGACGAAGAAACGGCGAATAATGAGAAGGGGCTTTCAACTGCGCGGCGAGCAGGGCGCATTCTTCCAGAGTCAGCTCTGAAGCCGATTTGGAGAAGTACCGCTGCGCCGCCGCCTCAACTCCGTAAGCGCCATGGCCGAAGAGCGCCTGCGTCAGATACATCTCCAGAATTTCCTGCTTGGAATAAGTGCGCTCGATCTGCAAAGCGGTCAGAGTCTCCTTCAGCTTGCGGGTAATGGTTTTTTCCGGACCCAAATAGAGATTGCGGGCCAATTGCTGGGTCAAAGTTGAGGCCCCCTGGCTGAAGGAAAGCGTGAAGACGTCAATGACAGCCGCGCGGAAGAGCCGTCCCAGGTGCATGCCCCAATGGTGGTAGAAGGCCCGATCCTCGGTGACCAGAACGGCCTGGATCATGTCCTCCGGGATCTGTTCCAGGGGCACAAAGAGGCGGCGCTGGAGATAGAGCTCCTTGATGACCTTGCCGTCCGCGGAGAGCAGAGTCGTGGTCAGGCGCGGATCGTAATGTTCGAGCTGTTCCAGAGAGGGGAGTTCGCGGGAGACAATCGTCAGGTAGATTCCCACTGCGGCGGCGATAAGAATCAGGAGCGCGCTGCAAGCCATCAACAAACGCAGCGCTTTCCTGAGCACGCCCTTTGCCGAGACCTTGGTATCCTTATTTCTTGCGGTCAACCAGGAGATCCTTTATGAGCATGCCAGCGACGGAAGCGTACTGCTTGCGGGTTTTCTACATAAAGCGAAAAGGCAGCAAGATATGCTGCCTTGTGAAACGATCCATTGGCCTTCCAGTTCCAGGCTAAGCGGTCTGGCGCGCCGTCAGCGAGGACCGTTCAACATGGGGCTGATCCCAGTACTTCAGGGTCATAACCCCTTGATCGTACACGGCATAGGAGAAGTATTTTATCCAGTCGCCGGTATTGACGTAGATGGCATTGCCGACCTTCTCCAGCAATGGTTCGTGAGTGTGGGCGTACACCACGAAATCGAAGCCTTGCGCGATTATCTTTTCGGCTGCCTGGCGGTAGGCGAAGCCGTCCACATCCCAGCGGCGGCTGGTGTGGCTACGGCTGGTGAAACTGCACTGATGCGCCAGCGCCAGGCCAAAATCGGGATGGAGCCAGGAATACAGCTCTTGATTGGTAGGGTTGCGAAAGATGCGCTTGATGAAGCGGTAACCCCAATCTGCCGGAGCCAGGCCGTCGCCGTGAGATAAATAGAATTTCTTGTCCTCCGCGGCGAAGGCGAAGTGATCAAGGTCGGTGCGCGCTCCAATTTCTTCTTGCAGGAAGCGGCTCAGAGCGAAATCGTGATTGCCGGCCAAGTAGTAGAGTTCAACGCCGCGCGCGGTCAGTTCCCGGAGTTTGCACAGGATCGAAAAATGCTGCTTCAGGATCACATAGCGCCATTCGAACCAGAAATCGAAAAGGTCGCCCATGATGAAGAGCTTCTGCAGGCTCTCAGCATGATGATCCAGGCAGGCGAAGAGCTTTCCGCGGCGCTGCTGCTGTTCTGCCGCGCTGCCAATGCCAAAATGCGAATCAGAGAGGAAAAGGAACATGCTCAGCCAGGATCAAATCCGATGTAGTTCGCTGAACTCGGGAAAGCCGCCTTGCCATATCCAGCAGATAAGGCGCATGACTAGCTCTCGATTCCCTTCCGCGCAAATACACCCTGAGTGTAGTAATGCTTGATTTCGAGCATCTCCGTGACCAGGTCGGCGCGCTGCACGACTTCGGGTGGGGCTTTGCGGCCGGTCAAGACCAGCTCCAGGTGTTCGGGACGATGGTCTATCAGGAAGAGGATATCGTTCAGCGAGACCAGGCCGAACCAGTGGGCGACCAGGATTTCATCCAGAATCAGCAGGTCAATGTCGGAACCGGCGAGAGCCTCGCGGGCGTGATATAGACCATGCTGGGCTTCGGCGCGATCTTCGTCGGTGACGTCTTCTTTGCGGATGCACTGGGTGCGGCCGGTCTGCAGGACGTCAATCTGAGGCAGGTAGCGATTTACTGCCTCAATCTCGCTGTAGGACTGGCCTTTCATGAACTGGATGATAGCGACCTTCAGATCGGCTCCGGCGGCGCGCAAGGCCAGCCCCAGGGCTGCCGTGGTCTTGCCCTTGCCATCGCCGGTGTAGACGTGGACGTATCCCCGTTTTAGCTTGCTCATGGAGTGCCCTTCAATTTTGAGGCAATGGTCCGCAGCGCTTCCGCCGCCAGATCCACGCTGTGCTTCTTACGCTCCGGGATGCCGCCCAGCGCCTTGGCGACATCCTCGCCCTGAACTGCAACGGCCTGATCAAGCGTCATCCCCGGCGCGATCTCGGACATGGCAGAGCAGGCGGCAATGGTTCCCGAGCAGCCGCGCACGCGGTAAGTGATTTTGGCGATCTTGCTGTCTTCCTTTTTGGCGAAGATTCGAATTCGGTCAAAGCAGCCCTCGCCGGTATAGCGAATGTCGCTGATGGCATCCGCGTTCTCGAGATCGCCGATATTCTGCGGATGCTGGAAATGTCTCAGGTATTCGGGGCTGTACATTGTCAGATTCCTCCTGCGCCATTGCCGGATGGCTCGACCGATTTCTCCTTGACCGCCGCGTCGTTGGTCTCCTTCAGTTCAAACTTGTTGCGATCCAGGATGCGCACGATGACCTGCTGAATGCACTTCATAGATTGCAGCTTCTCTTCAACCTCTTCGCGGATGTTTTCGGCGTACATTTCGTCGGTATCCTGCATATTGATTTCGACGAAGACGCGCCCGCCGTCTATCTGAATGTAATTGACCATCCCCATGGACACGATGGAACGGCCAGTCTCCGGGTTGATCACGCCCTTCAGGAGCTGGCGGATGGTCTGCTCGTTGCAGACGATCTCTTCTTCCTCGGCCAGGCCGTGAGCGATTTCCCATTGCTTGATGGCCGCCTTCAGTCCGTTCACCGCCAGCACTGAACAGTGCATTTTGATCGCCGGCAATCCGCCCAGCTTCTCGGCGATGACCTTGGGGTGGAAGTTCTTCACCTCCTCGATGGTCTTGCCCTTGGACAAGACGGTCGCCATGGAGGCGGTGGCGATATTGGAGGCGCAGCCGTAGGAACGAAACTTGACGTCTTCGATGACGTGCGTATCGGGATTCACCTTGATGGTGAAAGTCACCATATCGCCGCAGGCGGGGGATCCTTCGGTGGCGCTGGCGTCGGGATTCTCCAGCTCCCCCACATTCTGCGGATGGGTAAAGTGCTCGATAACAGCCTGAGTGTACTTGATGGCCATTTAGAATTCATCCTTCTTTTTCTTGTAGAACCCTTCGCCGGCGCCTTCGGTTTCGGAATGGATCCCGGGGACGAAGGCAGTCATAGAGCGCAACAATTCCACCACTTCGCGGACCTTCTGGGCGGCGATATCAACCTCTTCTGCCGTATTCAGCTTGGAAAAGGAGAAGCGGATGGAGCCGTGGGCATCCTCGTGCTTCAAGCCGATGGCGGTGAGCACATTGGAGGGCGTGAGCGACTTCGACGAACAGGCCGAACCGGATGAAACGCAGACACCGCGCATGGACAGGTGCATTAAAATGGCTTCGCCTTCGATGTACTTGAAGGTGATATCGGCGTTGCTGGGCAGCCGTCTGTGATCGCGTGGGCCGTTTAGATGCGAATGCGGAATCTCCAGAAGCTGATCAATCAGGCGGTCACGGATGGTGGCCATGTGCCTAGCATCGGCAGCCAGGTTGGCGAAGGCGATCCTGGCGGCTTCGGCGAAGCCCACGATGGCCGGTACGTTTTCCGTACCGGGGCGCATGTTGTTCTCTTGCGGCGCACCCTCCAAAATCTTGCGAATTCTTACTCCACTGCGCACATAAAGAGCCCCTACGCCCTTAGGCCCGTGCATCTTGTGGGCGTTGATCGAAGCCAGATCTACCAAATCTTCAACCACGTTCAATGGGACCTTAGAAAAGCTCTGGGCGGCGTCGGTATGAAAGAGCACTCCGCGTTCTCGGCAGACGGCTCCCAGGTCTTTCAGGTCCTGCACCGTGCCGATTTCGTGGTTGCCGTGAACGATGCTGACCAGCAGCGTTTCGGGAGTCATAGCCTTCTTGAGGTTATCCGGGCTGACAAATCCCTGGCCGTCCACATCCAGGTAAGTAACGCGGAAGCCTTCCTTTTCCAGCCGCTTCATGGGGTTCAGGACAGCGCTATGCTCGATCTTGCTGGTGATCAGGTGGCGCTTATGATCAGGAGCGGCATAGGCGGCGCCCAGGATGGCCAGATTGTTGGCCTCCGTTGCGCTGCCGGTGAAGATCAGCTCCTCCGGCTTGGCGCCCAGAAAACCGGCTATGGTTGTTCGAGCCTGACTGACCGCCTCTTCAGCTTCGAGGCCAAGCTGATGCAAGGATGCCGGATTGCCGTAATGTTCAGTGTAGTAAGGCAGCATCGCCTGAAGGACGGGCTCCAGCATGGGAGTAGTGTCATTATTGTCGAAGTAGATCAGTCTTTCGGGCATAAAGGTCTCGCTCAAAAGCTTATCGCCTTCAGCCGGTCAAGGGCCGGCTTCAAAACGGATATCATTTCGTCTATTTCCGAGATTTGAGTATCCCAGCTCAAGGAAAAGTTTATGGTGGATGCCGCTTGTTCCTCGGAGAGTCCCATTGCCTTTAGAACATGAGAGGGCTTGTGCAACATGGTAGCACAGGGAGATCCGGCGGTGGCGTAAATTCCCGCTTCGTCCAGGTCCATGAGCAGCGCCTCGGATTCGATGCCGTCAATGCGGCAACTCAAAATCCCGGGCGCTCTGGAAGGCAGGTCGGCATGAATGACCAGATCGGAAATCTCGCTCAACCGCCGTTTGAGATGAAGATCTAATTTCTTCATTTTTTTGAATCTTTCCTGTCTTTCGGACATTGCCAGCTCGAGCGCTCGGGCGAAGCCGACGATATAGGGAAGATTCTCTTTGCCTGATCTGCGGCCCATTTCCTGCGGCCCACCCTCCAACATTGGCTGTATTCGAGTACCTTCCCGCAGGTACAATGCTCCAATTGCAGGCGGACCTCCAAGGGTGCCTGCACAGATGGTCAGGGCATCAATGTTCATAGCCCGAACGTCAATAGGAAAGAAGCGAGCGGCCACGGTGGCGTCGCCATGAAAAGTGATGCCGGAGGACCTGACAATATCGGCGATCTCTTCGATGGGCTGGACGGCGCCGGTTTCAGCCACCACCCAGGCGGCGCTGGCCAGTCTGGTATATTTGTTCAGATGCTTGTTGATATTTAACAGGTTGATCTGTCCGTTGCTGTCCACCGGGACAAGAGACGTTGAATAACCCCAGCGTTCCAGGCTTTCGGCTGCCTTCAGAATCGAATGTGGCTCAACGGCGGACGCCAGCAATTGGCCGTGATCGTGCACTGTGAGCAGCCCTTTGACAGCCAGGTTATTCGATTCAGTGCCTCCCGAAGTGAAAATAATCTCATCAGGCGAAGCGTTCAAAAAGGCAGCAACCTTCTCGCGGCTCACTTGCAGGGCCATCGCCGCCGCCTGTCCCGGCTTATGCTGGGAGATGGGATTGCCATACGCCTCCTTCAGATAGGGAAGCATGGCATCAATAACGCGCGGGTCTATGGGTGATCCAGCAATGTAGTCGAAGTATGCTGCCATTTACTTACCAGTGGCCTGGCCTTCCTTGTCCCTGATGGAATGAATGCAGCCGCAGTAATTCTGCCGATAAAGGCCCAACTGGTGGCTGAGCTCAACAGAACGCTTGAATCCGTCCTTCTTCTTGAAATCAACACGCAGGTAGTCAAGCCCATGATGGCGGGCTGCCGCCTCACCCAGCTCGTGAATTAAAGTTGATCGCTTATGGGGACTTGTGGTAAAGACACAGCCGATCGTGTCAAAGCCCGTCTGGGCAGCCTGTTCAGCCGTCCGCTCCAGGCGATAGCCGATGCAGATCTCGCAGCGCTCGCCGCCCTCCGGATCAGCTTCGTGGCCCTCGATTTTTTCAGACCAGCTCGCCGGATCGAAGTCACCGATAACATAGTCCACTTCAGAGTGGCAGGCAAGCTGAAGAAATGCTTTGAGCCGCCGGGCGTATTCTTCGATAGGATGGATATTGGGATTGTCGAAAACCAAACGGAGGCGCTCGGTTTCGGGCAGACGTTCAAGGGCAACTGTGGCATCGGGCGCGCAGCAGACGTGAAGCAGCAAGCGCATTAGCCGCCCTCCACTGAAACGATAGAACCGATGAATTCGCCGACGGCGCGGTCCACCTCGGCCTGTACGTCCGGGTACTCGCGCTGCATCAGCCGCCGTTTATCGTGCTCGCTGATTTCGATGCCCTTTTCTCGGGCGACCCTTTCCGTCAGCACCAGGTTTTCGAGAACCTTACGGATGACCAACCCGGTGCGCCGCGGCGGCGCATTGGAAATCACCTGCTCAAGTGTTACTTGAGCAGATTCGCCGTAATTTCCGCTTATATCGAATGGATCTTGACTCATTCATCCTAATTGCTTAAACGTACAAGTTAGCTTAACAAATACTGGGCGGTCGCTTCCCGGGGAAATGGTGGGACCGTCAATGATTTGCTGGCGCCGTTGCGTTCGCAGAGGATTTCCACCTGAGGCTGGTCGCGGCCATCGCTATAGCGCGCCAGGATGCGGGCGGCCATTTCCAGATCGGCGTCGGACGCCTCCTCGTCCAGCAAGGCCAGGGGTCCCATGGCACTCAAAGGTTGCAGAGCCCAGCGTCCTGCGCGGTAATTCTCCAGGTAATTGTTCTCTGCTTCGTCCCTCCCAACCACGAGCTTGAGGCTGCTGGGCAGGCGCAAGTGCCTGCCGATCTTCAGCAGCATGAAATCTTCCAGCCGGAGAGGCTGATGGGGCGCGCGATACTTCAGGAAATCGAAGAATTTACGGGCAAAAGCCGGATCCGTCAGGAAGCAACAGCCCCCGGCGGGCTGGGGAAAGTCGGTGATACCCAGCTCCGCCGCCAGCTCGAGCTGCGCTTTGCGGGACCGGCCGCAAAAACCTTTCAACCGGCTGCGATCCACCCAACCCAGGCGCTCGACCTCTGTTTCGGTCAGTTTCAAAGCTGAAAGCGGCCGAAGCAGGTATCCGACAAGGCCGCTCTGCTTCTCGATTTGCCTTAGCGTGCCGCGGTGCTGGGTCATCGGGCGCTGGCCCAGGACTTCACCGGTGAAGACAAAGCTGGCTCCCAGTTCGGGCATCATCGCCTTTGCTTTGCGCAGCATCATGATGCGGCAGTCCACGCAGGGATTGGCGTTCTTACCGTAGCCCCAGCGGGGATTGGTAACGAGTTCGACGTATTCCTGAGAAAGGTCAATAATTTCAATCGGGATGCTCAGATCCGATCCTGCACGCAGGGCTTCATTGCGCAGAGGGGCCAGGTCGTGTTTGCGACGTCCCACCTGGCGGCGCGTGTCGGTGATGCAGAAGCCAGTGTTGAAGTTCACGCCGATCACGTCAACGCCTTGATCGAGGATCAGGCGGGCGGCCAGGGTGCTGTCCAGCCCGCCGGAGATCAAACCCAGGGCGCGAATTCGGCTCATTCTATCATGTCCGAGCTAAAGCCCAGCTTGTCCTTGGCCATCTGGCTCATCATGTTGGGATTCCAGGGGGGGTCATAGACGATGCGCACTTCGGCTGATTTGGCTCCCGCAAGCTGCACAACGGCGTTTTCGGCCTGCTGCTTCAGAGTGGAATGCAGCGGGCAGCCGCGCATGGTCAGCGTCATGGCGACGTCCACGTGCTCGCCTTCGACTTTCACGTCGTAGATGAAGCCCAAGTTGACGACGTCAATGCCGAGTTCCGGATCCACGACGGTTTCCAGTGCTTTCAAGACGGACTCTTCCGTGATCATGCGATTTTGACCTCCCCCAAGCGGCTCTGGAGAGTCTCCCAGAGCGCCAGATAGCATTTGGCGGTTTCCGATCGAGGATCGGAGATAACGATAGGAATTCCGGCGTCGGATTGTTCTCTGATGCGCGGGTCGAGCGGCAGGCGACCCAACAGCGGCACTCGCAGCCGTTCGGCTTCGCGCTCGCCCCCTCCCTTACCAAAAGGATACGACAGATGGCCGCAGTTTGAGCAGTGATAATAGCTCATATTCTCAACGATGCCCAGCACGGGCACGTTCACGGTGTGGAACATGACGGCTCCGCGCCGGACGTCAGACAGGGCGATGTCCTGAGGCGTCGTCACTACGATGGCGCCAGCCATCTGGTACTTTTGAGCCAGAGTCAGTTGCACGTCGCCGGTTCCGGGAGGAAGATCCAAGAAGAGGATGTCCAGATGGCCCCATTGCGTATCCTGGAGAAGCTGTTCCAGGGCTTTATTGACCAGCGGCCCGCGCCAGATAAGCGGCTGGCCGTTTTCCACCAAGAAGCCGATGGACATCCCTTTGATGCCGTACTTTTCAACAGGCATCAAACCGTTTTTGCCAATCTTCGGCTCATCAGTCACACCCAGAAGGATGGGGAGGCTGGGGCCGTAGATGTCGGAATCGAGAATCCCGACGCGCAAGCCCGCCTGAGCGGCCGTGCAAGCCAGGTTCACCGCCACGGTGGATTTGCCGACGCCGCCTTTGCCGGACGATATCGCGATGATGCGATCCACGCCCGGTACGGGCTGGGGACGCTGAGGCTCTTCGGCTTTTGCAGCCTGCGGCTGAGCCAACTGATTATCAATTTCGACTTCAACCTGGCGAAAGCCCGATTCTGCTTGCAGCAATTTCAGCGCATCATCGTGAATTTGCCTGGCGATTTGCTCTTCGACATTTTGCGTCGCCAGTAGCACGTGCAGTTTGCCGTCCAGGACCTTGACGCCTTGCACCATGCCGAAAGAGACGATGTCTCGAGAGTATCCCGGATATTTGACCTTTTTCAAGATGTCCAGGACGGGCGTTCTGGCGCGGTTTTCCTTTGACATTAGGACTCCAGAAACATATTTATATTGAGACCAAACGGGAATCGGGCGTCTGCAGCCATTTCATGCGGCTGCGAAGCTGGTTGGCGCGTTCCATTATCTCCTTCAGGGTCACCTTTTCAAGCTCGAGGTACAGGGATTTTTCGGCCCTGATGAACGCCTCGCGGATAATGCAATCCGGTTCGAGCGAGCACTCCCGGCGGATACTCAGGGAGCTGTACAAGGGGCTGGTGCCTTCGATGGCCTGAGTAATATGGCGCAGTGTAATCTGCTCCGGCGGCAGCGCCAGCATATAGCCTCCCCGAGCGCCGCGAAAGGACTTCACCAGACCCGCTTTGGCCAGGTACTGGAAGACCTTGGCCAGGTAACTGACGGGCAGGTTCTGCGCCCTGGCAATGTCGGTCACCAGGACGACCTCGTCCTGCGGTTTCAGCGCCAGATAAAGCAGACCGTGAATGGCGTATTCACATCCGACGGAAAATTGCATTGGCGGTTATCGGATAATTCGGACTTGAATTGTCGTAATATAATACGGATGAATTTGGCTGTCAAGCAATTTTTTTGAATTTTCTTCAGCAATTGGCTTTCAGCTCCTGGCCTTTTCGACCGGCTTTGCTTCGGGCGCAATCGAAAAGCAGCTAAATCGCTTGCAAATAGCGCCCAGGAACTATTTTATTTGCTGATGCACAAGGTTTTATCAAGCTCTCTCGTGAAAACGCCCACAAGGGGCTAGACTACGATTAGTGCGATGAAGATTGACCTGCATCTCTACCCTACTCCGCCATATGATTTCCAGCGCTCGTTCTCTTATCTTGAGCCGTGCGCTGATCCGGTATGCTCTTATGACGGAACGACCTTCCAGAGGCTCTGGCCGCTGGGGCGAGGGCGGCTGGCGCATCTGACTCTGTCATCGCTGGGGACGGTGGAAAAACCGCGCCTCAAGTTGAGGTTGGCGGCGGAATTCCTCAGCGAGGAAGACGTCGCCAACTGCGCTCGCCGTGCTGAAGAGATCTTCTGCCTGAAGCTTGATCTGAGGAAATTTTACCGGACGATTAAGAAAGACAAGACGCTTTATGCCCACACGCAGCGCAATATTGGCCTGAAGCCGGTCCTGGAGCCCACTCTGTTCGAAGCGCTGACCTGGGCGATCATCGGGCAGCAGGTGAACCTGCGATTTGCCTGCGTGGTCAAACAGGGGATGCTGGAGCGGTTCGGGCAAAAGAGGAAGATGAACGGGCAGACATTCTATGGCTATCCCGAACCGGCCGATCTGGCGGGACAGAATCCGGATTCGTGGCGGGAGTTCAAGAGCTCGCGGCGCAAGGCGGAATATATCATCGGCCTGGCTGATTTGCTGCAAGATGGATTTGATCTGGAGGGATTAAAGCGGCTGTCAGATGAAAAGATCATTGAAGAATTGGTCAAAATCAGAGGCATCGGGCGCTGGACGGCGGAATACGTGCTGATCCAGGGTTTCGGGCGCTGGGATGCGCTGCCGGTGGGGGACGCGGGATTGGTGAATGGCATCCGCAGGGCTTATGGGCTGAAACATCGGCCGGATGAGAAAGAAGTCGAGGCGATGGGCGAAAGATGGCGGCCATATCGGGGCTTAGCGACCTATTATCTATGGTGGGGAAAACAGTTTAAGCACGAAGACGCAAAGAATCATAAAGCAAAAGCGACGATCAAGCAACCGCCGAAAATGTCGTGAAATGGATTCGGAGAAAGCATGAGAGAAGCATTGACTCTGATTTGCCTTGCCGCCCTTTTGACCCTTGCCGCCCAAGCGCGGGTCATTTATGTGGAGAGTTCCTGGCTGGGAATCGTGGGATCGGGCAATGAATTCGATCCTTATGGGGATCTGCAGCAGGCCATAGACCAATCGCAGGATGGGGATACTCTGCTGCTACGGCCGGGGATTTATTCCGCCACAGCGCAGGTCTTCAATGAAGAGCTGTGCGGAAATTGTCAAGAGCACAAGACGCCGGTTGTCGCCAGCCGGGGATTCTTGGTCGAAAACAAGACCTTGACGATCATCGGCTCGGGAGCCGCCGAGACGACACTGATGACCAATGCCGGCTACGGCGTCCTGTTCCTGAATAGCCGGGATTCGAGCCTTGAAAACCTTGCCATCAGCGGCGGCAAGCGCGACCCGGACGGCAATGCGACCGATGCCGGGATCGTGGCTAAGTACAGTCGTGTGACGGTGCGCAGAGTTCAGGTGCGTGATAACACGGACCGGGGCGACAGCGCTCTGGTCGTGGGGATTGGAGGGATCTTCGGGCGAGAAGATTCGGAACTGATCATTAGCGGAAATGAGATTTGCAACAACGGCTGGGACGGGATCGCGCTCTACCGCGGAGCGACCGCGTATATTGCCGATAATGTCATTCGGGACGGGCGCGGAGCGGGCATCGGCATCACCTGGGACGCTGCGGCGACGGTGCTGCGCAACCGGATTTCGGGCTATTGGAAGGGGATCGGCACGTTCGGTGCGTCGCGGGCCATTGTAAGCAATAATCTGGTGCACAACTGCCTCGGTTGGGGCATCATCGCCACGGGGGATTCGTATTTGGATGCCGTCAATAATAATGTGATCCACAATGGCAACTGCGGCCTGGCCATCTGGTCGGATGGGTGCCGGGGGCGCTTCGTCAACAACATCGTCATCTACAACGGCTGGAAAGAACAATGGGTGGCGCCGCAGGTGGGCTTCTGGAAAAATGGTAAGCTGGAGAACTTCGTCATCGCCAATAACGACGTCTGGGGCAATGTCAAGGCCAACTGGGGCGATATGGAGGATTTGACCGGCCAGAGTGGAAATATCTGCGGTGATCCGATATTCGTTTCCGACCAGGATTTTCATTTGCAGCCGGGATCGCCGTGCGTCAACGCAGGATCAGCGCTGGTGTCGCAAGGCGATGGGTCGGTAAGCGATATGGGGATGTATGGGGGACCGATGGCGCGCTAACGCACAAATTCAAAAAGCAAATATCAAGAATCAAAATTTAAAATTTAAGGAGGCCGCTGGCTGCCTGCTGTGCGTAGGGCGCACTGAGTGCGCCCGCAATGTTCCGGTCTGCACCATTCATTAATCTGCAGTGCTCTGCGGTTCGGATAAGCAAAAGGGCGGCCACAAGGGGCCGCCCTTACGTTTTTCTGATTGCTGATTGCTTATTTCACCAGCATCATCTTGTGCATCTGCGTGAAGTCGCCGGCGGTGAGGCGAACCAGGTAGACGCCGCTGGAGAGACTGCCGGCGTCGAAGATGGCTTCGTGATAACCCGCCTCACGATAGCCATCCACCAGGGTGGCCAGCGCCTGGCCGTTCAGGTTGAAGACTTCGAGCTTCACGCGCTGCGCTTCGGGCAAACCGAAGCGGATGGTCGTCCTCGGGTTGAAGGGATTGGGATAGTTCTGCTCCAGCGAGTAGTCCCTGGGTAGAATCTCCACCGTCACCTGAGGAGTTTGGTCGTTGCTGACGGCGATCCAGTCGGCCAACCATTCGCCGCCCCAATCCTTCACCAGATTACCGCTCTGATCCGTGGCGCTCTTGGTGAAGGAGAAGGCGTCCTGAGCGGTAATGACCCCGGATGCGAATGTTCCGATGGCAATGCGGAAGGAGTAGAGTCCCGCCGGAGCGTAAGATGGGACGTTCTGCGTCTTGATGCGCATGATGTGGGCTCCGGGCGAAAGCGTCAGAGTCATGGGCGTCAGCAGGATCTGGTAATAGCTGCCGCTGGGCAGTTCCAGAGGCATCCACAGGTTGGTGGTCACCGTAGAGGCGCCATTGTTGTAGACATCAGCCTGGTACTGGAATGAGCCGCCGGTGGCGGGAATGATGATGGGCGGAGAAAGCGGCACGCAGGTGACCAACTGCTCAGGCATCACAATGTCGGTTGTGAAGCGCGGCAGCAACTGGTAGCCTGAAGTGTAGGGTGAGGACGAATCGAATTGGGACATGATGCCCAGGACGTTCACTGGCCCGGTAGGGATGGCTGTTCCGACCAGGTTGACATCGGCGTCAACGCGCACGGCAGCGGAATCGGCTCCGCAGGTGATCCAGTAATTGGTGTTGCCCGCGAAGTTGCCGGTCGCGGTGAAGCGCACGCCCTTGACCACCACAAACAAGCCTTCCTGCTGCTCGCCGATATTGTCCAGGTCGGTGATCCAGGTCTCGGTCAGAATGTTGCCGGTAGTAAGGATCTGAATCACAGGATTGTAGTTCGCGTTGTTGGGATCATCCACGAGTTGGGTCAAGCCGCTGTAGAAACCGACCCAGCCGGTGACTTTCACCTGATCGCCGATTTGCCAGCCGGCCGTGGCGATTACCGGATCGAAGACGCCAATGCCGGCTCCGCCGGCGGGAGTGCTCTGCATATAAGCCGGTCCGGACGCGCCAAATTGCGCCGTCGCCGTGACGTAGCCCTGAATCGTCACCAGCTCGTTCAGATGCGTGGGCACGCCGAGCGAATCGTTCATCCGCAGCTCGGAGATCGGGGTGATGACCGAGTAGTCGTGATGCTGGTAGTAGAAGGTGGTCGTCGGAGCATTGGCGGGATCGTAAGTGTCATTGCCGGCGTTGTCCTGGGCGTGGATGTAGAAGTTCACGGTCGTTCCGCCCGGGAAGCCGGGGATGGTGTTGCCGTAGATGCTGTCATTTGCCGCGCCGTCGTTGTGCAGGCCGTCATCGAAGAGCTGCAGCGTATTCCATATTGTGCCGGGGTTGTAGAAGACTTCAGCCAGAGTGACCTGAACGTCGTCATAGATGCGGGAGTTGATCACCACGGGCTGGTTCTGAT